>Ga0326728_10022323_pt1 | contig 11762 bp, 13 predicted proteins | sample MB3enrmetagenome_FD_207602 | JGI IMG/M metagenome (GOLD analysis project Ga0326728, IMG submission 207602) | Lab enriched peat soil microbial communities from McLean, Ithaca, NY, United States - MB31MN | ecosystem: Environmental > Terrestrial > Soil > Wetlands > Peat | place: USA: New York... | reverse complement strand
AAAGTCGATCATGGACATGTCCGCCAGCCGCTGTTTCAACTGGTTGATGCGGGCGTTGACCAGGCCCTGTCGTTCCTTGGCGGCGTGGAACTCGGCGTTTTCACTCAAGTCCCCGTGGGCCCTGGCCTTCAGGATTTCCTTGGGAAGCTCGTTGCGCAGCTCGTACTCCAACGCGGCAACTTCGTCCTGTAATTTCTTCTTGATGTCGTTCATCGAAGCGCAACCGCTCCCAGGGTTACATTATAGCCCTTACTGCACCGGCAGGACGCCGGGGTCTCATGCTTTCAGCCTTCCCTGGCGCGGAGAATCTCATCGGCCACTTCCGTGGCGGCGCGCATCTCACGCACGTCGTGAACGCGAACGATGTGGGCTCCGCCCAGCACGCAGGCAGTCACCGCCGCGGCGGTGGCGAACTTCGTCTCTTCCAGGCCCGGGCGCGCCAGGAAGTGCTTGCGGGACGGCCCCACCATGATGGGTAGATCCATGCCCGCAAGCTCCGTGAGCCGGCCCAGGATCAGCGAGTTCTGCTCCTTGCGCTTTCCAAAGCCGATGCCGGGATCGATCACCAGCTTGATCTTGTCTATGCCCACCCGGCGGGCGCGGCTCACCGTGGCGTCGAGTTCGCGGGCGATGGCGCCCATAGGGTCGGGCATGGGGCCGAGCTTGGCCCACGTCTCGGGCCGCCCGCGCATGTGGTTGAGGATCAGGCCGGCGTCGTGGTTGGAAACCACGCGCGCGAGCTGCGGCTCGAAGGTGAGGCCGGAAGGGTCGTTGATGATCTCGGCCCCCAGCTCGAGGGCGCGCTCGGCCACTTCAGCCTTGTAGGTGTCCACGGAAACGGGAATGCTCAAGCGGTCCTTCAAACGCTTCAGGACGGGGATCAGCCGCCGCATCTCCTCGGCGGCCGAAACGCGCGCCGAGCCGGGCCGCGTGGATTCCGCGCCGATATCGATGATGTCCGCTCCCTGCTCCTCGAGCTCCAGGGCGCGGGCAAAAGCGCGATCGGGATCGGCATACTTGCCGCCGTCGGAGAAGGAATCCGGCGTGACGTTGAGCACCGCCATCAGGACGGTGCGCTCGCCGAGCTTGATCTCCCGGCGCTGGAGCTTCCAGTAGAAGAGCTTTCTCACCCTAGTTCCAATTTCGCACGTTTGCGCGTCACCCGTAGCGCCCGAATATCCTGGGCTTCCCGCGGCAATAGGGTATCGCCCTATGCGGATCGCGGGTTCTACTGTATCCACTTTCCGCGCTTTCGATGGCAAAGTGTAGTTTAAGTGCCTAAAGACCCTTTCCGTCTGAACAGGAGGTTGCCGCGGCAAAACGCGGGTGCTGATGATTACGTGCTTTTCCGGGGGTTACGCCATGCTAGTGGCCTGTCGCAGAGAGATCGTTAGTACGAATGCGGCGGGTGGGGTCTGAGTACTTCCATTGAATCGGAACAGATGGTGCACGATGTCCTAAGCGCGGGCGCCCGGGGCTACCTGCTCAAGCAGGATGCCGGCAGCGACCTGATCGCGGCCCTGGAAGCCGTCCGCCAGCACAAGCTGCACTTCACTCCCAGGGTGTCTGAACTGGTGCTGGGCGGGTACCTCGGCCACGCCGCGGCTGAAGCCCAAGCGGGCGCGCCTTTCAGCCGCCTCACGCCTCGGGAGTTCCAGATCGTCCAACTGGTGGCCGAGAGCAAGTCCAACAAAGAGGTCGCCAACATTCTGAACATCAGCGTAAAGACGGTGGAAGCACACCGGGCCCACATCATGGAGAAGCTCGGCCTTCATTCCGTCACCGAACTGGTGCGTTATGCCATCCGCAACAACATCGTGGGCAGCTGACACGCCACCCCGAGCATCACCCAGAGGTGTGTTCGGCCGCTGCCTCGGCGTACCCATCCGTTCCATCTTCTCCTCGTGTCCCCGATGTGTCGGCAAACCAGTCAGTGACGGGTATTGCCGTGCTAACATCGGGCTATGACTGAACTGCTGCGGAAGGCCGTGGCAACGCTTTCGGAGTTGCCTCCCGAGAAACAAGACGCTTTGGCGACGATGGTTCTTGAAGAGATCGCCTGCGAGCAGGGTCCGAGCCATCCGCTGTTGAGCATCGAGGCCCTGGAGGAAGAAGCACGGCTGGAGCATCTCGCCGGCAAGACCGAGCCGATGGGGTTTTAAGCGGATGCGCTCCCGGCGCACCGCCCGATTTAAGAGCTTGTTCGAGGAATTGCCCGCCGAGGTCCAACGGAGCGTGCAGCAGGCGTACGTCTTATTCCAGCGCGATCCCACACACCCCAGTCTACAGTTCAAACGTCTGCGCGCCGACCGGCAGACGTATTCCATTAGGATTGGTCTGGGCTATCGCGCCCTGGGCATTAGATTCGACGAGACATTGGTGTGGTACTGGATCGGCCCTCACGCTGAATACGACCGCTTGGTTTCACAATTGAATTGATCCCGGCATACGGGATCTGCTGGACGCACCACTTTTCCGAGAAGCTGCTGTGTTTCCGCGTTGGCCGCCATATGCGACGCTTCCGGAGAAAATGTATCCGTCTGCAGGCTTGGGTTGCTTCCACTAAGGTGACGCCTATTGGGGTCGCCCCACATTCTTACTCGTAGCGCAGGCAGACGATGGGATCCAGGTTGGCGGCGCGGTTGGCTGGGTAGTACCCGAAGAACAGGCCCACGCCGACGGCGATGGCCACACCGAGCACCACCCAAAACAGCGATACCGTGGCCGGAATGTCCGCCAGCGTGCGCACCGCGAACGAAATGGCCGCGCCGGCCAGGATGCCGACCACCCCGCCGATGCCGGAGAGCGTGATGGCCTCCAGCAGAAACTGCGCGCGGATGTCCGCCTTTCGCGCGCCGATGGCTTTGCGAATGCCGATTTCTCCCGTCCGCTCGGTAACCGAAATCAGCATGATGTTCATGACCCCGATGCCGCCCACCAGCAGCCCGATGGAGCTGATGACGCCGGTCAGCAACACCATGGCGCCGGTGAGCTGGTTCCACAGATCGGCGAAGAAGTCGGCGTCGACTATGTCAAAATCGTTTTCCGCGCGGTGCGGTACGTGCCTCCGCCGGCGCATGGCCTCGATCACCTGGTTTCGGACATCCGCCATGTCGGCGTCTTCGCGCACGGTTACGATCAGAAAAATATCGCGGATGTCGGGAAAGTTCTTGTGAAAGTTGGAGAGCGGGATGCACGCAAACTGATCCACGCCGTAGCCGCCGAACATCCCCGGGTCCTTCTCGAAGACGCCGATCACCTCGTAAAGCCGCCCGTTCAGACGCACCGCCTTGCCGATGGGGTCGCTGTTCGGAAACAGCGAATTGGCGATGGCGTCTCCGATCACCACCACGTTGCGCGCGTGCTCTTCGTCGAACTGCGAAATGTAACGGCCGCTGGCGGTCGAGAACAGCGGAATCGCGGCGGCGTAGTCCGGCTGGGTACCGCGGATGACGAGGCGCTCGACGTGCTCGTTGGCGTAGCGCATGGAGTCGGGCGAGTCTCCCAAGTTGATGCGCTGCGCGAAGGCCGCCGAGATGTCCACCCCCGGGACGTTCTGCTTGATATACTGCGCATCGGAAATCTCCAGGTACTTCCGCATGCGAATGTTCTGCGGCAGACGCCCGATTCCCGTGTACCCGGCGGGGATGCGCGTAAGAAACAGCGACCGCGATCCGAACGAGCGTATGCGATTCAGAATGTACCCGTTCAGTCCGTCGATGATGGCCGCCACCGAAATCACGCTGGTCACGCCGATGACGATGCCCAGAATGGTCAGCAACGAGCGGACTTTGCGGGTCCGCAGCGTGTCCAGAGCCACCAGCAGGTTCTCTTTGATTTCAGCGTGCGTCATATTTCACTCCGCCCGCAGGGCCACCACGGGGTCCAGCTTGGACGCCTTTACGGCCGGATAAATTCCGAAGAACAATCCAATCATCGAGCTCAAAACCACGCCCAGCACCGCAACCCAGACCTGAACCGCCGCGGGAAACTCGGTAAGCTGGCGAATCGCCAGCGCGCAGCCGAATCCGGCCCCCACGCCGATGGTCCCGCCCGCCACGCATTGCAGCACGCTCTCGGCCAGGAACTGGCGCAGAATGTCGGGCTGGGTCGCGCCGACCGCCCGCCGGACGCCAATCTCCTTGGTCCGTTCGGTGACGCTGACCAGCATCACGTTCATGATCACGATGCCTCCCACCACGGCGGAAATCGAGCTGATCATCACGAACACCGTGAAGAAGGCCGAGCTGATGCTCTGCCACAGGGAAATGTAGGTGTCGGCGGTGCCGATGTAGAAATCGTCGTCCTTTCCGGCCAGCACGTGGCGGCGGGCGCGCAGAATGCGGCGCGCCTCGTCCTGCGCGCGGTCGAAGATCTGTGCGCCGCCTTCCGCCTTGGCTTGCAGCGTGAGGCTGTTGCGCTGGCCGTACAGCTTCAGGTAGGTTCGCAGCGGGACCACCAGGAAATTGTCCTGGTCCTGGCCGAGCACCGATCCGATCCGCTCGAAAGTCCCCACCACCGTGAACTCGTTGGCGCCGGCGCGAATCACGCGGCCGAGGGGATCGGCGTCGGGAAAGAACTCCCGCACCAGGCGGTCGCCGATCAGGCAGACCTCCACGGCATGGCGGTCTTCCACCTCGGTGAAGTAGCGCCCCAGTTGGACCGTTCGGGTGTCGATGTCCGCCATGCTGGGCGTGTAGCCGTACATGGTGGTGTCGTCGAGTTCGTGATCCTTGTAGCGCAGCGTGGCGCTGGTGTTGATGGAGGCGCCCACCACCTGGCAACTGGGGCAGCCCTCGGCCAGCGCCTGCATGTCCTCGGGGTAAAGATAGCGGTTGCGCTGGGCCTTGGTGAGGACCGTGAAATCGGTCACCACAAAAGGCAGGCGCGCAATGCGAAAGACGTTGGTGCCCAGGTTGGCAATCTTCTGTTCGACGTAGACATTGGCGCCCTGCACCAGGGTCATGACGGTGATGAGTGTGGCGACCCCCATGGTCAGCCCCAGCACCGTGAGCGAGGCGCGTAATTTGTGGGCGCGGATGGAGTCCGCCGCCATCGCCAGGTTGTCGGCTACGCCAATCATGTCATACGGTAACTCTTCGCCAGCTCTTGCCTACCTGGACGACCAGTTCAGCGGCGTGGCTCGAGAGCGCCAGGTCCTTCACCTTCTCGCCGTTGATCTCGACGGCGCCGGCTTTGATCTTGCGCACGGCGTCGCTCACCGATTCCGCCAGCTCGATCTTCGCCAGCAGCTTGTCCACGCGGATGCCGTTAGCCGCGCGCACGCCCTCGGGCAGGGGCACGGCGGGAATGTCCGCGGGCACTTCCTTGCGGCGCACCACGGCGTTGAACACTTCGGCCGCGCGCGCGGCTTCCGCCGCCGAGTGGAAGTCGGTGACGATCAGCCTGGCCAGCGCCAGCTTGGCCTCCATGGGATGCATCTCGGCGCGGATGGCCGCAATCTCGGCCATGCTCTTGTCGGTGAGCAGCTCGTAGTAGCGAAACATCAGCTCGTCGCCGATCTGCATCACCTTGCGGAACATCACCTCGGGCGGCTCGGTAATGCCGATGTAATTCCCCAGCGACTTGGACATTTTGTTGACGCCGTCGAGACCTTCGAGAATGGGCAAGGTGGCGACGATCTGCGGCGGCTGGCCGAAATCCTTCTGGATCTCGCGGCCTACCAGCAGGTTGAATTTCTGGTCCGTGCCGCCCATCTCCACGTCGCACTCCAGGGCCACGGAATCGTAGGCCTGCGCCAGCGGGTACATCAACTCGTGCATGGAAATGGGGACGCCTTCCTTGTAACGCTGGGCGAAGTCGTCGCGCTCCAGGATGCGCGCCACCGTGTACTTCGAAAACAAGCGGACCATGTCCATGTACTTCAGCGGCTCGAGCCAGTCGCTGTTGAAGCGCACTTCGGTCTTGTGGCGATCGAGGATCTTGAACACCTGCGTCTTATAGGTTTCGGCGTTCTGCGCGATAGCCTCGCGCGTCATGGGCGGGCGCGTCACGTTGCGCCCCGAGGGATCGCCGATCATGGCGGTCATATCGCCGATGAGGAAGATGACCGTGTGGCCCAGATCCTGGAAATGTTTCATCTTGCGCAGGATGACGGTGTGGCCCAGGTGCAGGTCGGGGGCGGTGGGATCGAAACCCACTTTGACGCGCAGCGGCCGCCCCTTCCTGGCGGCCTCGACGAGCCGCTCGCGTAGTTCCTCTTCGCGGATGATCTCCGCCATCCCTTTCAGCAGGTAGCTCAGTTGTTGGTCGATTGTCATGGCTAAGGCAAAGGTGGGACAGACGATCGTTTTGTGTCGTCTGTCAATCTCCCGCTTCGGAGACGGGTTCACATCTTATAGCGGCCCAGGTCCTCGTCGTTGAGGCCCTCGAGCCAGCGGCGCATCTCTTCGGTATTGACTTTGTCGGAAACCGTCGACGCCAGCTTGGTGGATTTCAGGACGCCCTCCTCCACGTAAATGGGGCAGTCCAGCCGGAGCGCCAGGGCCAGCGCGTCGCTGGGGCGCGAATCCACGCTGATCAATTCGCCGTCTCGGTCCAGCCAGATCACGGCATAGAAGGTGTCGTCCTTCAGTTCGCTCACCACCACCTTGCGCAGGCCCGTGTTCAGACCGAGCAGCAGGCTCTTGATCAGGTCGTGGGTCATGGGCCGGGGCGTCGCCACCTTTTCGATTTCGAGGGCGATGGCGTTGGCCTCATACACGCCCACCCAGATGGGAAGCACCGCGTTGCCATTGAGGTCCTTCAAAATAACGATGGGCGTATTGGTGACGGGATCCATCATGAGCCCGCGAATTTTCATTTCGACTTCCATGGCGCTCTCTCCCCCGTCTTCATTACAGCACGCTTTCGCCCACCAAGGAGTTGGGGCCGGAGCGTGTGACGCGCACCTGAAGGTATTCTCCCACCAGATCGTGGCCGTTGGAACCGGCTGCGGTGAAGTTGAGGGTGCGGTTATCGGAGGTCCGGCCGATCCACTGGCCGAGCGCCTGGTTGCGGCCTTCCACCAGCACCTCCCGCACGGCGCCGATGAGCAAGGCGTTGCGCCGGATCTGAATGGCGCGCTGCTTCTCCTGCACGATGACCAGCCGCCGCTGCTTCTCTTCGTCGCCAACCTGGTCCTCCATGGCGAGCGCGGCCGTGTTGGGGCGCGGCGAGTACTTGAAGCTGAACATGGAGTCGTACTGCACCTGGTCGAGCAAGTCGAGCGTCTCCTCGAAATCTTCCTCGGTCTCGCCGGGGAAGCCGACGATGATGTCGGTAGTGATGGAGTAGCTGCGCCTCGCGCCCTTAAGCCACTCGATGCGGCGCATGTAGTCGTCGCGCGTGTAAAGCCGGTCCATCGCGGCCAGCACCTTGCTGGAGCCCGACTGCACGGGGAGATGAACGTGGTCGCAGATGGCCGGGTTGGAGTCCATGGCGTCCACGATGCTCCTCGAGAAATCGCGCGGGTGCGACGTGGTGTAGCGGACGCGGCGGATGCCAGGGACTTCGGCCACGCGCGCCAGCAGCGCGGCGAAATCCCAGCCCGCGGGCGACGGATCGCGATAGCTGTTCACGTTCTGGCCCAGCAATTGAATCTCGGTCGAGCCCCGCTCGGCCAGGCCGCGCGCCTCGGCCATCACGCTTTCGCTGGTGCGGCTGCGCTCCCGGCCGCGCGTGAAAGGCACCACGCAGTAGGCGCATTGCTTGTCGCAACCCTCGATGATGGTGATGTACGCGCGGTGCGGATTGTCGCGGCGCGTAAAAGGAGTATCGAAAGTCTCGTCCGTGTCCAGGCTCAACCCGGTGACGCGGCGGTTTCCGGATTCGAGCTGGACCAGCATCTCGCCCAGCCGGGTGTAGCTGGCGGAGCCCGCCACCAGGCTCACGTGCGGCGCGCGGTCGAAGATCTTCTCGCCTTCCTGCTGTGCCACGCAGCCCAGCACGCCGAAGATCTGGCCCTTGCCGCCGTCGCGCTTGAATTGCTGCAAGCGGCTGAATACCTTCTGCTCGGCCTTGTCGCGGATGCTGCACGTGTTGTACAGCACCAGTTGGGCATTTTCCGGCGCTTCCACCTGCGTGTAGCCCCGGGCCATGAGCGTGCCGGCGACCTTTTCGGAATCGTGAACGTTCATCTGGCAGCCGAAGGTTTCGAGATAGAAGGTTTTCCCAGACACTGAGACCATTCTACTGAAACATCGAGATACCGGCGACTCCGGCGGCTCCCGCAGCCAGGCACTCCGCTGCGTTCAGTTCCGTGATGCCGCCCAGCGCCAGGACCGGGATGGCGACCGCGCGCACGGCTTCGCGCAGGCGGCGAAGGCCCAGCGGCGGGCCATAGGCGGCCTTCGAGGGGGTCCGGAATACCGGGCCGAAGACCGCGAAGTCGGCGCTCTCGGCCTCCGCGGCGCGAAGTTCGTCGAGGCTGTGCGCCGAAACGCCGATCAGAAAGCCGGGGGGCGTAATCGGGCGCAGAGTCTTCGGCGGAATGGAGTTGCCGGGAAGATGCACGCCGTGGGCGCCGCAGGCCAGGGCGACATCCGCGCGGGAATTCACCAGGATTTCGGCCCCGTGCGCATTGGGAAGCGCCAGCACGCGGCGCACCAGGCGGCACAACTCGCGCGCGGGCAGGTCCTTTTCACGAATCTGAATGCGCTCGATACCGTTTTCAAGGGCGCGGGCAATCGAAGAGAGCAGCGCCTCCGTGCCTCCGGCGGCGTGGCGGTCGGTGATGTAGTAGCGCAGCATCAGGCGCTAAAGAACCCGCAAGGCGCTCGGCGGAAACTCCACCTGCCACTCCTTATTATCCTTCTCGCGAGCGAATTCCTCGCGGGAGACGTCGGCGAAAATCCCGCCGGAGAACTCCAGGCGCACAAATCGCGCGCGGTGTGAAACACCGACCAGTTGAACCGAGACGCAATTGGGCTGCGATTCCAGACCGCTGGAATGCGCGCGCAGGTCTTCGGAATGGACAGCCACCCATACGGAATCGCCGCGAAAATGGCCGGGGATGTAGGGACCGGTGAGGGCGAACTCGCCGAAGTCCAGGCGGCTGCTGTCGCGAGCGGGATCGAGCGCCGCGATGGTGCCCCGGAAAAGGTTGGGGATTCCCAGCAGCCGCGCAATTTCGACGGAAACTGGCCGGTCCAGAACCGCGCGCGGCGCGCCGCGCTGCACGATCCGGCCGGCTTCCAGAACGATCATTTCATCGGCTGCGGCGCAGCACAAATCGAGATCGCCGGTGACCAGCAGGATAGGGCCGGCAAAAGCCGTGCGGACCTGTTCGAGGAGCGGCGCGTCGAAAGCGCGCTGGTCGATGAGCAGCAGCTTCGGCACGGCGATCAGCGCGCGGGCCACGGCGCAACGCAGCCGCTGCGCGGGGCCGGCCTCGTGGGGGCGCAGGGCCGCGCAATCCGCCAGTTGAAAGCGCTCGATCATTTCCCCTACGCGGCGGTGGCGTTCGAGGCGCGGAAAGCGCCGGGCCGGGAACACCAGGTTCTGGCGCAGCGTCATGTGCGGGAAGAGTGCGTCGTGCTGGGCGATATACCCGCAGTTGCGGCGGCGGGGCGCGACGCTGACCCGCGATTGGGCGTCGAACAGGATGACATCATCGAGCAGGATGCGGCCGGAATCGGGCCTCACGAAGCCGGCGAGGATCTCGAGGATGAGGGTCTTGCCGGCGCCCGCGGGACCGTAAAGCGCGGTGACGCCGGCGGCCAGCGGGATCTCGACATCCAGCGAGAAGCGGGGCGGAATTTGCTTGACCATGCGCGCGTGTGTCATGGGCGTCGCTCCGCGATCCAGATGGCGGCGGCCAATTCCCCCAGCACGCGCGCGAAAGCCAGCGCGATGGCGGCCGCAATGGGCCGCAGCGCCAGCGGCAGCTCAACACGCAAAAACACCCGCCAGCCGGAAGCGCCGAGGCTGCGGGCGGCCCTTCCAAAATTCGGGTCGAGGGATTCGAGCGCGGTGCGGGAGGCCCGCACGAGCAGCGGCATGGCCGAGACCACACCAGCAGCCACCAGGCTCATTTCGGTCAAAGGCCAGACGCGGCCCACGACGCATAGCAGGTAGTAGCAGAGGACCGGCGCAGGCAGAGCCAGGGCCGCGGTGGCCAGCCCGCCGAGCGCACGTTTGCCCGCGAATTCGCGGTTCGCGAGCGTCCAGGCAAGCCACACGCCCACCACCACGGAAATGCCCGTCGAGAGACCGGCGACTCGCAACGCGAGCCACAGCAGATACCGAGGAACGATCATGCGGGACTACCAATTATAGCTGCCGGAAACGCGCGCTGAAGTGGCGCAGGAAGGGAGGCTCATCCACGATCTCCATGCCGCGGATGCCCTCCTTGCGGGCGTTCACTTCGAGAATCGCCTCCACCACGTAATCGATATGGCTCTGGGTATAGACACGGCGCGGAATGGCCAGGCGTAGCAGTTCGTGGCGCGCGGCCTCACCAAACATCAGAGAGCCGATTTCCACGGAGCGGATGCCGGCGTGCCGGTAAAGCTCGACGGCCAGGGCCTGGCCCGGAAACTGGCGTGGCGGAATGTGCGGCAGCATGCGGGCGGCATCGATGTATATGGCGTGCCCGCCAGGCGGCTCGACGATGGGAACGCCGCGATCGGCGATGTGCCGGCCCAGGTAGCCCGTGGAGACGATACGGTAATGCAGATAATCGGGGTCGAGCACCTCTTCGAGACCGACGGCGATGGCGTCGAGGTCGCGGCCGGCCAGGCCGCCGTAGGTGGGGAAACCCTCGGTCAAGATGAGCAGGTTGGTCTCCTGCTGGGCGATGCGGTCGTCGTTGGTCGAAAGGAAGCCGCCGATGTTGGCGAAGGCGTCCTTCTTGGCCGAGAAAGTGCAGCCGTCGGCGAGGGAAAACATCTTCTGGGCGATTTGTTTGGGCGACCAGTCGGCGTAGCCCGGCTCGCGCTCGCGGATGAACCAGGCGTTTTCCGCGAAACGGCAGGCGTCCAGGTAGAGGGGGATGCCGTGCCGCGCGCAGACGCGCTTGACGGCTTCGAGGTTGGCCATGGAAACCGGCTGGCCGCCGCCGGAGTTGTTGGTGACGGTCAGCATCGCGAGCGGGATGCGCCGGGCGCCTTCGGAAGCGATGAGGGATTCCAGCGCGCCCACGTCCATGTTGCCCTTGAAATCGAGACGGGCTTGCGTGTCGGCGGCTTCGGGGATGGGAAGATCGACGGCGCGCGCGCCGGTGAATTCGATGTTGGCGCGCGTGGTATCGAAGTGGGTGTTGGAGGGAACCACATGGCCGGGCTTGCACATGACGGTGAACAGGATGCGCTCGGCGGCGCGGCCCTGGTGGGTGGGGATCATGTGGCGGAAACCGGTAAGGTCGTCGGCCGCGCGCTTGAGGCGGAAGAAGCTTTCGCTGCCGGCGTAGGATTCGTCGCCGCGCATCACGGCGGCCCATTGTTCGGTGGACATGGCGCTGGTGCCGGAATCGGTGAGCAGGTCGATCAGAATGTGGCGGGCTTCAATGAGGAAAAGGTTGTAACCGGCCTGTTCGAGGTAGCGCTCGCGCTCCTCCGGGGTGGTGTAGTGCAACGGCTCGACGCTCTTGATGCGAAAAGGTTCGATGATGGTGCGCACGTGGAGATTATCGCACCGGCCGAAGGTGGAGCTAGTGCCTGGTCTGGTGGGCCGCGGCTTCCCATCGGCCGACCATCAGGTCCACGAAGCTTAGCCAGGCGCCCTCGGGATGTTCCAGTTTTCGAAACAACGCCACGTACTCC
>Ga0326728_10022322_pt1 | contig 11762 bp, 12 predicted proteins | sample MB3enrmetagenome_FD_207602 | JGI IMG/M metagenome (GOLD analysis project Ga0326728, IMG submission 207602) | Lab enriched peat soil microbial communities from McLean, Ithaca, NY, United States - MB31MN | ecosystem: Environmental > Terrestrial > Soil > Wetlands > Peat | place: USA: New York... | reverse complement strand
GGCTGTAACCTGCCTTGCGGTGATGCTATTCTTCTTCACGGGGCCGGTCTCCTTCCTGCACCTTATCGAGTGCGTCACTGGGAAGCTTACGCTATCCCGGGAGTAATCGGCCTCCTCATTCCATCTGGCGCCGCGTATCCCGGCAGGCAGTCCCGGTGGTGATCGCCGGCAACGCTCACTTTCACGTCGCGCGGCGATGAGCCGCTCAGTTCAACCGCCGGATGTGGGAGGGTGCATGGGCGCAATCCCACGCACTCGGCCCGATCCTACTGCACCGGGAGGCGCCCGGTGTCGGTGACGCCCTGCGGGTTGGTGAACTGAACGTCGACGCTCGCTACCTGGGTGATGTCTCCTGTCACCGGGAACGTGGCCTGCAGATTGAATACGCCGCCCGCATCGGGATTCGTCTTGTAATAGCTGGCGAAGGCGGTGGCCACGTCCGACTGAATCAATCCCGGCGCGATGGCTTTCCCGGTGGTGTCGTAGAAGGTGAAGGCGAGCATGGACGCCGCATGGGTGTTGTCGAAACCGGCCAGGCTGAGAATGATCGAATCGGTGGCGGGGACAGCCGTGGACAGGTCCAGCGCGACGTGCGCCGGAACAATGGTGGTGGACGCGCTCGCGGTGACGCCGCTGACGGTCAGGTCCAGGGTGAAGGTGATAGTTCCAGCCGTTGTGCCCGTCTGAAAGGTGCCGTCGCCTGCCTGGAACTGCACCGCAGTATCGCCGGGGTTCACCTGGACACTCACGGTGCGCGTGCTGTTGGCGATGAAAATAATGTTGGGATCGTCGGGCAGGTTTCCCGAGGGTTGGAATGCCAGCTTGAGAGTTCCGGTGTCGACGGATGCCGCGGCGGCGGAAAGAGGAATCGACACCTGCGCCTGATTGTCGCTTAGATTGGCGTTCGCAGAGAGCTGAAGCGTGGGCTGGGGCGCCGGCGGGGGCGGGGGCGGCGGCGCGGCGTAGCCGTCCCCCGCCAGGTTGTACACGAGTCCGTTCAGGGTCAGGGTGCCGTACTCCGTGTTCGGAACTGAGGGCGTGAACGTGAGCTGCAGCGTTTGGGTAGCGCCCGCCGCGACGGTGACGGGGGAGGTGGGTCCGAAGTCCGTCCCGCCGGGCGTGGGAGTCACCTCGGCCACCGTGGCGGTTACCGCGCTCTGGGTTGGGTTGGCGAGCGTGAGCGTCGTTGGCGGAACAAACGGCGTTCCCACCTGACTTTTTCCGACGTAAATCGTGGCGCCGCCCGGGCAGTAGCTGTTACCGCTGCTATCGGTGAGCGTGGGAGCGGCGATACTGGTTCCGGTCAGGGCCACGTTGAGGTTGTAGACGGTCTGGGTCACTGCATCGGTGCCCGTGACTGTCAGAGTGGCGTTGAACGTCCCCAGGGCGGTTGGCGTGAAGCTGATGTAGAAGGCCTGGAGGCTCTGACCAGGCACCGGGAACGGAGGCAACGGGTATTGGTTGAGAGCGATCACCCCGTTCAAAGGTCCCAGAGTGGTCACATTGATGGGATCCTGCCCGATGTTGCGAAGGCGAATCTCCGGGGACGTGAACGGCCCGCAGACGGTAGCGGGTCCTACGCTGAGCGAGGAACCGATCGGCGTTTCGGTGTTCGCTGTAGCGTCATAGAGCGTAAGTTCCAATTGCGCCAGCCCGGCGAGAGGAAGCATCGCGGCCAGCAGAAGCAACCGCACGGTCACTGCGCCACCTCCGGAAGCTCGAACAGTCTGCCGGTGCTCAGGCGCAGCCCGAGATAAGTGGGGGGCTGGCCGTTCTCGACGAGAATCCAATCCTGCCCCATTGGGGTGAACTCGACTGCGGAGCCGGTGAACGCGATGGTGCGCTCCTGGCCTTGCGGGCCGCGCAGCACCAGCGCCGCTTTCCCGGCATACAGCAGGGTGCCGTCGTCGAAAAGGAGGGCTGGAGCGGCCGCCCCCGCCAGATTCGCCGCAAAGAGCACGCCGCCGTCAAGCAGCGAGATGTCGACGCGCCACAACTGCCCGTCGCGCTGGACGGCGAACGCGGCGCTGGAAGAATCCGGGGCGGCCAGCGAGACCACGGCCCCGTCAAGGTCAGCGGCGCTGGCCGGCGTGGGTTTGAACCCGGTCCCGTTCCAACGGAGCAGCTCGCCGGAATCCGGCAGCCATGCCAAAGCGGGCGCACCCGCCGTGGTGAAGGCGAACAGGGCCGTTCCGGTGGCTGTCCAGGCGCTGCCCACGGGATGTCCCAGGGCATTGAGAACGCACAGGCTGTCCTTCGTCTTCAGCATGGAGGCGTTGCCCGAAGACGCTGCGCTGACGACATTGGCGGCAACCGCGTCGCCGAGCCAGAAGTTTCCCGAGATGCCAAGGAGCGGGCGGACATTCTGAACGCTGTCACGCAGGAAGCCGATCTGCGGCGGCGTCAATCCTGATTGCGCCCTGCCCGATTGCGCCGCGGCGAACGCGCCGGCAAACAGAACGGTGGCCATGAACCGCGTTCTCATTGCTTCGTCCCTGTGATGACGATCACCGGAGTTCCGATGGACGGAGGCCCGGGGGCGTTGGCCGGCACCGACGATGTCTGCGTCGTCTTGCGGTCGCCCAGAGCCAAACCGCCCAGAGCCGCGCCGCCCACCGCAGCGCCAATGAGCAGCCACTTCTTGTAGTTGTGCGAAGCGTGGAATTCGCCACTGCCTCCGGAACCGGCGGCGACTTTGTCACTCAGGAATTGCGAGATCACGATGCCCGCGCGCGCCTGGTCCTTCGCCACGGTGATGCGAACCTCGAAGGGTCCTGTAGTGCGGTTCCAGCGCATGCCCCAGACGGTGGCGCGCCCATCCGCTTTGGTGGTGACAATCTCGGTGCGCAGTCCGCTGCCGAAGGTTCCTCCGGGACCGTCGTCGGGGAGACGGAAGCTCACGGCGGCCGCTTCCACGGGCTGGCCGGTTTCGTCGGTCACCTGGACGGTGATGCCCCGCGTGGCCCGCGATCCGACGGCGTAGACGACGCCCTCCCCCTCAATGACACGGAGCTGAATGATGGCGGCGGCCCGCAAGGGAAGCAGGTGGGCGGTGGCGAGGAACGCGAGGGCCACGGCAGCGGGTCGGTAATCTCTGGTTCCCACGCAACTATACGTGGTCCGGGGTCAGGAATACTCTCAGGGGAGGCGCAGGAACGCGGCTCGCGCCGTGTGTCCCTGTTCACCCTCGATGCTATGATGGACTCGACTGGGGGTTCTCCGGCGCATGGGTCTGTTGTCCGTACAGGAAATGACGGTGGTCCTTCTGGTGGCCCTCGTCCTGTTCGGACCGAAGAAGCTTCCGGAACTCGCCCGGACCATCGGCCGCGCCATCTCGGAGTTTCGACGCGCGCAGAACGAGTTGAAAGCCACGCTGCAGCACCACATGAGCGAGCTGGAAAAGGAAAGCGAATCGATTCGGGACATCGCCCGCAACTTCAACAACGACATCTACACCAACTATTACGACTCCCATAGTTATGGCTCCCGGGGTTACGGGTCCCCGTCGTGGGAGGCGCAGTCGAACGCATCCGCTTCTCAACCGACTCTTTCCCAACCTGCCATCGAGGCATCCACCACGGGCGCATCCGCAACCGAGGGCGCTCAGCCGGACTCGCCAGTGGAAGCGAACGAGGGTCAGTTGGCCGTGAATGGCACCGTTCCGCGCGGTCTGCCGGTGCCAGCGGAGCCGGGGGCGCCGAAAGCGGAGCAGGATTCCCAAACTTCGGCAGCCAGCCCCGTAGAGAGCTAAGCTTTTTCGAATCATGGATGACGGAACCATGGGGCCTCCCGATGCCGGACCCGGAGAAGTGCCGGCGCTGAGCCCCGGCGGCGGGGCGGTCATCCCGCCACCCCCTTCTCCACCTCCGCCCGAGGACGACGAAGAAGAGGGCATGCTGCGCATGTCCTTCATGGAGCACCTCGAGGAACTGCGCACCCGCATCATCCGGTCGCTCTGGGGGCTGGGGGTTGCGTTCATCGCCAGCTTTGTGTTCGCGAAGTATCTGTGGACCGTGGTAACCGAACCGGCGGTTACCGCCCTGAAGCACCTGGGGGTGAACCCGCCGCGCCTGGTGATGATCGAGCCCATGGAGGGCTTCTCCATCATCTGGATCAAGATGCCCTTGCTGTGCTCCGTCTTTCTGGCATCGCCGTGGATTCTGTATCAGGTTTGGGCGTTCATCGCTCCGGGCTTGTACAAGCGCGAACGCCGTATGGCCACGCCGTTTATCCTGACGACAGCGGGATTGTTTATCACCGGCGGGCTCTTCGCGTACTTCGTGGCTTTCCGTTTCGGGCTGGAGTTTCTGCTGGGACTCGGTCTCCTGAACAACGTTCAGCCGATGGTCACCATCACCGAGTACTTCGATTTGTTCGTGAACGTGACCCTGGGCGTGGCGCTGGTTTTCGAGCTTCCGGTGCTGATCTTCTTCCTCACGCTCATCCGCGTGGCCTCACCGAGGTTCCTGCTGCGGCATTCCCGTTACGCCATTCTGGCCATTGTGATCGCGGCAGCCATCATCACCCCGACGCCCGACGTGTTCAATCTGATGCTGTTCGCAATTCCTATGAACCTGTTGTATTTCGCGGGATTGCTGGCCAGCTATCTGTTGGTGTTGCAACGAGAGGGCAGGAGTTTTCCGTGGCGTAAAGTACTGATGTGGCTCATGGTACTAGTGGTACTAGCAGCGGGGGCGTACATTGCGATTGCGCGATTAGGGTATAAACCTGTTCCCCATTGGCCGTTCCTTGTCCGATGAATTGTTTGATTCCTCTGGATTTACGGGGCTGTTTCGTAATAGTATTGGTTTCGGCTCCACAGCATGTTTCAGCGCACTACCGAGGCGCCGCGTTGCGCGGAGTTCGAGGACCCGAGCTGGTTCCATGGACATCTATAAGACAATTCGCGACCTGGTTCAGGAGAAAAAGAGGCTCGACGCAGTTATTGCCTCGCTGGAAGCGCGATCGAACAACGGCTTGCACCCGAGGAGCAGACGTGGCCGCAAGAGCATGAGCCCGGAAGAGCGCGCCACCGTATCGAGGCGAATGGCCGCCTACTGGGCAGCCCGCCGCGGACAGGTGGCAGCGCCACCCGAGCGCACCGAAACGGCGCCGCCAGCGGCGGAGGTGCCTTCACCGGCGGAAATGCCTCCTCCGGCGGAGTTTACGCGGGCGGCAACGTCCGGTTTCGAAGCCTCGCTTTCCTGACGTACTGCTCGCGGCACGGGCCTGATTCACCGCTTGCGGTGCAGGATTGTTCCGGTGTCGGTGGCGGCGAACCACTCCGAGCCGGCGCTAGCCAGCATGATCCTTCGCGCCACGGCCCGATAGTCGACGGTCTCCTCCCGCAGCGTGGAGAAATCGTTACCGGTGAAGATGCGGACTTTCCCGGGCACGGGCGTGTCGGCCAGTTTCCCCGGCGCCTGAACAGCCGCCAGCACTAACGACCCATTCGGACCGGTATCCAGGTCCGAGATTCTGGCCCCATCCAGACGGTAAACGGGGGTGCTCTTCCCGGCGGACCAGTTCCTCTCGGTGACCTCCGCATAAACCTGCGTGGGGGAGATGGGCGCCAATGCAAGCCAGGCGCGGTCGGCGGCCGGGAAAGCCACTGCCAGCAGACTCTGGTGAATGCCAACGGCGTCCAGAATCCAAGTGCGGCCTCCATCCACCGTCCGGCCGCCGAAGACTCCTCCGCCAGGTGGTGGCCGGTAGTGTGCCCCTTCCGGGTCCATCCAGGCGGGTGGTGAACGATCCGAGGGTCCGGCCACCTCGCCGACCACCGTGCCGTGAAGGGGATCGCTGAAGTTGACGTATTCGAACGTGATGTCCGCCGGGAGGGCGGCCAGCTTCGCCGCGTCCGGTACGCCCACCCAGCGAGAGCCGCCGTCGGACGTCTGTTCGAACACCCGCCTGCGGCCCACCAGCCAGCCGTGCAGCGGATCGGCGAAGAAGACGCGCAGGTAGCCGAGTCCGGACCTGATCTTCTTCCAGGTCTCTCCGGCATCCCGGGTATTCCAGATACCGCGCCCGGTCACCATCCAGCCGGTGGTGTCATTCAGGAAGAAGAGCGATACGGGATACTCGGAGGGCCTTCCGGAGGCCCAGTGCTCGCCGCCGTCGCGGGTGATCACGGACCAGGGGCGCCGTCCTCCGTCGTCCCCCTCGACCGTGCCCGCCGCGAGGCACAGCCTCTGAGACGGGCAGGCGATGTCGGCGATGTTGAAGTCGGACCGCGCCTTGTCGAAGAAGAACGAGCGCTGCCATGCGGGGCCGGAATCGCCAGGTGGAGGGAGTAAGGGAAGTAGAAGGAGTAAAGGGAGTAGAAGGATTATGTTGGCCACGCTAGTTGGGTGATCCGGGCGCCAGCACTGTAGCCACGCGCGATCCCTCCGCCGGCACGGTCCGCGACAGTTCCAGCAGACAGCCCACCTGTTCGCCGACGGTGGTCAGCAGTTCCATCTCGCCGCCGGTGTGCGCGTGCGGGTCACGATGTTGCACGTTGATGACGCCCACCACGCCGTTGCGAAAAACGATGGGCGCGGAGAGGAACGCCTCGAAGGTGTCTTCGGGCAGCTCACTGAACAGCTTGAACCGGGGATCGTGATAGGCCTCGCGCGAGATGGCCAGCAGACGACGCTCGCGGGCTACCCAGCCGGTGAGGCCTTCGCTCAGTTTCAGGCGGACTTTTCCGATGGACTGCGGATGGGCGGCGTTGGAAGCGCACAGCACCAGCACGTTGTCCTCGAGCAGGTAGAGCAGGCAGGAGTCGCACTCCATGAACTCCACCACTAGTTGCACCACCGAGTCGAGAGACTCCCAGAGGCCGAGATCGCGGACCATGAAGCGGCTGATTTTCTGCAGCAGCCGCAACTGATGCTCCAGGCGCTCGAGGCGCTGCTCCAGCTCTCTGACGCGGTTCACGAGGACGATTATCCCACGCCCGGCTCAGGGCGAATCGGGACGCCCGGTTCTTCCGGCCGCCCCGCTCCCCGTATCAGAGAGCTTCGCCGCCTTCGGGGCGAGTTGGTGCTGGAACCCCGGCCCGATCAGGACTCCACAACCTTGCGCTCCGCCCCGTCCGGATCGTTCCTGAGCTCGCACAGATCGTCGAACATCATGGTCTGCCCGGTGGCGGCGTCGAACGGCTCCCATTTGGGAAGGCCGGGATGGTTCGGGTCGCCTTTGTGCGCGAAAGCGATCCAGGCATCGCTCATTCTGGCGCCCAGCGCGCGGGCGCGCGGACCTCCGCCGGTCATCGCTTCGCAGCGATCGGTGTTGTCGAAGCAGAAACTCAGCTCGGCGCAGTGAAAGGCCATGGGTCTGCCGTCGAGCACCGGCGTGTGCCACGTGAACCAGTAAAGAAACGCCGGAGCCTTGCCTTGCGCGGCCTTGAGCCCAGCCTGCTTCACGGCATTGTCACGGACCGAGGAAGCCATGATGATCGAATACAGCTCGAAAGGCCGCGCTTTCGGGTGACCCTGCCGGAAGGCGTTGATCACTTCCTTGCTCCTGCCTGTGAATCGTTCCTCGACGCGCGCCGCGAGCTGCTGCTCGGTCATGGAGAACGCATCCGGGTGATCGATCCCGTTGACGAACTCGTTCAAGACGGTGCCGACGATGAGGGGAACGTCCGCGGACATTTCGGGCGCGCGCGGATCGAAGGTCTGGGCCGGGATGACCGTGCCGTCCACGCACGGGCTCCAGCCGAGCGCACGGGCCATGCGGCGGAAGTCCGGCGGACCGGAAGGCGGTGGCGCCAGCTTGTGTTGCGCGGCCTGAGCGGCGCCCAGCAGACGCTCCACCGGAACATCCTGCAGCTTGCGGCCCACGTCCGCTTTCGAAATGGAGAGTTCCTCGAGCACGGCCGCGGCGAGTTTGGCGGTGTCCGCCGCCTCCGCCACTCGCAACATCGACCCGCTCTGAATGGAAGCGCGATGGAACAGCCCCTTCGCCGACGGCATGGCCATGAGCGTGCCCACCTTGCCGCCGCCGCCGGATTGCCCGAAGATCATCACGCGGGCCGGATCGCCGCCGAAATTCGGGATGTTGTCGCGCACCCATTCGAGCGCGGCCACCAGGTCCAACATGCCCACGTTGCCTGAGCTCGCATACTGCCCGCCGTAGTCCGCCAGGTTCAGGAACCCGAAGGTGTTCAGGCGATGGTTGAGACTGACCACAACCACGTCGCCGCGCCGGGCCAGATTCTCGCCGTCATAGGAGAGGAGTTCCTGCCCCGAACCAGCCGCGAAGCCGCCGCCGTGCAGCCACACCATCACCGGCCGTTTCCGGTTGTCGTTGATTCCCGGCGTCCAGATGTTGACGCGGAGACAGTCCTCGCCCGGCTGGCCGTCGTCCCAGCGGAACATGAACGCGTTCTCGTCGCTCTTCCACCCGGCGCGAGGGAAGAACGGACAGACCTGGCCGAAGTAGAGGGCGCTCCGCACACCCGCCCAGGGCTCCGGACGAACCGGCGGCATGAAGCGATTCTTCCCGGCGGTGGACCCTGCGTAAGGAATCCCCTTGAAGACGTGGATGCCGCCGTGCGTGTATCCCCGGACCTTCCCGGCGACCGTTTCAACGACGTTTTTCGAATCGCTGACCACCATCCGGTCCGGCTCCGGCGCGACACGCTTTTCCGGCGGCGCGGGCGCGGGGCTCGCGGAAGCCGTGGCCAGACCTCCCATCAGGGCGGTTGCGCCTTGCATCCATGATCGTCGACTACTCTGATTCACAGACATATTCGTCTCCATTCACGTTTCTCAAAAACTATCACGGGTGATGCCTTGCCTGTGAGTCCCATCCGGCAGCAACGCCCGTTGTCGGACAGGGATGAGATGCTACTTCGCCGCCTGAGCAGCCGAACTGTCCCCGCGCCGTGTCCCGCTGTCCACTCGTTGTCAGCGGCGCCGCCGCGGAAGTGCGCGACCGCTCGACATCCGGTAGCCGGTGATTCGGAAACCGGTCAGCTTCTCCGGCGCGGCCTCTGGAGTTCCATGCTGCGGATGTCCGACATGTTGGGGCCCTTGCGAAGGTGGCCGGAGAGTTCGTCGTGCTCGGCGCGCGAGCCTATGGCGTACACCTCGACACTGCCGTCGTCGAGGTTGCGAACCCAGCCCTTCATCCCTAGGCTGTTCGCGAGCTTGGGAAGGCTTCGGCGCCGTGGGAACCGGCTCGCATGGCCGGTGAGCAGTGGATACCGGTATAGCAAGGTGGCCGACATGGGAATTGGGTTCGTTTTGCTGTACGGCCTCGGGCGGGAATTGGGTTCGTTTCGTCGCATGATCTGGTGGCAGGAATTGGGTTCGTTTCGTCGCACGGGGAGTGGGTTATTTTTGGTCCTGTTTTCAATCAGTTGCGTGGGTTGCGCGCCTCGGTGGCGCCAGCGGCCCGAAAGATCCCGCTCATAAGTGTTTCGTTTTCGTGACACAGGAATTGGGTTCGTTTTGTCGTGGAGGATCACGGGTGGCGTGGGGCCTTTCGCGTGAGGATTGCGGGGTGGCCGCGGCGTGGGAGTGCACATTGCGCCTTGACGGTAGCACGGGGCGGGCGCTGTATCCGGGATGCGATGAGGGGAACTGTCGTGCAATGTGGTGTTTCGCTTGATTTAGTTATTGGGAACGCCGCTTTCGTTTCATTTCTTCTCAAAAACTTCCCTGGTAATGGCGATGGCGCTTACCGCGTTCGGCCAACCCGAGTAAAACGCCAGGTGAGTGATAGTCTCGATCAGCTCCTCCTGCGTCACACCGTTTTCGCGCGCTTTGACGAGGTGCGCTCGAAGCTGGTCCGGACGGTTCAGAGCAATCAGAGCGGCCACGGTCACCAGGCTTCGGTCACGCTTCGACAGCTCCGGGCGCTTCCAGATATCGCCGTAGAGCACGTTGTCAGTCAGCTCGGCGAACTTGGGGGCGAAGTCGCCGATCGCTTGTTGAGACGGCCGGGGCCGCGCGTCGGCGCCGGTGCTCGCGCCTTGTGCGTCGACCGGCGCGCCGTACTGCGCATCGCTGACCATCTCCATCCAATCGACGGTCTTACCATCGAGCTCTTCCACGATGCCAATGTGCGCCATCGAACTGTTCGGCGCAGCCCCGTGCCAGTGCTTCTGACCGGGCGGAATCCAGACAACGTCGCCCTGATGGATTCCCTCTACGGGGTCGCCCCAGCGCTGCACCCGGCCAGTGCCCTCCGTCACGATAGGGATTTGACCGAGCGGGTGCGTATGCCATGCCGTGCGTGCGCCGGGCTCGAACGTGACGAGAGAACCGGACGCACGTGACGGAGCATTCGCCTGGAACAGAGGATCAATCCGCACGGAGCCGGTGACGTTCTCGGGTGGCGCCTGCCGCGACGGTTGGGAACCGCTGCGCATGATTCTTATCGCTCCCTGCCCGCCGGGCGCCTGGCTCCGCGCACCTGACGGGAGCATGAAAAAGCGAAATCACAATCGCTGCGAAGATCCTCATTGTGGTCCCTTCCGCCGCAGAGCTTTCCCCCGACTGACAAAGAAGCACTCAGCGCCCGGTCATCTTCAGTGCGGCTTCAGGAAGGCGGGCTCCTTCGAGCTTCAGCATGGAAGCTGTTTCGTCGATCTGCTTGAGGTCGTTCCCGGTCAGCTCGACGTTCACCGCGCCGAGGTTCTCCTCGAGCCGGTGCAGCCTGGTGGTTCCCGGGATCGGCACAATCCACGGCTTCTGCGCCAGCAGCCAGGCGAGTGCGACTTGTGCCGGCGTTGCGGCTTTGCGTTCCGCGACGGCCTTGATGAGGTCGACCAGAACCATATTGGCCTTGCGCGCCTCGGGCGAGAAGCGAGGCACCATGTTGCGAAAGTCGGTGGGATCGAACTTCGTGTTCTCGTCGATCTTGCCCGTGAGGAACCCGGCGCCGAGCGGACTAAAAGGCACGAAGCCGATACCAAGGTCCTGCAGGGCCGGCAGAAGCTCGGCCTCCGGACCACGCCAGAAGAGGGAGTATTCGCTCTGCACCGCGGCTACAGGCTGGACGGCGTGCGCGCGGCGGATGGTTTGAACCCCGGCCTCCGACAGACCGAAGTGCTTGACCTTACCCTCGGCAATCAGCTCCTTCAACGCTCCTGCCACTTCCTTGATCGGCACGTCAGGATCGACGCCGTGCTGATAGAAGAGATCGATGTGATCGGTCCGCAAACGCCTCAGGCTGGCGTCGGCCACAAGCTTGATATGCTCGGGCCGGCTATTGGTTCCACCACGGCGCTCGCCAGTTTCAAGGTCGATATCGAAGCCGAATTTCGTGGCGATCACGACCTTGTCGCGGATTGGATGGAGCGCCTCGCCCAGCAGTTCCTCGTTCGCGAAGGGCCCATAGGCCTCGGCCGTATCGAAATGGGTCACGCCACGGTCATGGGCGGCACGAATCAGCCTGACCATCTCGGCTTTGTCGGCCGGCGGACCATAGCCCGCGCTCATGCTCATGCAGCCGAGGCCAATAGCGGAGACTTCGAGGTGTTGTCCGAGAGTACGTGTTTGCATTGTTTCCTTCCTTTCGTGTTCTGTTAGTTACTTTGCGGCGCAAAAGTCATTTTTCGATCTCGCCGTTTTCTTTGAGCCGTTCCGGAAGGTGCCCCGCAAAGACACGAAAGCCCCTGAGGGTTGATCCCCAAGGGCTGCGGGCGAAGAACTCAGGTCGAATGTTTACCTGACCAGCGCTCGTCCGATGTTGATCAGATTGTCGGCGATAACACCGAGCCCGACCCAGCGCTTCATCCCTGCTTCCTTTTTGTAGAGCGA
>Ga0326728_10022321_pt1 | contig 11763 bp, 7 predicted proteins | sample MB3enrmetagenome_FD_207602 | JGI IMG/M metagenome (GOLD analysis project Ga0326728, IMG submission 207602) | Lab enriched peat soil microbial communities from McLean, Ithaca, NY, United States - MB31MN | ecosystem: Environmental > Terrestrial > Soil > Wetlands > Peat | place: USA: New York... | reverse complement strand
TTCTCCAACTTCAAAATTTTCTGCAATCTTTTTTGTTCCACTCATATGATCTGAATGAGGATGTGTAATAACAAGATAGTCTATTTTTGTAATCCCCGCTTTCTTAAGATATTCAACAATATTTTCAGGGGATTCGTCTGTATTGCAATCAATGACCATGATTTTACCATTGGGGAGACGGACAATTGTGGCGTCTCCTTGACCTGCATTAAGATATACGACACCAATTTCGTCAGGGCTTGATGTGGCAATCATCTCTTTTATTCGATTTTCTTTCTTAACCTGTTTGAGTTGATCAAGAGTTTTAATTTGGATATCTTCCTTTTTCTTATCAAATTCCTTTTTAGGTCTCGTTGACCGATATGATACTCCGCCACTACTTCCACGACCTCCCATCATTTCACCTCTTTTCCATTAAGGTTAACATCGTCATCCTTGCCTATATCCATTTTGCTAATTAAATAATCAAAAAAAAGTCCCGCTGGTACTTGAAGATGTCGCGAGTTAATATCACCTTTTCCAGATAATGTTAACACTTCTTTTGCTTGTTCACTTAGTTCATTGGGATCCACAAAATAACAGCTCGTTCCATATCTTTGTACAATATCTTTGAGAGCAGGATAAAGATCGGGATCTCTACAACTATAGCCAACGAAAAATATCGTGTGACCTGTAAATAAAAATTCCAATACCACTTTTTTATTCTCTCCAATTTGCCCAACTTCATCGAGACTAGCTTCAATACTTTCTGGTTTTTCAATAGAACCATGTAATTTTAAAATTGCGTTTTTCTGACAAATTTTTGTTGAGATAAAATCATTTTCAGTGATTAGAGGTTCGATATCATTTATTACACTTTCAAGAAGGAGATCATAATTAACGGTAAACACATAATTAATAAAAGAATTCTTCATCAACCTTTTGATGATGATGAAATGGTTTGGAATTTCTTTATCATTATGGCCTAAATGATCTAATAAAAATCCAATTACCTCTCTTCTACTAAATTGATTTTTATACCAGAATAATATAGCTTCCAACGGGATTCTCTCGGGAAATTCAACTCCATCTTGAAGGAACGCTTTAGTTTTTTCATTTTTTAATAAGTATTCAATGATATTTTCACGAGGTATTCCACTTTTTTCTATCAATTTTTTTGAAAGATCATCCGCTGATGGAAATATTGGGAATGAAAATCCCGCTCCTACAAAAAAGCAATATTCTCCTGGAAAATTTTTTAAATTAATACCTAATTTTGAGATAACTTCACATATTTCATCAAAATAAATAATTTTTAAACAAACGAATTCTTCATTCTCCGCCGATATCAGAATATAATCTCTATCGGTTTCTTTATCAAAAAATGGTTGAGCTGAAAAAATTCTCTGCTTATATTCATAGATGCAAATTGGCGTTATGTCATCATCTTCAATCTTACAAATTTGAATAAAACCTCGAATTTCAGGATTTCTTCTTATTATTCCCGTAATAATTAATTCATTCTTTCCGAAGCGATCAATATCTCCTCTTGAAATGCTATAAATCGATCCTTCACATGAGAAATCGGAGATAAATTCTAATTCTTTTGAGAATTTGAAGAAAATCAAATTTTTACTTCTACACCCACAAAAAAAACGGAAATAATCTTCTTGAGTGTCAAATAGAATTATATCATAAATAGAATCCTCCTTATCCTTTTCTTCAATCACCAAATCTGGAAAAAACATCTCATCTAGTTTATTTAGGGAAAATCCGTCTTTAACTTCGAAAATATATAAACGACTAATACCACCAATCAACAGAATAAGTTTATCTTTCCAAATAACAGGAAGAAGTGAAAAACATACAAATGGAATTTCTTTTGTAGATACTAAATACAACTCATTATTTTTAACACAAATGACCGAGAGATTTCCACATGTTGAACAAGCGATGATATAAGGAGTCTCATCAAATTTTATCGCTTTAATATCAGAGATTTGGTTAATAGGCCCTTCATTTTTCAAGGAGATAGAATTGCTTTGAACCAATCTACCGTTTGATGATAGTAGGATGAAGATCTCATTTTTTGTATTTCCACAAATTATCTCATCCTTTCCATCATTATTAACGTCGAAGCAGATCGTTTGTTTAATAAACCCTCCTCCAACATTAATTTGAGTAATAGGAACCTCATTTTGGGAGATAGATTTCCTTACAGATACTTGAGAACCACCAAATTCACCAATACCTCCCCCATAGATGATTTCCTTAATTCCATCACCATTAATATCTCCTGTACAAATGGTAGTAACTTCAGGCCTTCTCGAACCTTGCTCGAATACAAAAGAAATTTTTAGTGCCGGTTTGGGCATGTTATCAGATCTCTCTAGATATACGGTCAATCTCTAGAAATGCCATAAATAAACCTGATTTTTGTAAAATATTTGTAAGTTTACTTTGGAGAATTGCATTCCTGATTTCACTAAAAAAATCATCAATACTCACCAAATTATGAAGTAAGAGGCGGTACTCGTATTCTGAACTTGGAATTGTTGACCAATTTGCTCCCTCACATGCTTCACAAAGACACTTAATAAATGGGATCTGAGTTCTCTCAATATTCTCATATTTCTCTAGAGAGAATGCATATTTTATCCATCCAATACCATCGAAGAGATCCGCTCCATTTAAGACAAACAGAATTATTGACTTAGGATCAGAACAACCAAAAATGTGGATAGGCTTGAATATTTTTTGCTCATCAAGTTTATACCGTAATTTTTTTATAAATACACAAGCCTGAATGATATTCGGTCCGAGCTCGCGTTCTGGGAATCCAATAACATCTATTATATGCTGGTTGTCTTGAATTATCTGAAAAATTGTGTTAATTTCATTGATAGGGGTATTCTTTAAACTGAAATGAAAGAGCAATATTCGTTCTTTATGAGAATCGTAATTTCCTAAGAAATCACATGATATTTTAACGTTGTTTTTTGTATCTGATATTTCAGTATAAGAGGGAATTCGATCATAACCGACATAGAAATCAGGATTTAGTTCATTAAGAACTTGGGCATATGTTGAAGGATTCCATTTTTTATCTTCAGAAAATTGAAGCTCATAACCTCCGCTATCAAGAAATAAAAATTTTCTTTTGAAGCGTCTTTTGATAAAATCTGCATCAATTTTTTTCTGCTGTTTAAGGAGGAAGTAATCATAAGCAGAAATGAGAATCGTTTGCTGAGGGATTTGAGGTAAAAAAACCTCAAGTCTCTCTTTAAGATAATGGTCATCTCTGCTTGAGAATGAAGGAATAAAATTAGGAGTTAAGAAATCCTTCCCCTGCCTATGCAAATTGAAGATTCTGGTATTGTAGCCCCCATCAAATTCCTTCTGGAAAATATTCACTCCTCCAACGCTTCTTTTCTGGAAATACAGGATTCGCAAAACTCGCAGGGTCTATCACTATTAGTAAGACAAGAATATGTTAAATCAAAAGGCACACCTAAATTTCGCCCGATCTTTACTACTTCTGTTTTTGTTAAATCGATAAATGGCGTTAATATTGCTAATTTATAATTAAGGCTAATGTCGGCAAGTTTTGCGAATTCATTAAAAAACAATTGACTTAAATCTGGAAATGGTGTTGATCCCTCTGCTCGGATTGCACCGATGCCCACACCTTCATTTTTATTTTCATATGCATGTAATGAACCGAGTGTTAGCAATAGTAAATTTCGATTTGGATAATAGGGATTTTTAGAATGAGAAGGATCTGTAATCTGATTTCTCGTTAGTGATGATATATCGGGGATAGTTACTTTTTTTATGTTAAAATCCATTTTTTTTGAAATTTTTTCTGCCGCCATAAATTCTCTCGAAGCTGTGATTTGCCCATAATCCACAAAAAGAGGTTGACATTGTACCTCTTGGTTTTTAAACCAAGCAAGTAAAACAGAAGAATCAACACCTCCGGAAAAAAGAACTGTGACTTTATACATTATTTTCTCCGATGGGACACGAAGAGCAATTTCTCCTTATACAATATTCGCGGCCATGGATCCACAAAATATAATCAAGTCTGCCAACATCAATATTGATCCTCTTTGCAAGGTCTACAACAACATTTTCAATATACTGATACTCAGAATCGGAAATTTGATTTTTAAGATATTTTTTATCGATAAAACCCGCACAGCAAAGAACCCTTCTCACATGAACATCAATAATCGGCATTTGATGTCCGATATTCCTTATCCAATGAGACGCTATTTTATTTCCAATTCCGTTGATATTCTGGATCAATATTTTTCTCGCTTCATGAGGATTGAATTGTTTAATATCCTGATATTTTTCCACAAAATTATGAAAAAATTTTGCCGCGTTGATTATTGTCATCGATTTTGTTGAATAAAATCGATAACCGTTTTTGTGTAATACTGAAGAAATTTCATCCGCATATTTTTCTGGATTCGTTGCTATGTAATTGTAATCTGTCACTTCTGGAATCGAATCAATTAGATTGAGATATGATTTTTTTACGATATTTGTTGATACTTGGGTTCCAGCTAATACGCAATATATCATCTCTTCCCATGCATCATCCCAATTTTTAATTGAAGCGTCCATTTGCTCTAAAAAATCAGTGCTTTTTTGATAATGAAGCGGTAAAAAAGTTGATAGATCATTTGAATTGGATAAAACGGTCGTTGAAAGTTTTTGAACCATTTTAACCGTCTAACTTTAAATTGATTGTTTTTATTTTAAATAGTTGTCGTTAATTTAAAAAAATTTTGTCGGTTTTGATACATCTGCAGTTGGAGTCCAATACTTCTTCTCGTTAAAATTCTCTAGTCAATGGTAACTCATCAGAACCTCCTCACGGTTATTTGACCGCAAGCAATTTGGTTATTTTCTCGGCGATATCGTTTACGTAGCGCCGGGTAAAATTCCAACTGATATACAGATTGCCGTCCTTGATGGTGGTGAACCGGGCCGCATCTGCGTCCGGCAATTTATCGAAGAGGGGACATTGATCTTCCCGTAATATGTCGCGAGTAAGTTTCACTTTTTTCTTATCGTACGCACTGAGTTTCTGGCGATTTTTCGAACCCTTCGGCCTTCCACGGGGCATAATATATCGAATTATTCGGTGATGAATAAAAATTGTTTCTATTTGTATTGGAGTAATTTCGACTTTATCTAGTTTTGATGCATTGATTGTATGCACAGGTGTAATCGATCTCGCCCTATGGAACAATAACATCGGGATTTTGAACGTACTAGCAGCGAGGTACTTTCTTCTCAGGACGACAGCTTCATAGAGCCGCGCGGAACGGGGCTTGGAGGATTAATGAAGCGCTGCAGAAGATTAAAACAAAATATGAATTGTTGCGAAACAATTAGGGTAAAAATGCAATTGATGTGCGATTGGTTTTAAACGAGATGATGTGGATCACCTTGGATCTATTGCAAAACTAACCAGAAGTTGATTAATTTCAAATCTCGCTAGACGTACGAAGATTAATTAACCAACCAAATGAAGAATCTGATATAGGTGCAAATATGACGGAGAAATTAGATCTTAAAGAATTTTTCAGTGCTGCGGATTATAAATTGGTTATACAAGATATTTTTGCTATTTATCATCATAAGTGGGATGTTCTTGGTGAATTAATACAAAATGCTGTAGATTCTGTATTAAAACGGAAGGAAGAAGGCGAACGTGATTATCATCCAGCTATTGACATAACCTATAATTCCAGAATCCGTGAGATTACAATAAATGATAATGGGAATGGTATTACACCTAAAGAAATGCGAAAAATTGTTGCACCGCATGTTTCATTAAAGAGTAAGAATGCTGCATTTCGAGGTGAGTTTGGCGTAGGTTTAACATTGGTAGCTTTTTCCTCAAATGATTTTATTATTGAGTCTCTTTCTGATAGTTCAAAATCGGCTCTTATTGTTAAAAATGGATATTCATGGGCAATGGATAATACTTCTAAAGAAACTATTGATATTATATTTAATTCAGAGAAATCCGATGATGAAAACAACTATTGTAATGTTATTTTTAAACCCGTAAGATTTCCAGAATATGATTGTGCTCAATTAGATTATATAATTCGTCGCTATACTGCTATCGGAGATTTTTGGAGTTGTTATAAAAAGGAAGAGGGTCCGATAGACGTTAGTTTAACCTATATTGATGAACAGGGTGAGCCTACACGGCATAAAATTGAAAATAAATTTTGGCATCCCGGAGATTATTTAAAATTGATAGATGTCGAAACAGTTGATTACAAAATTGTTGAGAATGAAATTAAAAAGGGGAAAGAATATGCTTTGCCTAATTGGGTCGGATTTGGACTTATTGATAAAGATTTGATTATAAAAAGAACTAAGGAATTTACATATTACGCTCTATTTTGTCGTGCTCCCTATTATAATAAACTTGGAGAAATAATTGGCTTAACAAAGATACCTGATGATGACGAATTAGATGCTGATTATCAAGAATCTGGGGGAGAGTTTTTAAATTCTGGCATATTCGTGAGTAAGAAAGGAATGCCACTTGGAGTTGTTGTAGATCATCCTAGAACAGCACAAGCAGGTTATTGGCGTAATATGTTTTTGATGCTAAATTGTGACAATATTTCCACAGAACCTGGACGAAAAAAGCTTCATGTAGATGATGAACAACTTGTTAGAGATGTTGCAAAAGAAGTTTTCTATAAAATGATGAAATATTCTCACTACATCATTCCTAGAGATCCGGATGAGGAATTTGATTCATTATTAAGAGATGTTGATAAAAACATTGAAGAAATAAAAAAATGGAAAAATGAGCATCAAATTTCAAATTTTGATGGAAAATTGAGTATAAATATCGAACCAGTGAATGAACAAACGGTGATAGCATTATTTCATGAATTAATTGGTGCAAAAATAATTTTAGGATATCATGCCCTCAAATTGGCATCAACGGATACTTATGATGGAATCTATAATTATGAAATATCTAAGGAACATATCGGAAAAGAGGCATGGCAGGATTGGTTAAGGCAAATTCCAGCCCGAGAAAGAAAGGAAATTGAAGAGAAAAATATTTTTTCATTGAATTTTATCATTATTGAATATAAATTACATTTACACGATATAATTCAAGATTTCCTCAAAAAGACAAAGTATCATCCACACATCAAATTGATTGTTGCGTGGGATGCGGATGAAGTAAAAATTCGAAACAAAGGGTGGTTGTTAGAACCTCTTTCAAAACAAAAAAGAAAATTCTTTGGTGCCCATTGGCGTCTTCGCCCAAGTTCTGAAGGCCAATCCAGAGGGATTATTGCAACTGATGTAATTTTATTAAAAGATTGTTTTACTGATCCAAACTAATTTTCAATTACAGATTCCAAATAGAGCATTATGCCTCGTCCTTTTTGATAACTCACGTTAGCACAACAACATCCACTTCTCTTTCCTTTAAATTATCCAACGATATCCATATCATGTGCTACATTATAAGGGGAATATAACGGGTTATCAAGGAATGACTCCTGAAGAAAAGGCACGACAGGATATTGACAAACTCCTTGAAGCTGCCCGATGGAATGTTCAGGATTACAAACAATACTGCCCCTCAGCCTCTATGGGAGTTGCCGTGCGTGAGTTCCCCCTCAAAGGTGGGGAAGCAGACTATGTGCTCTTTATCGAGGGGAAAGCGGTCGGGGTCATAGAGGCAAAGCCTCAGGGCACTACATTGGGGGGTGTTGACAGCCAGTCTGGGAAATATGCAGAGTCATTCCCGGAAAACTATCCCCATGTTTATTTACCGCTCCCTTTTGTGTACGAAAGCACCGGCATTGAAACCTTGTTCCGGGATCTGCGGGATCCTTCGCCACGGTCACGCCGGGTTTTTGCATTCCATAAACCGGAAACCCTGCATGAGTGGGTTTTTCAGCCGGAAACCCTCCGGGCCCGCATCCGGCACTTGCCCGCTCTTATCATAACTGGCCTGCGTGACTGCCAGAACGAGGCAATCACCAATCTCGAACGATCCTTTGCCGATGACCACCCGCGAGCTCTCATCCAGATGGCCACCGGTTCGGGCAAAACTTTTACTGCAGTGAGTTTTATCTATCGCCTGATCCGGTACGGCGGGGCGAAACGTGTTCTTTTCTTGGTGGACCGGACGAATCTTGGGGATGCTACAGTAAAAGAGTTCCAGCAGTACATCACTCCGGATGATGGCAGGAAGTTCACCGAGATCTATAATGTCCAGTATCTCAAGTCAAACACCATCGATCCGGTCAACAAGGTGACCATCACCACGATCCAGCGCCTGTTTTCCATGCTGAAAGGTGATCCTGAATTCGATCCTGAAAATGAGGAGGTGTCCCTGTACGATCATGCACCTGCCGATACCAGACCACTGGAGGTCAGCTATAACCCTCGCATTCCTATCGAGACGTTTGACTTCATCGTGACCGACGAATGCCACCGTTCGATCTATAACCTCTGGCGGCAGGTGCTGGAGTACTTCGATGCCTTCCTTATCGGTCTAACTGCGACGCCTTCAAAGCAGACGCTCGGGTTCTTCAACCAGAACCTTGTGATGGAATACCTCCATGAACGCGCTGTTGCTGACGGGGTGAATGTCGGGTACGATGTCTTCCGGATCAGGACCGATATTACCGAGCACGGGAGCGTTGTGGAGCGGGGATTCATTGTGGACAAGCGGGATAAAAACACCCGGCGCCAGCGCTGGGAGCAGCTGGATGATGATTTCCAGTACTCCTCCGAACAGCTGGACAGGAGCGTTGTTGCCCCCGACCAGATCAGGACGGTCATCAGGACATTCAAAGAATCACTGCCCGCCCTGTTCCCTGATCGGAAATGGGTTCCGAAGACGCTGATCTTTGCGAAAGACGATTCCCATGCAGAGGATATCACCCACATCTGCCGCGAGGTGTTTGCCGAGGGAAATGATTTCTGCAAGAAGATCACGTACCGGACGACAGGAGAGAAGCCCGAGGACCTGATCAAGAGTTTCCGGAATTCCCCCAGACTGCGGATCGCAGTTACCGTGGACATGGTCAGCACCGGAACAGACATCCGCCCTCTGGAATGCCTGCTCTTCATGCGCGACGTGAAATCGAAGGTCTATTTCGAGCAGATGATTGGACGGGGAACCCGGGTGATCTCTCCGACCGAATTACAATCGGTGACGCCAGACGTTGCCGCAAAGACGCATTTTGTCGTTGTGGACGCAGTCGGTGTCTGCGAGAGTATCAAGATCGAGTCTAAGCCGCTGGAACGAAAACGCGGCGTGTCCTTTGAGAAGCTTGTCCAGGCAGTCGCCTTCGGTGTGAGGGATGAGGACTCGCTTACCTCACTGGCCAGCAGGCTCTCGCGCCTTGACCGGGAATTGGTGGAGGATGACCGGAAACTCATTTCCTCGATTGCTGGCGGGAAATCACTCCGGGAGATGAACAATGCCCTGTTAGATGCCGTCGATCCGGACCGGCAGGAGGCGAAAGCCCGGCAGATGTTCAGCACGGAGGTACCATCACCCGACCAGATCAAAAAGGCCGGTGAGGAACTGGCAAAAGATGCCTGCACGCCGTTTGATGTTCCGCTGATCCGGAACACGATTATTGTAATCCACAAGAAGAATGAGCAGGTGATCGATACGGTCAGTTCCGATACGGTCATCAGTGCCGACTGGGACACACAGGCTGCGCTGAAGTCACGGACTATTGTGGACACTTTCAGGAAATTCATTGAAGAAAACAAGAACGAACTTGATGCATTGCAGATCATTTACAGTACTCCGTACGGGCACCGGCATTTCACCTACGGGCAGATCCGGCAACTGGCCGATGCGATCAAGAAACCGCCCTACAACCTGAGCACGGAACAGGTCTGGCGGGCCTACGAGCAGCTGGAGAGGACTAAAGTTCGCGGGGGAGGCCCGCAGAAACTCCTGACGGATATCATCGCGCTGATCCGGTTCGCCCTTGAGGAGACACCGATCCTTGAACCGTTCACCTCTTCGGTGAACCGGGCATTCGACCACTGGATAAACCAGCAGGAGCAGCAGGGCAGGAAGTTCACACCGGATCAGATGAAGTGGCTGGAGATGATCCGTGACCATATCGCGGGGAGTGCCGCCATCGAGATGGAGGACTTCGATACCGTTCCCTTCGACCAGTGGGGCGGGAGGATCCGGGCGCAAAGCCTCTTTGGGAACGAACTTCCAATGATCCTGAACGAGCTGAATGAAGCGCTGGTCGAGTGACGCTATGATTCGCTTCTCTGCCATACCTTTATCACGCACTTACTTTCACCCCCTGCATAACGACCCTTTAAGATATCCTTTCACGATATTCAGGACAAATGGACATGATAACGAAGAATGAGCGGGCGTTCCTGTACCTGCTGTCGCGGGTAACGAGCGTAAAGAGGATGCAGCTCGTCAAGCTGATGTTCCTTGCATCGAAGGAGCGCAGCCTGTACGATTTTGTCCCATACCGCTACGGGCCGTTCTCATTCCAGTTATATAACGACATGCGCCACCTTGAGCAACAGGCTTACCTCACCCAGACAGAGGATGAGGTGCATTTTACCGGGAAGGCGTTCCCCAAGCCCTACGCCTATATCCAGAATACGATCGATTCTGTCGTGAACCAGTTCGGCAGCTTCCGGGAAAAGGACCTTGTCGATTACGTGTACCGGCAGTACCCCGGGATGACCATCTTTTCGAAGATCAGGCAGCTGAAGAATTATTACCGGAACGAGACCGGGATCGTCACCATCGGGTACGAGGGCAGGAACATCGACCGGTTCCTCATGCTCCTCGTGGAAAACAAGGTCGGAAAGCTGATCGACGTGCGGAAGAACCCGTTCAGCATGAAGTACGGTTACTCGAAGAACCAGTTGATGAATGTCCTTGAGCGTATAGGCATCTCGTACCTCCACCTCCCCGAGCTGGGCATCGAGAGCGACCAGCGGCAGAACCTCACGGAGAAAAAGGCTGCCGGGCTCTTCCGGCGTTATGCGCAGGAGCTGGGGGCAAAGGAAGACCTGCTCGATACCATCAAAGCGCTCGCACAGAAGGAGAGGGTGGCGCTGATGTGCTTCGAGGCAGATGAGTCTGCCTGCCATCGGGGCGTGATTGCCCAGCGGTTCCGGGACGAGGGGCTGGAAGTGACTGCCCTGTGACATGGGAAAAAAAGCGAGTCCTCGTCACGGTCAAGGCATACCCGGAGAAGAGCAGGAAGCACGGCACCGTTGTCTGCACCGCCGGGATTACAGAAACCGGCGAATGGATCCGGCTCTATCCGATGCCTTATTCAACATTTCTCGGGCCCGGCAAGATCCAGCGATATGACTGGATCGAGATAGAGTGCGAGAAGGTGACTGACGAGAAACTGAAACGGAAGAAGAGTTACCGGGTCCGGGACGGCTCCGTAACGATCATCGACCGTTCGCTCTCCACGGAAAAGATCAAAGGGAAAGCCCCCTGGGAGAAGCGGAACGCGATCATCCTTCCCAGGATCGCTCCCTCACTCGAATACCTTGAGGATGCATACAAAAGGGACAAAACCTCACTTGGCCTGATCAAACCAAAGGAAGTAATCGATTTCTTCACCCGCGAGGAACTAAAGCAGCCCCCGGAACCCAAGGAGTTCCAGCGATCCCTCGACAACCAGATCATCCCTATCGTTGATGCGATCCCCCACATTTTCGCGTACAAATTCCGGTGTGCCG
>Ga0326728_10022320_pt1 | contig 11764 bp, 10 predicted proteins | sample MB3enrmetagenome_FD_207602 | JGI IMG/M metagenome (GOLD analysis project Ga0326728, IMG submission 207602) | Lab enriched peat soil microbial communities from McLean, Ithaca, NY, United States - MB31MN | ecosystem: Environmental > Terrestrial > Soil > Wetlands > Peat | place: USA: New York... | reverse complement strand
AGCGCAGGCCTTTTCGGAGATGCGCTCGTCGGAATGCTTGAAGAGATGGCCCGGGCATAGACAAAAAAACGTTTTGCCTTGATAGTTGGGAAGGGAGAGATTATGATAACCATTAAGCATGACGGATGCATACTGTGCGTCGGGTGCTCTTCGGTGTGCCCTGTGAACGCCATCGAGGTGGTCGGTACCCGGATGGAGCATTTCCCGCAGAAATGCATAGACTGCGGCATATGCGTCAGGGTATGTCCGGCCAACGTGATACGGCTCTACAAAGGCGTCAAGGAATCCAAGGACCTGCCGCCGCAGGAGAGGGTGTGAACATGGATTACGACCACGACGTCATAGTCATAGGAGGAGGACCTGCCGGCTCCACCTTCGCCAGGGTGGCCGCAGGGGCCGGTCTTGACGTGCTTGTCATAGACAAAAGAAGGGAAATAGGTGTTTCCGTGCGCTGCGGCGAGGGCCTCGGCGAAGGGGAAGTGATAAAGGAGGGCCTGGACCTGCCCCGCTCGTGCTATTCCACGCCTGTTTTGGGGGCCAAAGTCATCGCCCCAAGCGGCAAATCCATAACCTGGGCGAACAAGGACACGCACGGCTGGATACTCGAACGGAAATTCTTCGACAAATGGCTGGCCGAACTGGCGGTCGCCAAAGGCGCGGAGGTGCACACCTATACGCGCGCCTTGGGGGTACTGAAGGACGCCAGGGGAAGGCCGGACGGCCTGAGTATATCGCACGGCGGACGTGAGCCCTACGAGGTGCGTGCACCGCTCCTAGTATCGGCCGAGGGCATGGAATCCATGATGGCCCGGGAGATGGGCTTCAAGACCGTGCACCAGCTCTACGACGTCGACACCTGCTACCAGTACGAGATGAAGCCGTACGACCATGAGAACCTCATCGAGCTGTATTTCGGCAACAAGCTGGCGCCGCGCGGCTACGTCTGGATATTCCCCAAGGCGGATAAGAAAGCCAACGTGGGCATCGGCATAGGCGGCAACGTGACCAACGGCGAGAAGAACGGCATACGCGGCGCTGACCCGAAAGCGCTGCTCGACGATTACATAAGAGGTAACGACCAGCTCAAAGATGCGAGTACCCTGCTGGATTTCGGCGGCGTGATTTCCGTTGGAGCGCCCATAAACGAGTTCGTGAAGGACAGCTGCATGGTCATCGGCACCGCAGCGAAGCAGGTGGACCCGATACACGGCGGCGGCATCGCGATTGCGATGGAAACCGGCATCCTCTCCGGAAACGCGGCAGTGGAGGCATTCAGGAAAAAGGACTTCTCCCGCGAGATGCTCTACCGGAATTACGAGAAGCCGTGGCGCGAGGGCCTGGGCAGGGACCTTGACAAGAAGCTGCTGCTGCGGAAAGTCATGGAGAACCTCAGCGACGATGACATGAACCACATATTCGGCACGTTGAACGAGCAGGACCTCAAGGACGTCATGGACGGCAGGTTCCCGCCGGTGGTCGCGAAAGTCCTCTCAGGAAGGCCGCAGCTCGTCGGCGCGCTCAGGGCGCTTGTCGGGTAATCGGATGGCCGAGGAATTCACAGATGAGGAGCGGAAACTGCTCCAGCCGTTCGTGAGCAATCTCGACAAACCCGTATTCGTGCTGACCAACCTCCCCGAAGTCGTCAAAGGAGCGCTTTTCTCCAGATACAGCCGTACCCCCAAAAGCCTGCGCAGGGTGCTGCTCGACGAGTTCATGCAGGCCGAAGGGCTCGGGCTCGGCCAGGCGCTCCAATCCGCTCCGGGAACGTCGTTCATCCAGACCAAAAAAGCTGAAGAGTTCTACGACCGCGTGCTTGTCGGCTACGGCGATGACAGCGTTGCGGAGCTGGCCGGCGCGCACATCGCCATCGAAGAGTTATCCATCATCGCGACCAAGACGCTGGAGGATGCGAGACTCGGGCTCTCGCCGCTGGAGAAATCCACCAGATACGTCTATTTCGATGTGAAGCGTCCGGACGGCACGTGGCCATATCTGAAGGAGAAGACGCTGATGGCGTCGGAGTTCGCATCGCTCTACGCAAGCGCGTGCGAGCAGTGCTTCCAGACTTATGCGGACCTCATACCCAGGATATCGAAGTTCGTCATGGAAAAGCAGCCAAAAGACGCGCAGACGACGGACCGTGCCTATGCAGCGGCCGTGCGCGCCAAGACATGCGACCTGCTGCGCGGGCTGCTGCCGGCTTCCACGCTCACCAACATGGGATTTTTCGGCGATGGCCGCGCTTACGAATATCTCCTCACGAAGATGTATGCCGATGACCTTGTCGAGATACGCGAACTCGCGGCGATGATGCAGGCGGAACTGGCGATGCACATCCCTTCGTTCGTAAAGCGTGCGAATGACCGCAACGGCTTGGCCATGCAGGGCTTCTACAGGCGCGTGCGCGCTGGAATGGAGAAACTGGCTGAGAAGTACGCAGGCGCGGACGGCACCGAGTCCGTCGTGCTGGTGGATTACGACCGCGATGCGCAGCGGAAGATAGTCGCTGCTGCGCTTTATCCTTATCTCCTCAAGCCCATGAAGGACATCGAGGCGATAGTGGCCAAGATGACCGAAGAGGAGAAGCAAGCCATCATCAAAACGTATGTCAACGACCGCGAGAACCGCCGGCAGAAACCCGGGCGCGCATTCGAGCAGGCGTATTACACGTTCGAGATATGCGGCAACTATGGTGCGTACAGGGACATGCACAGGCACAGGGTGCTTACCCAGCAGAGACAGCTGCTCACCCCCTATCTCGGCTACAAGATGCCTCCCGAGGTGGCCGAGGCGGGCTGCGAAAAGGAATTCCGCGATGCGATGGCGTTTTCCGCGGACGCCTACGACGAGATAGCATCTGAATATCCGAAAGAGGCGCAGTATGTCGTGCCTCTGGCATATAACATCCGATGGCACATGAGCTTCAACCTGCGTGAAGCGTACCACCTGCTTGAGCTGCGCAGTGCGATGCAGGGCCACATAGATTATCGGCGCATGGCACAGGAGATGTTCAGCCAGATAGAGAAAGTCCACCCGCTGCTTGCAGGCGGCATGAAGTTCATGGACATGAAGGAATATCCGCTGGAGCGGCTGGAAGCGGAGAAGCGCATTGACAGGAAACTCGAGGAAATAGGCAAGAAGTATGCTCACTGAAGTATATCTTACCGGCGCGACCGGCAGGCTCGGAGGCGCAGTGCTTGAAAGGACCAGGGCTATGCCGCTGGTCCGAAAGCCGTCAGGGCTGAAGGACGAGATAGTCACCGACTTCTCTGCCGTGCAGCTCAAGCGCATATTCAGGAACGCAGCGTGCGTAATCCACGTTGCCGGTTCTGTCGATACGTTGGACGAACGGAATTTGCAGGAAGCCAACGTGGAACTGACCAGACGCATAGTGGAAGCAGTTCCCAGGGGCTGCCGCATCGTGTTCTCCAGCTCGGTTTCAGTCTATGGGAAGAACCCCGCGGAAATCCCTGCAAACGAGGATACGCAGGCAAACCCGGACTCGGCATACGCCCGCTCGAAATACGACGCTGAGAAAATCGTCGCATCGCACCAGAATCACGTCATCCTCCGCATCGGAACGCTCTACGGTCCGCAGTTCGAAGACTACTACCGCGTACTCGCCATGATGTCAGCCGGCAGGATGCGCATAATCGGCCAGGGCCTCAACCGCATACCTTTCGTCCATGTAATCGACGCGGCTGACGCTGTAGCCGCATCGATAAAGCGGGGCAGGGGCACTTACGTGATTGCCGGAGACCCGCTCACGCAGCGCGAGATTTACGCCCTGGCGGCGAAGGAACTCGGCGTACCCGCACCGGATAGGACCATCCCGCGATTCGTCGCGCTCTTTCTCGCCTCAGCCAGCGAATTCGCCTATCGCCTTGGCGGCAAAAAACCCCCGTTCACCTGCGAGCACATCAGCGTGCTGGCCTACGACCGCGCTTTCGACTGCTCCAGGGCAAGGAAGGAGCTCGGTTTCTCGCCCCGTCGCCTTGAAGAAGGCATAAAGGCCATGGCCGCCGATTACAAGGCCCGCAGGACATCGCAATGACCCGAAAAGCGGGTTTTTATTTCCTGCCTGAGTAGGCATCTCATGAGAAAACTCATCATTTTGCTGTTGCTCGCCGCCCTGGCGAGCGGGACATTCGACCAGACCTACATCCAGACGATGGCCAATGACGGCAGTTCCGTCATGGTCAAGACCCAGGACCTTTCGGTGTTCTCCAATAGCGTCTCATTCCCCGCGCTGGTCCAGGCGTGCGCCGCCCTCACGAGCGTACGGTGTGCGGTCAGCGGGCAGACCATGAATATAACAGAGAATTTCACCCCAAACGGCAACTATTACACCTACGGGAGCGATGGCGGCTTCCCGCTGATAACCGACACGCTCGTCATAACCAAGGTGCCTAACGACGTTTTCGGCAATGATCTGGCCAAGGTGCTGGCTGCGGCCAATCAGACCGGTTCGGGCGGCCAGAACAGCGCCATAGACCTGACCGCGGACAATGGGGCCGTCGTCTCTGCACTCAAACAGTTCGATGTGAACCTGACGTACATCGTGAACCTCCAGACCACTCCCAGCCAGGCGTCCGCAGGCAACGTCACCGGTACGATATCAGGCGATAGGGTTACATTCAACCTCGTGGATGTCATGGCCACCGGCCGGCCTATCGTCATAAAAAGCCAGGAACTGAACGTGGGCGCCCTGGTGCTGATAATCGGCGTTGTCGTGCTGGCGGTGCTCGCATACGCGTTCTTCGTCACTAGCCGTAAAAGCGAGAGAACTGCGCCACCTTTAAAAAGAAAAAAGGCGAAGTAGTCAGTAGTCAATTCTTGGTTTGTGATTACCATGGCAGGCATTGTCGGATATGGAGCTTACATCCCGGTCTATCGCATCAAAACAGAGGACATCGCCCGGGTGTGGGGAGAGGATACGGACCGTATCGAGACAGGCTTGGGCATCCTGGAGAAGGCCGTGGGCGGCATAGACGAGGATACGACCACCATCGCAGTGGAGGCCGGCCGGAATGCCCTCTCGTGCGCAGGTCTGGACCCGCAGAAAGTGGGCGCGCTTTACGTGGGAAGTGAATCGCATCCTTACGCAGTGAAGCCGACCGCGACCATGGTCGCCGAGGCTCTCGGAGCGACTCCGAACCTGACCGCTGCGGACCTGGAATTCGCCTGCAAGGCAGGGACCGCGGGATTGCAGATGGTCCTTGCCATGGTGGATGCGAAGATGATTTCTTACGGCATGGCAATCGGTGCCGATACCGCCCAGGGCAGGCCAGGGGATGCGCTGGAGTACTCGGCCGCTTCCGGCGGCGCTGCTTTCATAGCCGGCCCTGAAAAAGAGTCGCTCGCAATCGTGGAGGCGACATTCTCATTCACTACCGATACGCCTGATTTCTGGAGGCGGCAATTGGCAGACTATCCGTCGCACGGCGGCCGGTTCACGGGAAAACCGGCGTATTTCAAGCATGTCCTGAATGCCACGAACGGATTGCTGGAGAAAACCGGCACGAAAATCTCGGATTATGATTTCGTGGTGTTCCACCAACCCAACGGCAAGTTCCCGCTCGAAGCCGCTAAACAGCTGGGCGTGCCGGTAGAGAAGCTGAAGACAGGGTTGCTAACTCCCTTCATCGGGAATACCTACTCCGGCGCTTCGCCGCTCGGCCTGAGTGCCGTGCTGGATGAGGCGAAAGCAGGGCAGAGAATCCTGGTCACGTCGTTCGGTTCAGGCGCGGGCAGCGACTCGTTCGCCATATCTGTCACGGACCGTATCGAGGCCTCCAGAGGCAAGGCACCCAGGACGCTGGATTACGTCGGCAAGAAGAAATACATCGACTATGCGACTTATATCAAGTACAGGGGGAAGCTGAAGACCTGAAGAGAGGCGGAATCGGCCTTCCGGCATCCATTTAAAAAACATTTATCGGCTTATTCAGGATGATGGGCCTGTAGCTCAGCTCGGTTAGAGCGACGGTCTTATATGACACGTTCTAATACAGTCTGTACGACTGGCGACCTAGGAAAGCCGTAGGTCCGGAGTTCAATGCGCCTTTTAGTAAAAGGCGCCCCAAAACGGAGTCGCTAAAAGGTTCGGACAAATCTCCGCAGGCCCATCTTTTCCTCATTACAAAGCATGATAGAATATAAAGCCAAAAAGTTCGGAGTGCCTGTTGCCTATGTCGAACCGCAGTATACGTCGCAGAGATGCAGCAGATGCGGTCACATAGAGGCAAAGAATAGAATGCAAAAGATATTCCACTGCGCCAAGTGCGGAGTGGTTGAGAATGCTGATGCAAATGCAGGTTTCAACATAGCGCATTTGTATCGCGAAGGCATATCTCAATTCAGCAAAGAAAGTGATTTGCTGAAGGGCAGCACTGATACGCCCAGAGGGGATATACTATGAAGCCAGCAACCCCAGACCAACAGATAAGAACCCCACGTCATTTAGGCGTGGGAGGATGTCAGCTGACCCATGGATAGGAATATATTCGCAATCCCGGTAGGTTCCTTATGTACAAAATCCTCTCTGGGAGGGAACCCGCAGCAGCGTTGCTCGAAACGGCCAAGGCAATGGTCGCGTCCATGAAGCGCAAGCCGTCTTTCGCCATCGTTCTGGTCGGGAATGACCCGGCGTCAGAGATTTATGTCAGGAAGAAGATGGAGAAGGCGATGGCTACCGGTGTGCTCGCCAAGCTGGAAAAACTCCCTGAAAACGCTACCGAAGGGGAATTGCTTGCATTGGTCAAAAAGCTCAACAAGGACAAGGATGTGGACGGTTTCATCGTCCAAGCACCCATTCCGAAACACATGGATTATTCCAGAGTAGTGGATGCGATAGACCCCAGAAAGGACGTGGATGGTTGGACGGCCGCGAGCATGGGCAGGATGTTCCTTGGCATCCCGGGTTTCCTTCCTGCGACCCCTGCCGGCATCATACGCCTGCTGGAGTACCACGGCGTGAAGTTCGCAGGCGCAGAGGCGGTAGTCGTCGGCAGAGGCAACGTGGTGGGCAAACCGCTGGCCTTCATGCTCCTCCAGAAGGACGCGACAGTCACCATATGCCATTCCAAAACCAAAAACCTGGCCGAACACACGAAACGGGCCGACATACTCATTGCCGCAGCCGGTTCTGCCGGCCTGATAAAGGCGGATATGGTGAAGGAAGGAGCATGCATCGTTGACGTGGGCACGAACAAGGTGGGCGACAAGACGGTCGGAGACGTCGATTTCAACAGCGTCATCGGGAAGGCGAACTGCACTCCCGTCCCCGGGGGCGTTGGCCCCATGACAGTGGCAATGCTCATCAGCAACGTGATTGAGGCTGCAAAACGGCGAAATCCCGGTTGATGGCGTCCGAGTCGCTCATGAGTATCCTGTGCACTCCTGAACCGTACTGCATGGCCTTCTTCTTCCTGCGGACGGCAAGCTCCGGAGCGCCCAGCAACTTGGCTGCCTCGCGCAGGATGCCCTTCTTCAGTTCCCTGCCATCCATGCGTTCCTCCAGGGGGATGGAGAACATGAACCTGGCCAGTTCGGGCACATAGAACGGGAAACGGGCTTCCACCCCGAACTTCCTGCAGACTTTCTTTACCCAACCGATGTCCCGTTGCGGCAGCGTCCTGAATTCATCCTTAAGCAGCGCATCAAGGTCCTTGCCCTCTGCCAGGTAGTTATAGTACCTCTCATAGCCGACGAAGAGCTCCTCCGCGCCTGAGCCGAAAAGAAGCACTTTGTGGCCTTTCCCTGCCGCCGCCTCAGCGACCCGGTAGACAGGTACGAGTATCTCGAGCTTCAGCAGGTCCAGGGGAAGCATGGCGTGGCATTGCGCGTACGCATCGAGTATCCCCTGCCGCTCAAGGATGACCCGGTGCAGAGGCAGGCAGAGCGACGCAGCCACTTTTTCTGCGTATTCCATGTCTTCGCTGCCAGGTGTGCCTGCCGCGAACAACTCCACGGTCGCGTGCTTCCTGGCTATGGCCGCGATTGTCGTGGAATCCACGCCTCCTGAGAAGGCGATGGCTACCCTGTCCTCAAGGGTCTTTTCAACGGAAGATGAGATAAGCTCGGCGAGACGTAAGCTCATGGACTAAAGAAGCTGAAAACAGTTTATAAATTCATGCAGGCATAATTGCCCATACGACGTATGGGCTCGTAGCTCAGTTCTTGTCTGCGCTTTGCGAAATGGTGCAAACAGGAGGGCAACTTGGATAGGCCGGATTAGCCACGCGCTAGGACGGGTCTTTAGCGACGTCCTCCTAAGACGAAGGTCGTGAGTTCAAATCTCACCGGGCCCGTAAAACATAGGCCGAACAATGAGACCAGATGCGCATGGACGGACTGCCGTCCATGAACGCATCGGCCTGCTTTCAACTGGCCCTGGCATTGCAGGTCTCCTCTGGGCCCTTGTTTTTTAACGGCTCCGTCCCATAATTACGTGGGGGGAGTATCTGTGAAAAGCGTAGTTTTCCTGCTTGCCCTGTGCTGCATCTCATTCGCGCTGATAGACCCGCCAGTGCAGGAGGTCGACCAGTACGACCGGAGCATAGCGCCGCAGGGCATCCTGCACCAGAATTTCCTCAATTACAGCGAGAAAGCTCCGACGCTGGACGACCCCACGACTTTTTTCTACGTGAAGATACTGACACTCACGCCGTCTGTCAACATGAGCATCAGTTCAGACCAAGACCTGCACCCGGCTCTAATCTGGATGGTCACAGAGAATCACAGTCCCACCGTAACGGAAAGCTACGGCAATGGCAGTTGCGACGAGGAAACCATAACCCGTGATTACGGCGACATGCGGGTAGAAAATATCACCGCCTACTACACCCTCGACGGGCTGAGGCAGCAGGCCGGAAATGAAACGCTGTACAACACGGCCAGCAGGACCGTCCTGCTGGCCGACAATAGCAGCGGCGCCTTTGGCGCTTCTGACGTGCCCTTCCGCCCGAGCGCCCTGTGCTCCTTCATGTCCGCGCTCTCCGGCTACGTGCTTGGCAGCATGATAAACCTGAGCTGCTACGACGAATCCCTTGCGTACGCTTCCCCATATGGAAGCGGCGTCTACAACCTCACTGCACGGAATATGACCATCGTGAATCCGCACCTTAATGTGACCCTCGTGGGCGTATTCACCCTGGATTATACCGAGCAGGGTACGCAGGAGCACATGGACGGCCAGGAATGCAGGTCGGATTCCTGGAGCACCAATGGCACCCTTACCCTGACCTCCTCTGATTTTGCGTCATACGAGATACAGAATGACTACCTGACACTCCTGCCCTACCTGCCCGGCATGTTCAGCCTCAACGGGAACACTTCGGAAACAGTCCTGTATCATGTCAGCCTGCTTTCCAATTCCAATCTCTACAAGTATTATTCCAAGATGGACAATCAGACGGCAGGTGCATACTACCTATACTCCTTCAACGTCACCCGGGATGGCTATGGCACGCGGTTCATCACCGCTACCCAAACGAACCAGTCAGGCCTCTTGCCCCAGGACCCTCAAAGCCAGGACAATTATGGCGGCGCACACAACATCCTCTATTTCATCCAGGGCAGCGGACTGAGGAGCCCGACCGAGTTCAATGCCCTGGCCTACAACTATTCGCGTATCTATGACCTGGAAGAGGTCTTCTACAACGTTTCAGATGGAGAGCATCATGCTGAACTTGACTTCTACACATGGTTCGGCAACTATACCGTTCCGTCTGACATAAACGTCAGCTCGCGCACGGTCATGACACTATATGCCTATCCGGCAGATGGCAACACGAGCGCCGTATGCACCCTGATGAGCAGGGGTGCCCCGGTGGCAGGCGAGCCGGTGTACCTCCGCATGAGCAATCAGACCGTTACGGCGCTTACCAACGGCCTTGGTATGTGCACTGCGACATTCGATGCGAGCGCAGCCACCGTTTTCGCAAATTTCGATGGCACGCCGACTCTCCTCCCTTCAAGCGCGAACTACGTAGTATCCGGCCTGGTGGTGCCTCCAGCTACGGCGACCGATTTCAGCATGGACGATTTCGGCCTTCTCCTCTTCTTATCCGCGCTGTTCGCCTTCTCGTTCCTGAACCTGGCAAGGAGCTTTGGCATATACGGAGAAGGCGCGACAGTAGGCGACGCGTTCAACAGGTTCTTCCCGCCCACAAGGAAGCAGGGTGAGGGCAGGGCCACCCTGAAAGGCAAGGCGCATACCTGGACTGCTCCCGCTGTAAAGGCCGTCCCTAAGGCTACTGGAGACCCTGCCGGGAAAAAACCTGCGGATGGAGCCGCCGGGGTAGCGCCCCCTGATGCCGAAAAGGGGGCAAGGGAACTGAAGGCGAAACGCGAATTGTCAGAGAAGGAAGGTCGTCCACGCTGATGTCAGAATCGCCGAGTTATTCCTATAGGAATAATTTTGTCAGAAATACATAAATAGCGGAATTTCCGGAATAGCTTAACAGGTGATTACAGATGGACGATCTGAGGCGATTGAAACTCCTGAACGATGCCGCAGTTCTCAATGCAAAGCGCTTTCCAGTGCCATTCTCGCCCGATTCCATTGACCGGAGAATCCAAAACCGGCCTTGGACAGAAAAAGAATACGGAGGGAAGACGCCGCAGAAGACTTTCGCGGAAGGCAACGGGAGGAGCCGCTGTCAGGTCGAACCACGCCGTACCTGAAAGATTACTCTGAGATGCTGTTCTTGAACAGGGTGAACAGCACTATGACGGCAACCACGCCCAGGAGCAGCACCACGAGCGCGAGGTTGCTCATCGAGAAATCGAAGTTGTTCGGCGCTGAAGTCGCTACGTTGGTTTCGCTCTGATTCGCCACCTGACCGGTTGGTATACTTTTCGCATTCACTGGCGCAACCACTGAGGTGACGGTGGGAACCGTTTTCGAGCCCACAACCGTTTCCGAGCCGGCTGATGCATTGGTAGCCTGATTCGCAGGGGGGGCCTGATTCTGCGTGACCGGAGTTTCGCATGCAATCTCTGTGGTGCAGGGATTGGGCATGAGGAGCTGCATGCATTCCGCGCCAATCTGGGCTGCGGATGCATTCGGGCAGTTGAGTGTGCTCCCATCCGGCTTGTAGAACGTGCTGCCGTTGGAAGAGACCACCTTCACTGCATTGTTCGTACAGGTGTAAACCGCCTGCACGTCAGGCCCGCATTTGGCGGCAGCGACGGAGGTGGCATTCCAGCCCCCTGCGCCGGCGGCGACAGCGAAGCTGGCCGTAAGCAGCACGAGAAATATCAATCCGCCTCTTGCTAAGCTCATTATATACACACCAATACAATTTATGAAACAAATAGATTAAAAGGCTATCGATTGTGTTCCCATAAGTAAGCAAGAGGATTTTACGGCGTGGAAACGCCCGCAATTCCACTTGAAGCGTCCGCCCTATTCATGCCAGAAGTTTCCGGCCTAAGGTATTTAAAAATAAGAATACCTGATGGACAGGTGTATCTGCACTGGGTGGTCTGATGTACGAAAGAAACTACCTCCATGAAAGAATCAAACTCGTCTGGATGCTTCCGGTAATCATCCTGCTGTTCGTCGCCTGGATGATTCTCCTGCTGCTGGCGAACGTATTGCCGCAGCAGTTGCCATTCAGTTTTAATGATTACCTTTATGCAGTCGGAGCCACAGTCGTCATCCTGCTGGCCGCCTATGCGTATACCGAGTTGCAGTACTGGAACTATTACTACGAGTTCAAGGATACCGGCCTGATGATATCGCATGGCATAATAG
>Ga0326728_10022318_pt1 | contig 11764 bp, 13 predicted proteins | sample MB3enrmetagenome_FD_207602 | JGI IMG/M metagenome (GOLD analysis project Ga0326728, IMG submission 207602) | Lab enriched peat soil microbial communities from McLean, Ithaca, NY, United States - MB31MN | ecosystem: Environmental > Terrestrial > Soil > Wetlands > Peat | place: USA: New York... | reverse complement strand
CGCTGATGCTCTGGGATTCGTGGTAGGAACAACCTCCTCCCCTAGAAATCTCACAATTAACATGGCGAAGAAGCTGATTAAACAAGTTCCCGTGTTCAACACGAAAGTTGCAGTAACATCGTCAATGGACCTGAAAACATTACGAAAGATCTCTGACATCCTACGGCCGGACGCACTCCAACTTCATAATCACAACAAAACCATCGTGAAAAGCCTGCGTAATCACAACCCTCATCTGTCGCTAATTCTCGCGACTCAGATTGATGGAAAATCGCCCGCCTACGCGAAACGCGTAAGCAAATATTCAGACGCTATCATAGCAGATTCACCAAGCAACACTGGCATGGGCGGAACGGGACGTACTCACGACTGGGGACTTACATCGCAAATCCGTGATGCAATTTACCCCCGTCCACTGATACTCGCCGGGGGATTGACTCCGATAAACGTGGGATCTGCAATCCGAAAAGTCAGACCGTACGCAGTAGATGTTTCCGGTGGAGTAGAGGAAACGAAGGGAGTAAAAGACCACATGAAAATGAAGGAATTCATAATGAACGCAAAGGAGAACCATACTTGACTTCTACGCCAAGCAAATCGATCGAAGGGAAGTTTGGTAAGTATGGCGGCCGATATGTTCCTGAAACTTTGATGAGCGCACTAATCGATCTCGAAAACAAATATGAAATCCTCAAGGATGACGACGAATTCAGGAATCAACTCGCATATCTGCTCAAAGAGTTCGTTGGTCGACCGACACCGCTCTATTATGCCGCTAACCTCACGAAGAAGGCGGGTGGAGCTAAAATCTACATTAAACGTGAAGATCTCGCTCACGGTGGAGCTCATAAAATTAACAACACGATTGGTCAGGCCTTACTCGCCAAGAGAATGGGAAAACAACGTATCATCGCTGAAACAGGCGCAGGACAACACGGAGTCGCAAGTGCAATGGCCTGTGCAGCCTTGGGTTTAAAATGTGAAGTGTATATGGGTTCAGAGGATATTGAGAGACAGAAGCTCAATGTCTTTCGCATGGATCTGCTCGGAGCGAAAGTTCACTCGGTCAAATCGGGATCCAAAACGCTGAAGGACGCGATCAATGAAGCATTTCGAGATTGGGTAACGAATGTACACAGTACATATTATTTGATCGGATCGGTAGTTGGTCCACATCCGTACCCAACAATTGTCAGAGATTTCCAAAGCGTCATAGGCCACGAAATTAAAGAACAAATGTTACAAAAGGAAGGGAGATTGCCTGACGCAGTTGTCGCGTGTGTCGGTGGCGGCAGCAACTCCATGGGCGCATTCTACCCATTCCTAGAAGACCGAAACGTGGCGCTCTACGGCGTGGAAGCCGGAGGACTGGGATTATCGTCAGGCAAACACGCCGCCACGCTCTGCGCCGGACAAGAGGGAGTGTTTCATGGGATGCTTACTTACGTTCTACAAGACCGCGATGGGCAAATCGCACAAACTCACAGCATCTCGGCGGGTCTAGATTATCCAGGCGTCGGACCCGAACATGCATATTTGAAAGCAACTGGGCGAGCACGGTACTCTGCCATTACAGATAAGCAGGCATTGGAGGCGTTCATAGATCTCAGCAAACATGAAGGGATAATCCCGGCTCTCGAATCATCACATGCCGTGTACTATGCGGTGAACCTCGCGTCCAAGATGTCTCAGGAAAAGATAGTTGTCATCAATCTCTCGGGTCGTGGAGACAAGGATGTCAACGTTGTAGCTGACAGGCTAGGTGTAAAGATTTGACGGATATTTCCGACATTTTCAGTACACTGAAAGCGAAAAACGAAGGCGCTCTGATTGCTTACATCACCGCGGGTGACCCGCACCCCAAAAAAACCCTTCTCCTTGTAGAGGCATTGATCGAAGGTGGAGCTGACATTATAGAACTTGGAATACCTTTCTCAGATCCGATCGCTGACGGTCCCACAATCCAGAGAGCAATGACTCGGTCACTTGCAAGCGGCTGTAGACCACTTGACGTGGTAGAGATTGCTGAAAGTGTTCGTGAACGGCACGACATCCCTCTTATCATCATGACATCCTACAATCCCGTCTTCAGAATCGGCCTACCGAAATTTCTCCGCGTCTCACGGAAAGCAGGAGTGTCTGGAATGATAATCCCCGATCTTGCGGTTGAAGAATCTGATGACTACAAAAAGGAATGTACAGCTTCAAACATGGAGACAATTTTCCTCGCTACCCCTTCGACAGGTCCTGATAGGCTAAAGCGGATTTTGGATGTGACGTCAGGCTTCCTATACCTTGTTTCGCTCTATGGTGTAACCGGCGCGAGAACGACGATGGCAAAAAGTACTCTAACGATGATTCAAAGATATAGCCACGAAGTTGCTGAAACGATTCCGCTCGCTGTCGGTTTTGGGATTTCCAAACCTGTCCATGTGAATCAGATTATGAACGCTGGCGCAGACGGGGTAATAGTTGGAAGCGCTTTCGTAAACATCATCGAGAAGAATGGAAAGAATCTATCGCGAACCACGAAACAATTGAAAAATCTTGCCGGGGCACTGAAACAGGCAACTCAGACTCGAAACTAACTAGTGTTTATGGCCTAACTTTCTGCCACAACTTCCGCAGAAGGAGGCATGGTAAGGGTTTATGGTACTACAGAAGGAACAGGTTATAGTATTCAGTGATGTTCCACAGTCATAGCAATACTTGTTTTGTGCTGGATTGGGTGACCCACATTGATTACAGTACACTAAGGTCGGATTTCGAGGCGTTTCCATTGTTATTCGACTTGGAATAAGTCAGATTCTACATATAGGGCATTCGAAATAACTATTTTGCCAAATATGCTCGTATTTCTTGGAACACTTTGTCGAACATTTTCACCGTTAACTTTCCTGTTTGAGTGTTTTGCCTACTCGGATGATACGACGCACACAAGGCCGGATATGGATTAGGCAACTTGAAGAATGATGCGTGTCCAAAACGATAGCTTGAGGTCTCGATCTCTTGTGTTTTAAGAAATTGCACGTAGGTATCGAAGGCAAGTCGGCCCAACGCTAGGACCACGCGTAGGTTTGGGAGTAACTCCAACTCGTTAGTCCAGTAGCGTCGACATGTTTCAATTTCTCTACGAGTCGGCTTGTTCTTAGGTGGGGCACATCGCACTATCGCGGTCATATAGGCGTCTCTTAAAACTAATCCATCATCAATTTTTTCAGAAATGGGTTGATTGGCAAAACCGAAACGATACAGAGCGGGCATAAGGAAACGAGCAGATCCGTCGCCAGTAAACATTCGACCTGTACGATTACCACCATGCGCCGCTGGAGCCAACCCTAAGATTAAGAGGCGTGCTTTCGGATCACCGAAACCTGGCAGCGGCTTACCGGAATACGTCCAATCTTGGAATTGTCTACGTTTTTCTTTGGCAATTTTTTGACAATATTTCCTGAGTCGTGGACAAAGCTCACAGTTTATGGCTGCTTCATTCAGTTTCGTTAAGGAGCCGTAACTCAAATGAGACGGCAAGACGTTCGCCGAACGCGCAACTGAGAACAGTGGTAAAGGAGAATGGTTTCCAACTAACTCAGAAGAAGGCTGGACTGATCACTAGACTTTCCCCTGCGACACTCTCTATTCTCGTCAAGCCTCTATGTTGAGAGTCGCCAAAGTAGGTAACAGTAAGCGGAAGCCATCCCGTCCAGTTCATTGGGAAAGTGGCTTGGAAGTACCCATTCTGGTCCGTGGTTGCAACTTGTGTCCGATACGCGCCTTCAAAGTAATATGTTAAGTAGACCTGCACTCCTACGACCGGACTCCCAGAGCCAGTCTCCAGATAACCTTCAACGCCCACAGCAACAGCATGTTTGCTATGCGTTATGGGTCCAACGTTGACAAACGTTACGGCTGCCCCCGTCGTGGAGAGGGAAGTAGTCGGCAAGGTTGTGAAGTCGGAGGATTTCCATTGAAAGGTATTACTCACAGTCACTAATACCGCGCCCGCGATGGCGATGCAAATGACGGCGAGAAGAATAAACGCAATAGAGTAAGTCCTAGCTTGACTTGAATTACTTCGGTTCTCGCTTGTCATCGCCATCCCCACAGATTACAAGATCCTGTCCAACCCTCATAATGAATGTTAAAATCTTTCGGACAGCCCCAGTAAACTTTGATTTTCGAGTCAGTTGCCGTGTTGTAAGGAAAACAAGCTTATCTATAACGATTCCAATGCTACGCGCGGAGTTTCAAATTTGTCTGAAGGATCTGTTCCAGTACTCATCCTCAAAGAAGGAGCAACAAGAACCCGTGGACGAGACGCGCAACGGAATAACATACTTGCGGCCAAGGTAATTACCGAAACTATCCGCACAACTCTGGGCCCGCAGGGTATGGATAAGATGTTGATAAGCGGTCTCAGCGACGTCGTGATAACAAACGACGGGGCCACCATAATGAAGGAACTTGACGTTCAACACCCAGCTGCTAAGATGCTAGTAGAGGTAGCGAAGAGTCAGGACAACGAGGTCGGTGACGGGACGACTACTGCAGTTGTCCTAGCTGGCGAACTTCTCACCAAAGCTGAAAGACTTCTTGACCAAGAAGTACACCCAACAGTCATAGTTGAAGGATACAAGAAGGCCTCGGAGAAGGCTCTAGAGATATTGCAGAATTTGTCTATCGAAATTCAGCCTGACGATGACAAGATGCTCACGCAGGTAGCGATGACGTCGATGGCAACAAAATCCCTCTCCGAAACGAAAGAACACTTCGCAAGTTTGGCCGTTAAGGCGGTTAGACAGATCGCCGAGGAACGCGATGGGAAGGTTACTGCGGACATTGATCGAATTAAAGTAATCAAGAAGAAGGGTGAGAGTATGGAGGAAAGCGAACTCATCAGAGGGATCGTAGTTGACAAGGAGATCTCACACCCTCAAATGCCAAAACAGGTAAAAAATGCTAAAATCGCATTACTGAACGCTAAACTTGAGATTGAGAAAACCGAGTTCGACGCTAAAATTAACATCAACTCGCCTGACCAAATGAAGCTTTTCCTCGACGAAGAGGAGACAATGCTTCGAGAGATGACTGACAAAGTTAGCCAAAGTGGAGCTAATGTTATCTTCTGCGAAAAAAGCATCGACGACTTAGCGTTACATTTCCTCGCAAGAAAGAACATCATGGCCATCAAGAATGTTAGCAGCGGCGATATGGAGAAACTATCCAAAGCCACAGGCGGAAATATTCTCGCCAGCACCAAAGACATAAGTCCAGATGCACTCGGCGAAGCGAAACTAGTTGAAGAAGTCAAAATCGGTGACGATAAATTGGTCTACGTTCGCGACGCCAAAGACCCCAAAGCAGTTACAGTAGTTCTCCGAGGAGGCTCCGATCATGTCGTCGATGAAGCCGAACGCTCCTTCCACGACGCCCTATGCGTAGTCAGAAACGCCGTTGAGGATCACAGGATAGTTGCAGGCGGTGGAGCGCCCGAAGCGGAAACAGCTAAACAACTTCGCGACTTCGCAGTGAAAGTTGGAGGACGCGAACAACTAGCCATTGAAGCATATGCAGAGGCGCTCGAAGCAATCCCGTTAACAATCGCGGAGAACGCTGGGCTAGATCCAATAGACATAATGGTAGAAATTCGATCCAAGCATTCGGACCCACAAAACAAATGGTTCGGAGTCCAAGTGAAGACTGGCAAGATCGTTGACATGCTCAAAGAAAACGTAATTGAACCTTTACGGGTCAAGCAGCAGGTCATCAAGTCAGCAACAGAAGCAGCGAACATGTTGCTTAGAATCGATGACGTCGTATCATCGAAGGGTTCCAAAGAAGGTCCGCCAGCCATGCCACCGGGCGGAATGGGAGGCATGGGCGGTATGGGCGGAATGCCGGGCATGATGTAACAGGAATAGTTACGCAAAATTAGCGTGAAAAATCGTTGGCGACCAAACTAACTCCGAAAGCAATAAGCCTCATCGAAGGAAAGAATTTCGCTCACTTAGCAACCATATTAGCCGACGGCTCGCCCCACGTCGCTCCAGTTTGGATAGATCATGACGGCGACATCATTCTCATCAACACCGCCGTGGGACGCGTTAAACAGAGAAACGTGACGAAAGATCCACGAGTTTCAATTTCGATCGTAGATCAAAACAATCCTTACGAAAGAACAACTATCGCAGGGAAAGTAACGCAACAAACAAAACAGGGAGCGGATGCACACATAGATAAGATGTCGAAGAAATACACCGGCTCAGACAAATATCAAAACCGTCAACCGGGCGAACAACGCATCATATTAAGAATTGAACCGATCCGAGTGACCTCCTCTCCATAGCCACCTCCAGGAACAATTAGGGCGGGCTAGAATGTCTATTACTGATCCCGAAAAGGGAAAGTGGAGATTTTCACATGTCAGCATTCACACTGATAACGTGTGTGAAGTCTTCACGGACGATAAGGGTACGGTTCATTACAGATGGCAATATCCGGATGGAAAAATGGAATACATATGTGCCTGCCATAGATTCCTCAATAAGTGAAATCTGTTAACTCATCATTTAACGATGGTAACGACATCTCGATCCTGAAGGACATGATCGAGACCAACGCGCTGAGGATTGAATCGGACACTTTTTCCGGATACTAGAGCGTATTTGGCTTCTCCCGCGAATTTTCTATGTATGCGCGTACAAACATCGGTCACTGTTGAGCCAGCGGTCACTATCAGTGGTTCTTTGAAGTCAGGCGGTCCACTGCGTGGTTTTAGATAAATTCTGATGAAATTCAACTTGTTGTATATTGCTTCTTTCAACTGCTCCAAGTTCAGGTTTTGATCAGCAGAGATCGGTATGAAATCTTCATTGATGCGGTTTTTCGCCTCTTCAATGAACTTTGAGTTGACTAGATCAATCTTATTCAGGACTGTTAAAGTGGGAATATAGTTTCGATTTCCGGAAATTACGTCGATCAGTTGGTCGTCGGTTATGTCTTCTCGGACGATTATGCTCCCGTCATGGATTTTGTAGACGTTGAGGATCCCGCGAATTGTCGCTTCCGTCAATTTAGTGAGCTTACATGCCACTGTAATCCCTAAGCCACCTGAAGTTGATCTTTCAAGAGTTACGTTTGGAGGGCGCGTGTCAAGTCGTACTCCTATCTCGTAAAGTTCCTTCTTGAGTACACTAATTTGGTCTGGCTGGAACACGTCCAGTACGAGCAGTATCAGATCGGCATTTCGTGCGACGGATAGAACACGTTTACCCTTCCCGCTTCCGGTTGCTGCACCGGAAATGATTCCAGGAAGGTCTAAGATCTGCACTTTCGCCCCTTTGTACTCGAAGAGTCCTGGAACGACTGTAAGCGTAGTGAAAGCGTAAGCCGCCACTTTGGATTTCGCGTTGGTGACATGATTTAGAATGGTGGATTTTCCGACGCTCGGTAAACCAATTAAAACGACGGTGCAGTCGCCTCCTTTCTTTAATTCAAAACCTGTTCCGCCGCCGGATCTGGACCGCTGTGAGACTTCCTGCTCGGCCTTTAGTTTAGCAAGTTTAGCTTTCAGCAGGCCGATATGATGTTCCGTGTGCTTGTGGATCTGAGTATGTTTCATCTCCTCTTCTATTTCACGTATCTTTTCCGGTAAACCCAGACGACTCCACCCCTAACGAGAATGACCCTATAACGGAATATTCACGATCAGAAACTAATTAAATAATAAGGAATAGGAAGCGAACGGTCGGCGACTGATCCGATCGATTAGTGCAGGTTCGTTTTCCTGCTGGCGCCTGTTCGCTTACGATGACGTTGTTTCATCTTCTGTCGCCTGCTTATCCTGAAGGCTGCTCGACTAAGTTTGTGTGGCATCGTCAACCATCAACTCTCCGCCTATGGTATCTAGGAATATATGTTAAACGCATAACCCGTAGGGCGAGTTGGTTTGTCCAAACTGGATATATTCCTCAGGTGACCAGTGCGACAGACGTGCAGTACCAAGATGTCAATAGATGAATTGGTCAGCATGGGTTCGCCCCAATGTAAGGAAGCATTTGCATTCCTGAGAGAACAGCTGAAGGCAGATCCGAATGTTGAAGAAACAGTAGAGTATGAACCGCTTAAGGAAACTGAAGCTCCAAGCTATAATGTCCGAGAAACGCCACGGGTTAGATTATTTTTCGGAGAGAAATTAGAAGTGTTTCTATTCATCCCTGAGAAGGCGATCTCGAAACTCAAAGAAGATGAGTCAATTCCTCAGGGACTTAGAGCTTGGATTGATCGAGCCCAACTAGGCGGAATGAGTCGTCTGCTCCGCGTTCAGTTAGGATCCAAGAAGGACGTGGAAGTGTTACTGCCACTCGTTATGGCAGTGGCGAAAAGCTAGTTAGCACAGTTTCAGATAGTTTCGTTATACTGCTGGACGAACTCTTGGTCTACTACTCCTGATACTACCTTCTCCGTTCGATCTGGCAAGATTACGGCCAGACCGGCCGCATGGTAGGGAAGTTCGAATTTCTCGAGTTTTTCTTCATTGTCGCTATCGTACAATTTTATCCACATTCCATTCTCCTGTTTGAAGCAGAAAATTTTCACGATCTTTCTTTCGCCAATTCCGCCGACCCTTCCTCCTGCTGATCCGGGAGCGTCGACCGGCAATTGGAGTACGTAAACACAATTGTGACCTTGAGAAACGCTCAGATCAATGGGGTTTTGTGCGACAAAGATTCTTCTGCTCTTTTCGCTGGCTAGCTGGGTTAACTCTTCCAGAGGTGTCAATTGGACGCACCGCTAGAAGAGTCTAGGAGACTAAGTGGTAATCTGAGCGGCTTGTGGTTTTCTTGATTCGAGAACCGTCAAGGCGCCAGTCTTCCTATTCAAAGCCAACTGGATTTCGCCTCGAAAACTTCGCACCCGTGCATCATGAATTTGAACCGTATCCCCTTCTGAGATAGTGTTGATTTGATTATTCCAAATTGCTAAGGGAATTTCGCCGGTTCCGTCAGAAAGCGTAACGGAGCATACTAGTAGCGGATTTCCGTCCCTCGAGGTAACAGCTCGCACATCTGATTTCTTGACTACCTGAGCCTTGAAGGATACTCCTTTCAATCCGAGTTTAAGGTCTCGAATTGACCTTTCTATCGGACCTGGTCCTTGAGGCTCGACGCGTCTTGTTAATCCGAAAGCGAAATCTGCTGGCACGCGTCTGAGTTTTTCGATTGAATCACCCCTAATTTCAGCCTGACCTAAGGGTTTACCACCGTACGAGAACATATATACCGACGTAAGCTCGCCACGATCTCTAAGCGATATTGTGAATTTCCCAACACGCGCAGTTCCTCGCTCCTGCGCGTTAATCATGCATGCATGGAAGACTTCGGGGGTTAGATCGTGTTTGCCAGCCAACTGGAGCATATAGTTAAGATCTCTATCGTTTCCTCGGGATTTTGGCATCTATTTATCCGCCCTCAACGCTCGCACATTAACTGATTCATGTATAGTGTTTTGGGTTATAAATCGCATGTATTCACTCAACCAAAATGGGGCAGAAGAAGCGCGATAGCAGTTAGTCCGATCAGGGTCAAGACGAAGGTTATGACAATGAATATGATAATGGCCAAAATTGCCGTTAAAAGCGCTTTCAACCAGCCGCAGTGGAAGAAATGCTTGATCAAAGCCAACCAAACGATAATCATCACGATTTCCGCGATCAATCCGTTTAGGAAACTGCCCACTACAATTCCAATCAGGGTACCTAAGGCGGCGATCCAGAGTCCGTCGACGAACTTTGCACGCTTTCCCTCCAGAGTACGACCGGAGAGCCATAGGACCGGTCCGATTATGATAGTGCTCACTATGAGTTCGATCAAGATAGCGCCAATATCCATTAAGCTCACCGATTCGCGGGATGAGGGTATCTTTGCCTAAAAATGCTTCGAAAGGAATTTGAGTGCATCTACTTCAGAAAGTCGCGTTTGTCAACGTTTACGTTAATGCTCTTCAAGTAAGAAGGCGAATTTACCGTCTGCCCCGTTAACGTGAAAATCGCGTCAACTGTAAATTTGAAGTGGGCACCCCTATTTGAACCGGAATACGTCATCTGAATTTCTCCAGGACGCCCCCCGCTGCTCTTCTCAAATTTCACCAAGATGTTCTTATCGCGTCCTGCGAACCATGACTCTATCTCCTTGCGCATGCTAGGCTCTACCGTATCGAACGGCATTCCCTTATTCTTCTCGAAGCTGGAAGTCAACGCCTTCCGGCATTCTTTACTCAGGGTTGTCATGTACACGAACGTCTTTTCGATCAACTCTCGACCAGTTGGAGAATCCGTCAATATCTCAAATCCTGTCTCCGGTCAATCTTCCGAACATCAATATGCGTTTACCTCTCCACACGTTAGAATGCTGTTACATCCAAGGAGCTATAAACTCGGACTTCTCGTAACTTGACTACCATAATTATTCTACGAGGAGTAAAACAGGTTTCGTGCAACCAGCAATGAACAAAAATCGATTCGTAGTAGGGGTCGATGGAGGTGGAAGTAAAACCGTAGCGTTAATCGCTGACGAAAGCGGCACAATTCATGGTCGAGGAGAATCAGGCTCTTCAAACTATCATAATATCGGCGCCAATGCAGCCGGCGGAGCAATCAAGATGGCTGTGAAAGAAGCACAAGCTCAAGCAGGTCTGAGTGGAAAATTTCTCTCAACATCAGTAGTAGCTTTAGCTGCAATCGATTGCTCCAACGACAGAAAAATCACACAGCACTTCGTAGAGAAAACTAGGATCGCTAGGAAGAATTTCGTGGTTCACGATTCAATCGCCGCCATTTATGCTTCAACACGAGGTGAGCCTGGAGTAATTGTCAACTCGGGAACAGGTTCCGTTGCAGCTGGCATCAACAGACATGGCCAGTATGCACGGGCTGGAGGCTGGGGATACCTACTCGACGATGAAGGAAGCGCATATGATATCGGAAGAAACGGTCTCAATTACGCGTTCAAGTCACTTGACGGCAGGGTTCCTAACACAAAACTTGTCGCCATCTTCAAACGATTTTTCGGTGTGAAGAATCTTGAAGACGCATTGGAACGCATCTACACTGACGGACTGACAGTGGAAGAAATCGCGCACCTAGCACCATTCGTCTCAAAAGCGGCACATAATGACCACGTTAGCCGGCAGATTGTAAACGCGGCCGGAGTGGAATTAGCTAAACTCGTGTGCGCTGTTGCGCGGCAATTAAGGATGACAAATGAAAAGTTTACAGTGACTATTGTGGGTGGGAGTTTCAAGTCCGGAAGAAATCTTCTTCAACCATTTGAAGCGAGCATCAGGAAAGAATGTCCGAATGTGATAATTAACAAACTGAAAATTGAACCGGCAAATGGAGCGGTCCTGTTGGCTCTTTCGGTTCTTCATAATGGTGAAAACGTGATTCGGAAGCTCCGATGACCTAAGATGGAAGGTCTATCCTAAGGAGTATCGGAGTCGACCCGACTCGACAATATATCGAGTAACATCGATGCCACTTGTATCTTCGACCAAAGCGATTAATGTATTATTGGCTATATTCTGATGTTTTCGATGCGACAACGTTTTCGGCCCTACCCTCTCGCCCGCGTATTGTTCAAACGTCTCGATATCACCTAAGATTTCCGGTATCACTGCCGAGAGGTTGTATGGCCGCGTGATCTTTCCCATAATTTCGGAATCGTCGAGCATCATGTTCATATTTTCCCAGCAAACGTAATTTCCT
>Ga0326728_10022316_pt1 | contig 11767 bp, 12 predicted proteins | sample MB3enrmetagenome_FD_207602 | JGI IMG/M metagenome (GOLD analysis project Ga0326728, IMG submission 207602) | Lab enriched peat soil microbial communities from McLean, Ithaca, NY, United States - MB31MN | ecosystem: Environmental > Terrestrial > Soil > Wetlands > Peat | place: USA: New York... | reverse complement strand
GGTTGCTCTGGTTGAATCTGTTTGGCCCGGACGGGATTCAGATGAACATAATCGCAAACACTTTTCAGGTAGCCATTGCTGCCGCCATCCACAACCAACGCCTTGTATCGCCCGCTGAACAAATGCCCGAATTGCTTGTGCCGCCGATTGAAACGGCCGGTATAGGTTCCCAGCAGCCACTTCATGCCGGCGACCAGCGTGGGCTGGGGTGTTTCGACCACCAGATGAAAATGATTGAGCATCAGGCAATAAGCATGCACCTGCCACAGCGCTTTCTGGCAGGCTTGGCCCAGCGTCAGTAAAAAACATTTATAATCCTGGTCGTCTTCGAAAATGGCCTCGCGACGGTCGCCGCGATTCATCACATGATACACCGCACCGGGATACTGGATTCTGAGCTTGCGCGCCATGCAAGACAGAATGCCAAAAGCGGCGCGCCGCCGTCAAGAGTTATATTACAATACCATTAACTGACCCCTTTACGTAGTTTTAACGAAGGCGGAAGCCTGACAATTGTCAACTGCAAATAATTGCCAATTATGCAAGTGCCTGATTGACAACTTGTTGTGACTTTGCAAAATGTCGAAATTTTCACGGTTTTTTTCAGGGCAATATTGTTCAACGCAAGTTGCTCTTGAGAAATTCAAAACTCTGCCCCGAAACCTTTCGGGGCTGCCTTTCAAACTGAAAGGCAAATTTGCATTCTGCATGCAAAATGCAAGGTTTCGAAATCGGGCTTGCGCCATTTGAACGGGGCGCAAATCCCATTAAAAATAAGCCGAATTTCTTCATCAAAAATAAGCCGAATTTCTTCATTTGACGCCCTCCCAATCGGTGTTAGATTACTTTAACTATGAGCGCAAGAAAAATGGATTCCGAGTCGCTCGGCATAACGCCGGCGCCCACTCAATGCTTGACTCTCCCCGCGGACGCGGTTCAGGTCCGGAAAAATGGAATCGAATTTCGCAATGGCGATCCCATCCCGGTTTGGACGGAAATGACCGTCACTTTGCAGGGGCCCAATCCGGCCAGGAAGGTCAACTTCACGGGGGTGGTCGTGGCCTGTTCGGGCGACCGCCGCGAAGGTTATTTGATTGCGATGCTGTTTACCCATGTTTCCCGGCTGTCTCAAGCCCGCTTGCTCGGTTATTCCTGACTGGATTATTCCTGCGGCTGGCTGGTAAATTGGGGGCATGGAAACTTTTCGCCGCATTCTGGCTGCCGCCGTCGAAGGCGGGGCCTCAGACGTTCATCTGAAGGTGGACAGCCAGGTTGTTTTCCGCATTAATCGAAAGCTGGTGATGGTCGAAGCCCCTTTGCCCACCCTGGAATGGATGGAGATGTTGGTGGAGAACATCGTGCCCAAGCACTCCAAGGAACAACTCAAGCAGGACCACGAGTGCGACTTTTCTTATTACCTGCCCAACACCGGACGTTTTCGCACCAATTGCTTTTATCAACGCGGCCAGCCTTGTTTGTCCATGCGTTTCGTCAAAACGCAGGTGCCAAGCTTCGAAGAATTGGGACTCCTTCCCGTTCTCAAGCAACTGGCCGAATCGCCCCGCGGCATTGTGCTGCTGGCCGGCTCCACCGGTTGCGGCAAATCCACCACCCTGGCCGCGATGGTCGAGCATATCAATGCCAACAGCCGCAAGCACATCATCACCCTGGAAGACCCCATCGAGTATGTTTTTGAAGACAATCAATCGGTCATCGAGCAACGCGAAATCGGCCTGGACACCCCCTCGTTCGGGCACGGGCTCAAATACGTTCTGCGCCAGGACCCGGACGTGATCATGATCGGCGAAATGCGTGACGACACCAGTTTTTCCGCCGCCATGAGCGCGGCCGACACCGGCCACCTGGTCCTGTCCACCCTGCACACCACCAACGCCGCGCAATCCATCGGGCGCATTCTTGACTTTTTCAAACCCGACGAACGCGACCAAATCCGCCGCCAGATTGCGGCCACTCTGCAAGCGGTGGTCTGCCAGCGCATGGTGCCCACCATCGCCGGCGGCATCACGCCCGCGCAGGAGATCATGCTCAACACCGGGACCGTCCGCAAAATGATCGAGGAAAACCGCCTCGAAAAACTGGCCGCCGCCATTGAAACCGGCGGGGAAGAAGGCATGCTGAACTTCAACCAGCATTTGTTCCAACTGGTCAAGGACGGCAAAATTTCGCAACAAGACGCCCTGGCCAAAGCCACCAATGCGCAGGCCCTGGAAATGAATTTCCAAGGCATCTTCCTCACCGAAGGCAAACGAATCCTCGGCTGATGTTTTTTGCCGTCAACAGATTCAACAGGCCCGTCCAACGGCCCATCGCCCGCCGCCCCAATCCGCATTATTTGTCTTAAAGGCCCGCGGCAAAGCCGCCGATAAGAACGTTGGCGTGAAAATTTTGAGCCGTCATCACTTCAGCCGCCGGGCAACCTTCAGCAAAGCGGCATTGGCCGGCGGACGGCCGCAAATCGCCGCCCGCAAAGATTTGCCTTGTCGGATTGCCGTTTCTTTGCCACAAGTTTCCTCATAACAAATGTTCGCCAAGCAAAGGCCAAAATTGAAAACAAATCATAAACCCCAAATCGCAGGGCTTGTTTCCCTGATTTTGTTTGTTGGCGTTCTGGCCTGCCCCAGCTCAGTTTTTGCGCTGGGCTTTGCGCTGCCGGACCAGGACGCATTTGCCACGGCGCGCGGCAATGCCTTTGTCGCCACCGCTGATGATCCCGCCGCGGTTTATTACAACCCGGCCGGCATCTCGCAACTGGATGGAGCGCGCATTTCCGCGGGCGCCTATGGCATTGTCTATGGCTCCAGCTACAATGGCGCCGCCGGTTCCATCGACAGCAAGACTCAATTGGAGGTCCTGCCCCAGCTTTTCTCGACCTGGAGCCTGCCCAAATATAATCTGACTCTTGGCTTGGGCGCCTATTGCCCCTACGGCATGAGAGAGGAATGGCCTTCCTCTGCGCCTTTCACCGTCGAGGGCGAAACCGGCGAAATAGACTACTACACCCTCAATCCCGTCGTCGCTTACCGGATCATTCCCTCCCTCTCCATCGCCGCCGGACCGACGCTGAATTACTCGGAGACGGATTTGAAAGAGTTCCCGGGCTTCGTCAATCACTTTCGCGGACGGGACACGGCTGTGGGATTCAATGCCGGCGTTTTATGGCATCCCTGGGAACAGCATTCCTTTGGCGTCACCTACCGCAGCGCCACGGACATGAATTATAACGGGCACGCCACCTGGCTCACAGGCCCTGGCAACATCCCTTCCCAAGCCAACATTCATTTCCCGCAAACGGTGGCGTTTGGCTATTCCTTCCGGCCCACCACAAATTGGAATTTTGAAGCCGATGCGAATTGGACGGATTGGACGGAACTTCAGAAGGTGAATCTCAATCCGCAGGGCGCACTGGGGGACAATTTGTTGTTCGACTGGCATCCGAGCTGGATGTTTGACTTTGGGGCGACCCGCTATTTGGGCGGCGGCTGGCGGCTCAGCGGCGGCTACATGTACAGCATGAACACCGTGCCCGACAACACCTTTAATCCGCTTGTGCCTGATTCAAACCGGCATATCTTTAGCATTGGCGTGGGGAAGAATTACAGTCACTTGAGCTGGGATGTGGCTTATCAATTGGGCTGGAGCCCGACACGCACTGTGAGCAACGACAGTTTTCCGCCGGCCAACGGCAGTTATGATTTTTTGAGCCATGCCATTACCATCAACTTTGGCTATCACTTCTGACCGGGCAACCGCCCCGGCTGAAAAACCGCGCCGGACCCTGCTCATCGTCGATGACGAGGAGGGGCCGCGGCAGTCCTTGCGCGTCGTTTTCAAGGATGATTACAATCTGTTGATCGCCTCCGAGGGCCAGCGCGCCGTCGAACTGGCCCAGGAGCACAAGATCAACGTCGCCATCCTGGATATTCGCATGACGGGCATGAGCGGGACGGAGGTTTTGGAACGGCTCAAAGCCATTCAGCCTTCCATCGAAGTCATCATGCTCACCGCCTACGAAACCGTCGAGACGATCCGCCAGGCCCTGCGCCTGGGCGCCTGCGATTATCTCAACAAACCTTTCGATGTCGCCACGGTGCGCAAGGCCGTCGCCACCGCCATGGAACGGCATTCCTTCGCCGACGAGATCCGTTCCAACAACGAAAAACTGGCCGCGCTCCAGGTGGAGTTGCACGACCAAAAACTGCAGGAGGAAATCACCCGCACGCGCGGCGAGATTTACGCCAGCATTATTCACGACATCAACGGCCCCCTGACCATCATTTCCGGCTTCATTCAAATCATCAATCAGCGCATGGGCGATTCCAAACGCCTGGAAGGCGAGGACTTGGAAATGGTCAAAGACCGGCTGCGCCGCATCACGCGCCAGGTCAGCAATTGCATCGAGATTTCCCATCGTTACCTGAGCTTCATGCGCCAGCAGCCCACCGCTCCGGCGCGCATCCATGTCAATCAAATTTTGGAGGACTTGCGCGAACTCTTGCAGGTCCACCCCGGCAGGGACGGCAACACCCTCAAAGTTCAACCCCTGTCCAGGGACGTTGAACTGCAAATCAACGGCACCGATCTGATCCAGATCCTCCTCAACCTGGCCATTAACGCCCTGCAATGCTCGGTCGACCCGCACCTGGTTGACATCTCCGGCCAGCTCCTGGAAACCGGCGTGGACTTCTCCAATCTGCACGATGGCCCGTCCGACCTCATCCTTTACGGACAGGGCTTCGCCAACACTCCGCCTCTTTTGCTGCTGGCCGTGCGCGACGACGGTTCGGGCATTCCGCCCGATGTTCTGCCCAAGATTTTTCAGCCGTATTTCACCACCAAACCTCCCGGCAAGGGCACGGGCCTGGGTCTGGCCATTGTCCATCGCCTGCTCAAGGAAGCCCGCGGCTGCATGCACGTCCATTCCGAACCGGGCCGCGGCACCTGCTTCAGCCTTTACCTCCCCACCACCATCCGCCGCGCCTGATCGGCTGCATTTGGGCAGCCGCTCCCAATCTTAATCTTAAGATTAGGAGCAGAAATCGCCGGGTTGTGAAACGCAGGTTTTGAAGGCGATGTTTGCGTCAACACATTGCCCAATATGTATCTTGCGCCGCCGCCTCAAATCTGCGACAATAACGGCATGAGGTCCGACATCCTGGAAAACGAACTAAAGACCCTGCCGGAAGCGGAACGCGCGCGGATCATCCGCGAGGCGCTCCAGGAGCTTTCTCCGCCCGCCCTCAAGGCGCTGGAACGGCAGTTGAGGCGTTTCGCCCATCCAGAAGTGCCGGAGGATGTCTGGACTGGTTTCGAGGAAGCCGAAGATGGCCGGGGCATTGAGGTTCGAGACGAGCATTTTGAGCACCCGCCAGTTTGAAGGCTCATCGCTGCGTTGCCCAACCTCAATTCTGGCGCAATTTTAAGAAATTGCCGCGTGAACAGTGGGTTTCCGTCCGTCGCGTTTGGCAAGTATTCAAGCTGAACCCATTTGACCCGCGTTTAGGCACACACAAGATTCAGGCCTTGTCCGCTATTTTCGGACGTACAGTCTATGCGGTGGTTGTGGAGGGTGATTTGCGAATTACTTTTTATATCGATGGCGATACGGTGGTCACAACCAATGTCGGGACACACTCCATTTACCGGTCGTGAAGTGATGACGGAAGTAGTTGATTGCGGTTTTCGGTGAAATGGAGACAATGGTGGCGGCAGATGGAAAATGACGAATGTCGAGGCACCAATGACGAAAAAATGTCCAAATGACCACTGGCGAAAGGCACATCGCCCATGAAATCCATGACCGGCTACGGCCGCGGCGAATCCTCCCAACATGGCTTCAAAATCACGGTCGAAGTCAGTTCGGTCAATCGCAAGCAGACCGAGATCGCCCTCAATTTGCCGCGCGACCTCGAGGTCCTGGAAGCCCAGATTCGCGATGAAATCAACCGCCGCGTCGCGCGCGGACGTCTCACCGTCCGCCTTTCCGTCCATGCCGCCGAAAGCACCGCCGGCAGGATGCGCCTCAACCCCGCTCTGGCCAAGGCCTACGCCAGGGAACTTCGGGGCTTGGCCAAGTCCCTCCGCCTGCCCGATGATGTCACGCTGGACATGCTGGCCCGCGCGCCCGGCGTCCTCCAAGCGGACGAAGCCATCCGGGAAGCCGAAACGCTTTGGCCCGGGACGGCCAAGGCCCTCACCACCGCGCTGGACATGATGCTCAAGATGCGCGAACGCGAAGGCGCCTGGCTGGGCAAAGATTTGAAAACCCGCGTGGCCCGCATGAGGGCCGGCGTGGCCCGGGTCCGGCGCCGCGCCCCCCAAGTGGCCGAACGTTACCGCTCCCAATTGCTCGCCCGCATCCAATCCGCCGGGCTGGAAGCCCCCGCCCTTGAGGACGAGCGCCTGCTCAAGGAAGTCTTTTATTTTGCCGACCACGCCGACATCTCCGAGGAACTGACCCGTCTCCAGAGCCACTTCCAGCAATTCGACGACTGTGTCAAATCGCGGGAACCCATTGGGCGCACCCTCGATTTTTTGGCGCAGGAAATCAACCGCGAACTCAACACGCTGGGTTCCAAGGCCAACGACAGTCTGATTTCCCGTGAAGTCGTTGTCCTGAAAGCCGAGTTGGAAAAATTTCGCGAACAAGTCCAGAATGTCGAATGAAGAATCCGGCACCAGATGGCCAGGTCCGCCTTTCCTCGCCGTTATTGATCGTCATTTCCGCCCCTTCCGGCGGCGGCAAGACGACCTTGTGCCAGCACATCCTGTCCCGCCATCCGGGCATGGCCCGCGCCATCACCTGCACCACGCGCCCGCCGCGCCCCGGCGAAATCGATGGCCGCGACTATTACTTTCTGGACGATGCCGCCTTTTCCCAACGCCTGGCTTCCGGCGGTTTTCTCGAACACGCCACCGTCTATAACCATTGTTACGGCATTCCCAAGGCCGAAGTTCTCGACAAGCTCCGGCAGGGCCGCGACGTCCTGCTCAACGTCGATGTGCAGGGCGCCGCCACCGTTTGCGACCGCGCCGCGCAAGACACCGCACTGGCCCGCGCCCTCGTCACCGTCTTCCTGACTCCGGCCAGCCTGGCGGAATTGGAAGCGCGCTTGCAACGGCGCGGCGCCGATTCCCCGGCCGAATTGGCCAGGCGTCTGAGTGTTGCCCGGCAGGAGATCGCGCAATGGCCCCATTTCCAATACCTGATCATCAGCACCACCATTGCCGGGGACGTGCGCCGGATGGAAGCGATCATCGACGCCGAGCGCCTGCGCCAGTCCCGCTCTACTTTTACATTGGACGGCTGATCGAAGTCTCCGAAACTTTTCAGTTTGCAACCCCGAAAGTAATTCGGGGCAGGTGTTTTAATTTTCTCAAGAGAAATCAGCCCCGGAAAAAACCGTGAAATTTTCCGCATTTTGCAAAGTCATAACAAGTTGTCAGCAAGACACTTACTTAATTTGCAATTATTTACAGTTGACAACTGTCAGACTGCGGCGACTCGGCGGCGGTTTTGACATTAAACGGTTCCAATCGTGACATCACTCATTCACTCATGCAGAATGCGCCTCCATAACGAATGCGCATGAATGCGTTTGGATTATCAAAATGGGCCAAGGGATGCAAATGGGGATGCGATGAAGTTTTGATGCCGCAGGCAAAATATGAGTCTCCCCGGCGCTGAATCCGGCATCGTCCCGCGCCGGAAGGTTGAGGATTACTTGTTGAACCTCGAGCACCCGATTGGCGGCGGAAAGACAAATTTTTTCATGCATTTTGGATTTCAGCGTGAACGATGGGAGGAATTGGCTGCGGCCCTGCTTCGTCATGCGCAAGAGAATCCAGTCACCTAAACTTTAATAGATGCGGACGGCATCACTTACGTCATCGAGGGCGGGCTGACGACCCCTTCGGGGCGACAACCCCGCGTGCGCACGGTCTGGCTCGTCGAAACCGGCGGGCTTGCGCCGCGCTTCATCACGGCGTATCCTTTGGAGGCATGATCGCTGAACTCGATAGCGTGGCGTTGACCGTAAATCTGCCGGAGCATGGGCTGACGGCAGGTGACGTGGGTGCGGTCGTGCATGTTTTCAACGGCGGCAAACGTTTCATGGTCGAGTTCACCACCTTCGATGGTTCAACGGTTGCGGTGACAAAAGTTTCGGACGCTCAAATCCGTCCTCTGTCGCGCAACGAAATCCACCATGCCCGGAAGTTCCAGCCCATAGTGCGTTGACGCCGGGAATGTCGGACGGGCGGCAGCGCCGCAACGACAATTATCACCGCATGGGAGTGACCTGCAAACCGCTCCCGCTGAAAGACATTCCACGCCACATATTCCCGGCCACGGTTCGGGTGAACGAAAACGAAACGATCACTCGTCCTCCTGAATGGATGTGAATTGGCGGAGTCAGGCCCCAAAAGCAGCCGACGTGTCATTGCAGAATTTGGAGGCCCATGAAAAGGTCCTGGGAAATTGGCAAGCAAAAGGAACAAATACCAATTTCCGAGGACCTTTCACGACCCTTTCAAGGACCTTTCACTTTCACTTTCATGGGGCGGATATCGCCAAAGTCCAGGCGTGGCTTGGGCATCGGAGCATTTCAACGACGCGGCTTTACGATAAGCGGCATTCGAGGCTGGAAGATTCACCCACATTCAAAGTTGCATACTAAAAACTGAAACTATTTTTTATTTGCCTCCAACCCCCCGCGATCCTCACACTGCTTACCAGCTAAACGAAAAGACATGAATAGTTTCAAATCACGAATCGGCATGTGAAGACTCAGAAATGTTTAATTCCTTTGTTCGCATTGTCGCTGCTGCCCTCAGCAAGGCATCCAGCAGGGCAGAGTGGCATATTAGGCCGTTGGACGACGGAGTTTGTGAAATCATATCAAAGAGGCGGCGTATGAACTGCAGGAAATGGATTGCCGTTTGGGCTGCCGCCATGATCGGTTTGACCGCGACGGCATTCGCTCAATCTACCACTGCGCCGAGGAATGTGTACAAGATCGAAGAGACTCGTGTGGGGCGGTGGGATGCGGAGAGACTGTCTCTTGTCTTGAGTCGCGACGGGCGCCACCTTGCTTATATCACGCGCAGGGGTCAGAAGTCATGCGTCGTCGTGGACGGCCAGGCGGGAGTGGAGTACGACGGAGTCTTTAAAGGCTCTGTGATCTTCAGCCCCGACGGCAAACGCGTGGCATATTCAGCTGCGAACGGTGATAAGCAATTGGTGGTCGTGGACGGCCAGGCGGGAGTGGAGTACGACGGAGTCGGTCAAGGCTTCCCGATCTTCAGCCCCGACGGCAAACGCGTGGCATATTTAGCCGGGATCGTTCATGTAGCCGGGAAGGGTCTGAAGTCGTTGGTGGTAGTGGACGGCCGAGAGGGCACTGTGTACGATGGAATCGGAAACCTGATCTTCAGCCCCGATAGCAAGCACCTCGCATATGATGCTAAGAAAGGTCAGAAGCGGTTGGTGGTGGTGGACGGGCAAGCGGGGGCGGAGTACGACGGAGTTGGTAGAGACACAGTGATCTTCAGCCCGGACGGCAAACGCGTCGGATATGTAGTCGCGATGGGCAAGAAGCGGTTGGTGGTCGTGGACGGCCAGGCGGGAGCGGAGTTCGACGAAATCGCTATGGGCTCCCCAATCTTCAGCCCCGACGGCAAACGCGTGGCATATTCAGCCGCGAAGGGTGAGAAGTGGTTGGTGGTCGTGGACGGCCAGGCGGGAGCGGAGTTCGACGTAATAGGCTCCCTGATCTTCAGCCCCGACAGTAAACGCGTAGCATATGTAGCCGCGAACGGTGATAAACAGTTGGTGGTCGTGGACGGTCAGGCGGGAGCAGAGTACGACAGAATCCCTATAGGCTCCCTGATTTTCAGCCCCGACGGCAAACGCGTGGCATATGCAGCCAGGAAGGGCGAGAAGCAAGTGGTGGTGGTGGATGGCCAGGTGGGAGCGGAGTACAACGGAGTCGCTGAAGGCTCAGTGATCTTCGGCCCTGACGGCAATTTTCAAGGCTCCCCGATTTTCAGCCCGGACGGCAAACGCGTGGCATATGTAGCCGGGAAGGGTCTGAAGGATTTGGTGGTCGTGGACGGCCAGGCGGGAGCGGAGTACGACAGAATCCTTCAAGACTCCCTGATCTTCAGCCCGGACGGCAAACGCGTGGCATACGGAGCCGGGAAGCATCTGAAGGATTTGGTGGTCGTGGACGGCCAGGCGGGAGCGGAGTACGACGATATCCTTCAAGGCGCCCCGATCTTCAGCCCCGACGTCAAATTTCAAAGCGCCCCGACCTTTAGCCCCGACGGCAAACGCGTGGCATATAGAGCCAGGAAGGGCGAGAAGCAGTTAATGGTCGTGGACGGTCAGGCGGGAATGGAGTACGACGGAATTGATATGGGTGCTCCTATCTTCAGCGCGGACAGCAAACGCGTGGCATATAGAGCCTGGCAGGGCGAGAAGCAGTTGGTGGTCGTGGACGGCCAGGCAGGAACGGAGTACGACGGAATCATTGGAGGCTCCCCGATCTTCAGTTCCGAAGGCGTTCTCGAATATTTGGCTGTAAAAGAAGGGGCGCTCTATCACGTAAAATGCATCCCCACGCACTGAACGGAATGTCATCAGAATCAACCCCATCCCTCTCTCGATGGCTATACCGTTTCCCGTAAAGGTCGAATACTGGGTTGTTGCATTGATGAACAACCAACAATTTGAAAATTGGCGGGCCGTGAAGCCCGCCCGGTCGTGGCGTTACTCCTTTTTCTCAGAAACGACGCGGAGCGTGATAGATCCCTCCAGCGACATGGTTTCTAGCTGGATGTTGAAACCCTTGCTGTCGGAATGCGCCCACGCGCTGCTGATGCGAATCCGGAAGCCTTTGCCGCCTTCGCGGTAGCGGAGATGGTAGGCAACCGTCCTCGGAAAGTGGTATGACGCCATGAACCGCCTCAAGCTAATGAGCGATGGAATCGGCTCCACGGCATTCACTTACACCCAAACCGGCCAGGTTCAATCTGAAACCGGCGGGCGCATCCTGATACTCCTCCCAATTGGCAGCGGGACGCTGCCAGAACCCGCCGCCAAGGATGCCTGCGCTACGTAGCGCAAGCCTCCCGGCTGCGGGTTCACTTTTCACCAAACAATGCTTCAATGTCCCGTGCGCCGTGATAGACGTGATTGACTTGAATACCGTCGGCGACGCTACGGTAAATTTAGCGATTAGAGCGGGATTCTTTTATCCGTTTGCGGAGTCGGCGAAACACTTTCTCACCATCAACGCCTTCGCCACGGTCAAGGCGGTCGATGCTTTGCAGCAACTGCGTTTCCAGTTCTTCAAGCGTTTTCGGCGCTTGTGGCAGACGCACGACCTGGTCGTCCTTGAGGCGGCGGAGACCGGCGCGGATGACTTCACTGGCGGTTTGATAAAGGCCGCTCTGGACTTCTTTTTCCACAAACTTTGCCAATTCCGGCGTCAGCGATACATTCATAAGGGCATCTCCATAAAATTCACTTCACGGGGTATCATACCACGAATAACAGGAATGAGTCAAATTCTGTTATTGGATAAAATATTCCGCATGGACGGCATTTATCCAACTAGGCGGGTCATGCTGCCGGCATGAAATGATGGATAATCTCAAATCTGAAATCCCCCATCCAAGGTCACAGGCGGGCGATCAGCAATTCGCGCTGGAAAGCCAGTTCCTTGGGCAAATCGGCGTAAAGCTC
>Ga0326728_10022314_pt1 | contig 11769 bp, 8 predicted proteins | sample MB3enrmetagenome_FD_207602 | JGI IMG/M metagenome (GOLD analysis project Ga0326728, IMG submission 207602) | Lab enriched peat soil microbial communities from McLean, Ithaca, NY, United States - MB31MN | ecosystem: Environmental > Terrestrial > Soil > Wetlands > Peat | place: USA: New York... | reverse complement strand
TCGGGATCGAAGCCCGCGGCATCGGGGCCGGTGCCGATGGCCGGCGTGGCGATCACCTTCATAGTGGCGATGTCTATCACCGCCATCATCTTGTTGTCGCACACCGAGAAGAGCTTCTTGTTCTTGACGTCAATCGCCAGGCCCGAGGGACCTTCGGCGGGGGCTAGCGAGACGCGCCGGAGCACCGCCGGCTTGGCGGCATCGATCTCGATCACCTCGCTCTTGTCTTCCAGGTTGTTGTAGATCTTGCCTGCGCCATCAGCGGCGCAGAATTCCGGCTTGCCTTCGAGCGGGAAGGTGGCCACAATCTCATTGTTCTTGGCATTGATGGCCGTGGAATCGTTGGAGCGGCCGTTGAAAGTGAATACCCGCTGAGTCTTGGGCTCGTAACAGATGGCGTCGGGGTCCTGGCCGGTGGCCGGCTCGCCCAGCTTGGCGAGGGTCTTCAGATCGAAGACCGTCACGCTGTTGGATTGGCCGTTGCTGATGAATCCTTTGTTGAGCTCGGGCGCAATGGCGATGCCGTGAACGCCATGCAGTTGCGCGATCTGTCCCACCACCTTGCCGGCATCGGCATCGATTACTTCGACGGCGGCGCCGTGCGAGGCGTAAATCCGGCGATTGGCGCTATCGAAAGCTACATAGTCCCATCCGCCGCTGCCGCCGATTTTGATCTTGTTGAGTACCTTGTAGCCTTCCGCGGCAAACGCCGTGGCTATCAGGAGACCTGCTGTCAGAAGCATTTTCATTGAGTTACTCCTTTTTCGTTAGTTCCGGCCTCCGATGTAGTAGCGAACGGCCGGGGTCACCACCAGTGAGAGAACCATCGAGGCGAGGATTCCACCAATCACCGCGATGGCCAGAGGTTGCAGCATTTGAGAGCCGGCGCCCAGAGCGAGCGCCAGCGGAAGCATGCCGGCCACGGTGGCCAGCGCGGTCATCATAATGGGACGCAGCCGGCGCTCGCCGGCGCGCATCATGGCTTCTTCCGCCGGAATGCCGGAAGCGCGGAACTTCTGGTCGGCGTCCAGCAGCAGGATGCCATTCTTGGCGACGATGCCGATCACCATGATGAGGCCCATGAAGGACGACAGGTTGAAGGTGGTTCCGGTGGCCAGCAGCGCCAGGAACACGCCGCAGGTGGAGAGGATGGCGGAGGCCAGCACCGCGATGGGCGCGGCGAAACTGCCGAATTCGAACAGCAAGACGATGAACACCAGCACGATCGCCAGCAGCAGGACAAACGCCAGGTCCTTGAACGACTTCTGCTGTTCCTCATACTGGCCGCCGTACTGGACACGGATGCTGGGCGGCACGTTGGCGTCGGCGATGGCCTGCTGGACCTTGGCCATGCCGTCGCCGAGATTCATACCTTCGAAGCGCGCGGTCACGGTGACGTCGCGCTGCAGGTTCTCGCGCCGGATTTCGGTTTGACCGGGGATCTCGACTACTTTGGCCAGCGAGCCCAGGGTCGCGGTCTTCCCCGTCGAGCTGACCAGCAGCGTGTTCCGAATGGCGTCCGTCGACGCGCGCGTCTGAGCGGGAAAACGGACGCGAATGGTGTAAGCGCGGTCGTTGAGCACCACGGGGAGCGAGGCGGGCTCACCCTGGAGAATGGCGCTGGTGTCCAGTTCCACTTCCTCGGGGGAGAAGCCCGCGCGCGCGGTGACCGATGGATCGACGTTGAAGAGCGTGGCCGGACCGCTGATGGTGTTCTCGATGCCGTCGAGCACGTCCACCACGCCGGGAATCTTCTTGATGGTGTCGCCGACCTTGGGCGCCCACGCGCGCAGCAGGTCGGGGTCTTGCGAGAAGAGCTTGATGGCCACCGGTTCGGGCGCGTTGGTGAGGTCGCCGATCATGTCTTGCAGCAACTGCATGAACTCGACGTCCAGCACCGGTTCGGTCTTCGTGACCTTGGCGCGCACATCGGCGATCACCTGGTCGCCGGTGCGGCTGCGCTGGCGCTTCAGTTTGACCGAGATATCGCCGGTGTTGGCTTCGGTGACGGCAGCCAGGCCGAGTTGCAGGCCGGTGCGCCGCGAGGTACCCTCCACCTCGGGGACGGCGCGCAGGATCTGCTCCACGTGGGAAACCACGCGGTTGGTCTCTTCGAGCGACGAGCCGGCGGGCATGATGTAGTCGATGATGAACCCGCCTTCGTCCATGGCGGGCAGCAGGTCGGACCCACAGTTGCGGTAACAGTAATAGGAGCCGCCGATCAGCAGGACGCAGAACACCGCCAGCGCCAGCGGATGCTCCAGGGCCATGCGCAGCACGCGCTCGTAGGATCTCATGAGCCAGCGCGGCACGCTGTGCTGCACCTCCTCCTGCTCCCCGGCGTGGCGGCCGGCGCGCTTGCGGATGAAATAGTGGCTAAGGGTCGGAGTCCAGGTCAGGGCCAACGCCAGCGAGGTGAGCAGCGCCATGCCCACGGTGACGGCCAGCGCGCGGAAGAACACGCCGGTGACCCCGGTGATGGAAATCAGCGGCAGGAAGACCACGATGGGGGTGATGGTAGAGCCGACCAGCGGAACACGGATCTCGCGGATGGCGCTGCGGATGGCTTCGGCGCGCGTCTGACCCCTATCGCGATGCATCACGATGTTCTCCACCACCACGATGGCGTTGTCGATCACCAGTCCCACGGCCGCGGCCAGACCGCCCAGGGTCATCAGGTTGAAACTCTCGCCCATGATCCGGAGGCCGATGAAGGTCACCGCGATGGTGGCGGGAATCACGAGGCCGGCCACCAGCGATGTTCCCCAGTCGCGCAGGAACAGCACCATGATGAGGGAGGCCAGGACGAGGCCGATCAGGATGGCGTCGCGCACGCTGCTGATGGAATCGCCGACTATCTCCGATTGATCGTAGAAGGGACGCAGCTCGACGCCTTTCGGCAGCGATTTCCGGATCTGATCGATTTCCGCATGAATGGCGTCGGCCACCGTCACGGTGTTGCCATCCGGCTGGCGGAACACATAGAGCAGCACCGAGGGCTTGGCGTTGGCGGTGACCACGGTGTAGACGGGCATCACTGAAGGACCCACGGTGGCAATATCGCCGATGCGCACGGGCGTGTTGGCGGGCGTGGTCTTGACCACGATGTTGGCAATCTCCTCGGGAGTCCGGACTTGGCCGCTCACCAGGCTGAGCACCAGTTGGTGGTTGGTCTCGATGAGGCCGGGCGAATCGATCATGTTGCTGCGGCCAATGGCATCCAGGATGTTGGAGATGGTGGCGCCGGTCTGGACCAGCTTGGCGGGGTCGGGCTGGACCTGAAACTCCGGAACCTGGCCGCCCTGCACCACTATGGACGAGACCCCGGGCTGACGGTTGAGGCGTGGTTTGAGATCGTAAGTGGCCATCTCCCAGATGCGGGTTTGCGGCACCGTGTCGGAGGTCAGGCTGTAGCCCATGATGGGGAAAGCGGCGAAGGTCAGGCGGTTGGCGACGATCTTGGCGGTGGGCGGCAGGGTGGGTTGGATGCGCGCGATGGCCGCATTGACCAGGTCGAGCGTGCGGAACATATCCACTTTCCAGGTGAAGAACAGGTCGATTTCGGCCGTGCCGCGGCTGGTAATGGACCAGACGTAATCGAGCCCCGGCACGGTGTTGACGGCTTCTTCGAGCGGCTTGGTCACCGTGACCAGCATCTGGTCGATGGGAAAGACGCCGTTGTCAACGCCGATCACAACGCGCGGGAAATTGGTGTCCGGGAAAACCGCCGCGGGGATGGTGAGCGCCAGGTAAATGCCCATGGCAACCAGGGTCAGGATAACGAAAACAATCGGCTTGCCGTAGCGGGCGGACCAGTGCGGCGAGTCGGCGGCCGCGGTGACGGGTGGAGGTGTCGAAAGGTCGCTCATTTGGCTTTGACGTCCGGTGGCGCCGGGTTTTCGTCCTCGTCCGATTCTTCTTCGACGGCGGTGTTGACGATCTTCACCTTGGCCTTGTCGTCCACGCCGAGGCCGCCCACCACCACCACCTCTTCACCAGGCCTGACACCGCTCAGGATCTGCACCTTATCGCCTTCGCGGACACCCAGCTCGACCTGCTTCTTGTGCGCGGTGGAATCCGCGCTGACCGTCAGGACGGCCGTGCCTTTTTCTTCTCCCGGAAGAATGGCGGTGATTGGCACAACCGTGGCGGCCTTGAACATCTCGGTGATAATCACGGCGTGCACGCTGGCTCCGGGCTTGAGCCGCTCGCCAGGATTCTCCGCCTCCACCCAGACTTGCACGGTAGTGCTGGCGGGGTCCGTGGCGGGGCTTACCACAATCACTTTGCCCGGCACTTCCTGCCCGCTATCCACCTGAGTGATGGTGGCGGGTTGGCCTACCTTTACCATGCCGGCCTGGCTCTGCGGAACACTGACGCGGGCCACCACGCGCGAAATGTCCATCACCGTGAGCAGCGGCGTGCCAGGGGTGGCCATTTCACCGGCGTACAGCGGCCGGTCGGCGATCACCCCGCCGATGGGGCTGAAGATCTGGGCATAACTGAGCTGGGCCTCGAGGGATTGATGATGCGCCTTGGCGGCATCCACCTGCGAGGAGGCGGTCTTGACCTGTTCCTCTTTGGCGACCGCTTGGAGCACCCGCAAATGCTCCTGGGCAGCTTCGAACTGGCCTTTTGCCTGCGCGTAGTTCACCAGGGCTTCATCCACCTGCCGCTGCGCCAGCGCACCTTCCTTGAACAACAGCTCGCGGCTGTCGAGCACCTTTTTGGCGGCATCCATGGTCTGCCGGTCCGCGTCCACATCGGTTTGCGCCTTGACCACCGACTCGGGAATCGACGCGCCCGAGGTGGTGCGCAAATTGGATTCCGCCTGGTCCACCGCACCTTTGCCTTCGGCGGATTGGGCGGTGAGGTCGCGGTTCTCCAGCACGGCCAGAAGCTGGCCCTGCTTCACGTGATCGCCGCGGTTCACGTAGAACTTCTCCACCGGCGAGGCGATCTTGGGTCCCACGCTGGCCTGGTCCCACGGGAAGAGCATGCCGTCGCCGCTGACAATGCGGCGGATGGTATCCTGGGTCACCGCCGTGACCTGGACCGGCGCGGGCGCTTCGGCTTCGGTTTCCTCCTTCTTGGAGCAGCCAAACGTGGCTACCAGGCAGGAGGTGATGAGGAGGACTGTGGTTTTCTGCATTGGCTAAAACGCCCCCGTGAGTGTCTGAAGGTTCGCCAGGGCAACACGGTAACGCACCATGCCGTCGTCATACGCATTGCGCGCCCCCACCAGGGTGGTCTGCGCGTCCACCACTTCGAGCACCGAAACCTCGCCGGCCTGGTAGCGCAGCAGCGTCAGCTTGAGGCTCTCGGCGGAAAGTTCCATGGAATGGCGGAGGGAAGCGATTTGCGAATTGGCGGCGACGGCCTCCAGGTAAAACGAGTTGAGGTTGGCGAGGAGTTGGCGATAGGTGAGGCTCAGGTCGTTCTTGGCCTGCTGGAGGCGCAGCTCCGACTGTTTCACCCGGCTGCGCGCCGCGCCCCAGCTCCAAATGGGAATGTTCAACTGGGCCTGAAACACCGACGCGAGGTTGCGGTAGCCTTCGGGATTATTGATGGCAAACTGGTTGGCATTGAGGCCGAAAAAGTAATCGGCCGATAGCGTGGGCAGCAGGGCGGCGCGGGACGATTTGATTTCCCACTTCTGCTGCTCCACAGTGGCCTGCGCCGCGCGGATATCCGGACTTTTTTCCCCGGCCAGCGCCTGAATCTCGGTGAAGACGGGCAGCGGGCGCAGGGTATCGAGGTCGTCGACCACCGTAAAATCCTGGCGGAAATCCGGGAACAGGAGAACCGCCAGGCCGATGCGGGCCTTGTCCAACGCGAGTTGCGCTTCCTGAGTGTCACGCTGGCGATCCAAGACCTCGATCTCGGCTTTGACCGAGTCGGAGTGCGCCACCTCACCACCGCGCTCCTGCTTGCGCGTGATATCGAGGAACTGTTCGGCTTCGCGCTGGCTCTGCTGGGCATTGGCGTACTTGCGCATGGCCGAGACCATTCCGTAATAGCTCTCGGTCACGGTCGCGACCAAGCCGCGCGCGGCGATTTCCGCTTTGGCGCGCGCCACGGCTTCCGCCACTTGCATCTTGCGGTAGTCGGCGCGCTTCTCAAGATCGATAATGTCGCCGTGCACGATGGCCTGGTTGTTGTAGACATGTACGCCGTCGTTGGAGACAAACGCGCCGGAAGGCGTGCCGTTGGGCTGGGTGTAGATGAACTGGTTGAACGAGCTCAAGTTGGGCAGCCGGGCGGCCCTAGCCTGGACGGTATCCTCGCGGGCCATCAGCGCGGCCAGGTTGGCGGAGAGGATCTCCGGGCTGTTGGCGCGAGCGCGCTCCAAGGCGTCTTCGAAAGTCAGGCGCAGGGGAGCGTTGGGGGAAGCGGCGGGCGGGTTTTGCGCAAACGCGCCCTGGCACAAGGCCAGACCCAGCCCCACAATCAACGGAAGGTGCGGCATCGGAAGATCCAGTATAGGAAGCGGGAGATGAACAGACGATGAATCAGCGCGGCAAGGTTACTACTTTGGCCGAATCCTTGGGGTTAGGGCCTCGCGGTTCAGCGAAGTTCTAACAACTGCTCTACGGTGACCCCTGCCTCGTTTAGAATCTGCCGCAGAGTTCCAGGACGGACCCGCTGGTGATACGGCACGACGACGCGCGCGTACGGGTTGCCGCGCCTCAGGATGATGTGGCTGCCTCTTTGGCGGTTCACCACAAATCCTACCCGCAGAAGCACCCTCACCAACTATTGGTGGGATCGAGCGAACGGTCGAGCGCTCTACGGCTGGTTTGCATGCGGGTGGCCATGGCCGCCTTGGTGAGGCGATCCTTCTCCATGGCGGCTTTGATCTGATCGGCGAGGATCTGTTTGACGGCTTGTTCCTGGCACTCTTCCAGAATTCCCTGTTCGGCCAGAAAGTCATCAAAAGACGACCCAACCTTGCCCTTCTTCTTATGCGTCATCTCAGAGCACCTCCTTCATACGCTTGAGCGCGAGTCTCAAATCCCGGCTGGGGTCTTCTGCGTTCTCTTGACGAAGCTGTGCAGCAGCACCATGCGTTCCCGCGTCACGCAGAAAACTACCCGCCCGGTCTTTCCATCAGTCAGGTCACTCCGTACCTCCCACAGGCCGTTGCCGACACCGCGACAATAGGGCATGCCGAGCGGCCAACCGAATTCGACCCTCTGAATGTCCCGGCCCGCCAGTTTGCGGTCCTCCAAGGATAGCCCCAGTATCCACTCCCGTACGGGCCGGTTGCCGAGGGCGGTTTCGTAGAAGAACGCCGGGAGCTTCTTGGAACGGTCGATCAATCTTCGTTGTGCCCAAAATGGTACATATTGGCAAGAACCTCCTGCTTTGCTGCTCCAGGGCCTGGAACTCGGCTTTTGCGGACCTCCCGGATGTTCACCGTGGTTTCGAACGTGGTAGCGTTTACCGCCGGACGGCGCAAACTTCCCCAACCTCTGGCCCATAAGACCCCGATCCGAGCAGTTGCACCCGGATGGGGGCGGTCTATGACGTGGCGTTCCGTGAGGCCCGCTTTCCCGCCGCGCATCACTCACGACAAGTTCTTCTTTTTCGGATGCCGAAGTCCCAAACTTTAGGAAAAAAAGAAAAGACTACAAACCGATAACGGAACCCGACTGGGGTATTAACCCACCGAAATGTTGTCAATAAGACGCTTGGCGCGCTCGGCATTGTGGTAGTCGAGTTGGCAATGGAATTGCTAAAGTTTATTGATTACTTTTCTGTTGAAGATCGAGGGCACAGGTTGGCGGCCGTAAGCGACTACTTTTACCCAAATGATCTCAAACCGAGTCGTCGCTTGGCGAAGTGAAAGATGGCTCGCGGAGGAAAAACGAAAAAACTGCACTTTGCAGGATCAAAGGATGGCGGCTGGGTGTATACTCATTCGCATCCGGGATCCTAAAATGGAAATCCTGGCGGAAGCGTTTCGAATGACGGCCTTGGCTAGCAACCCAGAAGCGCAAAGCGGAATTCCCCGACTAGCTGAAAGGCGGGAGCCAAAATGGGAATCCTGGAATTATTGAATTCTTGGAGATATGTGGCTATGCCGATCACCTTTCGTCTCTTTGTTATGGTAGCTGCGTTTGCCGCGTCGCAAACGCTATCAATGGCCCAGTCGGATACGACTCCGCCGTCTCTCGTGGCACTGTCCTTCAGCGCTGCCAGTGTCAACGTTTCGGCCGCGGCGCAAAATCTGACGGTTAATGCCACGATCACCGACGATCTGTCGGGGGTAAACTACGGCTGGATTGAGTTTACAAGCCCTTCAGGTCAGACTGCAGGGTACCCGTCCGTGTTCTTTACGAGAATATCAGGGACCAACCTTAACGGCGGGTATCGGGCCACGGTCACGTTTCCCCAGTTTGTGGAGCCTGGCGTATGGACCGCTTCTGTGTACCTGCGGGACAACGCCGGCAACTCCATCACATTGCAGTCCGCGACGCTCGTGAGCGATGGTTTTCCGGGGACGTTGACCGTCGTCGATTCGACGCCCGACACGACGCCCCCTACCTTGCTCGGTGCGTCTTTCTCGCCCTCCATGATCGATACCTCCGCGGGGCCACAGACCATTACAGTGAGCCTTCAGGTTGCCGACAGTCAATCGGGCGCAGTTTTCTCGCTTTCTACGCCCTGCGTGGTTAATGTTTATCTGTCGCGGGCCGGCACGAGCGGCGAATACCTCCTTTGGGGCAACAATTTCAAGCTGGTGTCGGGGACCGCGCAAAACGGCGTCTGGCAAGCGGCCCTGACAATGCCCCAGTACTCCGGGGGCAATTGGGCGCTTGCCAACGTGTGCCTGTCCGACGCGGTCAGTAACCATGTTTCTCTTACGCCGGCTCAGTTGGCGGCCATGGGCATCAATTCTGTTCTCACCGACGCCTCCACGCCCTCGGACACAACTCCACCGGCTCTCACGGGTTTAAGCTTCGCCCCGCCGGTCGTAGACACCTCGTCTTCCCGCCAGAACGTTACGGTCACGCTCTCGGCTTCCGACGACATTTCAGGCGTTTACCTCGGCCTCTTCAACTCCACTTACTATTATCTCGACGCAGAATTCGAAAGTCCTTCGGGCAGCCAGTACGTGATGGCCTATCAGAACTATTCTTCACCCGCTCCCATCGCCGGAACGCCTCTGGCGGGCACCTGGCAACTGACCGCGCAATGGCCCCAATTCAGCGAACAGGGCACCTGGAACTTGAACTATTTAGGTCTGCAGGACGCGGTGGGAAACTCGGTGTACTATTCCCCTGCGCAGCTTCAGGCGCTGGGCTTCCCGACCACCATGGTGATCACGAAACCCTCTCTCACACCCGACGGCACTATTGGGCCCGCCGGCGGCACGGTCGACGACAACGCCTTCGGGACGCGCGCCTCGATTACTTTCCCACCCGGGTTGGTCTCCTCCGCGACGACGGTCTCGATCGATGTCTTCCCCAACCCGCTTTCCGTGCCCACGCCGCGCGGATTCACCATGCCAGGCACCTACTTCGAAAACCTCTCTTTTGTACCGGCTCTGCCGGAACCCGTGCCCGCCCCGGGTATAACGGTGGTACTTCCGCTGCTGACTCCAATGTCTCCCGGCGCGAATCTCAGCTTGTACCACATCGACCCCATCATCGGCCTCGCTCCGGCGATGAACGCCTCTGGCAACCCCGTGGTGGGGACCGTTAACGCAGATGGGGTCAGTGCCACATTCAATAATGTCGTCACGGTATCCACGGTGGTGGCGTATTTGTCCAACGGCAGCATACTCGGCGACGTTAACGGAGACGGCTCGGTCAATTGCACCGACGTTTCAATCGTGAAGAGCAGCTTCGGCAAACACACGGGGCAGGCCGGCTTCAACTCCGCCGCCGATCTCAACAACGACGGAACGGTGAATATCCTTGATCTGTTCATCGTCAGCCGGCAATTGCCAGCCGGAATGGTTTGCCAGTAGGCAATGGAGGAAAAACCTATGCGAACAAGACAGCTCAGTGCACTTCTCTGGTTACTCGCCGCTCCAGCTTCGCTGTTGGCGGACGTGCCCGTTATGTCGGTCCAGCCCGGCACGCTCGCCGTAACAGCCGGCCAAGGCTTTACGCTGAGTGTACAAATATCCGGGGTATCCGATCTGTATGGCTACCAATTCGACCTCGGATTCGACTCGGCAGTTCTCTCGGCTACTTCCGTCACTGAAGGTCCGTTTCTCGCGACTGGCGGGCCAACAATTTTCCTGCCGGGTGTGATTGACAATGTGGGTGGCTCGATTACGGAGAACGCCGACATCCTGGATGGCGCGGTTTCCGGCGTAGATGGCAGCGGCACGTTGCTCGACGTGTCTTTTCAGGCGTTGGCGGCTGGATCGAGCACCGTGCAGTTGTTCAACGTGATCGCGCTCAATTCGTTCGGGGAGGGGATTGATGTGACCACGTCCGGTTCGACCGTTACCGTGACGGCGGCACCCGAACCGGCGCCTGGCCTGCTACTGCTACTGGAGACGGCGGTCATCGGGCTGTTCGTGCTTCTTCGCTCGCGTTCGTCGCGGTCTGTCTCGTCCTGAGTGCCTCGGCGGCGCCAAGTACGGACCGTTCTTCGCCTCTATCGCCCGAGCGCGTGGTGTATAAACCCGGAACTGGGAAATATCCGGCGGAGCCGGGCGGGGGGAATTCTCACTTCGTTTCTCCATCTCGTAATTCCTCCCGATTCGTGGCGCCCTTCCAGTATGCCCAAGTCCCTCAGTGCCGAACAATTCCAATCCCGCGAGGGTAAAGCCGTCCGGTTCACACGTGACGTGCGTGGCGATCCCGAGCGGGCCGAAGGGATCGCGGATGGGAGCCTTGAGGGCTATGCCGGAAGGCGGAACATTCAAATAACGTGGGGGTTGCGACGGGAGTTGAAGGAGAAGCCAAAATCGTGTCCGCACCTAGTGCAGCGGTCGCTGTGTTTGCCGAGCGCCGCGGTGCGGCAGCGCTCGACGGCCCGGATGACTTTGTGCTGCGGCCGGGAGACGCGGGCGCGGCTGCGCTCGATGTAGCGTCCGGCCCAGGTGCGGAAGATGTCGGCCGCCTCCAGGGCGAGCCGGCTCATGACGCGGCCGGCTCCCGGCCGGGTACGCTGGCGAGTTCGAGAGTATCCAGCGGATTCGGGGCAGCCCGCAGTTGCCGGGTGGAGAGGTGCAGGTAAACCATGGTATCGCGCGGATCGGCGTGTCCCAGCAGGATCTGAATGACGGGCAACTCGGCGCCGCTTTCCAGCAGATGAGCCGGCCCGCGGCGTGGCTTCGCGGCAGGCGTGCCAGATGGCCTTCGCCGTAATCGGCTGATCGGAACGGCGCGCCTGAGGGCTCGGAAAGACCCAGCCCGTCTTTCGCATATTGGCAAGAACCTCCTGCTTTGCTGCTCCAGGGACTGGAACTCGGCTTTTGCGGACCTCCCGGATGTTCACCGTGGTTTCGAACGTGGTAGCGTTTACCGCCGGACGGCGCAAACTTCCCCCAGGGAAACTCGGCGTTGCCGTGGCTCCGCTTCAACGGTCTGGCGTGTTGCGGCCATATGGCACGACGGGAGTTCTTACGCCCGCCATCCCGGCTGCACTCCACTTCGGAAGTGCACAGCCAGGTCTGACACCTGGGGCCCCGCTCACGCCGCGGTCGCGAACCATCGGCGCATTTCTGCCCGTGGAACAACGCCCGTCCGCTCCGCGATGATTATTCCCCCGCGCAAGAGCACGAAATACGGAATCGCCTGA
>Ga0326728_10022310_pt1 | contig 11770 bp, 10 predicted proteins | sample MB3enrmetagenome_FD_207602 | JGI IMG/M metagenome (GOLD analysis project Ga0326728, IMG submission 207602) | Lab enriched peat soil microbial communities from McLean, Ithaca, NY, United States - MB31MN | ecosystem: Environmental > Terrestrial > Soil > Wetlands > Peat | place: USA: New York... | reverse complement strand
TTTAGGCTCTCAATGAAGTAACAGCCACCGCAGTACGCCTGAAAGCAAAGGCGACTCGCGAGCCAATGAGTTGTAAAACCTAGACCTCAGGAGATCAATCTCCAGCATCCCCCAAAACCTCGTTATGGAAAACCAAGCCGAGATTCGGAGCGGATTGTCGGCGATAGGGACTCGCTAATGCAAGACTCCCTTGTTGCGGAGACTTTAGGCGGGCAAAAAAAAATACACACACAGCAAAAAATTGCCCCGCGTCGAAAAGCATCCCTAGCGTCGGGCTGACCGGTTGCTGGACAACGATTCGGCACCCGGAGCGCGGGCCGAGCCAGCTTTTTTTGTGTCGTGACTTGTGTCGTAACCCTGCCATCCCTGCCGGAATCGGGCGGTGTCGGAGGGTGTCACTCAGGCATAGGCAGAGAGCAGCAGAGATGCGGCGGACCCGCATAAACACTGCCCTGCTCGCTCATTCGGGCTTCGTCGGTGTCACGCCATCTCGGATCGGCTCCAGAGTTCGCACTGCTGAGGTCGTCGGTTCGAGCCCGACTAGCTCCACCATCTTTTCAACCACTTAAGCCGTCCCTGATCACAATTGTGTCCCATGAAGTGGATGTTTCCAGCGGAAACGAAGGTGCCAGCTGGTCAAGGGCGGCAGCACATTCTCACCACAGGCCTTAGGCCTAAGGCTCTGAAAAACAAGCCATTTCCGGAGTCTCTCGATCGTTGCGGGTACGGCCTTGGTGCAAAAATATCGCATCCGAGTTTCCATAACTTAGGCTAGAATTTGGGTTTCAGCGCTGTTCTTTCTGGAACATCGGCAACGAACCGGGCGAGCGCTCGGGTGTGCCCAGCCGATTGCGGTTGTTGCCTCAGGGCCCCGAATGCAACCGACGATATTCCGTTTTTGGAGGGTCACGAATGCCCTTGGACTCTCTTCTGAAAACGCCGACCGGGATTGACGGTCTGGACGAAATCACGAATGGCGGTCTACCCACGGGACGGACCACGCTGGTATGCGGCAGCGCTGGATCAGGGAAAACCGTGCTGGGAATGGAATTCCTGGTTCATGGCATTCTCGACTTCGGCGAACCGGGCGTATTCATGACGTTCGAGGAGACCGAAAAGGACCTGACCCGAAACGTGGCCTCATTCGGCTACGACCTGCCGCGGCTGCAGAAAGAGGGCAAGCTGGCCATCGATCATGTCTACATCGAACGCAGCGAGATCGAGGAAACCGGCGAGTACGACCTGGAAGCGCTCTTCATCCGGCTGGGCAATGCGGTCGACACGATCAAGGCGAAGCGGGTGGTGCTGGATACCATCGAGGTCCTGTTTGCGGGGCTAAAGAATGAATCGATCATCCGCGCGGAACTGCGCCGCCTGTTCCGCTGGTTGAAGCAGCGCGATCTGACTGCCATTGTCACCGGGGAGCGCGGCGATGGCATGCTGACCCGCTACGGCCTGGAAGAATATGTTGCCGATTGCGTCATCTTCCTGGACCACCGGGTCAACGATCAGATCTCGACCCGGCGGCTGCGCGTGGTCAAATATCGTGGCTCGACGCACGGCTCCGACGAATATCCCTTTTTCATGGGACCCACCGGCTTTTCCGTGCTGCCCATCACCTCGGTCGGCCTCACCCACGGGGCGACGGAAGAGCGCATCTCCTCCGGTATTCCCGACCTGGACAAGATGCTGGCGGGCAAAGGGTTCTTCCGCGCCAGCAGCATTCTGATATCGGGAACGGCCGGCATCGGCAAGTCCAGCCTGGCGGCCCACTTCCTTCTGGCGGCATGCCGGCGGGGCGAACGCGCGGTCTACTTTGGGTTCGAGGAATCCTCCCAGCAGATCATCCGCAATGCCCGGTCGATTGGCATGGATCTGCGACCCTGGGTGGAGAAAGGCTTGCTGCACTTTGTGACCATCCGGCCCAGCAGCCTGAGCCTGGAGGCGCACCTGGCCTCTATGCTGCACGACGTGAAGAAACGTAAACCCGACGTGGTGGTGGTAGATCCGGTCACGAATTTCATAAATTTAACCAATTTCAACGGCGCCCGTTCCATGCTGACCCGCCTGGTGGATTTTCTGAAAATGCAGCAGATCACGACGGTGTTCACCCATCTCTCCACCATGGCCACGGGACTGGAAAGCACCAATGAGGGCATCTCGTCCATCATGGATTCCTGGATCCTGCTGCGTGACATCGAGCAGGATGGCCGCCGTAGATTTGCCATATACATCTTGAAGTCGCGCGGGATGGCCCATTCACACGAGCTGCGCGAATTCAAGATCACCGATTCCGGCATCCGCGTGGGCGGGATCTATACCCACAGCCTCCAGGCCGCCAGCATCCAACCCCGAAAGAAACGCGCGCGGGCAAGAGGCACCGCTTCCGGCGGGAGGAAATAGTGACCTCAGGAAACAACCCGAAGCCAAAAGTCGAAGGGCAGAAAAAAGCCGCGGAGTGGCGGCTGCGGCTCTACGTAGCCGGCCAGACGCAAAAGTCCATGGCCGCCTTTGCCAATTTGAAGCGAATTTGCGAAACTCATCTGCAAGGCAAGTACGAAATTGAAGTGATCGACCTTCTGGTGAGCCCGCAACTGGCCAAAGACGACCAGATCATCGCTCTGCCGACTCTGGTACGAAAACTGCCGCCACCGTTGAAGAAGATTATTGGGAATCTTTCCGAAGAGGAAAAGGTATTAGTCGGGCTCGACCTCCGCGTGGCAAAGCCTGCCTGAACTGGAGCTGCGATGAGCGCCGCACCTAAAAGCAACGATCGGCCGGTTCGTCCCCAGCAGGGGTTGGACGGCAGCACCGAAGAGGCCCTCCAGCAATTCGAGAAGCTGGTCGCCGATCTGGCCGCGCCGAAGTACATTTTCCGTCTTTACGTCGCGGGCAACACCGCCCGGTCTACGGCCGCCATTGCCAATGTGCGCCGCATTTGCGACCGGTATCTGGCCGGCCGCTACGAACTGGAAGTCATCGACGTCTATCAGCAGCCCGCATCGAGCAAACAGGCGCAGTTGGTCGCGGTGCCGACGTTGATCAAGGAACTGCCCCTGCCGGCCCAACGGTTCGTGGGCGATATGTCCAATACCGAACGGCTGGTGATCGGCCTTAACCTGAGGCCCTGAGGTCCAAGTGGCGGAGTCTGTAGCCATGCCGGATCAGAAACCACTCTCCCAGGAACCGCTGTCCGAAGTTGAGGCTCTCCGGGCCAAACTCGCCGAAGTGGAGGGCAAACTTGCCGAAGCGCAGGAAGTAATCCGCGCCATCCAGGCGGGGGACGTGGATGCGCTGGTGGTGAGCGGACCGGAAGGGGACCAGGTATTCACGCTCTCCGGCGCCGAACGTACTTATCGTGATCTGGTGGAGGCGATGCACGAAGGCGCGGCCACGCTTTCGTCCGACGGCTTGGTCCTCTATTGCAACCAGCGGTTGGCCGATCTCCTGCAAATTCCGCTGGAACAGATGATCGGCAGCTCTGCCGCGCGCTGGTTTACGGCCGAATTCAAGCCAATCTTCGAGAATCTGTTTGCCCAGGCGTTGCGCGGCCAGAGCGCGACCGCTGAGGTCGAACTGTCTGCGGAAGCCAATGCCAGGCCCGTGCCGGCCTACGTTTCACTTCGCGAAATGAAGGCGGAAGAGCCCAAGACGCTCTGCCTAGTGGTCTCTGACATCAGCGAGCGACGGCGGGTGGCAGAGGCCATAAAGGCCGAGCGGCAGCGCTTCCTGGACGTGCTGGAAACCTTGCCGGCAATTGTTACCCTGTTGCGCCCGGACCACCGCGTCGTATGGGCCAACCGCGCCTATCGCCAGGCGTTGGGCGATAACGCCGGCCGGCTGTGTTTCGAAAGTCAGTTCGGGTGCGACCAGCCGTGCCCTGAGTGCCAGGCCTTTACTCCCCTCCAGACGGGCCAGCCGCACAACTGGGAATGGGAACTCCCCAACGGGCGCACATTCGAGATCTACAACTCTCCCCTTGCCGACATCGACGGTTCGCCCTTGATCCTGGAGATGGATATCGACGTCACCGAGCGCCGGCGGGCCGAAGCCGAACTGGAGAAACATCGCCAGCACCTGGAAGAGCTGGTCCGAGAGCGGACTGCCCAATTAGTAAGCCTCAACGCAGCCCTGCAAGCCGATATCGCCGAGAAGCGGCGGGCCGAGCAGGCGTTGCGCGAAAACGAAGAGCAATTCCGCGTGCTGGCGGAGAATCTGGTTTCAGCAGTGGCGCTGATCAATGAGCACGGCCAGTTCAACATCGTCAATAAATCTTTCCTGCGCATGTTCGATCTGGACGAGCACGCCGGCATCCTGAACGTCAACAGCCGGGACTGGAGCCAGTGGCGCGTCTTCGATGAGAACGGCAGACTGATGAACCTGGACGAGCACCCGGTACGCCAAGTCGTGCTGACCCGCACCCCGATCAAGGACAAACTCGTCGCCGTGCAGTCCCCGGCGCGGACAGAACTCAAATGGCTGCTGGTCAGCGCCGAACCGATCTTGGATGGCCACGGCAACGTCCAGCGGGTCATCTGCACTTACCATGACATCACCGCCCGCAAGCAGGCCGAGGAAGCGTTGCGCGCCAGCGAGGAACGTTTGCGGCTCCTGGGTGACAACCTGCCCAATAGCATGGTCTATCAGTACACGCACGATCCCGACGGCACGCCTCGTTTTCTCTACGTCAGCGCCGGGGTGGAGTGGTTGAGCGGCGTCAAGCCCGAAGAGGTGCTCAAAGACGCAGGTGTGCTCCATCGGCAGTTCCTACCCGAAGATTTGGCGGCATTACTGGAGGCGGAAAAGGTCTCGGCGCGCGATCTTTCCGTGTTTGAGCGCGACGTGCAGATGCGCTTGCCCGATGGACAGCTCCGCTGGATGCGTCTCCGTTCCCGTCCTCGCCGTCTGCCCGACGGACGGGTGATTTGGGACGGCGTACAGACTGACATCACCGATCATAAGGGGGCCGAGGAAGCGCTCTTGCGCAGCGAGAAGTTGGCTTCCGTGGGGCGCATGGCGGCGACCATTTCGCACGAAATCAACAACCCCTTGGCGGCGGTGACCAACTCCCTATATCTGGCGAAAAGCGTAGCGAATCTGCCGGAATTGGCGCGCCACTATCTGGAGACGGCGGATGAGGAGTTGCGGCGGGTGACGCACCTGACCCGGCAAGCGCTGGGATTTTACCGCGAAGCCACTGTGCCGGCGCCGACCTCTGTCCCCGAGGTGCTGGAATCGGCCCTGGGCCTGCTTAAAAGCCGGATTAACACCCGGCACGCCGTAATCGAGAAACAGTGCGATGGCGACGTGCAAATTACGGCGGTGGCGGGCGAACTGCGGCAGGTGTTTTCCAACCTCTTGGCCAACAGCCTGGATGCCATCGACGAAAGCGGCATTGTCAAGGTTCGGGTCTCAACTGGCGCGGCGTGCAACGGCGGCAATCCATGGGTTCGCATTACCGTTGCGGACAACGGTCAAGGGATAGGGCCGGCCTTCCGCTCTCAGGTTTTCGAGCCGTTCTTCACCACCAAGGGCACGATCGGCACCGGACTCGGGCTGTGGGTCAGCAAACAGCTCATCGAGAAGCATGGCGGCGCGATTCGCCTGCGCTCCCGCACCAGCGGTCCGCGCCGCGGAACCACGGTTTCCATCCTCCTGTCGGCAAATCCGGAAGCGCGCAGCCTCTCAGCCGGGGGTTAAGGCGGTACCAGTTGACGCTGCAATCTCCGCCTCGGCATAAAGCCGCAAGCCGGCAGGTCCGGGGGTTACAAAGGTCACGAAAGCCGTCGTTCGCCGCATATCTTGCAGCAAAAAATTCGCGCTTGCCTTGGACCTTTAACTTTGACCGGCGTCAAGCGTTCATGGCAGAGTAGAGACCGAAGCAGCTTGCCTGCGCGGAATCCGGCTTCCGGCGGGGCTGTCATAGAAGCAGTTCCCAGTTCCCAGTAGGACGCGGGGTGGTTGTGCATGTCTGAGAACTGAGAACCGGGAACTGAGAACTGCTTCAAAGCGGGCCTGTACGGTAGGGGAGAACTGGATTGAACGGCTCCTTCTTGGCGCATCCTGAGGTGCTGAACCGGCTCCATGACTCCGTCATCGCGACCAGCCTGGATGGCACGATCACGGACTGCAATGCCGCCGCCGAGAAGATTTACGAGTACCCGCGGGAAGAACTGATCGGCAGCAACGTGGTCCGGCTGTATCGTCCGAACCATCTGCCGCTCATGCGGGAGTTGATGGCAGCGGTCGTCGCCAACAGCAGAGCGGACGGAGAATTTCCCAACCTCACCAAAACGGGCAGAGAAATCTGGATCCATCTTTCCGTGTCTCTGCTGAAGGAAGATGGGGGCGCGGCTTATGGGATGATCGCTTTCTCCATCGACATCACCGCCCAGAAGCACGCGGAACAGGCCCGACGAGAGGCGGAGGAGTGGAACCGGGATGCCAGAGTTGCAGCCGGCCTCGGGATTTGGTTATGGAACCTGAAAACCGGCGAACTGAACTGGGACAAACAGAGCGCAGTTCTGCTGGGCGTTGGGGACGGCGCGCAGTCTGGCTATGAGCTTTTCCTGTCGTGCGTGCACCCGGAGGACTGCGATCGGTTACGCCAGGCGCTGCAGCATTCGATCGACCAGGGCGGAAGCTATGCCGAGGAATTTCGCGTTGTCCATCCGGACGGTTCCATCCGCTGGTTGGCGGGACGTGGGCGCACCTACCGGGGCGAAAACGGCATACCCGAACGCATGCTCGGAGTAGTTTCCGACATTACCCAGCAGCATCAGGCCCTGGCGGCGTTGCAGGCCGGCGAGGTGCTGGCTTCGGCGGCCAAGATGGCGTCCGCCTTGGCCCACGAAATCAACAATCCGCTGGCCTCGTTGACCAATATCCTTTACTTAATGCGCTTCGGCAACAGCCGGATGTCGAAAGACGATTTGCTGCTGGCGGCGCAGGAAGCGCTCGACCGGGTGGGCCTGATTTCCCGGCAAATGATCGGCCTGTACGGTGAATCCGGCAAGACTTCCGAATTCAACCTGGCCGAACTTTTGGAAGACACCCTGGCGGCGTATGCGGCTCGCGCCCGGGCCAAGAATATTCGCATCCACCAGCGTAATCTTTTGCCGGACGCCACCCTCAAGGCGGTAGAGAGCGATTTCCGGCGGTTGTTTTCAGCTCTGATTGAGAATGCCGTGGAGTATACGCAGCCGGGCGGCATGCTGCGGGTGCGCCTGTCTCCCGGCCAGGATTGGAAGCGGCGCTCCCGGCGGGGCATCCGGATCGTGGTGTCCGACAACGGGCCGGGCATTCCCCGCGAGAATCTTCCCCACCTGTTCGCGCCCTTTTATTCCACCAAGACGAAACCCGCTTCCGGCCTGGGTCTTTGGGTAAGCCGGGAAGTGGTGGAAAAGTACGAGGGCGCCATTCGTGTGCGCAGCAGTACCCGCCGAGGAGTATCGGGCACTTGTGTCTCAGTCTTTCTTCCCGGTCCGTTGGCGCCGCACGACCCGAAAATGACCAACCCTACTGCTCCTCCCCTGAGGAATACGGGATAGCAGGCGAAAGGACATGAAGGAACCGGATCTATTGTCGCGGGTCCGGCAGGAGTGCCGGGCTCAGCATCAGCGCCTGGAGGCGCTGCTGCCCTTCCATGAGAGCCTTACTCTGGCCGATTACCGCAAGGTACTTATCCTTTTCTGGGGGCTGTTTTTGCCCATGGAAGAGGCACTGCGAAAGGCGGAAGTCCCGCCTTCCCTGGACTTGTGCCAACGCCAGCGGGCGCCCTTGCTGGCCCGCGATCTGGCCGCGATGGGGATGCCGGCGGAGGCATTAACGCGGCTGCCGCGCTGTCCGGATATTCCGCCGGTAAATACGACGGCGCGGGCATTGGGCTGCATGTATGTGCTGGAGGGCTCCACCCTGGGCGGCCAGTTCATCGCCAAACTGGCGAGGCAGCGCCTGGGGCTGACGGAAACCAGCGGTTGCGCGTTCTTTTTCAGCCATGGGGAAGAGGTGGGCCGCATGTGGCAGAGCTTCTGCGCCACCGTTCGCGAACACGTTCTCGCCCCGGCTGCCCAACAGGACTTCATCGCCACGGCCGCGAACACTTTTTCCACTTTTGTGCGCTGGCTGGAGGAGAACCATGACGAACGCTGACAACGCGGGGCGCATGGAAGGGCCGGCAGTCGATCTGACCAACTGCGACCGTGAGCCGATCCATGTGCCCGGCGCGGTGCAACCCCACGGCGTGCTGCTGGCGGTAGAGGAAAGCGACCTCCGCATTGTGCAGGCCAGCGGCAATACCGATGAGTTTCTCGACGCCGCTGCCGGCGACCTGCTGGGAAATTCGCTCGCGCTGGTGCTGGGGCAGACACAAACCGCCGCCTTGCAGAAGGCGCTGGGACAGGGCGATTTGCGAACTCACAATCCGCTGAAAATGCAGGTGGGACGGGCGGGGAACCAGCGCACCATAAACGCAGTTCTACATCGTCATCTGGGAATTCTGTTTGTCGAGCTGGAACCGGCAGGGGAACCCGCGGACGCTCCGATGGCGGGCGCCGGCCTTTGGGGCCTGATCGCGTGTCATAACTTTTCGGCCAAATTCGTGCCCTACGAGCTGCGGGCCGCTTGTGAATTGGTGGGACAGGTGGTCTCCGTGCGGATGTTGACCCTGGAAGCGAGGGAACAGACGCAGTACAAGGCGGCCACCAACGCCTTGCAAGCGCAGTTCCTCGAACTCCTGTCGAACACCCGAGATCTTAAAGCGGCGTTGGTCGACGGTACGCCGAATCTGCTCAACTATGTTCCGGCGGGCGGAGGCGCATTGTGTGCCGGGGAGGCTTGCTATCTTCTGGGAAAAACTCCGACCGTCGACCAGGTTATGAAGCTGGTGCGCCAGTTGCGCCGTTTCGCCAGCCCCGTCTTTACCACCGACGACTTGCATTCGGTGTTTCCGGAGATGGCCGAATATAAGGACGTGGCAAGCGGAGTTCTCAGCCTGAGCATTGCGCAGAAGAAGAACATTTACCTGTTGTGGTTCCGTCCGGAACAACCGCAGACCGTTCACTGGGGTGGAGATCCGCAGAAAAGCGTGGAGCAGGATGCCGAGATGCGCCTGCATCCCAGGAGATCGTTTGCCCTCTGGAAAGAAGTGGTTCTGTACAAATCTGTTCCGTGGACCACGACAGAAGTTCAATCGGCCACGGAATTACGCAGCACCTTGATGGGCTCGTTGCTGAATTGGAGCGATCCGGCGGCCACAGGGTGAAGGCATGAACAGATCCGGAGCGTCAGGAGTGGCTTCGAGTTTCCCGGATGGAGAGCAGGACAGCGATGTACTGCCGAACTTTGGCGAGCAACGCCGTGGCGGCTTTGGAGTGAAACTCGGCGTGACGGGCAGTCCAGTCCATGCTCTTCAATTGGTCGACCAGAACGGCGCCTTCTACCTGGTCGACCGTAACCGGTAGTGCAAAGGGATAAGGTTTTCGTTTGCTCGTCAGCGGACATACAATCGCGAGCCCGCTGGCGCGGTTGTAACGTACGTCTGTCACTACCAGCGCCGGCCGTCTCTTGGCCTGCTCGCGGCCTAGTTGCGGATCAAAATCCAAAAAGACAATATCGCCGGCGTCCGGGACATACGACGTCACCATTCAACGGCCTCCTTGCCCACTTCCGGACCCACCGAGATTTCTTCGTAACGGTTCTCTGGGGTAATCTGGGAGACCAGTTGGGCGAGCGTAGGCACCCTTCCCATCCGGTGAAGCTGTATGGCACCTTCCGCGGAGACCTCAATGTCCAAGGAATCTCCCGCTTTCAGCCTGGCCTCATCGGCCACTGACTTAGGGATGCGCACCGCCAGGCTGTTCCCCCACTTCAACATCCGTGCTCGCATAAGCGCTCCTGCGTGAGAAATAATACATCGTTTAGCTAATGTAGATACATTGTATAACAACGCTCGCAGGGCAGCAACGCCATCTTAGGACCAGGCCTGTTAACCGCAGAGTATCCTTCGACAAACTCAGGACAGGCTGCACACGTGCGCAGCGGGAATCCCCAGATCTTCTAACCGCATGCACCGGGCCCGCACCCGGCGAGCATCTTCTCACCGGGCTTCTATGAGACGGCTGGTCTCTGTCAACAACTTTTCGTCAACCATAGCAGTTGTTTTCTCGCAGCTCGGGAGAAGCAGCCGTAGCCGGGGCGGTGGGAAAAGTGGGAATCCCGCTGGTTTTGCGGGATTTCCAAGCGGAGGGGGAAAGTCCTGGTTTTGGACTTTTCCACTCCGCGGCTTTTTCCATGGCCCGTGGCCTGCCGGGCCTTGGGCTTGCCTCTTCCCATGGGTTGCGCCGGGGATGGGCGATGGCTTCGTTCGTGCATGAACTTTCATCTCGGGCTTCTATCCGCACTCTTAAGAGCCGCTCAGGGGCTCGGTGCATTCTGGGACCCGATAGGGATGAATCGGAGCTGCTATCTAAAGGGCGGTCTCTGAGGACCAAGGCCCGGGCCGCAGTCATCCGAACACGAGATCGATACGCCTTCACCTTCTACCTCTGGCTCCGCCTTAGGAGAGGAGCAACTCAACGCCAACTGCCGGTGGCTGGACCCAAGCCGTGGCTACGCCGTGACGGTGGCCGCCAGGGGAAACGCTTCAAAAGCGGTGCCGTGTCGCCACATGCTGTGGAGAATCACCGCTAGCTTGCGCGCTACCGCGACCACCGCCCGTTTCTTCCCTCGCTTGCCGCCGCTGCTCGCCAGTTTCAATCCCCAACGTCGCAGCTGCGAATCCGGTCCGAACCGCCCCAAAATGTATTGCGCCGATTGCACCAACAAACGGCGCAGGTACTGGTTTCCCGTCTTGCTGATCCGGTGCTGCGGATCGGAGTCGCCCGATTGCCCTTGTCGGGGGCGCAGTCCTAAGAAAGGTCCAGCCTGGCGGCTGTGGGCCAGTGCTTCCGGACCATCGATCGTGAGCACATAGCCGGCCGCCACGATCGGCCCCACCCCGGGCGCAGTGCGCAAAAGCTTAATCTCCGGATAGCGCCGCACCAGACCCTCAATCTTCGGGTCCAGGCCCCCGATCTGCTGGCTCAGTTGTTGGACCTGCTGCAACAACGGCGCCGTCAGTTCGCGCAACGGTTCCGGAATCGCATCCTTGACCTTCTCCGCAAACGCGTTGGTCGAGCACTTGGGCAGCCGGGCGCCGGCGCTCTTGACCAATCCCCGCACCGCGTTCACGATCATCGTCCGCGCTCGCACCAGCGTGTCCCGTGCCCGCAGCAGATTCAAATCCTGCTGCCGTTCCACACTCCGGTGCCGGATGGGAAATAACAGGAGGGGATCGCAGTAACCCAAATGGGCCAGCCCCTCGGCATCGTTGTCATCGTTCTTGGATTCGTTTCCCGTGATCGCCTCCAGCTTGCGCGCGTTGGCCACAATGACCTGATGCCCCAGCCGCTTCAGCAATCGGCTCACCCAGGGCGAGTGGGTACCGCACTCCATGACAATCCGATACTCCCCCTTCCCCTCAAAATGCCGGCGCAGAGCGGGTTCCGTGGTCTGAACCCGACCCCGCTCGACTTCTTCGCCGTCTTCGTTCAACGTGCAATAGCTGCTGAAGCGATCGCCTAAATCTAGGCCCACGGTGATTTCCGGTTTATCCATTCGCTGTGCTTTTCTGCTACCCTTCTTCATTGGCTGGTCTCCTTTGCACCGGCTTGAGTGCGCTCTGGGCAGCTTACGCTGTTCCGGTGAGACCAGCCGTCTCATCCCATCTAAA
>Ga0326728_10022309_pt1 | contig 11771 bp, 10 predicted proteins | sample MB3enrmetagenome_FD_207602 | JGI IMG/M metagenome (GOLD analysis project Ga0326728, IMG submission 207602) | Lab enriched peat soil microbial communities from McLean, Ithaca, NY, United States - MB31MN | ecosystem: Environmental > Terrestrial > Soil > Wetlands > Peat | place: USA: New York... | reverse complement strand
GATGCCGCACGTCGGCGGGCAATACGCTTACCTGCGCGAAGCTTACAATCCGCTTATCGGCTTCCTTTACGGGTGGACACTCTTCCTCGTTATCCAAACTGGCACGATCGCTGCGGTGGCCGTTGCGTTTGCAAAGTTCACGGCGGTGCTAATTCCATGGTGTGGTGAGTCGAACGTACTTTTAACAATTTTCGGGTTGAAGATCTCTGCGGCACAAATTCTCGCAATGGCCAGTGTGGCTTTCCTGACTTATATCAATACTCGCGGACTGCGCGAAGGAAAAATCGTACAAAATATTTTTACGATTACAAAGACCTTCGCTCTCATCGGATTGATCCTTCTCGGAATAATCATCGGAAGAAATGCCACGGCGATCTCCGCGAATTTCACGGAATTCTGGCGTGCAAGCTGGACTCACCTCCAAGATGGAAAAATTGTCATGATCGAATCGTTGTCGGGCTTCATGCTTCCTGCGGCAGTTGGAGTCGCCATGGTTGGCTCGCTTTTCTCCAGTGATGCGTGGAACAACATCACATTTACTGCCGGAGAAGTAGAAAACCCGAAAAGAAACATCCCGCTCAGTCTTGCGCTTGGCACACTGACGGTAACCGTTCTTTATCTCCTCGCAAACATTTCGTACATATTGATATTACCTGTAGTCGGAAACCCGGCCGGCAACGATATTGTCAGCCGGGGAATTCAGTTTGCGGCGAATGATCGAGTCGCAACTGCAAGTGCAGCGATGATATTCGGCGCTCCAGCTGCAATCATCATGGCTGTGCTGATAATGATCTCGACTTTCGGCTGCAACAACGGGTTGATTCTTGCAGGTGCACGAGTGTACTACGCCATGGCAAAGGACAGAGTCTTCTTCCGGGGTGCTGGCAAATTAAACGACAAATCGGTTCCAGGCGCCGCTTTGGTGGTACAGGGAATTTGGGCAGGCATATTGTGCGTCTCAGGGACTTACGGTGATTTGCTGGATTATGTCATCTTCGCCGTTCTCATCTTCTATATTATGACGATCGCCGGTATTTTTATCTTGAGGAAAAAGCGTCCCGATGCCGAGCGTCCTTACAAAGCCTTCGGTTATCCAATATTACCGGGGCTATATATTCTTGCAGCGGCTGCAATCTCAGTTGACCTGCTGGTTTTCAAGCCGCGATATACATGGCCTGGAATGATTATCGTTTTGCTGGGGATTCCAGTGTATTTCATCTGGAAGAAGGTCGGAGAACGGAAACTGGAACAAGGCACTGATGCCGGGGCTTAGGGTCTTTCTTAGTTATCATTCATCCGACAGGGCACTTGCTGGACAAATAAAACTTTGTCTGTACCAGTATGGCTTGGAAGTCTTCCTGGCTCATGAGGATATACAACCGACGGAAGAATGGCAAGCGCGGATTCTCTCAGAGCTCAAAAAGACGGTCGTTTTCCTCCCGCTTCTTACGGAGAAATTTCTAACCTCAAAATGGACATCTCAGGAATGCGGGGTTGCAGTCGCGAGGGGAGTCTTCATCGTTTCACTCAAAGTGGCGATAGATCCATTCGGTTTCTTGTCAAAGTATCAGGCATTTAATTTCAAGATTGAGAATGTGCCCCGCTCCTGTTCAGGAATAGCGAAGGTCATACACAAGAATCAGAAACTGCAAAAGAGATTCTTGGACGGTTTGATCGCGTCGGTCGGGAGAAGTAACAGCTTCGAGGAAGCAAAAGAACGAACTTCACTACTGAACGAATTCGACGGTTATAATGGGCGCCAGGTCAACGATGTCCTGCGGAAAGCAATAGAAAATTCCCAGATCTATAAATCGTTCGGCGCTCGCAGGCAGCTTGAAATCTTCCTGAAGAAAAATGAAGCCGACGAAGCGACGGTCAGAGCTTACCGAAAACTTATTGCCGAGCAGTAAGCTCTGGGATTAATTCATTTCGGCTTGAAATGAACGACAAATTCCTTCTCGGGCATGAAGTTGGTGCGCCTCCAGAGATAAATTTTCTTTCCCTCGATGTCATAGACCTTATCGGGATCGTAAGAAGAACCGGTAATTGCGATAGAATCCTCGACCACTAACTTATACTCGGCGAATTCAAGCGGACGATTCCACGCTTGCGTGGAGCGCAAAATATACATCGCGCTGTCGCCGCTTAGTTTCTGACGATATGCAATATGGCACAAGGCGGTATCATGGCTCGCGATTGCTAACGTGAAACCGAAACCCGCTTCTGTTCTATCAGAAATTATCGGTTGAATTCCCTGTGTAATATCAAAAACATCGATAGAATCCACTGAGCCAGTTTTTCCTCTGATCGGTAGCGGATAGTAGATCAATCTCTCTGCTCCACTGTCTGAGGGATTGGAAAACCAGTAATAACCATCCACAATAAAATATTCGTGGCTCAAGTGAAAGGTGATATCTTCTTTGACAAAATGAACGTCCTGGCCAAACACACGCAGGCTAAGCATTACCAAAAAGACTGCAGCAGTTTTCAATGTTTCACTTCAGCAAGATCATCGAGCCATTTTTGTAAACCGCATTATCGAAAACAAGCCGGTAATAATAAACTCCTGACGCCACAGCTTTTCCGCTCATATCGACCCCGTTCCATTTGTAGGAAGAACTGTTTGATATTGGCACAACGAATACCTTCTGACCGATAGAATTGTAAATGTCGATTCGTCCTACTTTGCGTTCTAAGCTTGTAGGTATTCTGACATAAAAATTTGTACCCGGATTGAACGGGTCCGGATAGTTGATGATATATAAATCAGGGTTCGATGGTAAAGGATTTTGTTTTATGCCGACAAGATTAATGAAATGAACATCCTTTCTAATTATCGAATCGGGAAAGGCATCGATGCTGAGCGAATCAATTCCTACCCATTCCCATCCACCAGCTATTTCTTCTCGTAATGCATATAGACCGTATCTCATTGCATATATTCTCAATGAATAGGTGCTGTCTGAATTAAAGGTCACTGGGAAGTCAAGCATAAAATTTCCGCTGATTACCTTTTTATAGTTCTTGTCGAACATAGTCCCAGTTATTGTGGCACAGCATCCGGACGTGTCATATGAAGCTCCAATCGTTGGATTTTTCGAAAGGCAGAAAAAGTATCCGTTGTACTCGGCGCTGTAATAATAGCTAAATCTACGAATCGAATATCCTTCCGGAATTGAGTCGCACATCGCCCCTGGATAATTCCCGAATACCGCAACATCCATCAAACTCATTCCATATTTTGACATGTATGAAGTAAGAATAATGCAGTCTCCGCCGCTATTGACTGGAAGCGGAATCGAAAGACTATCGGGGGTTATCACCAATGACGTTGTGCTGTCCTTCACGAAATCAAGTCTCACTCTTGCTGATCCAGCTGAGGTCGAGATACTGATGCTGTCATAGTTACTGCGTAAGAATGGAAGTTCAAAAACCATCTCCAGTTCCCACTTGCTGACCGTGTCAAACTTGAATGCAATGATAATCGCATGCGGCCCGGGCACTGGATTACCGAACACAGAACCAGATAAGAGTAGGATTGAAGCAAGAAATAGAATCTTTTTCATCTTAGCCTCCCTAAGATTTGGTTGATCTTTCATTTGTGGAAATTCCTTTTGGAAATTCTTTGAAATATTTGCCTCGCTGAGAAACACCCCTTATCAACCCTTGCGCTAATATATATGGTGGTTGATGCAATTCCAAACAAATGTTAATTTCAAGGAAATTTCTTTCTGTTTTCAATGAGTGAATCGAATTATCGCAAGCACGGCGGGGAACCATATTCTATCGTGGTAGTCCACGGCGGGCCCGGCACTCCAGGTGGAATGGCTTACGTCGCAGGAAAGCTGTCAGAAAAGTGGGGAGTTCTCGAGCCCTTTCAGACTTCACAAACAATTCGCGGACAGATTGAAGAGTTGCATTCTGTAATAAGTAAGTACTGCACTCAGCCAGCCGTCGTGATCGGTCATTCGTGGGGAGCGTGGCTCTCGTTTATGCTTGCGGTGAGGTTTCCGAACGACGTGAGCAAACTGATCCTCGTTTCGGCCGGACCGTTCGAGGACGGTGCAGACGTGACCAAAACAAGATTGAGCCGGTTGACTGATGCTGAACGAAACGAAGCTCTCAGCCTTATTAGCCTTATGAATAGCTCGCCAGACGGAAAACTGGATTCGCAAGTCTTCCGAAGATTTGGAGAATTGATGTCGAAGGCAGATTCGTTTGATCCAGTTGATATTGAAGACGAAGCCTTCGATTTCCAACCTGAAATATATCAATCGATTTGGTCAGAGGCTGAGAAACTTAGAGGGGATGGCACGCTTCTAAGATTTGGAAAAGAAATTCGGTGTTCCGTGGTGGCTATCCATGGAGATTACGATCCACATCCAGCAAAAGGAGTCAGAGAGCCTTTGCAGAAGACCCTTAAGAATTTCAAGTTTATTCCGCTCAAGGACTGCGGTCATTATCCATGGAAGGAGAAGAAGGCAAGCAAAGAATTTTTCCAAGTTCTCTACAGAGAGCTGCAGACAAAATAATTCTTTTCCCTCCGCGTGAATTTTGAAGCGTTTCCTCATATATTTAAAAACAAAAACTCATTTTCTCGACAAAACTCAAGACAAGAATGCATCGACTTAAAAACGTACTTCAAGAACGAAACACTATCGTCATAAAAATCGGCACCAACTTGCTTGCCCAGAAAGAGCTAGGCATCGACGTAGGCCGAGTCGACACAATTGCAAAGAGCGTTTCATATCTCAGGTCACTCGGTAAGAATGTTGCGATTGTCAGCTCAGGTGCAATCGGCGCCGGTGTCGCCGCAATGAAGCTTTCAGAACGCCCGAAGACAATTCCGGAGAAGCAGGCGACTGCCGCAATCGGCCAGCCGCTCCTCATGGAAGTGTATGAAGACGCCTTCCGCAGAGAGCATCTCCCGATCGCCCAAATTCTCTTGACAAAGGATGATTTTGTAAACCGAGGGAGGTATCTGAATGCGAAAAACACGTTCGCTGCGCTTTTCGACGAAGGCGTCGTGCCGATCATCAACGAGAATGACACGGTCGCCATCGAAGAAATAAGGTTCGGCGACAACGACAACCTTTCTGCGATGGTGGCTACGCTCATCGAGGCGAACATTTTAATTGTACTCAGCGATGTCGATGGTTTGTACTCGGATAACCCGGCATATAATGCCAGCGCGGAATTGATTCGCATTGTCGAGAAGATCACTCCGCAAATCGAAAGGTACGCAAGGAAAAGCAAGAACCAGCTCAGCACCGGTGGAATGGTGACGAAAATTCAGGCGGCAAAACGCTGTGTCAAAGCAGGCATTGTAATGATTATCGCTAACGGAAAAAATCCACAGGTGATCAATGAGATATTTTCCGGCGAATTTCGTGGAACGGTCTTCCTTCCCGTCGAGAAAAAACTCTCGGAGAGGAAACAGTGGATCGGATTTGTTTCGCAAACAGCAGGGGTTGTCGTGGTCGACGACGGTGCAAAGAATGCTCTTCTGAAAAGACATAAGAGCCTTCTCCCTTCCGGCATCCTTGAAGTACTCGGCGAGTTCAAGTCCCAGGAAATAATATCCATCTTGGATATAGGCGGAAATGAAATCGGAAAAGGAATCACCTTATATTCTTCGGCGGAGCTCAACAAGATCAGAGGGAAAAGGAGCGCCGAGGTCGAGATGGTCCTCAAGCGAAAAGCACCCGCGGAAGTGGTACACCGTGATAATCTGGCAACGATGGAAATAGAAGAGTAATGGAACGGTAGAGATGACAACCGTAGAAGCGAAAGCGCGGTCGGTAAAAGAGGCAAGCGGCATCCTGTGCAACGCGACGGCGGCGAAGAAGAACACGCTCTTGAAAGCAATCGCTTCCCAACTTAAGCGAGAGACGGATAAGATTTGCGGTGCCAACCGCAAAGACCTAGCTGCCGCCAAGAGAGTGGGGATTTCGAAAGTTCTGCTAGATCGGCTCACTCTTGATGAAAAGCGGATCGCGCAGATGATTGCCGGGGTCAAAGATGTGATCGCATTGCCTGATCCCGTCGGCGATGTGCTTGAGCGAACGGAGCGTCCGAACGGACTAGTGATTGAAAAAGTGCGGGTCCCGCTCGGTGCCGTCGGAATAATCTACGAAGCACGTCCAAACGTTACGGTCGACGCTTCTGCGCTTTGCCTGAAAGCGGGGAATTCCGTTCTCCTTCGCGGCGGCTCGGAAGCGATCCACACCAACAAGAAACTTGTCGAAATCATTAAGAAAGCCTTGGACAATGTCGAGCTTCCCACGGGCTGCGTCGAGTTCATTGACACGACGGACCGCAAAGCAGTTGCGGAGATGCTGAAGCAGGACCGCTACCTTGACATCATCATACCACGGGGCAGCCAACGGCTAATCAAATACATTCAGACAAGTTCAAGCGTCCCTGTTATTGCACACGGCGAAGGAAATTGCCATGTGTTCGTCGATAGCTCAGCCGATCTCAAACAGGCCGAAGAAATTGTTGTAAACGCGAAGGTGCAGCGGCCTTCAGTTTGCAATGCTGCGGAGAAATTATTGGTGCACGAGAAGATCGCGAAGGCCTTTCTACCGGCTGTCGCTGAAAAGCTCAAACAGGCGGATGTGGAGCTACGCGGAGACAAGCGATCACGGTCGATAGTGAAGGACATCATTCCGGCAGGGGAAGAAGATTGGTACCGGGAGTATCTGGATCTCATAATTGGAATCAAGGTTGTGAAGGATCTCGACGAAGCCATTGGGCATATCAACCACTATGGCTCGCATCATTCTGACGCCATTGTCACCTGCAGCAAGTCGAACGGCGAGAAGTTCTTGCGCGAGGTCGATTCCGCAGCAGTTTATGTCAACGCGTCGACGCGATTTACGGATGGATTTGAATTCGGACTCGGTGCGGAAATCGGAATCAGCACTCAGAAACTCCATGCGCGCGGGCCGATGGTGCTTGCAGAACTGACGAGCACGAAATTCATCGTTCACGGAGACGGTCAGATAAGGAATTAAAAAGATTTTGGCGCGTCTGCGAAGCGAAGAATGATCCAGATCATTCTGTTGCTTGCAATATTTGAACCGAAGCAAGGCCATTCGTTCATTGAATAAGACTTCACCTGCATTTATATTCGTGTATGGAGACTGTTCACCTTTCCAGGACCGGTGAAGATATTATCGTTCCGAAGATCTTTTGTCTCGGCAAGAACTATGCAAAACACGCCGCCGAGATGAAATCGGATGTCCCCGGAAAGCCGATCGTTTTCATGAAGCCTTCGAGCGCAATCGTTCATAACGACGCAAAAATAAAGGTTCCCACGATAACGCAGGACCTTCACCATGAAACAGAAGTTTTCTTCGTGATTGGAAAAAGTGGAAAGAATATCCGGAAAGAAGACGCAAGACCATATCTTGCGGCAATGGGCATCGGTCTCGACTTAACTCTTCGCGATATTCAGACGGAACTGAGAGACAAAGGAAACCCCTGGCTTATCTCCAAAGGTTTCGATGGATCGGCACCCATCTCAAATGCGGTTCCCGTGGAGGGCGTGGATTTCAATTCTCTGGAGCTCAGACTTTCGGTGAATGACAAGCTTCGCCAGCAGGGAAGCTACAAGAATACCATCTTCAAGATCGAAGAAGTGATTGCTTTCATTTCAGACCTGTTCACGCTTGAGCGAGGAGATTTGGTGTTCACTGGAACGCCGGAGGGAGTCGCTCAGCTTTCGTCCGGCGATAGACTTCATGCGGAGCTTGTCGGCTATGTTTCATTGGATGTAGAGATTGTATAGCGATGCGAGTTATTTCTGTCGCTATTCCTAAAGGGGGAGAAGGCAAAACCACAACAGCGGTCAATCTGGCTGCGAGTCTCGCCGCGGCGGAGAAGAAAACTCTTCTGATCGATGCCGATACGCTTGGCGCAAGCGGGATTTCCCTCGGATATACCGCGGATCAAGTCAAGAGCGGCCTGTACGATGTTTTTAATTACACACATTCGCTCAACAGGGTCATTTATAAAACCGAGCTGACTTATTTGGACTTCATTCCATCCAATATTTCCACTGTTCAGATGGAAGAGCGGCTTCTTCGCCTGAGCGAGAACAGAACGATAATGCGGATTGCGTTGCGCGATATAGAAAAAAAATACGACTATGTCATCATAGATTGTCCGCCGACTCTTAGAGGCATTACGACGAATGCATTGTGCGCGTCCAATTCGGTCATAGTCCCGATGCGCGCCAGCCATTTCTCTCTCGATGCGGTGATGAGACTGATGCGATACATGAAATGGATACGGGAAGTTGCGAACCCAAAGATTTACGTCGAAGGAATTCTTCTCACGATGTATGAGCCGAACACAAAGATTTCTGAAATTACAGGCAGGGAGCTTCGGGCGCGATACTCAAAATTTCTTTTCAAAATTGTCATCCCCAAAAACTCGACTCTTGCGGAAGCGGCGTTCTACGGAAGGCCCGTGCTTCTCTATAACATAAACTCGAAAGGGGCGCAGGCTTATTTCGAGCTCGCAACGGAAATAATTGCTCGGGAACAGGCGTTCAGTGAAATGATGGGCGAATCAGGCGTCTCGCCGATATCAGATGTAGTTCAAAGCGAAAATAAGGATGTAGCATCACCAGATTCCGTGGCTGCAAAGCGTGACCCGGAAAGTGGTCCTTCGCTGGAAGACTCTGTCAAATGAAAATTTTATCCGGTTTATTTTTTTCAATCTTATTCTTAGGGGTTTGTGCCGGAAGAGTCCACACGGGTAGCTCTAAGTCGTCTCCGGATGGTGGTTATCTTTTCCCGACCGATGCTTCGCATAAAATAAATTCCGGGTTCGCAGATTACCGCCCATCCCACTTTCATGGCGGGATGGACATCTCGACAAACGGTAAAATTGGCTACCCGGTCTTTGCGGCAAAATCCGGATATGTCTATCGCATCTCCGTTTCGCCGTTCGGATACGGAAAGATGCTCATATTAAGACATGATGATTCCACGTTCACTTTGTACGGGCACCTCTCCGCCTTCTCGAAAGAAATTGAACGGAAGGTTGAATCGGCCCAGCAGGAAGAGAATAAGTACGGAGTGAATTTGAAGTTGAACCCCGGCGAAATCGAGGTAGACCGCGGTGAGGTGATTGCGTACACGGGGGCGACTGGCGTTGGAGGTCCACATCTTCACTTTGAGATTCACGACAAGGATTTTTCTTTCGTCGATCCACTTCTCTTCAGTACTCTCGATGTCCCGGATTACAGAATTCCGAGAATCTTTGATGTCGCGGTTCGCGGGTTCGTTTCCGGAGAAGCGAGAGTCAGCAGGGTCGTATCCCAAAAGAATCCATCAGGAAAATTAGAACATTCTTACAGGGCAAAACAGATTTTTCACATGGCTGAGCCATTCTATTTTGTTATCCACGGTGCAGATTCATATGGGGGAAAATTCAAGCGTCCACCCAAGTATATTCTGCTGAGGATCGACGGCAAAGACCTTATCAGTTTGAATCTGACGCACTTTAATGAAGACGAGTATATGGACGTTGCTTCCGTTGTCGATCTCGGTCTCTCGCGAAGGCTGAAAACGTATTACAGTCTATGTGTCAATCGAGCAATTCCATTTTCTGTTTTTACTCCAGATGCTCCACTGAGTGGTTTGATAGGCGAAAGTTTTCCAAACGGGATTCATTCCTACGAAATATTCATAGAAGACGAAAATGGCAACCGCGCTTCCGTCAGCGGAAAATTTGTCCTTGACGTTACACAACCCCCAAACAAATCATCAGATTCGAATTCGGAGCTGGCGGTTGCGCCATTCAAAGAGAAAGTCTTCAATTTGTCGCCTTCGCTGACACTGCGATTCCCGGAAAACAGTTTTGCGAGAGACATCGACGTCGAGGCAAGACTTCTCTCACCGACCAGCTTCGAGATAGAATCTGAAAATGAAATGCTCAGAAAAAAAGTTGAGTTGACGTGGAAAGTGAAGGATCCTGCGCTGAGACTCTTCAGAAAATTGAGGAGGCGCTGGAGCTACGTTGAATGCTACAATGATGGAAGCTTCCTCAGGGCGAAGATCGGCTACAGAACCGGTGAATATGCACTGTTGCGTGACGAAACGCCTCCCGTCGTTGGGAAAATAAGGTTTTCAAAGAGAAATCCATTTTATAGGTCAGTTGCGCCTGAGGATTTCAAGAGAGTCTTTGTATATTTCAAAGTATCGGACCGGCTGTCCGGAATTAACACAGACGACATCCTGCTGATTATCGGTAAACAAAAATATCTTTGCGAGTACGATGTCGACAAGCATGCCGCAGTTTGCCAAGTGGGCCTGGATCAGTTAAGGAGCGAGAAGAAGGTCCAGGTGATCGTAAGCGATAATGCAGGAAACGAGAGAAGAGTTGTCTCGAGAACAAAACTTTGATGAAGCATTTTTGGAAAACTCAAAGCGTAAATATGAATTTGCTCCCGCCTGTGTCGGCACTTATCGGATTGGTGACCGTGGGATCGCTCTTGGTCTATTTTGCCGAGGTGCATCAAGGAAGCATCAATTCTCTGTGGGATGCAGTTTGGTGGAGCGTTGTCACGATCACTACTGTCGGATATGGCGACGTCGTCCCGACGACGGTGCTTGGACGGGTTGTCGGAATGTTCGTCATGCTGTCGGGAATCACCGTCATCTCATTGCTGACGGCGACGATCTCGTCCATCTTCGTGGCGCAAAGAATAAGGGAGAGTCAGGGCTTGCAGCAGGTTAAGCTGAAAGGACATACGATAATTTGCGGGTGGAACCAGAAGTTAGACAACCTTCTGGAAACCTTGAACAGAATTTCCGCTGATCATTCTGCGATGCCGCGGACCCGACGAAGGGACGACGTCATTCTCATAAATGAAATGCCGCCGGCGAGGATGGAAGAGGTACTTTCTGGATATGAAAATTTGAATTTGAAATATGTCAGCGGCGACTACACGAAGGAACCCATACTTGCACGGGCCAATTTGAAAGAAGCCCGCGCCGTCATAATTTTGCCTGATATGTCACTGACCTCTATGCCCCGTGACGACAAAACGCTTCCCGCTGCACTCGCGATCAAATCCATGAAGCGTGACATAAAAGTTTATGCTCACATAATTGACAAGGAAAATCTTTCTCATTTGAAGCGGGCGGATGTCGACGATGTGATTGTCAGTGACGAGCACATTGGCTACCTCCTTGCCTCGGATATTTCTTCGCCGGGAATCGCTCAGACAATTCAAACACTTTTGAGCCCGGAAAAGGGAATCGCCTTGAAAAGAGCCCAGATACCATCCGAGTTTATCGGGAAAAAATTCCAGGATGTCCAGGAATACTTCAAGGGCCAGCGCAATAGCATCGTGATAGGCTTCGTGACACAGGAAGAACCCGTCAAGATTACGGACATACTCTCTTCCGATTATACCGCGATAGATTCATTCATAGAGCGAAAGTTCAAAGCGGCCGGCCTTGACTTGAGAGAAAAAGGCGGACTTCGCCTGAATCTAAACCCGCCGCTCGATTACGTTGTTCAGGAAAAAGAAGACGCAATCGTCATCGGATGAAACCTACCTCTCTAGATATCGATCTCGGCAGAACTGGGATCTTCGCAGGAATTCCCGAGGAGAAAATCGGGAAAGTTGCTGCACTTGTCAAAGTGCAAAACTTTCCTGCTGGTCAACAGATCATGAAGGAAGGTGAAAGCGGGAGCACTCTCTTCATTTTGCTCAGCGGGGAAGTCGAAGTCAGCAAGTCGTTAGT
>Ga0326728_10022308_pt1 | contig 11771 bp, 11 predicted proteins | sample MB3enrmetagenome_FD_207602 | JGI IMG/M metagenome (GOLD analysis project Ga0326728, IMG submission 207602) | Lab enriched peat soil microbial communities from McLean, Ithaca, NY, United States - MB31MN | ecosystem: Environmental > Terrestrial > Soil > Wetlands > Peat | place: USA: New York... | reverse complement strand
GAAAAGGCCTGAAAGCGGATGCCGTTATCAATGAAAAAGAATATGAAAAAGGTATCAAGGTCTCCGATAGTCAATTGAAATCGATTAACCTCATTCGGCATGATGAATTACCACAATGGAACTATGCGTTTGTTCCTAACTTTGCAAGCCAAAATGCCAATTAATTTTTGCGCACCTGCTTAACTCCGGCTCTGATCGCCTGGCTGTCCGGACGCCCTTTTATCTTCCCTAGCCTCGGACCATCCGCGTTTTCTCTTGCCATCAACGGACGGGACGACGCAACCGGGCGAAAGATGATAGGCGGACATCTGCTCGGGGTTTTAAGCGGGCTGCTGGCCTACCATATGGTTGCGCATGGGCTCGCCATCGCTGCCCTCCCATCCGCCCAGACCATTCCTTTGCTGCGCCTTGCCGCCAGCGGTGTGATCTCGGTTGTCCTTACAACCGCGGGGATGCTGGCAGCGAAGGCACAGCATCCTCCTGCGTGTGCGACCACCATGATTATCTCGCTCGGCATCCTGGCAACACTCTGGGACACAATCTTCATCATGCTGGCGGTTGCGGTGATGTATGCTGTTCATAAGTTCCTCTTACCGACACAGCCGGCTGAGAGCAACCGTGCAGATAGCGATAGTCATTAGGGGGGCAAATCATGACCTTCAAACCACAAACCACAAGACGGCCAAGAGACTTTTGCAGTGTGCGCGCCGGCATATCTCGGAAGAGCGGGGCAAATATGCAGCATTTTAATTACGTTCAACAATCATGAAAGCCACCGCATCGCATTCTCAGTTATTGATTTATACTGTGGGGCATTCGACTCACAGCCTCGACAACTTTCTCAGCCTGCTGCGGGCGAACGGCATCGAGCGGCTGGTGGATGTGCGAACGGTCCACCGTTCTCGGCATAACCCGCAGTTCAACCTCGACACGCTGGGCAAGTTCCTCCGAAACCGCCGCATCGGTTACCGGCACATGAAAGAGCTTGGAGGGCTGCGTCACTGCCGCGCCGATTCACCCAACAGCGGCTGGCATAACGCTTCTTTCCGCGGCTTCGCCGATTACATGCAGACGCCAGAGCTTGCCGCGGCCGTGGCTAAACTGATCGAACTAGCTGGGGAGAAGACTACAACCATAATGTGCTCCGAGGCGGTCCCCTGACGCTGCCACCGCTCGCTTATCGGCGATGCCCTTCTTATCCGCGGTGTTGAGGTCAGGAATATTTTCAGCCCCAAAAGCACTATGCCCCACGTCCTCACGGCCACGGCTAAGGCGCAGGGAACATTGCTAACGTACCCGGCGCAGAAGGGGACGTCACCGACATGTAAATAAAAGAGACTAAGACCCAGATGAAAAGTCCTGTAAAAGACAGAAGAGGAATAGCAGATGCTAATAAAGGTAATCTTTCTTGATGCAAGTGCGGGTGAAATTGATTCCAAATTGCTCCACAACTTAATTGCCGAAGGTAAAATCGTGGCATTTTGTAGAACTGATGGGTGGGTAGAGATTGGGAAAGATCCTATCCGATCTGAAAAAAGAGATGACCTATCATTAAAGTTACACGAATCAAGTCACTCATTGTGGCCCTGGGGATTATGGTCCTTCTGCCGCCCCAGTGGGCATTCGCCATTGAAAGCGCATCGGTAGATGGCGGCTAAGCCCTTTTCACGACAAAATGCTCCCCTTTCATAATATCAGTAGAGGCAGGCTTGTGGGGCCGGACCTTAAAGACATTACGGCCCACAGGGGCAAGCCTGGCTCGTGAAATTCATCTACCCCCCGGACCGACTGCTCTCCAAAGGCGATCCGATTGCCAATCGGCTACGCGAGAAATATGAGGGCGCTAGCAATACCCAACCTGGGGTTAAGCCAAAACCAGGTGGACGAGCTTATCTCCTATTTCGCCGCAGAAATCGACATTGCATCTTGCCGGAACAACGGAGACCCAAAAATCGCCTGAAGTTGAAAGGCAAACTACCATTCGCTCATTTTTATCTCATTTTTCACCAACATTATCGAGCATGGCATCTTACGGATCAATTTTTTGATGCTCCCACAGAAGACAAAATGTGCAAAACTATCCTCCTCGTAATGCAGAGAGATTAAAAGGTCTATTTTTTCTTCTTTGATGACCTTCAATATCTCCTCTGTAGGCTTGCCCTCTTTGATCAATTCTGTGATCGGTAAACCTTTTCCCTTTTCAAGCCGGATTATTCTGTCCAAATCCTTTTTTGCGTCTTTGAAGAGATTCTTATAATCCTCTTCATGCGCAAAAGTAGGTACATTAAACCCTTCCAAGCCGAAGGGATTGTGGACCACGTGCAAGATGAAGAGTTCCGCGCCTGATTTACGTGCCAGGGAAATGCCGTAATGGACAGCCTTCTGGCAATATTTGGTCATCCAGCTGACAACAAGAATCTTTTTGATGTCTTCTTCCATGATTTGCCTCCTGACTCCGGAAATTATTTCTTCGCAGATTTCCTGAATATTTTCCGGAACTACCGGTAACTATTTACTCTACATAATAATTTTATCGATTTTGATCAATGAATTCAAGCTGACTTTTCAGCTTTTCCCGTAAGCAACTCGCAGTTTTTACAGTCGCTGCCCGGATGGTATAATTGTTTTAGAATTGCTCCACTTAGCAAATTGGAAATTTAGTCCGAATCTTGGTGAGACGAATATGGAACAGGAAACGAAGCAAGAGATTGATATTTTGAAAGAGCCCCTTGCCAGGCTCTATGCGAAGTTGGAGAGCGGTCCCGAAGGGCTGGGGAGCATCGAGGCCCAAAAACGGCTGACGATATTTGGTCCGAACCTGATCGATGAAAAAAAGGAAAGACCGATCCTCAAATTCCTCGGCTATTTTTGGGGCCCGATCCCCTGGATGATTGAGGTTGCCGCCCTCCTTTCCGCACTCATAGGCCACTTCACAGACCTTGTAATTATAATTATCATGCTCGTGTGTAATGCCGTAGTAGGTTTCTGGCAGGAACATGAAGCCTCTAACGCTATCGAGGCACTGAAGAAGCACCTCGCCCTCAAGGCCCGCATCAGGCGGGATGGAAATTGGGTTGAGGCGGATGCCCGGGAACTGGTCCCCGGAGACATAATAAGGATCAGGCTTGGTGATATAATTCCAGCGGACGTAAAACTGGCCGAAGGGGATTATCTAAGTATAGACCAGTCGGCATTGACCGGAGAATCACTGCCTGTGGACAAGAAACCGGAGGACGTGGGCTATTCGGGTTCCGTGGTAAAGCGTGGAGAAATGGTCGGCCTGGTGGTTTTGACTGGCAAAAATACTTTTTTCGGCAAGACGGCCGGCCTTGTTTCCGAGGCGAATCCGGTTTCCCACTTTCAAAAGGCCGTACTCACCATAGGTGACTACCTGATCTATCTGAGCCTGGGCCTGGCATCGGTTCTTGTTCTGGCAATGCTCTCACGCGGCACCCATTTCCTGACGCTCATGCAGTTTGCCCTAATCCTGATCATAGCCGCCATACCTGTGGCGATGCCGGCTGTCCTCTCGGTAACGATGGCGATAGGAGCCCTGTCGCTTGCCCGCATGAAGGCCATAGTCACGCGCCTGGAATCAATAGAGGAGATGGCTGGTATCGACATACTCTGCTCTGACAAGACCGGTACTCTCACACAGAACAGGCTCACACTGGGGGAACCGGACCTCTGTGAGGCTATTGACGGACAGGAACTTATCCTTGCTGCCAGCCTGGCCTCGAAGGAAGAAAACAGGGACGCCATCGACATGGCCGTTATCGGCGGTCTGAAGGATCCAAAATTGCCGGGAACGTACGCGCAGGAGAAATTCGTCCCATTCGATCCGGTAATTAAGCGTTCGGAGGCAGAGGTGCGAGGTCCGGACGGTGTATCCTTCAAGGTCACCAAAGGGGCGCCGCAGGTCATTCTGGAGCTTTGCCATCCCGGTGACAGACTTGATGCCAGCGTAAACTCGAAGGTGGACGAGTTTGCAGGTAAGGGATTCCGGACCCTGGGAGTCGCAAAAACCGGAAAAGGCGGGGAGTGGCGGTTCCTAGGACTTTTGCCGCTCTTCGATCCGCCGCGGGAGGATTCCGCCGAGACCATCAGGCAGGCAAGAGCACTGGGCATCCGCGTCAAGATGGTGACCGGCGATAACATCTCAATAGGCCGGGAAATCGGTGCGCAACTCGGGCTTGGCACTAACTTCCATACTGCCGATGAACTCTTCAGGGGTGAAGGAGATGGTGGCGCGAGGAGTGAAGTTGCCGGGCTGGTTGAGACAGCGGACGGCTTTGCCCAGGTATTCCCGGAACACAAGTTCGAGATTGTAAAGGCCCTGCAGGAGCGCGGCCACATTGTGGGCATGACCGGAGACGGAGTCAATGACGCCCCTGCGCTCAAACAGGCGGATACAGGTATCGCGGTGAGCGGCGCGACCGATGCCGCTCGCGCCGCCGCCGACCTGGTTCTCACCGAGCCGGGCCTTTCGGTCATTGTCCGGGCAGTGGAGGAAGCGCGGAAGATATTCGAACGGATGAACAGTTATGCAATTTACCGGATCACCGAGACAATCCGGATCATGTTCTTCGTAACAGCAGCCATGATCACATTCAATTTTTACCCGATCACAGCAGTCATGATCATCCTGCTCGCCCTGCTGAACGATATCCCCATCCTGACCATCGCTTACGACAACACCCAGCCTGAAAGCGGTCCCGTTTGTTGGGAAATGCGCAGGGTATTGGCTGTTGCCACGGCGCTCGGTATGATCGGGGTGGTGGAAACCTTCGGCCTCCTGTTGATCGGCAAGATGTGGCTCAATCTCAATGAAGCTCAAATTCAGTCATTCATCTATCTCAAGCTGGCCGTGGCAGGCCATCTGACCCTATTCGTAGCCAGGACAAAGCGGCCATTCCTTTCCAAGCCCCATCCCGCCTCTGTACTTTTGGCTGCGATCCTGTGCACCCAGTTGCTGGCAGTGCTCATTGTCGGTTTCGGGATATTTGTTGTTCCAATTCCGTGGTCATACATAGGACTGGTCTGGGCTTACTGCCTGGTCTGGGTTTTCATAGAGGATTGGGGGAAGCTGCAGGTATATCATCACCTTGCTTTGACAGGGATCCGGCACAGGCGTTTTCTTGATCAGCTCAAGAAACCTTTTCATCACAGTGCCCGATAGATCGGTTGAAGGATGACGCGCACAGAAACAACAGCTTAATCCAGTGAAAATGAAGAGCAAAAGTGAAAACCCGCATGTCAAACCTCATGCTACAGGGTCCCAGGATTCCCATCCTCCGGGGAATTCTCCCCATCAACAGGTCACAGGTGCCAGCCGACATCATAGCCGGTATTACGTTGGCGGCTCTGGCCATCCCTGGAGTGCTTGGCTACACAAAGATATCGGGGACACCGGTAATTACCGGACTCTACGCAATCCTTCTCCCGATGACCCTTTACGCGCTCTTCGGGGCATCTCGGCACCTCGTGGTCGGCGCTGACTCTGCCACTGCCGCCATTCTTGCCTCCGGCATTGCCTCAATGGCGGCACCACGCTCGGCCGAGTGGCTTGCCCTGGCGGGCATACTTGCGCTTATGGCAGCGGGATTCCTATTTATTGCGCGACTCGCCCGGTTGGGGTTCCTGGCGGACTTCCTGTCGCGCACCGTGCTCGTCGGATTTCTTACCGGGGTCGGCATCCAGGTTGCCGTTGGGGAGATTTCAGGGATGCTGGGCCTGCCGGGGGGCGGGCACGATACGATCCACAAGTTTCTCACTGATCTGCGACAACTCGGACAGACAAATTATATCGCTTTGGCTCTGTCAGCGGCCGTGCTCGTGATCATTGTCGCTTCACGGAAGATATCAAAACAGATTCCGGGCCCTCTGATTGCGGTGGTTGGTGCCATTATCGTCAGTTGGGCTCTCAACCTCGAATCTTACGGGGTTCAGGTCCTCGGCGCGGTACCAAGCGGCCTACCGAAGTTTGGCCTGCCGGATGTGCCCCTGGATCGGGCACTGATCCATAAGCTGGTGCCTACCGCATTTGCAATGTTCGTAGTAATCCTGGCCCAAAGCGCCGCGACCTCACGCGCCTATGCCGCCCGCTACAACGAGAGTTTCGATGAGAACGTGGACCTGGTGGGTTTGGCCTTAGCCAATATCGGCGCTGGCCTGTCCGGTACTTTTGTCGTGAACGGCAGCCCGACCAATACCCAGATGGTTGACAGCGCGGGATCTCATAGTCAGCTCGCGCAGCTCACCACAAGCTTCATTGTCCTCATGGTGCTCCTCTTCCTCACGGGCCCACTGGCTTACATGCCGGAGGCCGTTCTTTCGTCTGTAGTCTTCCTTATCAGTGTGGATCTGGTAGACATCAAGGGGATGCGCAAGATCTATGGAGAGCGGCCGTGGGAGTTCTGGGTAGCGCTTATCACGGCGGTGGTGGTGGTTCTAGAGGGTGTCGAGCAGAGCATACTCCTAGCTATCATCTTGTCGCTTGTAGCCCATACGCGGCATGGATATCGGCCAAACAATATGGTTATAGTTCAAGATAAAACTCAAAGATTGCGGCTACAACCAGTAAGCGCCCCGGGACAGGTTATGCCCGGCCTCATGATCTACCGATTCATGCACAACATGTACTACGCCAATATTCAGACCCTTACTAAGGAGGTAGTCGCTCTAGCCAGAGGGGCGAACCCGCCTTTGTCCTGGTTTTGTATCGATGTGTCCGCAGTTAACGATGTGGACTTCACAGCGGCCGAAGCACTTCGCACACTCCACGGTATCCTTGCAGAGCAGGGTATCAGAATTGTGTTTTCCGAGGTCATCGAAGAAGTCCAAGCGGAATTTGATCGATCCGATCTCACCGAACTGTTCGGCAGGGATGCATTTTTCCCAAATCTCGCTGACGTTGTGAGTGCTTACGGACAACGGGGTGTAGTTTGACGAAAGAGGAAATAGTGTAAGCTAAGACTTTGGAGGTGGCAGAATGGGTGGCCGTAGAGACTCGTGCGAAAAAAGGAAGAGCCAAAATTTGGGGGTACCTGTAGGGGGTATTATGAGACTTTAGCCCATGGCAATCCATAATATACAACATGTTATAGGTTCTGTATGATGCCTATATAAACACTGAACAAAGGACAACCCGAGATTGGCAATTGCGGTTAGGAATAGGCCAACCGCCAACCAACGAGGAGGAGGCCATCCAACGCCGATTTTACGGAACGTGACCCCAATTTCCGTGGACATGTGTAGGCATGTTAGTCCGATTATTCATCGGGAAGAAAGAACAAATAAAAAGACAAAGACTGCAGTGCTGGAAAACATCTGAGCTGTAAATAGAAGAACCCATTTCCAGTAACGAGACGGATCAGATGATCTGTATATTCGTCCTTGGTTGGTGAAAATGTAACTTCCCACGATAACTTTGTGCACATTCGCACCGATGCTGGACTCGACAAGAACGTTCTGATCATGCAGGCTTAGCCACCGTCGGTCTTTTTGTGCTCCTACCTCTCTTGCGAATCGGAACCCAGTGATGCCGAAGGTCAGGGATCATCTTATCATGCCGCCCAATCAAACGTTCTACTCGCCACAGGCGGCTGGTAGAACGGGAGCTGCAGGCAATGTTGGTTTGACAGCCTGCGGCGGCCAGAACCAGCGGGTGAAACAGTTCGCGCAAGCGCAACTGATTACCCGCGGCTCCCGTTTCATACCACTATTCGTTGATTTCAATAAGGTCATTTCTCATCAGCGCCCACTGTTGTTCATACTCCATTATATAGGCTACCTTATCTATAAAATCGCTGCTGTATCCGAATCGTTTGAGGATATGAAACCCGACCTCCAATCCTGACGTAATGCCCCCTCCGGTTATGATGCGCCCGCTATCGACGACCCTATGGCGGTCGATAATGCAATTCGGAGCGAGCTTCGCCAGCCGGTCAATCGGCACCATAGGCTCGTTGGGATCACCATTCTTTCTGTTGGTCGCCCTTATGCCGTCTAGCAGGCCAGCCGCCCCGTATACCCATGAACCGGTGCAGACGCTGACAAGCAAGGTTTCTGCCGGTAATGATTTCACGAAATCGAGCAACCGCTTGTTATGTAATTCCGCCCTTGTTCCCAAACCTCCGGGGATCAAGAATGCATCCATACTTGGATTATCCGCCAGTCCATATTTGGGCATCACTCGCAACCCCGCCGTCGCGACAACAGGCGATGGCGTATCACCTATCAGAAATGTTTCCAGTTCCGGGTCCATCCTTCTGGCAACCGCAAATACTCCAGTCGGCCCTGCCCAGTCGATAACCTCCACGTTGTCGAAGATATAAATTCCTAATCTCTTTTTCATGATCGTTGCTCCTTCTTGGTTAATAACGGATACCAACCTGTCTGTACCCCGCGAAACTTATTGGTTGTTGATTCAAAAGCCTCCTTTCAAAATAATCAGCACAGACATGTCTGTCTATGTTTTTGTAAAAAAAATTAAAGCATCAATAATATTTTCGCTGCTTCCTGTGCACTCTCGATAGGCCAGGTCTCATTATAGTTTTGACTTGCAACAATGGCCCCCTCTACTAAGACATAGATCATCTTTGCAATATGCGGGACGTCCAACCCGATGGATGAGGCATTCGATCCCATAATCTCCTCGATAATATTTTGCAGAAATCTCTGCAGTTCATTTTTATGTTTTTTGACCTCATTCCGTATTTCCGTTTCCACCGAAGGGACCTCCGATGCAATATTCAGGAACGCACATCCCCGGAAATTACTGTCAATCATCCATCTTTTCAAAAAACCAAAAACGGCCCACAGCTTATCCCTTGAGTTTCCTTCATTTTCAACGCTCTCCTTCAGCCATCCCATCCAGAGTATATGACGAGCCCTAAGGTATTCGATGCATAAGGCCTCTTTAGATGGGAAATGGGTATAGAACGTTGCCTTTGCAACCTGCGACTCAGAAATAATTTGATTAATTCCCGTGGCTAAATATCCCTGCCTGTAAAACAGATCGAGCGCAGTATCCACTATTCTGTTTCGGGCATTTTTTTCAGTTTTTCTTGACATGGTTTTTATATAGCACAGACAGACTTGTCTGTCAAGTTCATAACTGGCAACTTGGGGGGTATCGCTTGGGGTATAGTGAAATTGTAGGCAGTATATCTCTAGTTATTATAGGATGTTGTAAAGGCCGTATGATGCCTATATAACCAATATAACAGTACAGCCCTAGGCACACCCAAAACATTCCGACGGTTTTTCAGGTCTTATCGTATTTCATGGGTTTTCTTTTTTTCCACCTAACGTCGCGGGCGCTGACCTGACGGCTTTATCGGTCAGGTCAAGAGCATGGTTACGCCGGTTTGTATACAGTGAACATGAAAATGCCCAGTCCCGCGGCTAATGAAATAGCACCTACAAGTCGCAGAAATTCAGGAGTTGCGACTGGAGCAAAGGGAATTATCTTCTTTTGAGAATTGCAAAGAAACGATACTGGCTTGCTGAAAAACAAATGAATACAACCAAAAGCGATAGCAAAAACGGCATCAAATAAACTCCTGGGTGCTTTATGGGCTGAGCAATATAATCCAGTGAAATCTCGTCAATGGTGCTGTCATCCTGGATTACGATCTACATTCGGAATTTATCCAAAAAGGCGTTAAAGCTTAACTGCTTCATTTTTACTGTTAGAAGTTTACATTCCGATGAGTTTTCTGTTTCCTGCGTTTGTTAGTTCACTTTTAAGACTTATTTCCGGTTTTTTGCCGGGGCATCATCTTAGTAGCTGCTTTCATTTTATTTCCCTTCGGCAGGTTTACTTCAGGCGAAAGGAGCAGTTTAGGCGGGATTTCTTGCGCGCCAAGAATTCTTACAAGAGATTTCAATCCTTCATCAAGCTGAAAAAGTTTATCCTTGGGGAGTGTTTCAAGTCCCTTCACCAATAGTCCCTGGGCAACCTCCGGTGACTTGGTGAGCAATTCCCTCCCTTGTTCGCTCAACTCTATCTCCACCACTCTCCGATCTTCTTTCGAACGGGTCCTCGTCACCAATTCTCTTCCTTCAAGACGATCCAGAATGCCCACTACGGTTGCTGGATGGAGATACATGCGTCGGGCGAGTTCTGAAACCTTTATCGGTGCACCCTCAGCTATTACCTTGATCGCCCAGAGTTGCGGGCTCGTCAGGCCGGTTTCGCGCTCTGCCTTCTTGGAGTATTCATTCACTGCTTGAAATACTCGTCGGATGTTGTCAATCATGCCGGCAACCAGCTTTGATTTGATTGGCATTGGGAATCCTCCTTTCGCAAGAGCATTTATTCGCATACGCTGGATGTTGCATTTATTAGCACAAATATTTCCTTATGGCTAATATCTTTGCGTAGTGCCATTACGTGCAGGAAATTTTCAATATATATGGAAAAATCTGCGGCAAGTATTTGACTAATTCAGACATGTTGGCATTTTTGTGGGCATCCAGAAAAAATATATATTGACAAGTTTTTATTTTGGTACAAATAATATGATTAGCAATGTTATTAGCACAAACAGATTATTTATACATAATTATATTATTTGAAATGGATCCAAGGGATCTAAAATACTGGTCTGTGCAGGTGTTACTAAAATCAAAAAGGAGAGAGCGATGGAAAGCATGACGGGAAGAGTTTTTCTAGTATTGAGTTGTGTAATGTTCATGGCGGGAGGTTGCGCCAAGAACGAGATGGTTAAAAAGGATGAGGGGATTGCTCCCGCTGCATTCGCACCCGCAAATGCGCCGCCCGCGCTAACGACTCAAGACGTGAAAGAAAAGTCTGTTAAACAGGCTCAGGTAGCAGAAAGCACCGTGGGAGAAGTTCAGAAAAATGCCGGACAAATTGAAGATTTTAAAGCCGCACTAGCAAAGATTTACTTTGATTTCGACTCGTACAAGCTTTCCGAGTCGTCACGCTCCGAACTTGTGAAAAATGCGGACCTGATCAAGAAAGATTCTGTGGAAAAGGTCCGGATCGAGGGTAATTGTGACGAGCGCGGCTCTGATGAGTACAACCTTGCCTTGGGAGAAAAAAGGGCAAAGGCTGCCATGCAGTATCTGGTTACATTAGGGATCCCGACGGATCGCCTTTCTATTATAAGCTATGGCAAGGAAAAGCCTGCCGATCCCGGGCATGATGAAGCGGCATGGTCCAAGAATCGAAGAGATGAATTCGTTGTCCTATCAAAATAGAGGGCACAGCGTCCCTCCAGAGCCGGCATGTGGACAAGCTGCCGTTACCGGAGGGTTTTCACACTTCCATTTCATTTATCCTGGCAGTCAAAAGAGCCTTTGGCCGAATGCCTGATGAAATCGATAACCTTTTCTGAGTAACCAATGCAAAGAAAGTTGATTGAACAGATAACACTGATTGCCAGTGTTATCAAATGGTCGATTTATGCAGCGATAGTCGGAGTTCTCGTCGGAATCGGCACAACCGTTTTTCTAAAGACCCTTGCCTGGACATCCGGTGTGGTCGGCAGTTATCCCGCTTAGTATTACTTTTTACCATTAACCTTGATTCTTTGCAGCATACTGGTTTTCTGGCTGGCGCCAGAAGCGGCAGGCCACGGCACCGAGAAGGTGATTGAAGCGGTACACAAGCGGATGGGAAAAATTCCCTTCAAGGTTGTGCCGGTAAAGTTGGTGGCAACGGTAATAACATTAGCCGGTGGTGGGTCTGCGGGTAAGGAAGGGCCATGCGCTCAGATTGGAGCGGGTCTGGCCTCTTC
>Ga0326728_10022307_pt1 | contig 11772 bp, 14 predicted proteins | sample MB3enrmetagenome_FD_207602 | JGI IMG/M metagenome (GOLD analysis project Ga0326728, IMG submission 207602) | Lab enriched peat soil microbial communities from McLean, Ithaca, NY, United States - MB31MN | ecosystem: Environmental > Terrestrial > Soil > Wetlands > Peat | place: USA: New York... | reverse complement strand
TGGAGGGCGGCGATTTGGCGGGTGGTGGAAATGCCGCCGGCGGCGACGATGGGCAGGCCAGTGGAGCGGCGCAACTCGCGAAACCAGGCGAGATTCACGCCGCGCATGGTGCCTTCGCGGTCTACATTGGTGCAGAGAAAACCGGCGCAATAGGGTTCGAGGGCGGACATGACTTCGGCGGGGGCGAGCGAGAGGGATTTGCGCCAGCCGTGGATTACGATGCGTCCTTTTGCGGTGTCCAGGGCGATCAGGATGTGCTTTTTGCCGACGCGGTTGGCGAGGCGTTTCAGGAAAGCCACATTGGGGCGCTGCTGGCGAAAAGCGGCGCTGCCGATGATGATTTGCTCGACGCCCAAGCCGATCAGCGATTCAGCGCGGCGCACGGTGCGAATGCCTCCGCCGACGCGCAGTTTGAGTTTGAATTTGCGGCGGGCTTCGCGACAGAGTTGCTGCACCAGGCGATTGTTCTGGCCTTTGCGCATGGCGGCATCGAGATCAATGACGTGCAGCCAGGCGTAGTGGCCGAAGCGGTCGAGCAGACCAAGGACATCGGCGACGGCGAGTTCACGCTTGCGCCCGTGCACGAGTTGCACGGCCTGGCCGTCCTGCAAATCAATGCACGGAATCAGCATGGCAGGCGCACCTCCACGCCGTTTTCCTTCAGGTAGGATTTCAGCGCGCGGATGGATTGCACTTGATCGTGGAAGATCGACGCGGCCAGAGCGGCATCGGCGCTGCCTTGCACGAAAACTTCCAGAAAATGCTGGGGAATCTTTGCGCCGCCGGAGGCGATGACCGGGACGCTGACGGCGCGGCTGATGGCGGCAGTCAACGCGATGTCAAAGCCGGATTGCGTGCCGTCGCGGTCCATCGAGGTGAGAAGGATTTCGCCCGCGCCGAGTTCCACGCCGCGAAGCGCCCATTCTTCAGCATCAAGCCCTGTGGCAGTTCGGCCACCGCGGACGCGCACGGTCCAGCGTTTGTTTTCGCGGCGCGCGTCAATGGCCAACACCACGGCTTGCGCGCCAAATTCGCAGGAGAGTTCGCCGATCAATTCGGGGCGCTGGACGGCGGCGGTGTTCACGGTGATTTTGTCGGCGCCAGCACGCACAACGGAGCGCGCATCCTCGAGCGAGCGAATGCCGCCGCCTGCGGTGAGAGGGATGGCGAGTTGCTCGGCGACGCGGCGAATGGTTTCCAGAAACGTGGGGTGGTTGTCGCGCGAGGCGGCGATATCCAGGACGACCAACTCATCGGCGCCCTCGGCGTTATAGCGCGCAGCGAGTTCCACGGGGTCGCCGGCATCGCGCAGACCTTCAAAGTGCACGCCTTTTACCACACGAACGCCATCGGTATCAAGGCAGGGAACGATGCGGTGCGCCAGGCTCATGCGGGCAACCTCAGAAAGTTTTCGAGGAGTTTCGCGCCAGGAGCGCCGCTTTTCTCCGGGTGGAACTGCACGCCAAAAATATTTACCTGCTCGATGACGGCGATGAACGCGCGGCCATGCTCGCAGACGGCGGTGCCTTCGGGGCCGGAGGCGGGCGCAGCGTAGGAGTGCGCGAAATAGAAATAGGCTTCGGGCGAAATGCCATCGAGGAGGCGGCTGCTTCTTGTGCGGCGCAACTGGTTCCAGCCCATGTGAGGAAGCTTCACGCCGCGAGGCAGATGCGTCACACGGCCGGGCAACAGAGCGAGGCCCGCGAGCGACGGGGCTTCGTCGCTGGCTTCATAGAGAGCCTGCAAGCCCAGGCAGATGCCGAGGAAGTTCACGCCGCGCGCGATGGCGTCGCGCAACGGCTGGCGCAATCCATGCGTATCCAAAGCGGCGATCAGAGCGCCACAATGGCCCACACCGGGGAGGATCAGGCGCTCGGCATCGGCAATCGCTTCCGGCCGGTTGGTCGTGAAAACATTCGCCCTCAAGCGGCGTAAGGCGCGCTCGACCGAGGTGACATTGCCGGCGCCGTAATCGAGCAGTGTGACGTTCACAGAAGTTCCTTGGTGCTGGGCAAAACGTTGCGCAGGCGGGTGTCGCGCGAAACGGCGAAGCGCAGTGCGCGGGCGAAGGCCTTGAACAGGGCTTCAACCTGGTGGTGGGAAGAGCGGCCGTAGAGGACCCGCAGATGCACATTGGCGCGCGCGGCCTGCGCAAAGCCCTGGAAAAAATCTTCCACCAATTCGGTTTGGAAATCGCCGACACGCTTTGCGGAGAATATCGCCTTGACGACGCAAAAGCCGCGGCCACCAAAATCGATTGCGGCGGCAGAAAGGGTTTCGTCCATGGGCATCAGGAAGTAGCCGGCGCGGAGAATGCCTTTTTTGTTGCCGAGCGCGGCGTTGACGGCTTCGCCGAGGGCAATGCCCACGTCCTCGACGGTGTGGTGCTGGTCCACGTGCAGGTCGCCCTTGGCGGTGAGGCGGAGATCGAGGCCGCCGTGACGCGTGACGAGGTCGAGCATGTGATCGAAGAAGGGAATGCCCGTGGAAATGCTGGCCTTGCCGCGCCCATCGAGATTCAAACGCAACGCGATTTGCGTTTCCTTGGTGTTGCGCCGGACTGATGAAATTCTAGGCATAGGTTTTCCTAGGAGTCGCGCTTGAACAGATGAAGGAGTTTTTTGAGTTCAGCTTCCGTGCCAATCGTGATGCGGGCAAAGCCAGGGCCGAGGTCGTGGCTGCGTTCGCGAACCAAAATGCCGCGGCGCTCGAGTTTCTGGAAGAAAGCGGGGCCCGTTTTGCCAAAATCGGCGATGAGGAAATTGGCGGCGCTGGGATAGACGCGCACATTGCGGTTCTGAAGTTCACGCGTAAGCCACGCGCGCAGATGCTTGACGTCTTTGACATACCGCTCGATGGATGTGCCTTCTTCCACCGCGGCAACGCTGGCGGCGAGCGCAGCCGTGTTGACGGGGTAGGGAGGCAAGGCGCGGCGGACCAACGCCAACGAGTCGCGGCGGCCAAGGACGGCGCCGAGGCGCAAACCCGCCAGCCCTTCGGCTTTGGAAAAAGTCCGTGCCACGAAGAGCTGAGGATATTGCCGAATCCAGGGAACGACGGAGAGGCCGGAGAATTCGGCATAGGCTTCGTCCATGACCACCACGGTATGCGTCGCGGCGCGCAGCAGTTTGCGGATTGCATCCCTGCCGACCAGCGTGCCAGTGGGATTGTTGGGGTTGGCGAGAAAGAATACGCGGGGTTTCTTACGAAGTGCGGCGTGGGCGGCGGCAAGGGGGAACTCCATGTTAGGGCCGTAGTGCAGCGAGTGCACGCGCGCGCCGGCAATTTCGGCGAAGAAGCGGTACATCGGAAAAGTCGGCTCGCAGATCAGGATGTGGCTGCGCGGTTCGACGAAGGTATCGAAGAAGACGCGCAAGGCATCGTCGCCACCGTTGGTGAGGACGATTTCGTCCGGGTGCACACGAAAATAGCGGGCGATTTTGCGCGTGGACGCCGCGTATTCGGGATAGGTGGCGATCTCTTTCGCGCCGAGTTTGCGGAGCGCATGCAACGCGGCCGGGCCGCAGCCAGTGGTGTTCTCATTGAAGTCAAGGCGAATCTTGCCCGCGCGGCCTTCGGCGGGCGCCTCGTAGGTGCGGCGCTCGAGAATCGCCTGGCGAACGGGGAGTTGCACCTTCACCGGCGCACCTCGACGGCGTTGGCGTGCGCGTAAAGTCCTTCGGCACCGGCCAGGGTTTGCACGTCGGCGGCGAGGCCGCGGTAACCACGCGGCGCGATCGTTTGCACGCTGATGCGCTTCACAAAATCGCCGGCGCCGAGGCCTCCGCGACGCCTGGCCCAGCCGCCCGTCGGCAAAACGTGGTTGCTGCCGGTGGCGTAATCGCCGAAAGGCTGCGCGCTGAGCGGCCCGAGGAACACCGTTCCGGCGGAGCGAATCTTGCCCAACAGTTTGTGGCCGCCGGACGGCAAGCTGAGGTGCTCCGGCGCAAAGCGATTCACAAAGTCGAGGGCGGCGTTCCAGGAGCGGGCCAAAAGGATGGCGCCCGTCCTGCGGATGGAAATCTGCGCGGGATTATCGGGGAGCAATTCATCCAATTGCTTCATGACCTCGTGCTGAACTTTTCGAGCAAAGCCCGGCGATGAAGTTACCAGATAGCTGCCGGCGTCGGGAGCATGCTCGGCTTGGGCGAGCAGATCGGCCGCGATCCAGCGGGGATTTCCGTGATTGGCGAGCATGATCACCTCCGTTGGCCCCGCGGGCAAATCGATGGCGCAGGTAGCGCTAACGATTTGCTTTGCGGCGGTGACGAAGCGATTGCCCGGCCCGAAGATTTTTTCCACGGCCGCGATGCGCTTTGTGCCATAGGCAAGCGCGGCAATCGCCTGAGCGCCGCCGATGCGGGCGATTTGCGTGACGCCCAGCAAATCCGCCGCCGCGAGCAGTTCATCGTTCGGACGCGGACAAACGGCAACGATACGGCGGACGCCGGCCACTTGCGCGGGCACCACGGTCATGACCAACGTGGAGACGAGCGCGAAGCGTCCGCCGGGAATATAGCACCCGATGGATTCCAAGGGGCGGACGATCTGGGCGACGGTCACGCCGGGTTCGACCTGCAACTTCCATTCGCGGGGCAACTGTTTTTCCGCCACGCGGCGAACATTGTCCGCGGCATGAGAGACAGCGCGAAGGAATTCGCGGCTGACACGATTTTTTGCCGCGGAAGTTTCGGCGGGAGTGATCCAGAGGTCCGAGCGTCTGCACTGGGCGGGATCGAATTTGCGATTCCACATTTGCAGTGCGGCATCGCCCCGCAGGCGGACATCGGCCACGATCTTCGCCGCGCTGTGCAGGGCGACGTGGTCATCGCCCTGACGGAGTCGCATGAGTTTTGCTTCGGTTAGTGCGGTGAGCTTCAGGATTCTCATCAGAGCACGATCTTGTTCAAGGGATATTCCACGATGCCCTGGGCCTTCGCGACTTTGAGTTTCGGCAAAATCTGCCGGACGACCGCTTCTTCAATGACGGTATTGACGGCGACCCATTCGGAATCGCTGAGCGAGGAAATGGTGGGATTTTTCAGCGCCGGGAGCACGGCCAGGACGGCGGCCAGATCCTGCTGCCTCACATTGAGCATCAAGCCGACGCGTGTGGCGGCGGCAATCGCGCCTTGCAGCATGAGCACGAGGCTTTCGGCCTTCTGGCGTTTCGCCGGATCCTGCGCGGCTTTGCGGTTCATGATGAAGACGGTGGAGGATTCGAGGACGGTGTCGAGGATACGCAGCCGGTTAGCGCGCAGCGAAGATCCCGTCTCCGTGACTTCCACGATGGCGTCGGCCAGTTGGGGCACTTTCACTTCGGTGGCGCCCCAGGAAAATTCCACGCGTGCTTCGACGCCATGGCCAGCCAGATATTTTTCCGTGATGCGCACGACTTCGGTGGCGATGGTTTTTCCCTCGAGGTCGCGTGGGCAGCGAATGGCGGAGTCTTCGGGAACGGCCAGCACCCATTTCACGCGGGCCAGCCGCTGCTTGGCATAGACAAGTTCCGCGAGTTCGATGACATCCGCGCTTGTCTCCACGACCCAATCATGGCCGGTGATTCCGGCTTCGAGAGCGCCCGATTCAACGTAGCGAGCCATCTCCTGCGCGCGCACCAGCAGGCAGTCCATTTCGTCGTCGTCAATCGCGGGCACGTAGCTGCGGGAGCTCAACGTGACCTTCCACCCGGCGCGGGCCAGCAGATCGACCGTGGCGTCCTGCAAGCTGCCCTTGGGAATGCCCAATTTCAAGACGCTCATTGCGTCCCCTTTTTGCCGTAAACCTCTTCGACCGCGAAGGCGCGCTCCGCGACGATGTGCGAGGTGCCATCCAGCTCCAGTTCGCGAAAGAAACAGCTCTGATAGCCCTGGTGACAAACGCCGGGCCCCACGGCTTCCACACGGATGAGGAGCGAGTCAGCGTCGCAATCGAAGAGGAGTTGGCGGACGCGAAGGACGTGGCCGCTGGTTTCGCCTTTTTTCCAGAGGCGCTGGCGGGTACGGCTGAAGAAGTGAACCTCGCCGGTGAGCTGGGTGTATTCGAGCGCTTCGGGATTCAAGAAGCCGAGCATCAGCACTTCGCGCGTGGCGTGGTCTTGAATGACCGCAGGGATCAACCCGTCCAATTTTGCAAAGGCAAGTTCCACCAGAGCCTCCCAAAAACAAAAAACCCGCCGGGGCGATTGGCGCCAGCGGGCTGATAAGAGCTTGTGGTTGCGAAAGCGCTATACAGACCTCACCGGGCGCGGCAGGAAGCCGTGATGATGCTGTCGATGCGCCCGCAGAATCATTGCAAGAAGAAAGTACACGATCGGGGAGGGTTGAACCAAACCAAAAATCACACCGGATGCATCTGAATTTTCGATGTTAAGTGCGGGAGACGATACCCGGCGGGGTGTTGGAGCTGTAATTGACCGTCATGAGGAGATGCAGGGCCACGCCAAACCTGGCGTTGGGCAGGGGTTCGACGCGGACGACCTCGGCCACATATTCGCAGTTCATGGGGTCATGGGCCGAGCTAAAGGGGAAAGTGACGAAGACGCGCATGCCCTTGTAATAGCCGGAACGGCGGGTGTGAAAGTAGATGCCTTCCTTGGAGGCGTTGATGCTGACGGGCATGTCTTCAAAGTGTTCGTCCCGAGGTTCCGAGGGACGCACGCGGAGGGGCTTGGCGATCTTGGCTCGCCGGCTGCGGCGCTTCTCCGGATACTGCTTTTCAGACAATTCGTCCATGATATCGCCCTACGGGCGGGGCCATTTCTATGATTAAGGGAGTAGGGCGAAACGTCAAGGCATTGCGCTGAATCTGATACTTACAGGACAATAGCGGTCCAGTTTTGGGGGAAAAGAATGGCCGAAAAACTGCGGAAATCGGATGCGGATTGGAAGAAGTCACTTACACAGAACCAGTATTATGTGACACGTCAGAAAGGGACGGAACCCCCGTTCACCGGTGAATACGAAGCTGCCGAAACGCCGGGCACCTATAAGTGCGTGTGTTGCGGGCAGCCGCTGTTCCGGTCGGAGACCAAATTCCACTCCGGATGCGGCTGGCCGAGCTTCTTCGCACCCGCCAATGGGGAGGTGTTGGAGGAGGAAACCGATAGTTCCCACGGAATGACACGCACGGAGGTCCGGTGCAGCCATTGCGATGCGCATCTGGGGCACGTGTTTGAGGACGGGCCGAAGCCCACGGGACTGCGCTACTGCATCAACTCGATAGCGTTGAGGCTGGAAAAAGACTAACGGGAGCCCTCCTAGGCGTGGCCAAACTCTCCGTTTCCCCTGTGTGAGACTGGTCTGAATGATTAAGCGGCTCGGTCATGCGGCTGGGCAGGAGCAGGCTGCCACCTCGGCGACCGGGTCGGACTGGCGTGCCCACGCTGCCAGGAGGAGAACTTTTTGGCCGTTGGGGTAGCGGAAGATGTAATAGACGCTGGAATCGCCATCGAGCTCAAAAAAGCCCGGGCGGCGCAAATCAGGGCGGCCGGTTATCCCCGCGCCGAGCAACAGGCGGAGTTCCGCCAACTGTTCCGGAGCATGGCTCCGAAGATCTTCTAGAATGGGCGGCAGTTTTTGCATATTCGTCATCGGCTTATCCTTCATCCGCCGTAGCAGCATACCGTGAGCCTCATCTATTAAGACGTAAAACCCCGCGAAATGTTTCATGACAGCGGCGCTGCAAGCTATGGGGCTGCTAAAACGCCTACATTACGCGCTTCACTACTATTTGATGCAAGGATTTAGGGTTCGGGTAGGAAATTGGAATTTTGCGCTAGCCGGGGTTGCCGATGGCCGCGGCCAAATTGGCAGCCTCGTTGGCTGGGAAGCCTGCGGCAAAGAAAGAGAGGGGTGAGACTAGAAAGGTCCACTTTCTCGGGGTGCCAGTGGGATTCGGCTCCTTGACCGGGCAGCAGAGGTCAACTGTGGGCGGCGGCTTTAACAGTCCTCTTCAGTCAACTAATGAAGAAAGGGTAACTAGCTTGCATACTACTTGCGCGAAGAGAGTTTTCTTGCGATAGTGATGTGTAAGAGTTTTCCAACTTCGAGGATTTTCACGTGGCTAAACAAGCATCAAAACTACCTAGAAAGTCCGTGCGCGACGAAAAATCCGAGTTTGGCAAGGATCGCCGGCGCCGGCATCACCATTATCTGGTCACCGTCAACTACGCGGATGGCGAGACGTTTGGCCGCGTTTATACCGATAAGGACAAGGCCACACGATTCGCCGAACGCCAGCGGCGCTCGCCCGTGGTCAAGTCTGCGCGCGTCAGCCAAGTATCCTGAACCGTTTCGGCAACTGCGGCAGATACCCTGCTTTGACTTGGTTTTTGGTGTGGTTGCGTGCTATAAAATAAGAGATCGAGCGGCCTTAGTATAATGGTAGTACGGAACCTTGCCAAGGTTCAGGCGTGAGTTCGATTCTCATAGGCCGCTCCATTTTCCCCCGGAGATTTCCTCAGCCTCCCGAAAAATCCCGCTGAACATTTGTGCGGATTCCCGCTATCATGCCCGCGATTGGGTCCTGCACTCGATGACTGTCTGCCGCATCGCTGTCGGGAGCACCCGGCGGCCAAAACTGAATGCCGTCAGGGAAGCTGCCGCACTCTTCAAAGAAATGATCGCTCCGAAGATGGCCCTGGAGATCCAAGGCTATGAAGTGGAGAGTGGAGTGGGGCATACGCCTGCTTCGCGGGAGGAATTGATGCGCGGGGCGCGGCAAAGGGCGGAAGCCCTCGTGGAGAAACTGAGGGCCAGCGGTGAGTCCGCTGACTATTTTGTGGGCCTCGAAGGCGGGCTGGATGTGGCCGTGGAGAATGGCCGGCAATGTGTTCTGCTGGAGAGTTGGGCGTACGTGACCGATGGACGGCGAGGGCATTTTGGGTGCTCGGGGAGCATTGAACTACCCGAAGCGCTGGCCGAGGACGTGCTATCGAACGGCAGGGAGCTTTCCGAGGCGATCGACCGTTTCGCGGGAGCCGTGGGGATTCGCGACGCGCAGGGGGCCTGGGGCGTGCTATCGGGGGACCTGATCTCGCGGCAAGAAGCGTTTCGAGTGGCAGTGGTGGCGGCGTTCGCGCCATTCTACAATGAGAGGATGTACGGGAAGGCGTTCGCGGCCGGATTGTGACGCCGCGCAGCACGCGGCCCTGGGCCTGGGAGTGAGGAGAAACGACGTGGACATTGTGAAAGGCAACATGGGCTGGATTGAAGTCGTGGTCGGACCGATGTTTTCCGGAAAGAGCGAAGAGCTGATCCGGCGATTGCGGCGCGCGGAGATCGCGCGGCAGCGCGTGCAGATTTTCAAGCCGGTGATCGACTCGCGCTATACCGCGAACGAAATCGTCTCCCATTCCGGGCTGGGCATCCCGTCCGACAATGTGAGCAAAGCCTCGGAGATCCTGGAGAAATTGCAGGCGCGCACGGAGGTTGTGGGCATCGATGAGGCACAGTTCCTGGGGGATGAGGTCGTGGAGGTGTGCACGAAGCTGGCGAACCTTGGGAAGCGTGTGATCGTGGCGGGGCTGGATACGGACTATCGCGGGCGCCCTTTTGAACCCATGCCGCGGCTGCTGGCGGTGGCGGAGGAGATCACCAAGCTGCTGGCCATTTGTGTGCGCTGCGGGAATCCGGCGGTACACACGCAGCGGCTTGTGGATAGCGACGAATTGATCGTGGTGGGGGCCACGGAGATGTACGAAGCGCGCTGCCGCCGGTGTTTTGAGCCGAATCCGGAGCAGGCCCACAAGGAAGCGGGCCCGGTGATTATGCCGCGCATTCGTGGCGCATCAAATGGCACGGCATAAGATAAACTCGCCTTATACATCGCGGGCAATCCATTTCTCTTTCTCAGGAAGCACATGCTCATCGAATCGAAGGCTCCAACACGCATAGATCTGGCCGGAGGTACGCTGGATATCTGGCCGCTGTACCTGTTTCATCCCGGAGCGGTAACGCTGAACGTGGCGATTTCGCGTTACGCACATTGTGCGATCGAGACGCACGCGCCGGGAGACGAAAGCATCAAGCTGGTCTCGCTGGACACCAAGCGCGCGGAGAGCTTTGCGTCGTTTGCCAAGCTGGCGCGCGCCAAACGCTTCCGCTTGCCCCTGCTGGCCGAGATCGTGAAGTTCTTCCGTCCGGAAGGCGGATTCACGCTGACGACGAATTCGGAGGCTCCGGCGGGCGCGGGCATTGGCGGATCCAGCGCCATGGCGGTGTCCATTTGCGCGGCGCTGGACCGCTTCACGGGGACGGGCCGCAGTAAGGTGGACTGGATCCACATCAGCCGCGATGCGGAGGCCGTTGTTATCCACATCCCTACAGGCATGCAGGATCACTACCCACCGGCGTTCGGTGGCGCGGCGGCCATCGAATTGATCCCGGGCGGCGAGCGCCGCGTCGAGCTCAATGTGAATCTGGACGAACTTGAACGCCGCCTGTTGGTTTGTTACACCGGAAAGCCGAGGCAATCGGCCATCAACAATTGGGGCGTATTCAAGGCCCACATTGATAACAAGAAGTTGGTGGTGAATAACCTGGAGCGCATTTCGCAGATCGCGCAGAAGATGCGCGTGGCGCTGGAAGCGGGCAACTGGAAAGAGTCAGGGCGGCTGATGCATGACGAGTGGACCTTTCGCCGCAGGAACCTGCCTACGATTTCCACAAAGACAATCGACCGCATCATAGAAAACACCCGGCGCAACGGCGCCCTGGCGGGAAAGGTGTGCGGTGCGGGCGGCGGCGGGTGTATTGTGCTGCTGATTGAGCCGGACGCGCGGGAACGCGTGGAATATGCGGTGGAACAGTCCGGGGGGGAGCTATTGCCAGTGCAAATTGATCGGCAAGGGGTCACTGTGGTATCCGAGTAGTTTTGCAATTCTGCTGCTATTCAAGCGGCTTTCTGCATCATAAAATAGGAACGCACACCCTGGCGGGTGGCACGATCCCTGAAGCCATGCACTACCTTCTGGCCATTGCGATTGCTCTGCTGTTATTCGCGGATGCGGACGTGCCCAAGGCCATGTCTCTGCGGAGCGAACCGCATGCCGCCGCTGAGAACTTTCCGCCGGGCGAGACCATTCCCGTATTGCCCCTGGTTATGAGCGGCCCTGAGCAGGACCAGGCGCCGAGCGCGCCCGCTTCTGGGAAGAAAAGCACCACGCTCAAGGAAACCTCGAAACTAGCCCTGATTCGCTACGTCTCGGGCGAATTCGCGAAAGCGCGGAAGCCGGTGCCGGGGGGCAAAGAGGGTTTTATCCTCTATACCGATAAGCCCATTAACCAAGAGAATCTGGATCATGCCGTGGCCACGCACGGTGCGGCCGTGAACACCGGAGACAACGCCCAGATCACCAATCTGGAATTCCGCGAGCACACCATCGTGGTGGACATCAATGGCGGGGGTCGCCCCAAAAAGCATTGGCGCGACCGCATTCAAATTGGCATGGGTGGACCACCGGCGCCCGTGGGGCAGTCCACCGGCACAGCGCAGGAGCAGGGACCGCCGGGCATCCAGCCAGGAATGGGCGGCACGATCTATGTGCAATTCCCCGCTGCGATTCCAGATCTCACTCCCGACCAGTTGAAGCAAATTCTTGGGCCGTTCCTGGATTTTTCAAAAGAGCGCTCCGCCGCGGTGCATTGGATTGACACGCTGCCGCCGGAAATGAAGAAGGCCATCACGGAGCGCCATGCGATGCTGGGCATGGACCGCGAGGAAGTGGTGGCGGCCATCGGCAAGCCGGACCGCAAAGTGCGCGAGCGCGAT
>Ga0326728_10022306_pt1 | contig 11773 bp, 9 predicted proteins | sample MB3enrmetagenome_FD_207602 | JGI IMG/M metagenome (GOLD analysis project Ga0326728, IMG submission 207602) | Lab enriched peat soil microbial communities from McLean, Ithaca, NY, United States - MB31MN | ecosystem: Environmental > Terrestrial > Soil > Wetlands > Peat | place: USA: New York... | reverse complement strand
GGCGTACGCTGGCGGTTTCGGTATCGCCAGTGAGGCACTTCAAAGTCGCCGTACGGACATACTCATCCAATTGCCCGGCCTGCCGTTTCTTGACGAGCTCCTCCAGGGGGCCCCACTTGGCGCCCTTGGCGCCGCTCTTCACAATGGCCTCATAGGCATTCAGAGCGCTTTCAAGGCCCGCCCGGTTGATGGCAAAGTCGTCCTGGTCGCCTTCATCGCGGACCTTGGTTGCCTCCTGGGGATGCTCGATCAGATAAGCCATGCTGCCGGCCAACTGCTGTGCAATGAGCTCCTTAGAATAGCGGTATTGCGACATCTCTCCGCTCAGCAAAGGTTTCAGTAGTTCATCGCAAACGGGGACCGTAATGTCGGGAATCGTGATGATCCAGTTTGTCAACCACTTCCGGTCAGCCGAGGCTTCCGGCCCCAGCGGATCGCGCTCCAGCTTTTTGGTCAGGAGCAGCGCTTTATGCCGTTCCTCCGGCGTCGAAGGCTGCTGCCGGTCCTGTCCCCAGAGCATCGTCGCGCACAACAAGCCTGCTGCTATCGCCACCACTTTCCGTGGCTTCATTAACCCTCCTCTTGGCTGCCGTGCCAGCTTCCAGGCCGGCCGGCGGTGGGTCCCCTGATGTGGAACATACCACGCCATCCACCCTCATGTCCTGCGCGTGAAGGTGCCACGCAAATCCGGGGGCACGCTAGAATACATCCAAGCCCTGGTTGAGTCTGATGCACGCTCTTTCCGGAACGGCTCTAAGGCATTGGCAGTTTAGTCATGCTTTTTGATGAAAGTTACGATGTGACGGTGGTAGGCGCGGGCCACGCCGGGTGCGAGGCCGCCATGGCAGCGGCACGCATGGGCCTGAAAACCGCCCTTTTCACCCTCAATCTGGACCTGATTGCGCAAATGTCCTGCAACCCCGCCGTGGGGGGCATTGCCAAGGGCCACCTAGTGCGGGAAGTGGATGCGCTGGGCGGCATCATGGGTGAGGTCACCGATGCCGTCGGCATTCAGTTCCGGCTGCTGAACACCTCGCGCGGACCGGCGGTCTGGTCGCCGCGGGCGCAGTGTGATAAGCAGCAGTACCGGCTCAAGATGCGCCAGGTGCTGGAGTCTGAGCCCAATCTGCGCATCAAGCAGGCCGAGGTCGCCGAGCTGGTCCTTGACTCTCAGCCTTCCGGTGAAAGCCCGTCCGAAGCGGAACAGGGGAATGACCGCCGGGGCCACGCTTCGCAGGAGCGCCGCACTTGCCGGGGAATTGTCTTGCGCGACGGGCGCCGGATCGCGGCCGGCGCCGTGATCGTCACCACCGGCACCTTCCTTAATGGGCTGATTCACATCGGAGAACAGCAGTATCCGGCAGGCCGCAGCGGCGAGCCGCCGTCGGTTTTATTGGGCGAAAATCTGAAGCGGCTCGGGCTGCGCGGCTGCCGCCTCAAAACCGGCACCCCGCCGCGGCTGGACGGACGTACCATCGATTGGTCCCGCTTTCAGGTTCAACCGGGCGACCCGGAGCCGATGCCCTTCAGTTTTCGCAGCCGTCGCGTGACCCACGCCGATGCGCAAGTACCCTGCTACATCGCCTTCACCACGGCCGAAACCCAGCGCGTGATCCGGGAAAACGTTCACCGCTCGCCCATGTACAGTGGTCAGATTAAAAGTATCGGCCCACGATATTGTCCCAGTATCGAAGATAAGATCGTCAAGTTCCCCCATCACGAAAGCCACCAGCTTTTTCTCGAGCCCGAAGGGCTAATGACGCACGAAACCTATGTCAACGGCATGAGCACCTCGCTGCCGTTTGATGTGCAGCTCCGCATGGTGCGCTCCGTTCCCGGGCTGGATCGGGCCGAGATGCTGCGTCCCGGCTACGCCATCGAATACGACGCGATTGATCCCACCGAACTGGAACGCACCTTGGAGGTAAAGGCGGTCGCCCGCCTGTTCCTGGCCGGCCAGATCAATGGAACCAGCGGTTATGAAGAAGCCGCCTGCCAGGGAATTATGGCGGGCATCAACGCCGCGCTGGCCGTGAAGCAACAACCCCCGCTGATTCTGAATCGCACCGAGGCCTACACCGCAATCCTGATCGACGACCTCATCAGCAAAGGTACGAATGAACCGTACCGGATGTTCACTTCCCGGGCGGAGTTCCGCCTGCACTTGCGGATTGACAACGCCGACCGGCGGCTCACTCCCTATGGGCGCCGTGTCGGCCTCATAAGAGACGATGCCTGGCAGGACTATCTCGCTAAGCAACAGCGCCAGGAGGCGTTGAAAGAGCTGCTGGAGAGTGTGCGGCTGAGCGGCGACATGCTGGAGAAGATCGAAGCCGCCTGGCGTGCCGCGCCTGTCCGTGACCAATCTGTTGAGACTGACTTGGAAGGTAGAGCTGAAACGCCGGCGGAAGCTGGTCGTCCGCTAGGCGGATTTTTGCGCGACTGCAAGGGAACGGTTCTTGGCCAGCTCTTGCGCCGTCCGGAGATCACGATCGACCACCTTCTGCCCGTCCTGCGGGAGCTGATGCCCGATTTCTTCGCGCGCCCTCAGCCGGTGGCGGCGTCCGTTGCCGACCGGTCGGCGCCCACGGTTTCCAGCTACGTCATGCTACCGGCGTTTGCGCCGACGCTTGGTACCCCGTCCGCCCAGCCGCCGGTCGGCAGCGGGCGGCCGGACGGAGCGGACCCACGTCACCCGCCCGCCGGCGCACACGATGGGCTGACACTTTCGGTCCGCACGGAGTTGAAGACGGTGGAGACGGAAATCAAGTATGCCGGTTATCTCGGCCAGCAACAGAAGGCGATGGAGCGGCTGAAAAAGGCAGAACAACGTCTCATACCGGAATGGTTCGACTACGCTGCCGTTAGCGGGCTTTCCCGCGAGATGAAGGAAAAACTGCAACGGGTGCGCCCGCGCACCATCAGCCAGGCCTCCCGCATCCCGGGCGTGACGCCCGCCGCGGTTTCCCTGGTCAATATCTACATTGAAATTCAGGCCCGCAAGCATGCGGAATTAAGCCGGTAATTGACCACAAATAACACGAAGGACCCCAGGGGGGCATAGATCTGAGGAAATGTTTCCGCTCCTTCTTCTCCTTCGTGTACCTTGTGTCCTTTGTGCTAAAAGGGGTGGGCAGGAATTCGTAGATGACCGACTTCGATCCGGAACGCATGGCCGTCCTGCTGCGGCCGTTTCTCGCCCACGCGCTGCAACCCGCGCAGCTCGCGGCTCTGGGCGCCTATCTCGGGCTGTTGCTCCGCTGGAACACACGGCTCAACCTGACGGCGGTGCGCGAACCGGAAAATATCGTAACACGACATATCGGCGAATCTCTCTTCGCCGCCGCACATCTGCTGGCCCGGGACGGGATGCCGCCAACCATCGATCTCGGCTCCGGCGCCGGTTTTCCTGGCCTGCCCTTCAAGATTTATGCGCCCCAACTGCGCTTGACACTGATCGAGTCCCGGCAAAAGAAGGCGGTGTTCCTGCGTGAGGTAATTCGCGCCTTGCGCCTTACCGATGTAGAGGTATTTGCCGGGCGCGCGGAGAGTTTCTCCGGTCGGGCCGGCCTGGTGGTACTGCGTGCAGTAGAGCGTTTTGAGCAGGCGCTTCCGGTCGCCGCAGCTCTGCTCGATACCGCAACCAACGCGAAGGGTTCCGCTGAACCGGCGGCGGCACCAATGCCAGGTCGTTTAGGGTTGTTGATCGGCGCCGCGCAGTCCAAGCAGGCGCAGAGTATCTTGCCGCATTTCAGTTGGGCGGAGCCGATCAGTATCCCATGCTCTACATCGCGCATTCTTCTGATCGGCGCAGCGCAGGGCTAGAAGCGCGTAGTTCCTTTTGGCTTGTCGCTTGATGCTTGTTGCTTGTGGCTTCTTATCAAAGCCGAATAAAAACTGCCCTGCGATACATGGACTTCGCCACCGCCACCCAGAAGGATAGATAGAGGACCGCCCAGAGCAACGAACCCAGCTCCGCGCTGCCGAATTGGGCAAACCAGCTATCGAATAGGCGATCCTGCGCCCAGGACAACGGTCCTCCCCCAACCAGCTCCGAGGCCACATAAATCGCCAAAGGGTTCATCCCCAAAGGCAGAAAGATTCGGCCTAATCGGCGCCAGTTCTTTATTTCCATGGCCCAGTAACAAGCCGCCAGAACCAGGGTAGCCAGACCGGCAGTGAAAAGGGCGAAGGAACTGGTCCATATATTCTTGTTGAGGGGAAAAACCTGGCCCCACAATTCTCCCACTGCAACCGCCGCAAAGCCGGCAATAACGAAACCACCGAAGGGCGATAGCTTCGTTTCTTTGCGGTCTGCCGCTCCCATTCGGCTGCCATGGATATCTCGTAACCAGGCTGCTGCAATCGCCCCGAACAGCACCGTGGCAACCGCGGGAATAGTACTAAGTAGTCCCTCCGGGTCCCAGGTTGGCTGCCACATATGCCCGGACATGAGCAAACGATCAATATAAGAAGCCAGATTCCCGATCGGCTCAAGATTTCCCCGACCGTAGCCTGGGACTGGAATCAACGACATCATTGCCCAATAACCCAACAACGTCGCCGCCGAAATGATCGCCCAGGTCCTTCGGCTCGTACTCAGTACCAGAACCGCCGCCAGGAAGTAGACCACCCCAATTCGCTGCAAAATGCCTGAAAATCGTAGTTGCTGAAATTGAGAAAAGAAGATCCCGTTCAGCACCAGGCCGATTGCAATCAGTACCACGCTGCGCCATAGGGCATGCCACAATAGCCCCTTGTGCGATGCGCCCCGCATTACGCGACGACTTTGCGATAGAACCAGAGAAGCCCCAACGATATACAGAAAGAAGGGAAATACGAGATCGGCGAAGGTCCACCCGTGCCAGGCCGCATGGCGCAGAGGAGAGTATCTGGCTGTCCACGAACCTGGATTGTTGACCAGGATCATAGCGGCGATGGTCATTCCCCGAAAAACGTCCAATGAGATTAAACGCTGAGAAGCAGGGACCAGGGAAGCCTGCAGATCTGCCGCACTATGGATGGCCTGGCCAGTGTTCATGAGATGCTAACGATTTGCAATTTGCAATTTGTAATTTGCAAAGTAAGAACCAGCAAAAATCTGGAACATACCGGATGTTCTGCTTACCTTACAAATTATAAATTGCAAATTGCAAATCGTCGTTAATGTTCCACGTGGAACAATACCTCTGGCCCCAGTCCGCCAGAAATTGGGTTGAAATAGACTGCACCGATTTGCGGCATTGCGCGAACGCCTCTACCTCAGTTACGCTCGTAAGCTCGTACGCACCTGAACTTTGCCTGCAATGTTCCACGTGGAACATTACCCGGCTCTTCCCCAGGCGCGACGGTGATTGCGGTTACAGGCAGTGTGACAGTGCATCCCGGAGAGGCGTGGATTCATTGCTATGGCACGTGTCATCGCAGTAACTAATCAGAAGGGCGGCGTGGGCAAGACTACCACCGCCATCAATCTTGCTGCCTCATTCGCTGCCGCCGAGGTCCCTACTCTCTTGGTGGATTGCGACCCGCAGGCCAATAGCACAAGCGGCCTGGGATTTCCCAAGGACCCGAATCGCATCTGCATTTACCACCTGCTGATGACCGATGTCCCCGCTGAACAGGCAATACATCCCACAGTACTCGAACAGCTTTGGCTTTTGCCCTCCCACAAAAATCTGCTGGGAGCAAACCTGGAACTGGTGACCGAGAATGATCGCGCCATTCGCTTGCGACAAGCCCTCCAAACCATCCGCGACCGCTTCCGCTTTGTTGTGCTGGACTGTCCGCCGGCGCTCGATCTGCTGACGGTTAACGCCCTGGCTGCAGCCGATGCCGTCTTGATTCCCATGCAGGCCGAGTATTTTGCCCTGGAGGGCGTCAGCGAGTTGCTCGATACGGTGGAACGCATCCGCCAAGACCTGAATCCCGGATTGGAAATTGACGGCGTGGTGCTCACCATGTTCGACGAGCGCACCAATCTCGCCCAACAGGTGGCCACCGAGCTGCGCACTTATTTCGGAGAGAAGCTTTGTGTTACCACCATTCCCCGCAACGTGCGCCTGGCCGAAGCGCCCAGTCACGGCAAGCCGGTCCTGCTCTACGATCCCCGTTCGCGCGGCGCGGAAGCTTACATCCGGCTGGCCAAGGAGCTGATGGAGCGCCAGCTTCAGGCTCCCGCCCCCAGCTTGACGGCGGCGACGCCTGTCGAGAATATGTCGTGACACGATATATATGTCCGGCGGCCGAGCCTCAGGCAAGCGGGCGGGAGAAGCCGGGACAATTCACCGCATGAGGGAGACCCTATGAGCACAGAAAAGAGGAAGGCGCTAGGCAGAGGCCTGGAGGCACTCTTGCCCCGTAGACCGGCAACCGTGCCGCCCGACGGGATCGCGGACCGCAGTCCCACCAGCCAAGGCTCCCCAGGACCTCAGCTTGCCAGGCCCGCCGTCGTTGCCCCGCCGGCAGACCTGGCTGCGCCGGCCTCCGCCACCACCGATGCCCAGGACGACCAGATGCAGGTCCGGCCCGGCGAAGCGATTGTCGAGATCCCCCTAAACCTGATTGCGCGCAATTCTTATCAGACACGGACCACGGCGGCGGACGATCCCGGCCTGGAGGAACTATCCGAATCGATCAAGGTGCACGGGGTAATCCAGCCGGTTGTGGTTCGCACGAAGTCCCAAGCCGGGCCTGACGGGGAAGTCTATGAGTTGATCGCCGGGGAAAGGCGTTGGCTTGCATCCGCCCGGGCCGGCCGGAGCCATATCCCGGCGGTGGTTCGCGAAGTCGCCAATCAGCAGGTCCTGCTTCTAACCATCATCGAGAACCTGCACCGCCAGGACCTGAACCCCATGCAACATGCTCGCGCCCTGGAGCGGCTCGGCGACGAGTTCCGTCTAACCCAGGAAGAGGTGGCCGCCAGGACGGGCCTGTCGCGTTCCGCCGTGGCAAACTATCTGCGCCTCGTCCGGCTTCCCCAGACTCTGCAGGAGGCAGTTGCCGATGGCCGTCTAGGCTACGGCCAAACCAAAGTGATCATGGCGCTGGGAGACAACCAGGAGCGCGAATTGTTGGCGCGCAAGGTAATCGCGGGCAAACTTACGGTGCGGGAAACCGAGGCCCTGCTGCGTGATTCCTTCCAGCCCCGGGCCGACCAACCCGCCGCTGCCAAGCCCGCGCCCGATCCCAACGTCCATGCCGCCGAGATGGAGCTCCAACGTCTGCTGGGCTGCCGGGTGCAGATCCGGGATAATAAGGGCAAAGGCAAAATCGTCATAGCATACAGGTCGCTGGAGGACTTTGATCGGATCCTGGAAGCGCTAAAGTGATTACAAAGAGGATTATCTTCGCCCTTCTTCTTTCTATGGCCCTGGCCGTGCGACCGGCTTCGGCTGCTGCAACCCAGGCTTCCCAAACCCCGACCCCATTGGGTTCAGGCGCGCAGACCTCATCCGGGCCCGCGGCCGGCGCCGGATTGCTGCATCTGCCGCCCACAACCGATCCGGGCTCACAAAAGGCCGAGCAACTACTGGAGCAAATGGTGGAGGCACTCGGCGGACAGGCTTACCTGGACCTGCAGAACATGCAGCAAAGCGGACGCACTTACGCTTTTTATCACGGCGAACCCAGCGGCGCCGGAGCGCTCTTCTGGCGATTTTGGAAATGGCCGGATAAGGACCGAATTGAGCTCACCAAGCAGCGCGATGTGGTCACCCTGTTTGCCGGCGACCAGGGATATGACATTACCTACCGCGGCACCGCCGCCGTAGAAGCGGCCCAGCTCGAGGATTACTTTCGCCGTCGCAATCATTCCCTGCCTTGGGTTTTGCGCCGCTGGCTTGGACCCGGAACCATCGTGCTCTATGAAGGCCAGGGAGTCGCGGAGCGCAAGCAGGCCGAGAATGTTTCGATCTTCAACGCGCAGGACGATAGCGTGACCCTCGCCATCGACAGCAACAACCATTTGCCGTTACGTGTGAGTTTCGTGTGGCGAGATCCGCAGACTCGGGATCGCACGGAGGAAGCAGAGGGCTACGCTAACTACCGTCCCGTTCAAGGAATTATGACACCCTTCAGCATTACTCGCTATCGCAACGGCGAACCTACTAACCAACGATTCCTAACTGAGACCAAGTACAACCAGAACCTTGCCGATTCCCTGTTTCAGGCGACAGTAACCCTGGATGCCGGCAAGAGCCGAAGAAAATGAGTACACAAGCACTCAGCACTCAGCATTCAGCACTCAGCCAAAACAAGAAAAAAAACCTACCACAGAGACACAGAGGCACAGAGCACAAGCAGAGAGAAGACCCGTTGCCTTAGCCGCTCTGTGGTTATGCGCCAGGTGTTTTGTTGGCTGAGTGCTGAATGCTGATTGCTGAATGCTTTTATCCATTGCCACAAAGTGTGGCTTTTTTGCCACATGCAACAATTGGTTCGCAATTGTAATCTATTGGCCAGACACAACATCCCGAAGGGTTAGAATCCTCTTGTCGCTCATGCACGCGATGCCAACCGAAAGCCTACTTCTCGCGCATCCATCCCCTAACGGCCTGACACATTATGAGCAGACCATCCGGACGCCGGTAGCCTGTAACGGAATTGGCCTACACTCCGGAGCCGGCGTGAATATGCGGATTCTCCCGGCGCGTGCCGGAACAGGCATCGTGTTTCGGCGGGTAGATCTGGACAACTTTTGTGTTGAAGCGGTCAGTCGCAACGTAGCCAAAGTAAGTTACGCCACGAGCCTGATGAAGCAAGGTGTCCTGATTTCCACTACCGAACACCTCCTTTCCGCCCTTGTCGGCTGTGGCATCGACAACGCCATCGTGGAACTGGACAATCTGGAAGTCCCCTTACTTGACGGCAGCGCCGAGCCGTTCATTCGCATGTTGCGGGAAAGCGGAATCAAGCAGCAACGGCGCAAGCGGGAATACCTGCGCATTCTCCGCCCCCTTGAAGTTCACGACGGGGAGAAATTCATCGGTGCTTACCCCGGCGAAGGCTATTCGGTGGGCTACACCATCGATTTTCCCCATCCCCAGATCGGGCTCTCGGAATTCCACGTGGAGCTGGCCAATGGCGAATACTGCAGGGAAATCGCGCCGGCGCGCACTTTTGGTTTTTTGGCGGACGAGCGCAAGTTACGCGACATGGGGCTGATCCGGGGCGTGTCGCCGCAGAACTGTGTAGTCCTTACCGAGGATGGGATCGCGAATCCCCCCCTCCGCTTCCCGAATGAGTTTGTGCGCCACAAGGTGTTGGATCTGATTGGGGACCTGGCGCTGCTGGGACAGCGCCTTCTCGGACGGATTGTTGCGCACCGGGCTGGCCACGCCATGCATACTGCCCTGGTGTCTCGCATCCTGAAGGACCGAACCGCTTGGGAACCAGCCACCCTCGTGGAACCCAAGGCCGCCATCCGCCAACCCGCGCTCGCCGGCGTTGACTGAGACGAACCCCTTCACCCTCCGGTTCTCAGTTCGCGGTTCCCAGTTCTCAGTTCTCCGTAGCCGAAATCGTCAGCTTGCGCTGCCGTGCGATGGGTACCTGCAGCCAGTAACGCCGCCGGGAACGGCAGCGTTACTCCGGACGGCCCTATTCTGTTTTCCGGAACTGAGAACTGAGAACTGAGAACTGAGAACCGGGAACTGAGAACACTCTAATTGCCGCCCGCTGGGTGGCCGCCCACTCGGCTCATTTCTTCCCGGCCGCCGTTCTCAACGCCCAGCTTCGCGGTGCCCCGTCCGTTGCCCGCCCGCGGCGCCGGCGCTCCGTCGTCGTAACGGCTGGCGCGGGCAATAAAATCCGCCAACTGCTGTCGAACGGCCTGCGCGAGCACCATGAACCGCAGGCCCGCGCGCCCGTCGTCGGTGCTCCAGGCGATCAGGGCCGCACACTCAATCGCCTCACCCTCCGGAGGGCAGAAACTCAGCCGCACCTTGGCCCCAATGGGCAGCTTGTGGGAAGCCCGCACGGACAAGCCACCTTCGCTCAGATTGCTGGTGGTGAACTGGTAACGGGTTCCCTGGCCGAAATCCAGAGTGGCAGGCACCTCGAACGGAAGGCGAAAATAGCGGCGCCGCTCGCGGATCATCAATCCCAGGGCGGCACGAAGGCCGCGGGTGGCCCGCTCCAGGCTCAGAGGCTTTTCCAGGATAAAGTTGGCGCCCAACCCAAATGCCCGGCGCAGATTGGTGCTTCCGTTGGTCAAGGCGAAAACGATGGCTGAGCGATTCGATGAACCTTGCCGCAACTGTTGTATGAGCTCGTCCGCGCCCGGCAAATCGTCGCAATCGGCGATAATAGCGTCGAACTTGCGCCGCGCCATCAGATCGGCAGCATCGTTTACCGTACTGGTGAGTAGCAGGTCGATACCGGCATCCTGCATTACACGCCGCAGGACCCGCACGGTTTCGACATCGGACGAAAGGAGAAGAGTTTCTAGCCGCATAGCCTCCCCTATCCTAGGCAATTTTTTCCCTGGGGCGAAGGCACGGAAGTAATACACGAAAGTGCATTTCTGCTAAAGTCGGCAACCGAGCATCCAACTGGGGTTTGGGCCGTCACTTGCCCCGGCAATCAGCCGGCCAGAGCCGCCTCCAAGCCTTACGACGCGCTGAGGCAGGAGCGCGGAAACAGGATAGGTCATGAAGAAGATGGTGTACTTTTCGCTGGGCTCCAATCTGGGAGAGCGCCACGCTAATCTGCGGCGTGCTTTGGAACGCCTGCGGCTTCTGGGCCAGGTGATTGCCGTTTCTTCCGTTTACGAAACCGAGCCCATGGAATTCAAGACGCAACCCTGGTTCTTGAACTGCGCGGTGGCGCTGGAAACCGAGCTGATGCCCAGACAGTTGCTGGCCCGTACGCGGAAAATCGAGCAGCAGCTAGGTCGGCGCCGCTCGGCACGAGCCGCTCCCGCGAACAAGGGGCCGCGGGCGATTGACATTGACATCCTGTTATTTGGCAACGCGGTGGTAGATACGCCCGAGCTGGTCATCCCCCATCAGGCCATGCACCAACGGCGGTTTGTCCTGGAACCCCTGGCCGAAATCGCGCCCGAGGTCCGCCACCCGGTCTTTCATACCACCATCCGCCAGTTGCGAGACGCGGCCACGAAGGAACGCCAAGCGGTGCGGCGAAAGGAACAAATGGCAATTGGCAATTTGTAATTTGCAAAGTTAAAAGCGGGGACTGTGTGAGCCTTACTTTGCAAATTACCAATTGCAAATTGCCAATTTCAGGGCACGATCAAGCGGCTGCCGGCCTCTTCGGGACCGGTGATGAGGGAGTCCTTCTCGCGGAAGCCTTCTGCCAGGAAATCGAGGAATGCGCGCGAGCGCGGCCGGCCACTGGTGCGCGCGTGCGCCAAGCGTGCCAGCAGAACCAGGATTTGCAGCACCTCGGAGTCACGCAAGCTGGAATAGCCGAGTTTCTTTTGTTCCGCTTCGCGGTAGTGCGTCAAGGTTTGTTCCAGTTCCATGGAAACCACTTGCTGAACGGGATTCGCCGTGGGCGCTTCGTAGAACAATCCCGAGTTCACCAGAGTCTCGTATCTTTTGGCGACATGGTTCAGCGCCGCCATGGCGTCGCTGTCGCGCAAGGTGCGGTCCCGCCGGCCGGCCTGCACCAGAGCGTAGCTGAGAGCGACGATCAGCGGCTCCCGCCGGTAGGTCAGGTCCTCCGGAACTTCAACTCCCGGGAACAACGCCGCTTCCGCTTCCGCCAGCTCCCGCGGCCGTTCGTAGCGCCGTGCCTGTTGCAGATACGG
>Ga0326728_10022305_pt1 | contig 11773 bp, 9 predicted proteins | sample MB3enrmetagenome_FD_207602 | JGI IMG/M metagenome (GOLD analysis project Ga0326728, IMG submission 207602) | Lab enriched peat soil microbial communities from McLean, Ithaca, NY, United States - MB31MN | ecosystem: Environmental > Terrestrial > Soil > Wetlands > Peat | place: USA: New York... | reverse complement strand
TTTCCAGGCCATCTTGGATTCAGCGGTCGTCGGCATTCAGAAGCCACACGCGGGGATCTTCAAGCTGGCTCTTCAACGCTTGGGCGTGGAAAGCTCGGAAGCTGTGTTTGTTGGCGACACCTATGCAACGGACGTGGGCGGTGCGCAACTCGCCGGGATGACGGGCGTGCTTATCGATACCGCGGCTGCTTACCCCGACGCCGATTGCCCCAAAATCTCATCACTTCCGGAACTGCGAAGCATTCTCGAGAGCTTGTGAAGGCGTCACCCGCGGGAACGCTACAAGTCCCTTCCGTCTTGGGCGCCGCTCCGATGATATCAGTGCCAGACCCACCTTCTTCAACGAGCGTAGGGGGACAGCTTGCCGTCCCCTGAAGGTTGCGCGATTGACCGGTGCGGGTAGGGCAAGCGGGTAGGGCAAGCCCTACCCTGCCGTGCCAAGGAGTGTTACCATGCTCACGGTATAAACGTGCACGTTACGGGGGTGTGCTATGGAAATTCGAAAACATCATCGGAAGAAAGAGGACTACAAGCTGCGCACGCACATGATCCACGGGAGCTTTGACAGCAAGAAGTGGGACTACAACCATCACGTCGTCCCACCCGTCTCCCATTCCACGGCGTTCCGTTTGACTTCGCTCGAGCGCGGCGCCAAGGGCTTCGTGCAATTTGCCTCCGCCGACGAAGCCTTGAGCGGCCACATGCCGATCTACATCTATGACCGGCTGGACGAACCCACACGGGCGATGCTGGAGGAAAACCTGGCCTACGCCGAGGGTGGCGACGTCTGCGTGACTTTTGCCTCGGGCATGGCAGCCATCAGCGCGGCTCTGGGTTCGGCGCTTCGGCAGGGACAGGAGGTTTTGGCCCATCACACTCTCTATGGCTGCACGTACAGTCTGATGACCAACTGGCTGCCCAGGTTCGGCATGCAGGCCCGGTTTACGGACTTCCTGAAGATCGAGTCCTTACAGGAGCAGATAACGCCCGCCACACGGGTTCTGTACTTTGAAACCCCAACCAATCCTACCATGGAATTGATTGACGTTTCCGCGTTCCGCCACCTTGCTGATGAGGTGAATGCAGGCCGCGAGGAGCGCGAGCGAGTGCTGGTAATCGTGGACAACACTTTTGCCACCCCCTACTGCCAGAAGCCTTTGAAACTCGGAGCCGATATCGTTGTGGAAAGCCTCACCAAAGGAATCGGGGGATTCGGAACGGACATGGGCGGAGCCGTGGTTGCCCCGGCGGAGTGGTACAACAAGGTCATGCTCTTTCGCAAGGATTTCGGGGGAGTGCTTTCTCCGCGCGCTGCCTGGGGCATCCTGGTTTACGGCCTGCCCACCCTGGCCGCTCGCATGGCCAATATGCAGAAGACCGCGCAGCACGTGGCGGAGTTCCTCTCAGAGCATCCCAAAGTGGCCAGCGTGAAGTATCCCGGCGCAGAGTGCTTTCCGCAGAAGGCGCTGGCGCACCGGCAGATGGTCAGTTCAGATGGATCGTTTGCTCCCGGCAGCATGATCTACTTCGTGCTCAAGGAAAGCGACTCCAAACAGAGCCGGGCTGAAAAGCTGGTGGATTACCTTGCCGAGCACGCTTATTCCATCACCCTGGCCGTCAGCCTCGGCCAGATCAAGACGCTGATCGAACACCCCTTCTCCATGACGCATTCGGCTCTCCCCGACGAGCAGAAACGCGCCTTCGGCATGCATCCCGAGGGCGTCCGGCTTTCGCTGGGCCTCGAGGACTGGCACGACATCATTCGCGATCTGGAAATTGCGCTGGAAAAGGTGTGAGGCGCTTATTTCCCCGCCCCCACACTCGCCTGGGTGGCAATTCGCTCGTTACGCAGCACTTCGCGGTAGAAACGCCCGGCGATTTCCGCCGCGTGCGGACCGAACATCATGCGTCCACCGCGCAGGAGAACGACGGCCACGTACTTGGGCTGCTGCTCCTGGGCGTAGGAAACGAACCAGCCCAGGCGTGCTCCGTCTTCGCTGCAGGTGCCGGTTTTGCCGTAGATCTGCACTTCGGGGTCGTAAGCCGAGTGGCCCGTTCCATAAAGCACTGCCGCCTCGAGGCCTGCTTTGACCTGGGGCAAGTACTCGACCAGATCACTCAACTGGCGCCGGACTTTGGGCTCGAATTCAGAAAGCTCGTCCGCGGTGCGCGGGTACTGCAATTCGTACAGCGTGCCCCCGTTGGCGACGGCTGAAATCACCGCGGCCATTTGGAGCGGGGTCACTTCCATGTCCATCCCGTAATAAGCCAAATAACCGGCCCCGCCTTCTCTGGGAGCGGTAGTCGGGAATTTACCTGGCGACTCACCCGGAATGTCTTCGCTGGTTCTCTCGCCCAGGTTGAATTCGTGAGCGTACTGCGCCAGTCGCGAGAACCCCAGCATCTCACCCAGCTTATGGAAGAATATGTTATTAGAGCGGGCCAGCGCCTCGGTGAGGTCCATCCGCTGACGGTTGCCGACGTAGAGTCTTGTGGTTGGCGTGATGATGCCTTCCTTCAGGGCGGCCAATGCCACTACAGGCTTGAAAGTCGAGCAAGGTGTGAAACCGCTGGAGAGCGCCAACTTTTGATTGACGATGCTGAGAACACGGCCGGTATTGGGGTTCACGACGACCAGGCTGCCGTTCCAGTTTCCCAGAGCCGTAAGAGCCGCCTGGCGCACGGCAGGATCGTCGCCGAGCGGGTTGTCTTCCGCCGCCGGATCGCCGAACGAGCTGAACCGATAGCCGGCGTCGCCTCTCAGCCGGCGCCGGCTGCGTCTGCGATTAAGTGCCAGCCGGCTTGCGGATTCTCGCTTCCGCGCGGTGTGGAGCTTGGAAGTTGAGGGGTTTTTAAGAGAGGAGCGCGCGCGTGAGGACGCCGTAGTGGGTGGCGTCCGGGAGTCCAGCGCGACCCCGGAGCGGGTGTTTAGTCCAAACAAGAAAAAAGCGGCCACGGCCAGGATGGCTAGTCTTTTACACAAGGTTGTAATCGCGACCTCCTTGGTTTGTGTCGAGTTGGATACGCTCCCACGCCGGTAGCTGGCGACTGCCGGTGGGGAGAAACTCCGAAATTCCCGAAAATCTTTAACACGGAACTGCTCTCGCGTCTGCGACTCGACCCAGATGTCGAGCTGGCAGCTCAGACATACTATTAAGATCGGCGGTTTTGCCGGAATGTTCAATCCCGGAGCCGCTGACCTTGAACTGCAGGTCTGCGCCACGGTCAGCCTGCACTTACTTCTTACCCTTTGCGGCAGCGGCGGCTTCCGCCGCGGCAGCGGCTTCAGGGGACGCCGGCAGGTTAAGCGCCTTGCGCACTTCCCCGTCAAGCTTCTTGCGCACGTCAATGTTGTCGCGCAAGAATTGCCTGGCGTTTTCGCGGCCCTGCCCGATGCGCTCTCCTCCGTAGGAAAACCAAGCCCCACTTTTTTCGAGGATGTTACGCTCCGCCGCTACGTCGATCAGATCACCTTCTTTTGAGATCCCCTCGCCATATAGAATATCAAATTCTGCCTCCCGGAAGGGAGCAGCAATTTTGTTTTTTACTATTTTTACCTTGGTTCGATTCCCCACCACCCGATCGCCGTCCTTAATCGAGGCAATACGCCGGATGTCCACCCGCACGGAAGCGTAGAACTTCAGCGCCCGGCCTCCCGTGGTAGTTTCCGGGTTGCCAAACATGACGCCGATCTTTTCTCGAATCTGGTTGATGAAGATGAGGCAGGTCTTGGATTTGGACACGATGCCGGCGAGCTTTCGCAGGGCCTGCGACATCAACCGCGCCTGAAGGCCGGGCAGCGAGTCACCCATGTCGCCATCCAGTTCGGCCTTGGGGACCAGCGCGGCGACTGAATCAATCACCAGAACGTCAATCGCGTTGGAGCGGACCAGTGCTTCGGCGATTTCCAGCGCCTGCTCGCCGTAGTCCGGCTGCGAAACCAGCAGGTTGTCGACGTCCACACCCAGCCTTTTGGCATAAGGCGCGTCCAGAGCGTGCTCGGCATCCACGAAGGCCGCCATTCCGCCGCGCAATTGGGCCTGCGCCACTACGTGCAAGGCAATCGTCGTCTTGCCGCTCGACTCCGGGCCGAAGATCTCGACTACCCGTCCCCGCGGCATCCCGCCCACACCCAGCGCCGAATCGAAGGAGATCGATCCAGTGGGGATCACTTCCACGGGTACGAAGGCGTCCTTGCTTCCCAGGCGCATGATCGAGCCCTTGCCGAACTGTTTCTCGATCTGCGTCAGCGCCAGATCGATGGCCTTACTTTTTTCGCTTTGCTCTGGAGGCATGTCGCTGTCCTTGTTTGCTGCGAATTCACCTCATTATTATGATGCGTATTTCCCGATCCTCGTGTCGTCAATCCCTGGCAAGCATGAATTCAGCCGAGATAAGAATCACCACGCTGACCTCTTTGGCAAGAGCAACAGCATCTCGTAGAAACCGCTGCGGCTGGCCTGCCGGCCGAAAAATTACTCAGCCCACCCACTCCATATACCATTTCGTAATCTACGTCAATGGTACTGTCGCAAATTCCTGGAAAAATCAACGGTAGTCATAGAACCCTTGTCCCGTCTTGCGTCCCAGGCGTCCGGCGTTCACCATCTTTTCCAGCAATGGACAAGGGCGGTACTTCGAGTCGCGGAAACTCTCATAGAGGACTTTCATGATGTCCAGGCAAACGTCCAGGCCGATCAGGTCGGCAAGCTCCAGCGGCCCCATGGGGTGGTTCATGCCCAGTTTCATCACATCATCGATTCCTTTAGCGTCCGCAACGCCTTCCATGAGGCAGTATACGGCTTCGTTGATCATGGGCATCAGGAGGCGGTTTGAGACGAATCCTGGCGCGTCGTTCACACGCACCGGCGTTTTGCCTGCCGAAGTGGCGAGGCGCATGGCGGCTTCGACCGTCTCCGGGGAAGTTGCCAGGCCGGGAACGACTTCGACCAGCTTCATCACCGGCACGGGATTGAAGAAGTGCAGCCCGATGCAGCGGTCGGGGCGCTGGGTGGCGGCCGCGAGGCGGGTAATGGAAATGGAAGAAGTGTTGGAGGCAAAGATAACCCCAGGCCCGCAGTGAGGTTCAACGGCCCGGAAGACTCCTACTTTTGCCTCGAAGTTTTCAGTCACCGCCTCAATGATGAAGTCGGCGGCCTCCAGATCTGAGACACGCGTTGTGGTCGTCAGCCGGCGGAGCGCCTGCTCGCGTTCTTCGCTGGTCAGACGATTTTTTTCGACGTCGCGGTTGAGGCCCTTGGCGATTCTCGCCGCTCCCGAATCGAGGAATTGCTGGGAGACATCGTTGAGCAACACCGTGTAGCCGCTTCGCACCAGGATCTGGGTGATGCCGTGACCCATGGTTCCCGCGCCAATTACCCCTACAGTTTTGGTTTCCACTTTTCGCTCCGCAAGTAAGCGTGTTTGACCTTGCGCATAATGAGTCACTTCCCCGCCAAAAGTCAAGACGGTGAAGGTAGTATTCCTTGCGATTCAGGCGGCATTTTGCTCGCGTGTTCGCGGGCGGCACGCTGAATTGACTTGTAGCGCGGGCCTTCAGGTCGGTACATGCTGGCCCAAAGAGGCTGCGGAAAAACTCCCTTAACTGTCATCCTGAGGAGCCGCAGGCGACGAAGGATCTCCGTAGTTCGTTGAAAAGACAACTGCCGAGATTCTTCGCTTCGCCCAGAATGACAGGCTGCAGGAGTTCTTCCGCAGCCTCTAAAGGCCAGGGTTGCGAATCAAACCAGAAGACTCCCGGTTCCCCCCGATCCGTCGATAACGGCACACGGTGCAGGGGGACGGCTTGCCGTCCCCCAGTTTCATTAGGCCGACGAGGGTTGGGCAAGCCCTACCCCTACACCACTTGGGTGCAGCCGGGCTGGGCATAGGGGCGCATGGCCATGCGCCCCCACGCACTTCACCCCCCGCTATCGGCGGATCGGGGGTTCCCGAAACGGCTTGACACTGGTTGCGGGTTGGGAAGAAATAGTCGAAACTACACAGCAAGGGGGTAGCATGGTCGCCTGGGTCTTGGTGTTCCACCTGATCGGACTGGTTTTTTGGCTGGGCAGCTTACTGGTCGTTACGCACGTCCTGGCAATTCATTCGGAAGAACCTTCCCTGGAAGCCCGCGCGGCGTTGGGGCGATTGGAGATGAAGCTTTTCAAAAGCCTGGCCCATCCCGGCGCGGCCTTGATGGTAATTACGGGAGGAATTCTCATCGGCGAAAACCCGCATTACCTGCTCGAGCACTGGCTGCACGCCAAGCTGCTGCTTGTCCTGGTCCTGATCGTCTTGGACTTGAGGGTCTATTTCCGTACCGGCGCATTCCTGGCAGGACGCGTGGAATTGCGCCGCCGCGAATGCATGGCCCTGCATGGCGCAGTTTCGTTGGTCTTCTTTGGAATACTGATTCTCGTTTTGCTTAAGCCGTTTGGCGCTGGCGGGCCGCCGAGGCTGCGCTCCGCGTCTGCTTCCGCAGCCGAGGCGGGTTTGCGCCGCCAGTTGCCGTAGGGGCAATCCTGGTGGTTGCCCTGGGGCGGACAAACGGGCTGCCCCTACAACGTTGTACGTGGAGGAACACTTGATGAAGATTACCGTAAACAAGAACGGGTCACTGCGGGTTGAAGGGGAATTCACAATCTGTGATGCTGTGGGCAATGCCTTCGACTTGGCGGGGCGAACCTCGATCTCACTTTGCCGCTGCGGGCAATCCGGAAACAAACCTTTCTGCGACGGCACTCACCGGCAGATCGGGTTCCAATCGGAAGTGAAGGCCCACGCCCTTCCCCCGCCCGTCCCAAAGCCCCCAACGCTATAAGCAGTTGCGACTGCTTAGCCCCTGAAAGGAGGGTCCGTTGAAACTGACGAGCTTGCTTTTGACGATGTCTGTCTCGGGCTTGAGCGGCCTGCTGGGTCAAGCCCCGTCCTACCGTCACCCGCAACTCCTGATTGAGACCGAGCAGCTCGCGCCACTGCTTTCGAGCCCCCAATTGCGTCTCTTGGATGCGAGGCCACCCTCGGAATACCAACTCGGGCACCTGCCCGGCGCCGTGAACCTCCCCGCCCTCGCAACCGATGACCTGGACGCCAACCGTCAAGGGTTCCCGATCCCTCCCGAAAGGGCGGAGCGCCTCTTTCGCGGCGCGGGGATCACGGCAAGCTCGCAGGTTGTGATCTACGATGACCAAGGCAATCGGCTGGCCGCGCGCGTCTTTTACGTTCTGGAATTCTTCGGACATTCACACGTGCAAATCTTGAACGGGGGACTGAAGAAGTGGCAAAGCGAAGGGCGTCCTCTTGGCACGGATACTCCGCGAGTCGTTGCCGGAGATTTCAAGCCCCAGGGGAACCCCTCCCTGATCGCTACCTCCGAATGGCTGAACGCTCACCTCAGGGACCCCCACGTCAAACTGCTGGATGCGCGATCCGCGCCGGAATTCAACGGGGAGAGAGTTGAAGGCCCGCGCGGAGGTCACATACCGGGCGCAGTCAATCTGGAATGGACGCGAGTTGTTAATCCCGGCGAGATCAAGACCTTTCTGGATGCTCCTTCGCTCGAGAAGATCTTCTCCGACGCCCAGGTCTCGCCCGGCCAGGAGGTGGTGACCTACTGCCAGATCGGAATTCGCGCCGCCGAACTCTATTTTGCCCTGCGCCTGCTCGGATATGACCAGGTCCGAATCTACGATGGCTCCTGGGAGGATTGGAGCAGCCGTACCGACTTGCCGGTGGAGAAATAAGCCCGTCATCCCGAGCGGAGCTAAGGATGACAGGTGGGGGCGTTCGTTGACTGGAGCAGGAGCGTATGTTACGGTAGCCCTTGGTTTTTCGTTGGTCCAGGAAAGCGGAGCGTACGAATGGCTTTTAACAAAGCCAGGGCACTGCAAGAGGCGGAAAGCCTCGCCAGCCAGGGCAAGATCAGTCAGGCGATCGACCGATACTTTCGCATCCTCGAGAAGGACCCCTCCGAGCTAATCCTGCTGAACACCATTGGCGACCTTTACGTTCGCGACAGGAATGTCGAAGAAGGCCTCAAGCAGTTTTACAGGCTTGCCGAGGCCTACGTCCAAGGCGGATTCACCCTCAAGGCCATCGCCATTTACAAGAAGATCGTCAAGCTGGAGCCGGACTCCGTCGGCCCCCTGCTGAAACTTGGTGAGCTTTACCAAGCGCAGAGGATGGTCCGCGAGACTCGCGACCTCTTTTATCAGGTCACCGAATTCTACAAGAAAAAGAAACAGAACGACAAAGCGCTCGAGACGCTGCGGAAGGTTGTACAACTCGATCCCGAGAACGCCGGGGCCAGATCGCGTCTAGCGTCCTTCTGCGAGGAGTTAGGGCGTAAGGACGAGGCCTTGCAGGTTTACGTGGAGAGCGCACAGCTTGCGCTGCGCCGGGAGGACCCGGCGGCCGCTGAGGTCGCTCTGATAAAGGCGCAGGAATTAAATCCTGACGCACCTCAGATACAACTGCTCAGGGCGCGGCTGGCGTTTGCGCTCAAGCACCCGGAGGAAGCCGAAGCGATCCTGAATGGCACGCCAAGCTTGAAGGACGACCCTGCCGCGCGCACGCTCCTCGTCGAGTCCTATGTTGCCTTGCGGCAGTTCGAGAAAGCGGAGAGCTTGGCGCTGCAACTCTTTCGTGCCACGCCGCCGGACATTCCGCCACTGGCTTGCTTCGTATCCGCCTGCGTGCAGGCGGGCCAATTCGACGCAGCCTCGAAGACCTTATCCGTGGTTGCAAACGAGCTTATTGCGCAAGGGAACACCAGCGCTCTGATGGAGTCCCTGCGTCTGATCCGGAGCAAATCCCCCCAGCACGCTCCCGCTCTTGAGCTGATTTATCGCATATGCGACCAGAGCGGAGACGTGAATGCGCAACTGGAAATCCTGGAAGCTCTGGGCCATTCTTACCTCCAGAGTGGGCAATTCCAGAAGGCCCGGCAAGCATTCCAAAAGCTGCTCGATCACGATCCTGGGAACGAACACTACGACGTACTGCTGAAGGACGTCCTCCAGAAGCAAAGCGAGAGATTCGGAAAAGCCCCAGTTACCGACCTGCCTTCCTCCGCCATCGATCTGACTGCGGAACAAGCTCCACTTCCGCCCAGCCCACCCGTTCCTGCGACCGACCGGGAAGGAATGGTCAGGGAGGCACTCGACAACAGCGAGCTTTTTGCGCGCTACCATTTATTGAGCAGGGCGGTTGCGGGACTGGATAGGGTCTTGGAAGTTTATCCTGACGAAATCGAGATCCACAAACGTCTGGTTGGGATGTGCTGGAAGGACTTGCCGGAACGGGCTGAACAGGCCGCCCACGCGCTGGCTATGATTTATACGCAGCAAGGTGATGCGGAGGGCGCCAGGCGATTTGCGCAGATCGCCGGCGAGCCGGACACTGCGGCGGCGCTGGCAGTCCGCCTCCCTGCGCTTCGGGTCCCGGCGAAGCCACCGGGACCGGAACTGTTGCCGCCCAATCCGGAACAAGCTGCGCAATTCCCTCCGGGCGAGGCCAACGCCACCTCCGAGTTCTCACCGGCCCCGAGCCAAGAGGGTCAACAGGCGTCATTGGATTCTGACCTCCCGCCTGACTCCCAAGCGTCGCCCTCGCCTGAACCGCCGCTCGACCCTGCTACGCTTGGTCCAGACACATCCCCGCCGGCGTCCGATTCTGAAATTCAAATGCTCGACCTTTCGCAGGAATTGGAGGCCTTTCTGGCTGCCAAAGGTGCGGGAGACGCGGCCTCGGAATCTCCTCAACAGGCACCTTCGTTCAACTTTGATGAAAGCAGGATCGAGATCAGCTTCTATCTCGAGCAAGGTTTTTTCGAGGAGGCGAGAGGAGCCGTCAAGTTATTAGAGGAGGCGTTTCGAGGCGACCCCCGAATTACCGAACTTCGCTCCCTTGTCGAGGCGTATACGGCCGGCGGGGCGTTCGAACCTTCTCCCAAGCCGCCGACGGCTGCTCAGGAACTATCGCCTTCGGAGGTTGCCAGGCCTGGCGAAGAGGCCGTTGACCAGCGAGAGCCGGCGAGCAGCCCTGCGGCGCCGGAGCCTGAAGGACAACCTGGCGCCGCTCAAGACGCCAGCGTCCCGGAGCCGGGCTCGGAGGATGATGCGGAAGCCCACTTCAACTTGGGAATGGCTTTCTGGGAGATGAAACTCCCAGACCAAGCGATAGGAGAATTCCAGAAAGCGGTGCATGGCGCGGGAAAGATATCCCAACCGGCACACTTCCTTCAAGCTTGCTCTCTGCTTGCCGCTTGTTTTATGGAGAAGGGCATGGCCCCGATCGCCGTGAAGTGGTACTGCCGGGCGCTGGAGACTCCTCACCTCGACCAAGAGGCTCGGCTGGCTCTCCAGTACGACCTGGGAGTGGCCTACGAGCGGGCGGGCGACCTGCCCCGCGCGTTGGAGATGTTCTCCGAAGTTTACGGACAGAGGATCGATTATCGCGATGTCGCAGAGAAGATCCGAGCCCTTCAGCAGAAAGCTTCCTGAAGTGCGATCCGACGAAGCTGACATCGCCGAATAAACATGCGCAGACTGCTGACCATCATCTACATTGTCTTCTGTTTGGAACTGGGAATCTTCGTCTTTATCCTTCCCTGGGCATCGTTTTGGAATCAGAACTATTTCATCGACCACTTCCCGCTGCTGGCAGGGATCTCGCGCAACAATTTCCTCCGCGGGGCGGTTTCGGGCCTAGGATTAGCTGATATCTGGATGGCAGTTCTTGAGATCTGGCACCTTTTCCGGCCCACCTTAACCTCTGATCCCAACTCGAACAAATGAGTAGCCTTGTCCTCTGCTACATCACCGACCGTCGCCAGCTAATGTCAGTCCCTCTCGGAGCTGTGATCCGAAAAACGTTGCGCGCCGGCGTGGACATGGTGCAAATCCGGGAGAAAGATCTCCCTACCCGTGAGTTGACGGCGCTCGTGGAAGAAGCTCTGAGCGCCGCGAAGGAAGTTCCCTCTGGGGCGAAGGCACATTATGACTCAACCGTGCGTCATGACGTCGGGAGTTCGCGTGACGACGTCCCGGACCGGCACGAACCTCCGCCCCTGCCTGTCATCGTGAGCGAAGCGAACGATCTCCGCAGTTCGCTTTCCGCCCACTCGCGCGTCTTGGTAAATGACCGTCTGGATGTGGCCTTGGCGGCGGGTGCAGGCGGAGTGCACCTGGGAGGGCAGTCTATTCCCGTCGCAGCGGTCCGCAAAGTGGCTCCCCGCCCCTTCGTTGTCGGGGTCTCCTGCCATTCACTGGCTGAGGCGACGGCCGCTGAATCAGGCGGAGCGGATTACCTTCTGCTCGGTCCGGTCTTCGAAACGCCGTCCAAACTCAAGTACGGGCCGCCGCTGGGATTGGGTCAGTTGCGGGATGTAACCGCCCGAGTCAGCATACCTGTCCTCGCGCTGGGCGGAATCACCGTGGAACGCGTCCAGGCTTGCCTCGAAGCAGGCGCCACTGGGATTGCCGGAATCCGCATCTTTCAGGATTGCGAGTCCCTCGAAGCTCTCGTCCGCGAATTACGCGTGCAGGCAAGGTAGTGTCCCGTTACCAAAGGGAGCTAAACGGTCTATCGTCTGTCACCCTGAGAGTTTGTGACTTTTTTCGAAGTTCGACTGCGTTGCAGTCGCAAGCTGCTCCCTTTCTGTAGTCATCCGAGCGTCTGGGTGGAGAGAGGGTTTCCGCTCCGAGCGGTGTGACCGGTGTTGGGTTGCCGCCCGGACCCTTAAGCCCTCCCCTGATGGCCTTCGGCGGCT
>Ga0326728_10022304_pt1 | contig 11774 bp, 9 predicted proteins | sample MB3enrmetagenome_FD_207602 | JGI IMG/M metagenome (GOLD analysis project Ga0326728, IMG submission 207602) | Lab enriched peat soil microbial communities from McLean, Ithaca, NY, United States - MB31MN | ecosystem: Environmental > Terrestrial > Soil > Wetlands > Peat | place: USA: New York... | reverse complement strand
CCGAACATGCCAACCTTGCCGTTTGACCAGTGCTGAGTGGCCAGCCACTCGATAAAGTCGTAGCCGTCGCGCGCGTCCTGGGTGCCGAACATGTTGATGTCGCCCTCAGACCGGCACACGCCCCGCGGATCGGGGTTGACGACCGCGTAGCCGTAGTGGCACCAGTAGGCTGGATCGGCCGACTCGAACTTGGACAGTCTCGAGACCGTGCCCGGCGGCACGCCCATCGCCTGCCACTCGTGGTTCTCCTGCTGGCGCTTGCCGAAGTAGCTCCAGCAGACGATCGCCGGAACATTCGTCGCGCCCTCGGGACGGAAGATATCCGTATAAATCGTCGTTCCGTCGCGCAACTTCATCGGCACGTCCTGCTCGCACAGAATGCCGGGCTCGGCGATGTAGGTGCGTTGGTTCAATGCCGGGGCGTAACCGAACGCGGAAATGTCCGCTGACTCGCCTGCCTCATCGGGCGACTTGGGTTCGCGCGCCCGGCGGTAGATCACCTCGACTTCTTCGCCGCCATAAATCTCTTTGACCAGCTTGATATCAGCCGTCTTGGGTTCAGCCATAGTTCCAGCCATAATTCTCATTCCCTTCTTGTTCGAACGCGCCCGCTCTCCGTCGCCGGGCGGTTGGGCCTGCCACAATGTTGCTTGCTATTCGCTGAGACCCGCCACGAATTCGGCCGCCTCGCCAAAGGTCTTCTTGCGACGGAATTCCATGAACGGGATTGTGATGTCGTACTCTTCCTCGAGCACGGAGATGATCTGAACGTAGTTGACCGACTTGGCCTTCAGATCCTCGACAAACCGTGTCTCTGCGCTGTAGGTACCCGGGTCCATTTTGTATAGTTCGGCGGCCCGCTTGATGATTCTCTCCAAAATCTCGTTACTTTCAGCCATGGCTGCTCCTTGATAGTGATCAGTGATCAGTGATCAGAAGTGCGGATGGCTCATCGCGAAGCGCTGACCACTGACCACTTTTCACTGATCCCTGTTTCTTTACGACGCCAGCATCTTGTTGAAGCGGTGAGCCACCATGGCATCGCCATGGAAGCGCAGCACGCCCGTGTTCCACATTGCTGTCATCGGGTTGAACTTCTTCTTCGACTCCTCGTACACCGTCGGGAAGGGCCCGATGGTGGTCAATGTAGCTTCCTCATTCTCGCCCTCGAATGGACCCGATGGCTCGCCATCCTCGATCACGATGTACCAGTGGCCGTCATTGCTCGAGGAAAAGTCCCAGCCCATAACCCAGTTAATGCCCGCAAACAGATCGGATTTCTCCTGGATTTTTGCGACGATCCCTTCCAGAAACTCTTTCGGTGTCACTTCAGCTTCACTCACAGCAACTATCTCCTTGTCAGCTATCAGCTCTCTGCTTTCAATTTCCACCTTCTTGCACGAACCCTGATCAATTCTTAAAGCCGGTCCAGACCGGCACGCCGGTGTACTCTTTGGGCGTTTCCTCGCCATTCAAGACCCGGATCGCGCCTGCGGCCATCGCCTCCATCTCACCCTCGCCGGGGTAGACCTTCACCGGAGCGATAAACTTGACCATCTCGGTGACCTTCTCCACCAAGTACTTGCTGTGCGCGATACCGCCGGTCAGAATCACCCCGTCTACCTTGCCGTGCAGCACCGCCGCGTAGGCGCCGATGTATTTGCCGATCTGGTAGATCATGGCATCGAAGACGACCTTCGCGTAAGCGTTCCCCTCCTCCATCATGCGAGTCACATCGCGTGCGTCGCTGGTGCCCAGGTGGTCCACCAGGCCGCCGTCCTTGCCCATCAGATCGAGCATCTGGCGCTGCGTGTACTGGCCACTGAAGCACTTGTCGATCACAGCCTTCACCGGCATGGCGCCGCAGCGGGTCGGAGCCATCGGCCCATCGCCCTGCACCGCGTCACTGGTGTCGATCATCCGGCCTTGCTTGTGCGCCGCAATTGAGATTCCGCCGCCCATGTGGGCAACCACGAAGTTGGACTCTTCGTATTTCTTGCCCAGTTCCGTGGCGTAGCGCCGCGCCACCTCCTTGTGATTCAGCGGATGGCCGCGGTTCTCGCGGAAAACATTCTTCCAGCCCGTCATGCGCGCCGACACTTCCATCTCGTCCACGTCGGGCGGATTCACCGCCAGCGCCAGGCCGCCATACTGCTGCGCAAACTGATGCGCCAGCACATTGCCCAGCGTGTTGGGGTGCTTGATGGTATATCCGATAGTCGAGTGTTCGAGCAGCTTGCCCTCGATCGTGTAAGTCCCGCCCACCAGGCCCACCAGGCCGCCGCCGGCGCTGACAAATGCGTCCACCCCTTCAAGCGAGTAGTTCTGCTTGGCCAGCTCGGCCAGGATCGTCTGCTTGCGGTAAGGGAGCTGGTCGATGATCTCCTTGAAGTCCTTCAGCTGCGCGGCCTCGTGAGTCACATTGACCGAAAACAGCATCTTCTCGTTCTCGAACGCGGCGATCTTCGTGGAGGTCGAGCCGGGAAACAGCGCGAATATTTTGTAAACCTTGTCCATAGTGCTTTCGTCGATCTCCGTTTTCCTGAATCGCTTACCCGATGCCCCGACTGACGGGATGAATCTCTTAACTGACAACTGACCGCTGACCACTGATTACTGCTTCCGGCTCATGCCCTCTGCCAGCACGATCACATTCGTGGCCGCGCCGATAATCTGCTCCACCGAATGGCCGCGCGACAGGTCGGTGATGGGCTTGGCGAAGCCCTGCAGTAGCGGCCCGAAGGCATCGGCATGGGCGAAGATCTGCACCAGCTTGACCCCGATATTTCCCGCGTTCAGATCGGGGAAGATCAGGATGTTGGCCTTGCCTGCGACCTCGCTCGGCTCCTTCACCTTGCGCGCCGCCACCGCCGGCACAATCGCCGAATCTACCTGGAACTCGCCGTCGACCTTCAGATCCGGCCTTCTCTGCCGAACGATCCCCAGCGCCTCGACCACCCGTTCGGACTTCTCGTGTACGCCCGAGCCCTTGGTCGAGAACGAGAGCAGCGCCACGCGCGGCTCAATGTCCAGCAGCGCCGCTGTCGTATCGGCGCTGGCGATGGCGATGTCGGCCAGCTCGGCCGCCGTCGGGTCCACCACCACGGCGCAATCGGCGTGCACCAGCAGGTTGCCGTCGGGGCCTTCCCAGCCGGGGATCGACCAGACGCCCCAGCTCGAGATCGTCTCCATTCCTTCCTGCATCCCGATCAGGTTCTGCGCCGCCAGGATCACTTCTGTCGTCGTGTGCACCAGCCCGGCCACTGTGCAATCGGCCTCGCCGATCGCCTCCAGCATCACCGCATAGTTCAGCGGCACGCGCGCCTGGCGCTTGAGCGACTTGGCGGAATGCAGTTGGCTGATTTTGAGGTAGCGCTCGATGGTTCCGTCCACCGCCGCTTCGTCGGTGTTGTCGGCGATCCGGATTCCCTCAAGCGAGACGCCCAGGCTCCGGGCAAATTCCGTGATCGTCTCCGGCTTGCCTACCAGGATCGGATATCCAATCCCAAGGTCGAGCACTTGGCGCGCCGTGCGCAGAATCCGCTCCTCCCCGGTCTCGGGGAAGACCACCTTCTTGGGGTGCGCTTTGGCCTTATTCCGCAGGTATTGTTTAACGTCGATGCTCACCGCACGCTCTCTCTCATTCGCCCGCGGACGATACCGCGAGCGCGCACAAATCTACCCTGAAATTTAATTTATTGTAAGCCCGGCTATGGGAGGGGAAGGAAATACTTTGTTTGAATAGCGCGCTGCTTCGGCGGCATCGGGGGCGCTAAATGTAAACCATTCTCTTTATGGACTTTATTGGGGCGATTGGCTCCATGCTAACGCGCTGTCATCCTCCGCAGCCCGGCTCGCCTTATGGAACTGTGAACCCGGTCCCGTAAGGGCCACAGGAGGTTCCCTGTAGGGGCCAGGAGAGGTTAGCCCAAGGAAGGCCCCGGAGGGGCCCAAGGAAATTAGCCCAGAACAAGTTCGCGCTAGCGAACGCAGTCCTGGTTGGGAACGCAAATTCGTGACTGCAACCCCGTACGGGTGGCACGAAAAACCGGCTTGCGAGGGCTAAGAAAAAATGACCCCGGAAACGGAGGCCGTGACAACCCTCTTCCCGGCATAAATCTCCCGCGCCCGAAACGAATCCAAATAGAGCACGGGAACTCGGGGAGCAGCCATGAAAACAACCCGGCTTGAAGCCTTCTCCGACGGAGTCATCGCCGTCATTATCACCATCATGGTGCTGGACCTGCGCCCGCCGCATGAAGCCAACCTGGCCGGGCTGGCCGCCATACTGCCGGATTTCCTCGTCTACGCGCTCAGATTCCTCATGGTGGCCATCATGTGGATCAACCACCATCAGTTCCTCGGCCACGCGCGTGATTCCTCGACCGACCTCATCTGGTCGAACGCATTTTTGCTCTTCTGGATGTCGCTGATCCCCTTCGTCACCGCCTGGCTCGGCGATCACCCTCTGGCGGCGCTGCCGACCGCGGCCTACGCGGCCGACATGGTCCTCTGCACCATCGGATTTCTCATGATCCAGTCCGCGCTTGCCTGCCAGGTGAGGGAAGACGACGGCCTCAAATGCATCTTCGACCGCATCCGGCTCAAGGCCGCCGTCGCGCTGGTCCTCTACGCCGCCGCCGGCCTCGTGGCCTTCTGGTGGCGCTACCCCGCCCTCGCCATCTTCGTGCTGATCCCGCTCGCCTACTTCTGGCCCGACCCAAAGATGCAGCCGGTTGGCGAATAAGAATCTCGTGGCTAGTCTCGTCGTTGCTGCGCTATAATCCGGCCGCTGTGCCGGAGCCTGTTCGTGCAACTTCAAGAGATCGGAGCGAAAACAATGGGACAAATGATCGGAAGAAGGGAGTTCGTTGAAAAGGCGGCTTCAGCCGCCATGGCTCCCCTGATGCTGGGGAGAGACCTGGGGATGGCTCGGGAAGGCAACGTTTATTCCTTGTCAGAACTTCCAGGAGCGACATTCAATACGATCAGGATCGGCGAGAAATACCAGGTCCCCACATTCACTAAGGAAGAATACGAGCGAAGGTGGCGCGCGCTTCAGCAATTGATGGAGCAGAAGGATATTGATTGCCTGCTGATAGTCGATACATTCGATCTCCGTTACGTCGCCAACCTGTTCGGCGGGAGAAATGAAGAAGATTACCCCTGCATTATTCCGCGAAAGGGCGCCCCTTCTCTGTTTATCCCATGGAGCGAATTGTATTTCTACATGCAGGATATCTCCCCGGTTCCAGAAATCGTTTCGGCTTCCGACGCCGTCGCGAAAGCAGCAAAGAAGATCAGGGATCTGGGGTTGGAGAAGAGCACAATAGGTATCGATTCGTTAGGCGCAATACCGCATGGCAGTTACGCCATCCTGGAAAAAGAGCTGCCTGAGGCCAGATTTGTCGAGGCCAGTGAGATCCTGGTGGAGTGCTGGCAAGTCAAAAGTGAAGCGGAGATTGAATGCTTCCGCAAGTCGCAGGAGATCGGGGAAAAAGCCTTTCAGGTAATGGTAAATACAGCTAAACCGGGCGTAACTGACAAGGAAGTGTTGGGCGCCGCGTTCGGGACCATCATATCGGCCGGTTCAGATTGGGAAAATCGCATCCTGCATAACATCTCTCATTGGCCTGAAACTCGTCAGGCTAATGCTAATTATCCTTATTACATGGGGGTAACCGAACGGAAACTGCAAGCGGGCGATATCATCAATTGGGAATTCTATACAAGTTATGCCGGATATACCACGGACGTTTGCCTGCCGATTTCTATAGGCAAGCCACATCCGGATTATGTTGAAAGATATGAAATCTGCAAAGAGATGATTCGTATTGCCCGGGAAATGCTTCGTCCAGGGCATACGAAGGAAGAGATAGATTCCAAAATATCGGAATACTGTTCTACAAAATTAAAGCCCGGGGAAAGTGCCAGTATTGATTTTAAGAATTTCTGTCCCGTTCCCAATCGAAAGGGCAGCACCCTCCAGGCGGTTCAACCCGGGATGGTGATTGCGATTGTTCCAGTCACCACATGGAATGGAGGACCAAGGCACATCTGCGCGGAAACCTTCGTCACTACGAATAGTGAGCCCCAGCGGATCGGCAACCTGCCGCTCGAGATTGTAGTGGTCTGATGTGAATGCGGTCGGTGCCCCATGTCCCGAGCACCGCGCCCTCAGTAATCCCCCCAGAATTTCACCGGCGTCATCACCAGCCGCAAGTTGCACCGCAGGCAGCGGCCTGCTTCGGCATGAGCAGCCTCTTCGTCGAACCCGTTGTCGATGATCTGGAAGTTGCTTGTCCTCTCGTGCGCATCGGCCAAGCAGGGCTGGAGGCGCGGCATCTCGGCGAATCCCGAGTCCACCTTGCCCAGCCACTGATCCCACACAACGTCGGGAGCCAGCTTCTCCTCGATGTTTCCCTTGCCGCCGAGGTATTTGTCAACGGCCGTGACCGTCTTGCGCGCCGAAGCGATCGCCTGAATCACCGACGCCGTCCCGATCACCGCGTCCCCGGCGGCAAAGACGCCGTCCTTGCTGGTCTCTAGCGAATAATCGTCCACCTCGATCATGCCCCGGTCTGTCAGGTCGATGTCGAAATCTTCGGGGACCTCCGGCTTCTGGCCGACGGCAAAGATCACCGTGTCTGCCTCGATCACGTGATCGGAGTTCGGCACGAAATCGACCTTCAGTCTCCCTTCCTCGAAGGCAAATGAAGCCACGTCGCGGCATTCGACTCCCGTGACGTGCCCGTTCTCGCTCAGGATCTTCGTGAACCCCTGCGAGGTGTGCAGCACCACGCCTTCTTCCAGCCCTTCCTCGATCTCGTCCGGCGCCGAGAGCATCTTGTCCCTCGGCTCGAGACACGCGATATGAACGTCCTTGGCGCCCAGCCTGATCGCCACGCGCGCGCAATCGAAGGCCACGTTGCCGCCGCCGATCACCACCAGCCGCTTGCCCATCTTGTCCGGCTTGCCCAGGCTCACATTGCGCAAGAATCCCACCGCGTCGTAGACCTCCGGCAGGTCCTTGCCAGGAATCGGCAGCCGCCCGCCCTTGTGAGCGCCCGTGGCGACCACCACGGCGTCGAATTCCTCATCATCGATCAGATCATCCAGCGACTCGACCTTCTTCCCCGTGCGGAACTCCACGCCCAGCTCGCGGATGTCCTCCACTTCGCTGTCGACCACCTCGCGCGGCAGCCTGTACTCGGGGATGCCATAGCGCAACATGCCCCCGGCCTCCGGCAGCGCCTCGTAGACCACCACCTCGTGGCCGAGCTTAGCCAAGTAGTAGGCCGCGGTCAGCCCGGCCGGCCCTGCACCGACCACAGCAACGCGCTTGCCTGTGGCCTTATCGTGGCGCGCCTTCTGCTTCCAGAGCTTTTCCGGATCGTGCTCGATGGCGAACCGTTTCAGGTTGCGCAGCGACAGAGGATTCTGGCCCACGGCCACTCGCTTGCAGGCGCTTTCGCAGGGGTGCGCGCAGATGTAGCCCAGCACCAGCGGCAGCGGCACCTTTTCGCGGATCGAGGCCGCCGCGTCGGAGTATCTTCCCTCGCTCACGAGGCGGACGTACTTCGCCGTGTCGATCTCGGCCGGGCAGTTGGCGCGGCACGGCAGCAGCGCGTCCTTGCGCTTCTTGCCATGCACCAGCTCTGGCTTGTCCATGATGGCGCCCGTGGGGCAAACCTCCACGCACGCGCCGCAGAAGCGGCAGCCCGCCTCCGCCCACGACTTGCCCACCTCGATGCCCGCGCTGTTTTCTTCTCCGCGCGAAACGAACTTGAGCACATCGGCTCCGCGCAGCTCCTCGCAGGCCCTCACGCAGCGGCCGCAATTCACGCACCGCGCAAAATCGTAGTTGAACAGCGGGTGCGTGGCGTCCATCGGAATGTACTTCAGCCGGCGCCGGACGCTCAGGTGTTCGCTGGTTCCCAGGAACTGCTTCAGTGACTGCAATTCGCAGTTCAGGTACTTGGTGCAAGTGCTGCACTCTTCCGGGTGGTCCGAGAGCAGCAGTTCCATGGCCATTTGCCGCAGTTCGCCCAGGCGCGGCGTCTTGGTCTCGACTTCCATGCCCTCGGCGGCGGGCAGATGGCACGAGGCCGGGTAGCCGTCAACGCCCTTCACCTCGACCAGGCACAGCCGGCAGGCGCCGGCGGGTTTCAGATCGGGATGATCGCAAAGATGGGGAACGTAAATCCCGGCGCCAAGGGCCGCGTTGAGTACGGTCGTTCCGTTTTTTACTTCGACTTCTTTGCCGTCAATCTTCAGCCGGATCATTGCGCCACCTTCTCTCCGGCGGCCACGCCCGCCATATTGCAGGTCTCTGCGGGACAGCGTTTCTCGTTCACATGGGCCTCGTATTCGCCGCGGAAATGCTTCAGCGTCGTCAGCACCGCATCCGTCGCGTTGCGGCCGTTGGCGCACATTGCGCCGTCCTTCATCACGCCGGCGATCTCTTCGAGCAGGCCAATATCCGACGCCAGGCCACGTCCTTTGGTCAAATCGCCCAGCACGTCCTGAAGCTGCCGCGTTCCCTCGCGGCCGAACGTGCACTTGCCGCACACGCCGCGGTGGCCGGCGGCGGCCGATTGCCGGGCCAGTTCCACCGCGCAGGCATTGCCGGCGGCGGCAACGAGCGGCCCCGCAATCAACTTGCATCCGGCTTTGAGCAACTCTTCGCTTTCGAACGCTACGTCAAGCCCGCCTGCGGGAATCCAGCCTCCCGATGGCCCGCCGATCTGAACGGCCTTCAGTCCCTGGCCGGCCTGCGGTCCCCCGGCGATCTCGTCCACGATTTGTTTGAGCGGGATCCCGACGGGGATCTCCGCGCAACCGGTCCGCGTGAGGCTGCCGGCGAGCTGGATAATCCGCGTTTGCACGAACCCCTCTGCGCTGCCCTCGGCCAAAATCACCGGCACGAGCGCCAGCGCCTCAACATCGGCGACCGTCGCGGGTTTCCGGTTGAGCCCCTCCTGCTCCGGAGAGGGCGGGCGAACCCGAGCCTGCGCCGGCTTTCGGCCTTCCAAAGCGGCCAGCAAAATTGTCTCTTCCGCCGCGGCCAGCCGCCGCGGGACTTCGCGAATCTCGATTTCGCAACTGAAATCCGTCCCGGCAATTCCGTCGCCCACCAGCCCCACTGCGCGCAGGGCTTCCAGCGCCAGGCTCGTGCGCCTCAATGCGGCGTTCGATCCCGGATCGATGCCCACAATCGCTCTCTGGGCGCCCGCCGCATAGGCCGCGATCAGCACTCCTTCGAGCACCGCATGCGGATCGCCTTCGAGCAGCAGGTCGTACGGCCCGCACTTCTCGTAGCCGCAGACCGCATCGGCCACCACCGTGCGCTGGCCCGTCGCAGCAAACCGGCAGTCTCGCCAGCTCTGCGCTATCAGAGCGTTCGTGCCACGGCTGCGCAATCCGGCGCGCTCCACGGCCTCTATTACGGCCTCGGGCTCGAGCTCGAGCGCCCTTTCCAGGCCCGCGTAGGCTCCATGCGCCAGTGCGTCGCTCAGGTCTTCCGGATCGACGGCGCCCACATTGCGAAGGGCCGTGCGCCGCTGGCTGGCAAAGAAGGGCAGGCTCTTGAGCGCTGGCAATCCGCCCATCTCCGTATCGGCCGCAAACGCCAGGTCCAGCCGCTGTTCCGCTCCCGCGGCCAGGCCCGCCGCCAGTTCCGCGGCCAACGCCGGCGTCACGTTTGCATAGTAGACGCGTGGGCTTCCCGGCTTTGCGATCGCCACCACGGGCTCGGCCTCGCGCCATCCCAGCGGCCCAGCGGCCGTCATCCGCGCGTCGATTCCGAGCCGCGCAATTCCGGCAGCAATCGTTTCCGCCACTGCCGTCGCGCCCGCCGCCGCGCCGGCTTTCCCCGTGTCAATCGAGATCCAGGTTGTTCGCCGGCTCTCAATCTCCGCCTGCGCCCGCTGTCGAAGTTCATTTAAATTCGTCATTTTTGCTCGGCCGTCCTTGACCGGTCTGGGAAGATCCGCCTCAATTTGGCCCGATCTGTCCCACTTCTAAACTAGAGAATCTACTCCTGATGATAAGTGATTTAGATCACTCTGTCGCTATGGGATTTTGCGAATTCAGACCTCTGCGCGGTCGATCAACACATCGGCAGCTTCTCCCCGTTCCCGCAGCGACTTGGGGCGGCTATCGTGAACCCACATCCGGCATCTCGAACATAGTGAGGGATCTGCCGGTTTCATGTAAGACTGCGGTTGCTTCTCGCCGCGTTTCGCGGGTTAGTCGCCAAAGCTCGATCCAAACGCACCTCACGGGGAAAACAGAAATTTCCAGGAGGAGTCCAAGTGGACCCACCGCGGCGCGTAGAACCAGCTTGTCGGCAATGCGGGAACGTGTAGCAACGTATGGCCGGCAAGGCACATAAACTCCGTGCCGTTCCAGGCCAGGAAGGTGCGCGAGGCGATGCCGACCTGGGCTGGATGAGTGACGCGGCGCAAGCAGACCGGGCAGCGCTTGCGCTGGTCGGCCACAGCCCACCAGAAGCCGAAAACGCTTAGCGTCAGCGTGAAGAGCAACTGCATGCCAGAGGCGCCCGGCGCAAAACCTGAAGTGCGGCAATAGGCCAGGTCCACGGGCAAGATGTAGGCGATTCCCAAAACGATGGCGATCTTGGCGGCGCCAAAAGCGCAATGGACTGCCCTGCGCAGCCACGAAGGCCGGATCGCCGAGTCCGCCATGTCGGAAAGGAAGACTGAAGTCAAAGCCGGCAAGGCAAGTAAGGCCAGAAGTACAGCGACAAAATAGGGACCCCAAGGGCCGTCTGTGCGTTCGTTGAAGGAGACAGCCCATACATCGTGCTCGTTGCCCTTGGCGTCGCAAGCCGTAATGTTCGCGGCGCTACCATTTATCGTGCGCCAACTGTCCGGCTTCCATTGCGCGACAACATAACCGGCGCCGCCCGCAGAGATTGCATTGTCGGGCTCGAGCAGCCAAGCTTCAGCCTCACCGGGCATCCGCCAGCCGCCATCGGGCAATACAGCGGCGACATGCACGAACCGCGCACCAACCTGCACAGAGCGGCCGAGGACGTGCGGATCGGCGGCGAAATCGCGGCGCCAGACCAGGTCCGACAGAACCAGGTGCGGTTCGGCGGAGGCATCGGCGCTGCCGATCTCCATGGGCAGACCGAGGAGAGAAAAGAGCTGTGCGCTAGAGCGCGCGATAGGAAGATCCACGGCCCGCCTGCCGCCGGCCAAGACGGTACGCTCCATTCGGTAGAATGCGAGTCCGTCAAAATACTTCTGGCGCACGCCGGTCCAAGTTCGGTACAGCTCGACGGGAATCGGAGCCATTGAACCGCGCGCGGCGCGAGCATTCATGACAAGCACCAGGCCGGGCCGCACTGTATAGCGCTCCGGATGGCGTTCCGCAACGATGGCGCGAGAATGCAGCGCAAAGGTCCAGCCGGCAGCCAGGATCGCGGCCAAAACCAGCAAGCAATAGCTGGCGGAGCGATGGATGGTGGTGCCGGTCGAACACGTTGTGCCCGCGATGCGCCGCATTTCGAGAGCATCCGGCAGCGCGCCCAAGCAAAAGTGCAAGCCTGCAAGGTCTGCGGACCTGGCGGGAAAGCGGCGGGAACATCGGCGCACATGCCAGATTTCGCCGCGCCACTCACGAAGCCATTCCGCCCGACGGCGAGAGGGAACCAGCAGCGCGGCTGCACACAGCAGTCCGTCTTCTGCGGCGGCCAGCAAACGGTTCACGAGCGCCGGGCCTCCTCGGCCGGTAGTAGACGTTCA
>Ga0326728_10022303_pt1 | contig 11774 bp, 12 predicted proteins | sample MB3enrmetagenome_FD_207602 | JGI IMG/M metagenome (GOLD analysis project Ga0326728, IMG submission 207602) | Lab enriched peat soil microbial communities from McLean, Ithaca, NY, United States - MB31MN | ecosystem: Environmental > Terrestrial > Soil > Wetlands > Peat | place: USA: New York... | reverse complement strand
TACTCCTCGACTACTCGACTCTTAACTCCTCGACTGAAAAAACGAACGAACGATCCGGGAATGTCTATGAAAACAAAGGACCGCCAGTTCAGAAGTCCAGAAGTCGTGGAGTTGAGAAAAGGTCCTTTCGAGGACCGACGGCCGGAGCCGAGCGGCAACCGAACCTGTTTACTCCTCGACTTCTCGACTCTTAACTCCTCGACTGTGAAAAACGAGCGAACGAACCGGGAATGTCATTGAAAACAAACGGAGGCTGGTGCTAGAGTCGCACGCCATGAAAATGACACGCAGAGAGTTGTTGGCTGGTGCAGCGGCGAGTTCGCTTGCCCTGATTCCGCACGAGACGATCGCCGAAGGCTTGGCGTTGGGTTCGCCACCCCCAGCCCCCTCCTCGACTGAGGAGCGGACTAATGCACCGAGCGGACGACTGAAGATCGCTCTAATCACCGGGATCATGTTCAAGTACGCGCACTCGCAGCATTTCGTGGATCGCTTTCTGGAAGGGTACGGTTGGAACGGCACGTGGCACAAGCCTCCCATGGACTTAGTCTCGCTCTATGTGGACCAGGTCGGTCCGGACGACCTCAGCCGCGAGCGGGCGGCGCGTTTCCCCTCCATGAAGATCTATCCGACCATTGCCGAGGCGTTGACGCTGGGCAGCAGCAAGCTGGCGGTGGACGGCGTAATCCTGATCGGAGAGCACGGCAATTACCCCCAGAACGAAAAGGGGCAAACACAATATCCCCGTTACCAGTTTTTCCAACAGATCGTTGCCGTGTATCGCTCGAGCGGGCGGTCCGTGCCGCTCTTCAGCGACAAGCATCTCTCCTGGAATTGGGATTGGGCCAAGGAGATGTACGACACCTCGCGGAGCATGGGCTTTGCCTTCATGGCCGGGTCGAGCCTGCCGGTCACCTGGCGAATCCCGTCGGTCGACATGCCGCTCGGCACGCGCATTCGCGAAGCGATGTGCGTGGGTTATGGCGGGGTGGACAGCTACGACTTCCATGGCCTCGAAACGATCCAGTGCATGGTGGAGCGCCGCCGGGGCGGCGAGAGTGGGGTGAAATGGCTCCAGGCTTACCGCGGCGAGAGCTTTTGGCAGGCTTATCAGGACGGCGTATGGTCGCGCGATTTGTGCGAGGCCGCGCTTTGCCGCAGCCACACGCTCACGCCCGCAAGAACAGGTTTCAATGACATCTTCCCCACCTTGGATGACATGCGTCGGCTCGTCAAGGACCCCGTCGCTTATCATTACGAACACATCGACGGTCTGAAGTGCACGTTGCTGCTGATGAACGGCCTGGTGCAGGATTTCAACTTCGCCGCGCACGTTGAAGACCGGAGGGAGCCTTTCTCCACCCAGATGTACTTGCCCATGCCGCCGGATCGCACCACCCTGGCGAACTTTTTCAGCCCCCTGGTCAATAATGTGGAGAAGATGTTCTTGACCGGCAAGCCCACTTATCCGGTCGAGCGCACGCTGCTCACCACCGGGCTTACAGCGGCGGGCGTCGAGAGCCTGTACCGCAACCAGGCGCGCTATGAGACGCCGCACCTTGCCATTCGGTATCAGCCCACGCAGGAATCTACGTACTGGAGAACGTGAAGAAAGGTATCAGGTGTCGGGTATCAGGTGTCAGGGGTAGCGCAGGCCTGCTTTGTAGGTCTGCGGCTTTTGGGCTCTGTATGGGTCGGAAGAACCGCAGACCTAAAAAGCAGGTCTGCGCTACCGCTGTACGGGCACGCCATGGCGTGCCCCTACATGAGGATGACAGTCGGTCGGAGTCATTATGAAACGGATTGCAGTCATCACCACGGTGTATCGCTACCTCTCGCATGCGCAACACATAACGGACCGATTCCTGGTGGGATACCCGCACCATGGCGAGTGGCATCGGCCCGCCATGAAAGTGGTCTCGTTGTACGTTGATCAGAAGCCGCCCGACGATCAGAGCGCTCAACGGGCCGAGGAATTCGGCTTCCAGGTCTATCCGACGATTGCTGAGGCGCTGCGCTGCGGCGGCGATCGGCTGGCGGTCGACGCCGTTCTCATCATCGGCGAGCACGGCGACTATCCACGCAACGAGAAAGGTCAAATCCTTTACCCGCGCTACGAGTTCTTCAAGCAGTGCGTGGAGGTGTTCGAGAAGGACGGGCGCGCCGTGCCGGTCTACAACGACAAGCACCTCTCCTACAGTTTCGAAAAAGCGAAGTGGATGGTCGCGGCCTCGAAGCGCCTGAAGTTTCCCATGCTGGCAGGCTCTTCCCTGCCTGTTACCTGGCGCCTGCCGGACCTCGAACTGCCGCTGGACTGCCAGATCGAAAGCGCCCTGATGGTGGGCGAGGGCGGTTCGGACGCGATGGATTTTCACGGTCTCGAAGCGATGCAGTGCATGGTCGAGCGGCGCAAGGGGGGCGAGACCGGCGTGAAGGCGGTCCAGATGATCGAAGGCGAAGCGGTCTGGAAGGCCGGAGAAGAAGGGCGCTGGTCGAACCAGATGCTCTCCTCCGCGCTGTCACGCAGCGACACGCCGCTCGGTTTGACGCTCGTTGACGGGCGGACTCAGGACCTGGTGGGCAGTGGGGAGCTGCCCAAGCTGGCCAGGAATCCTGCTGCTTATTGCATAGACTATAACGATGGCCTACATTGCACTCTCCTCATGCTCGAGGGCGCGCTCCGGGATTTCAATTTAGCCGTCCGCCTGCACGGCAGGAAGGGCATTGCCTCCACGCAGTTCTTCCTCTCGCCGGTTCCCAACGTTACGTACTCCGCCTGCCTGGTGAGCAAGATCGAGGAGATGTTTGAAACCGGCCAGGCGCCTTATCCGGTGGAGCGCACGCTGCTGGTGAGCGGGATGCTCGAAGCCTGCCTCACCTCGCGCCTCCAGGATCATCAGCGCCTGGAGACGCCGCAGCTTGCGGTGCATTACCGCGCTCCCCGCGTTTCGCAGTATTGCCGGGCCTGAAGTCCCGCGCCTGATACCCGGTGCGCGGTTGCGGCAGCTTAGAACCAGCCGCTGTCATGCTGAGCGAATCGAAGCATCTTCGCAGTTCGCCAGACAAACCAACTGCCGAGACCCTTCGCAGCGCTCAGCGTGACGGGCTCTCGTCTGTTTCGCTATTCGCGGTAACGTGACAGCAGACACTTGCCGTTAGAGATTCACAACCTTCATGGCTCGTCCCGGATACCGGTCACCTGCGGTGGCTCGCTTGGACGCAGCTTCGTCGAGACGCGCAAGGTGGTCAGGCGTGAGCGTCACCTCCAGGGCCGCGATGTTGTCCTCCAGGTGCGCGCGTCGCGTGGTGCCGGGAATCGGGACGATCTCTTCGCCTTGAGCCAGCATCGCAATTCCAAACCAAGACACCCAAACTAAAGTATGATTAGGGTAGATTCTGCTCGAGCATTGCGCGCTGGGGTCTGGTCCGTTCACTTGGGTTCTTCGCCTTCAGGTGCGCCACGCGGACTCCGCCGCCAGGAACTCGCCAATGCGCGTTTGCGTATTCTCTGTTAGAAACCTATGGAGGATAGCCCCATGAGTACAACTCCCCAACCCCCGCGCCCTCCCGCTCCACCACAAGCTCCGCCTCCGCCGATGGCGCCCCAGCCTCCGCGGTCAGGGAGCAACATCGTGGCGATTGCCCTATTGATTCTGGCACTAATCGTCTTGGTCAGCGGCATCGCAGTTTGGACCGGCTTGAAGTTTCTTTCCCACAATCTCAGCGTGCAAGTTAAGGAGAAGGGAGGTAACCAGCAGGAGGTCTCGATCAACACGCCGGTCGGTTCCATGGAAGTTCATAAGGACGTCAGCCCGGACAACCTGGATTTGCCCATCTATCCCGGCGCAATTCGAATCAAAGACAAGGATTCAGCCACCGTCAACCTCGGCTTCGGAGATGTGGCGGGCGTGCAAATCTTGGCAGCCAGATTTGAAACCACGGATTCTCTGGAAGCCGTCAAGTCGTTTTACAAGGACCACCTGGGTAGCGCAGTCACCCGATTCACCGACCACGGCTTGACCGGAAAGAGCTCATTCGAGATCAAGAACAAGGACTTGGATAAGGTGGTGGAGATTGAAGCCGAGGGGGGCAAGACGGTAATCAAACTGGTTCGAATATCAGTCGGCAAGGGCGAGAGCAACTAGCCCTCATTCACGAATCAAGGTCCGTGTCGCTGCGCCCGGATTGGTCACAGGCTCACTTCTATCTCCCGAAAGTCAACGCAGATTCTTCATCACCGCAAAGCGAGCGGGAGGCTGCGTTCGCCCACCGGATGGCCACCCAGGTAACGTTCTTCGCCTCGCAAGCGTCCAAGTAAATGGGGATACAAGCGGAGCTGAACAGGTATATTCCTGCACGGGTCCTCGAGTTGGGACAAACAACTGCTTATGATCATGCGAAAACTGAGGGCCCGAGCCCTTGCACTGCACTCAATGGTGGTCGGTACGTTGTTGTTCGCCTTGCCGCTAGCGGCGCAGCAGAACCCGTCGGCGAATACGACCTCGCAAGACCAGGCGAAACCCGCGGAGAACGGGGGTCAGAAGAAGGACCCTGCGATCCAGGAACAGAAGGCTCCAAATCAGGCACAGAGCCCAAAGAACGACCGCCTTTTCTTTGTCTTGCCGAACTACCTGACCGTCGAGAATGCCGGAAAAATTCCGCCGCTCACTACCGGACAGAAATTCAAGTTGGTGGCCCTAGGAACCTTCGACCCGGTCGAGTACCCGTACGTGGGCATTCTCGCCGGCATCGACCAAGCCGAGAACGCGGACCCCAGCTACGGACAGGGCTTCAAGGGCTATGCAAAACGCTATGGCGCTGCCTTTGCCGACACCACCATTGAGAACTTCATGGTGGGCGCCGTTTTCCCGTCAATGTTCCACGAAGACCCGCGATACTTCCAGTCCGGTAAGGGAGGATTCTGGCGCCGCGCTGGTTCGGCTGCGATGCGGATGTTCATCACGCGCACCGATTCCGGGAAACGCCAGTTCAACTACTCCGAATGGGCCGGCAGTGCAGTGGCGGCTGCAATGTCCACCACCTATCACCCACCACAAGACCGGAATGCCGCGAATGCTGCTAATGTTTGGATGACACAACTTTGGGGCGATGCGCTCTCGTTTGAGATCAAAGAATTCTGGCCCGATATCAAGCGCAAACTTCATCACAAAAACTAGCCGCGCCTCGCGTTAGCAAGTCTCGTATCGTCTTTTGGGTCGGGGCATCAAATATGGCGTTGGGGGAGTTATGGAGTTTGAGCATCGCGTCGCCCTTGTAACAGGTGGAACGGGGGCTCTGGGCAGTTCCGTGGCGCTGGATTTGCTGAAATCCGGCGCCCGTGTTGCGGTTACTTATCGATCTGACAAAGAATGGGCTGCCCTCGAGGCCCGGGCAGGCGAACTCCGCTCAAATCTCACGGGCGCGCAAGTGGATTTGGAGCAGGCCCGGGACGTAGAACGCCTGGCGGCAAGCATTTTGACGAACTGGCAGCGCATCGATTACCTGGTGGCGGTGGCGGGCGGCTTTGCGGCCGGCAAGAGCTTCGAGACCGATGAAAAGACCTGGGACCACATGCTCAGCCTGAACCTGCGTTCCCTCATATCCTGTTTGCGCTCCGTTGTTCCGGTCATGATTCGCCAGAACTTTGGAAGAATCGTGACGGTCTCGAGCGGGTCGATCCTGCGCGGCGGAGGTGCCGGCATCGCTGCCTACGCCGTCTCGAAAGGCGCGGTTCGCGAGCTTAGTGAAATCCTGGCCGATGAGCTGAAGACCTACGATATTCACGTGCACTGCATTCTGCCGGGAACCATGGATACGGAGGCCAATCGGCTCGCCATGCCCAAAGCGGACTTCTCCAAGTGGGTGAGGACGGAAGAGGTGGCTCGGGTCGTCCGCTTTCTGCTGAGCGACGACGCGCGGCCCGTGCGCTCCGTCGTGGTTCCGGTGCTAGGCTCGACGTAGCGCCGACCCTCAGGTCGGCAAGCGCTGGCCTCCAATTCCATTTCGGATTGAAAACTCGGCCATGGGCCGGTATAATAGCCGTTTGCACTTGTCGCAAAGGAGTTTCATGAAAAACGCCATTCACCCCAACTATCACCCGGTGACCGTGGTATGTGCGTGCGGGTACACCTTCAAGACGCGCTCCACCCATAAGAGCGACGTGTTACACCTGGAGATTTGTTCCAAGTGCCATCCCTTCTTCACCGGGAAACAGAAGATTCTGGACAGTGGGGGCCGCGTGGAACGCTTCCAGCGCAAGTACGCGGACTTCAGGAAGGCCGCCGCCGAGGCGAAAGCCGCGGCGCCGAGCAAGTAGGATTTCCAAGTTTTGCTGTGTCGCCTCTAGCTAGGTAGCGCGGACCCCGGGTTTTGGGGTCCGCGGTTTTTTTTAAGGCTCAACACGCGTAGCCCAGGGCAAACACAGGATTCCACGCAATGCCTGATCCTTACATCACCAAGCCGAAAGTCTACGTGGTCGGGCGCCAAACCGTGGTGCCCGAGGAAGTGGCTCGTTTTCTCCAGGACGAAGGCCTGGTGTTCACCACCGACGCGCCGGCCCCGGCCGAAATGCTCGCGGAAATCGCCGGGCGCACCTGCTACATGTCATTCGGCAAAGGCAGAAAATCCAACCAGGAGTACGTTGAGAACATCCTGAGTTCCAAACACGGCAGCGTCCTCGAGCACGCCGTGTGGTGCCTGCTGATTACCGGCGTGAGCCGCGCTCTCACTCACGAATTGGTTCGCCACCGGGCAGGGTTCAGCTACTCGCAGCTTTCACAGCGCTACGTGGATGAGAGCGAAGCAAACTATGTTGTTCCGCCGCTTTATCAGGAAAACGAAGAGTTGCGCAAGAAATGGCAGGAGACAATCGAGGTCATCCGCAAGGCATACCTCGAGCTGGGCGAAGCCACCGTGCAATACGTTCAGCAGAAGCATCCGGAAATGGCTCCGCGCGACCGCCGCAAGTGGGCGCGTCAGGCGGCGAGGTCGATTCTTCCCAATGCCTGCGAAACCAAAATCTTTGTTACTGGCAACAGCCGCGCCTGGCGGCACTTCATGGAACTTCGCGGCAGCCCGCACGCCGATACTGAAATCCGCCTGCTGGCCGTCGAGGTTTGCCGCCTCCTCAAGCAGGAAAGCCCCAACATCTTTCGCGACGTTGAAATCGTCGCCGAACCCGATGGCATGCCCGCCGTGCGCGTCACCCACTCCAAGGTATGATCCCCACGCTTGTCATCCTGAGGAGCCCCGATCTGATCGGGGCGAGTACGGATCTCTGCAGACCATTGTAGGGGCACGCCATGGCGTGCCCCTACGTAAGGATGATGAGGGGAATTCCCTTCGCTCGGGTGGGCGGCTGGCCCATCACCGCTCAGGATGACAAGCGGGTCAAGCTCTCCCCAGAACCTCATCCACCGCTTCTTCTAAAACCCCGATGGACTCGCGCAGCGCGTCCTCAGGGATGCTCAACGGAGGCGCGATCTTGATGCACTCTCCTGACGCGCCCACGGGCGCAAACATCAGGAGCCCTTTTTGCAGGCAGGCGATGTTGATCTTCAACGCCATCTCGGGGTCGGGAGTCTTCGTGCCCGGCTTGACCACTTGAATCCCCGCCACCAGCCCTTTGCCATGCAAGCACCCCAGCACTTGGGGATGCTTCTTCTGAATTCGCTTCAACTCCGGCATGAGGAGTTCTCCCAGCCGCGCCGCGCGTTCCACCAGGCCTTCCTTCTCGATGAGTTCCAGGTTGGCAATGGCCGCGGCCACCGGCAACGGCGACCCGGAATGGGTGGAAGTCATCGAGCCGGGAGGATAAAGCCCCATGATGTCTTCCCGTCCGATGACGGCGGAGATCGGCAACGAAGATGAAATGCCTTTGCCGCAAGCGATCAGGTCAGGCCGCACACCGTAATGCTCGTACCCAAACATCTTCCCTGTGCGCCCGAATCCTGCCTGCACTTCGTCATAGCACATCACGATGTCGTGCTCGCGACAGAGTTTCTCGAGCTTCTGCGCATACTCCACCGGCAGGAAATCTGGCCCGCCTCCTTGGTAGGTCTCCGTCATCACGCCGGCAACGTTTTGAGGCGGAACGCCTTTTTCCCGCAACGTTTTGAGGAACAGGTCGAATGACGTATTCTCATTTTTGTAGCCATCGGGAAACGGCACCTGCACGAAACTCGGATCGCGGTCCACCATCCACTGCTTCAGCTTCTCGATGCCGCCCGCAAGCTGGGCGCCCATGGTGCGTCCGTGGAAGGCATAGTCAAAAGTCACAAAGTACTTCTTGTGCGGCCCGTGTTTTTGCAGGCCGTAGGTCTTCGACAGCTTGATGCAGTTCTCGGTCGCCTCGCTGCCGGTGCTCATCAGAAAGACCCGGTATTTTTCGGGATCAGGGGAAAGATCGCGGAGCATTTGCGTCAGCCGCGCGCGCCGCTCGTGCACGAACACATAGGAAGCCAGCAAGCCCCGGTCGATCACTTCCCTCAACGCCGCGCGGATTTCCTCGCGTCCGTGCCCGGCGTTGGTGATGAGCACGCCGGACGACCAGTCAATCCAGCGGTTGCCCCACGGGTCACTGACGATAAAGTTCTCCGCCTTGTCCCACACGATGGGCGGCTGCCCGGCCATGGAGCGCGGCTCCGTTTGCCCCAGCGACTCGAAAATGGACAGTGACTCGGGTACCGGCAGCTTGGTTTTGATGCGGCGATATTTCGTTTCTACCACGGGAACTTCCACAGGTGTTAGATCGTAGACAGCCATGTTTCTCCTTTGTAGGGTTACTCCACGTGCGGGCGCGCGCCGTAAACGATGCGGACGGGCGCCGCGCCGTGAGTGATGGACTTGCGCGCCGCCTCCACCACCAGCTCGTTGATGGAGCTATTGGCGGGCGTGGCAATCAGGCCCCGCGCATCCACCTCGCGCAGGAGTTGCCGGCGGCGCTCCAAGGCCGCCTCGTGCGCCAACCCCGCCGTCTCTTGGGCCATGCGCTGCACGCTCTCGGTAATGCCCGCCACGGATTCGTACCCGTAACCGATCGGTTTATAGCCCGGCCCTTCCCAGTGCACAAATCGAAAGAAATCCGGGCTGGCGTAATTGTATTTCGATCCTCCCGGGCCGATGCCTTCGAGATAGGAGTAGGCCACGCCCCGGTTGTGATCGTCATGAAAGATGAGCCCCGTCTGGCCTTGTCCCTCGCAGTACATGATCAATCCCTGGTCGTTGCTTCCCGCCGCCGCGTCAGGGTAGCCCAAGCCGTTGACCACGGAGAGCAGTGCGCCATTCTCCCAAGTCACCCGTCCGTGCGACCACAGGTAAGCTTCGTTCCCGTTGGGGAATTTTCCTTTGACGCCCTGAACGGAGACTCCCACCGGCTTCAGCCCCGTGATGAAGTAAACAAGGTCAACATAATGACAGCCGATATAAGTGAAAGGGTCCGTGTGATCGCAAGTAAACCAGTTCTGAAAATTCGAGTGACGATAGTAGTACGGCTCGATCAGCTTGGCCTCGCCTATAACGAACGCCCCGAATTGCCCCAGCCCATAGCCCCGCCTTGCCACCAGCGATCGGCGGTCAAAGCGTTTGTGATACTCGATGCCCACCAGGCGTCCTTTGTCGGCAGCCAACTTCTCGATTTCCACGGCCTGTTCGTGTCTGAGAACCAGCGGCTTTACACACAGCACGTTCTGGTCGCAGTGCAGCGCGTACCGCACCACTTCGTTGTGAAGATGGTCGGGCATGGCCACCACGACCATGTTGCCCGGTGCCATCGCCGCGACGACTTCCTTGTAAAGCTCGGGGAACTTCTTCTCCGGCGGTTCTCCCAACGCTGGATGGGGTGTGAAATCCTGCCCCGGAAAAGCTTCCTTGAAGTCTGCGCTCTCCGCCAGGGCTTTCAAGGGGGCACTGTCCAAAGCGCAAATATCGATCTTGCGGACGACGCCCGTTCGTTGCAGATGGTATAAGGACGGAAGGAGTAGATCATAGGTGATCATTCCCCCGCCCACCATCGTGACATCAAGACTATTACCTGACTCTGGAGTCACGGACTCCTCCTGTGATCGGCCGTAAGCCAAATGACAATCCAATAGACTAACATGGTGAGAGCGAAGACTCCACTTTCAGTTTGCACTCACTCGCAACGGCCGACACAGGTCGTGAATCGCGCCTTGCGGCCTTGGCGCTGGGCAGCGATTGCGCTCATAGTCGGCCCGGGTGTATATTCGTTCCGACCTCGAGATTCCGGCCAGGGGGACTGCCTTGGTCAACCGCAACATGAGCCGGATGATTTTCATTCTCGCGCTCTTCCTGCTCGCGCCCCATCATCGCCTGGAGGCACAGGTAGCCCCGTCCCGAGGCGCGCCGAAGACGTACGTCGACATGACGCCTGGTGAACTCGCCAAGCAGGTTCCCGAGCTCAAGCATCTGGAGCCGGCCTCGAGCCAGGACGAGTTGCCGACGCTCCTGCAGCGTGTGGGCGCGAACGTCGCCGACTTTTTCTCTAACTTCTCGAATACTACTTGTTACGAGAGCGTCGACTCCACGGTGGACGCTTCGCTTGAGACACTACCGTTTGACATCGATACCCAGTACTCCTTTGATAATTCGCGCTCGAGGACTTACAGTTCCAGATTCAACTACCTGGCCCTGATTCAGCCGGGGGCCGACAGGACTCGCCTTCGGGAGTTACGAACCAACTCCAAAGGTGATACTCCCCCGCTTCGGCCCCAGGACGCGTTTGTCAGCCTCGGATTCGTTTCCATGACGGCACATTTTCACCCCGACTTCCAATCTGACTCCTGCTTCCGCTATCTGGGGCGACAGGTGGTGGCCGGACAGAGCGCTTACGTCGTCAGCTTTTCGCAGCGCCCTGAAGCGGCGCGGCACACGAGCTTGGTTGTGTTCACCAATAAGACGGCCACTATTTTCGTTCAGGGCATCGCGTGGCTGGATCCTGTGACCTTTAACGTCCTGCGCCTGCGAACCGACCTGCAGCACCCGGAGACGACCGTCGGACTGCTCAAAGAGACCACCGAAGTGGAGTACTCGGAAGTGAGATTTCCTCAGGGCGGCAAGAAATTGTGGCTGCCGCGCCAGGTGAGCGTGAGTGGGCAACTGGGCCGATACGCGTTTCGCAACCGCCATCACTACTCCGACTATCGGCTGTTCAATGTCCAGAGTCGAATACTGCCTCAAATGCATTGAGCGGGTAGGCAGCGCGCGCCTTGAGGTCTATGATTTATGGACACAGAGGATGAGCAATGGCTCGAAATCCCCGTATCACCCTGGCTGCACGCGTGAGTCTGACGGTTTGCCGGTTCTTGGCGCTTGCGGTTCTAATCTCGCCCAGCAGCCCTGGCACTGCCGCGCTGAATCAATCCGAATTCAAAGCTGCCCCGAAGACGTACGTGGAGATGACGCCTGGTGAACTCGCCGCAGGCCCGGCATCCCCTCAACAGTCGGCCGGATGCGATGATGAAAAGCTAAAGCCCTACCCCTACGAGTCCAAGATTGGAGTCAAGAATGGGTGCACGGTCTATCACGAAGACTTTCAGAACACGTCCAGCGGGTGGCCCAACAAGCAGGGGTACCATTACAAGTCCGGGACTTACGAGATTGTCAACGTCAGGCCGCAGCCGGGGTCGAGTTATGCGTTTGACTACGACCACAGTTCCGTGAGCGCTATGTGAAGCGCAGGGCCTACTCGGGAGCTGGGAGGTGAGGTTGTGGAGGGGGTGGCTCAATCCTGACGGTTGAGGGTGGCCAAGCTTGCG
>Ga0326728_10022300_pt1 | contig 11775 bp, 13 predicted proteins | sample MB3enrmetagenome_FD_207602 | JGI IMG/M metagenome (GOLD analysis project Ga0326728, IMG submission 207602) | Lab enriched peat soil microbial communities from McLean, Ithaca, NY, United States - MB31MN | ecosystem: Environmental > Terrestrial > Soil > Wetlands > Peat | place: USA: New York... | reverse complement strand
GGCCGACCGGGTATGGTCCGAGCTTTGAGGACATCCAGGCCACCCTCCCGGTATCGTGCCATCCACCCGAACACAGTGGAACGGGCAAACCCCAGGACACTCGCCAGATACTCCGGGCGAGCGCCACGCTCTACTTGCTGAACGACCCGTATTCGAACCTGCTCGAGTGTCTTGTGGTCCAGCTTCCGCCCGTCGTTGTCTCGCATACCCAATGTACTACAACAAAAGGGAAGAAAAGTCTAGTTACTTATGAACTTGTTAGTAAAACAAAAACAGGGTGCGACGTAACAGGTCGCATCCTGTTTTTTACAAACAACGAAAATAAACGGCAGCTAAATTATGGCAGGATTAGCGGATTAGTATGCACCAAACCAATTTTGTGACGGGTTATTTGCTGCCGGCATCTTTGGGGGATGTTTTAGCCGTTTTATTACCAAATTTTTTAGCTCTGTCCTGGTTGGTCCATCTGATTTTCAGATAGATTAACCCGGCAATTAAGAGAATGACGACGCCGATGAAGATAAATAATCCAACATAATGGCCGTTTGTCTGGTCTCCCATAATATTCTCCTTTACATTTATCAGGACAACAGATAAATTGTAAATTCAGATTCTATTTACTTATATCTACTCAGTTATAAATATATAATAACACGTTGGACAATTTTACAACAAAAACAAGAAGCATTTCAATGCCTGCGGGAAAATCAGGCTGAAAAATAATAATGAACGTCCAAAATTCGTATGAAATAACAGAACCGTCCGTTAATCTACAGCGGTTTTAGCGGAGGACGACGGATTAACTTTTTGTTTAACGGCCTGGATGGCACGGATGCGCTGCAGCAGGGGCGGGTGAGAGTAATTCAAAAAGACATATAAAGGATGAGGAGTCAGATTGGAAAGGCTGCCGGCGGACAGTTTCTTTAACGCATTGGCTAAACTGGCCGGATTTTCAATTGTTTCCGCAGCGAAACGGTCCGCAGCGTATTCGTGCGCCCGGGAAATCATTTCCATGACAATTGACAAAACGAGCTCGATTGGTGTGTAAAGCAAGCCAAAGAACAAAATACCGGCATAGACCGGCATACCGGTGAGATAAAAGGCGTGGTAGAGGCCTTGATTGGAGAGAAATAAGGATAACAGCAACAAGAGCAATCCGGTGTGTAAAACGCTGATGATCATACCGGTGAGGATGTGTTTTTTCTTGTAATGCCCGACTTCATGGGCGAGCACGGCCACCATTTCCGGGACGGTCTGTTGAGCAATCAAGGTATCGAACAGCGCGATGCGCTTGTTGCGGCCAAAACCGGTAAAAAAAGCGTTTGATTTACTGGACCGTTTGGAACCATCAATGACAAAGATATTTTTTACAGGGAAGTTGACCGAACCGGCGTATTTGAGGATGGCATCTTTCAGCTCGCTCGGCGCCATCGGCGTAAATTTGTTGAACAACGGCATAATCCAGGTGGGGGCGACAAACTGGACGCCCAGAGAAAACACAATCATCGCCGCCCAGCAGTAAAGCCAGGCATAGGAGCCGACGTACTGGAAAAGATATAAAATACCGGCTAACAGCAGGCCGCCTAAAACCGCGCCGAGGATGACACCCTTGATTAAATCCGAGACAAAGGTGCGGGGGGTAGTTTTATTGAACCCGAAACGCTCCTCAATTACGAAGGTGCTGTAAATACCAAAGGGCAATTTCAACAGGCTGTAGACCAAAAACAGGATACCGATGTAGAACAGGCCGGCAACCACCGGTACGAAATGCCAACCGGTGACAATTTGACTAAACCAGCTAAAACCGTGCGCGAACCAGAAAACCAACAAAACCAATAACGAAAAAACGCTTTCAATCATACTGAAATCGGTTGTGACTCGGAGATACTGCTGAGATTTCCGGTATTCCTCGGGTTTGTAAATACCCTGTAAATCCGGCGGCGGTTCGAGTTTGAGGGATTTAAGGTTGAGCAGGTTGGCCACCAGCTTCAGCGCAAAATCTCCAAGCAAAGCGACGAGGATAATAACGGCATATATATTCATGGTGCGAAATTACTCACGTTGAAAAAGATATTTAAATAATAGCATAAGCGGTCGAGGTACGAGTAGCAAGTTACCGGTTATGAGTGGAGAGGCAAGAGTTGCGAGATTTTTGTCATTGAAATCAAGGCATACAGGCGATATATTAAGAGTGAAAAAGTAAAGGAGGAAGCAGATGGACGTGATAGTTTATTCGACACCGACCTGACCGTACTGCACGATGGTGAAAGAGTTTCTTTCACAAAAAGGGGTTAGATATCAGGATCGCGATGTTTCCGTGAACCGGGCATACGCCGAGGAGATGGTGAAAGCGACGGGACAAATGGGGGTGCCGGTGACGATTATCGACGGGCAGACGGTAATCGGGTTCGACCGGGGGCGGCTGGAACAAATACTGGCGCAAAGACAAGCTAACAAACGGCCGTCGCTGGGAATAACGATTGCGGACGCAGGCAAAGTAACCGCTAAAAACGGGAACGGGGTGAGAATTGGTGCATATATCGGCAGTGTGAGACCTAATTCCACCGCTGAAAAATTGGGGTTGGCCACCGGCGATATCATCACCGAATTCAATTTGAGATCTATCGCCACCTCCTCAGACCTGGAACAGGCACTGACACAATCGAATCCGGGTAGCCGTATTTCCCTGGCATTGATCCGCGGCGATAAAAAGATAACCAAAGAGGGGATATTTTAACTGCACAGCTAGTTTATTCTTTGAACCTCTCGTAACAAACGATTTCATCCAGGGATTTACGGGTTTTAGGTCGGCCTGTTGTTTTGGGTAAGCCGAGGGTAAGGAGCGAGACAAGCCTGTATTTATCAGGGATATCTAAGATTTCCCGCGCGGCTTCCTGGGAGAAAGCACCGATCCAACAAGTGCCGAGACCTTCGTCCACGGCGGCCAGGGTCATATGGTCTACCGCAATTGCAAGGTCAACGGCATAGCCGGGGACGCCGCAACGCATCAGGCCTTCGGGCATGGTGGCGATTGCGGCGATAACCACAGGGGCCTGGGCGACATGGTTTTGACCGCCAGAGGCTTTCGCGAGTTCCTGACGTTTTTGGGGGTCCTGAACCACGACAAATTTCCAATACTGGCGATTGGCGCCGGAAGGGGCGAGGCGGGCTGCTTCCAGTACATTCAGAAGTTTGTTTTCGGGAACGGATTTGTTTTCATATTCGCGGATGCTGCTTCGTTTGCGGATGGCGTCTTTGAGTTCCATTTTGATTATTCTCCTCTTAGTAGCTTTGTTAAATTATATCGCATATTTCGGATTTGGTGAATAATCATGAGGATGGTTACACATAACCATCAGTAGATACCGGCCTATGTCGGCCTGGACATAAGAGGTGGGCCTTGCCCACCCTACAATACCGGATTTTTTATACTACGCGAATGACAAATAGAGGCAGGGAAGATGGGGCGGTCGGTTTTCAAACCCGACCCTGCAGGAAGTGATTTAGTTTAGAATACGATACTGTTTAACCTACTTTTAGATACCGGCTTTCGCCTGTATAGAGAGGTTACATAACGATATATTGATCATCTTGTCATTGTGAAGTCCCCGCTAGTTTTTTCTTTTTAGCTTTCTTTTTTTCGTTGGATTTAACGAAACGGGACAGTTTGCCGCCGCACCAGGGGCAGACTCCCTGAATCGTATGGCGCATATTTTTCAAAACGACACGGCGGGGATTTTTAATTTCGCGCATGCGGCCGCACTTGATACAGGAAGCCTTAACCGGCGGGATTATTTCCTCTGCTGCCTTACGGGGAACAACAAGGATGCTGACCGGTTTTGCTTCTTTATGATTGGTGACCAGTTCTTCGAGGAAATGGTTCAAAGTGGCGGTAGCGACACAGACCACCATATCCGCGCCGCCGTAATACACAAACAGGCGGTCGTTAATAATTACAGCGCCGCAGGGATAAACCACGCCGGCCTTACAGCCTTCGTTCTCGCAGACCGCGGTCGGTTCCAAAATGGGATTCCTGGTACGGGCCAAGACCTTAGTCGGGTCTTTCAAATCAAGCAGCATCGCACCGATTTTATAACGGGATTCGTCAGAAGCACCGACGGCCTGATAAATGAGGAGCCAGCCGTCCCGTGTGCGCAGTGGCGGCGGACCGCAACCAACTTTCAGACTGTCCCAGTCGGAGCTCAATGCGCGGGTAGGAATTTTATACTGGCCTACCAGCCAACGGGTTTTACCGTCAAAATCGAGGTCGTCTACAAAATCAATCAGAATATTCGGAAAGACGCGGTGGAAAATAACATATTTGCCTTCGATTTTCTCCGGCAGAATGCAGGCATTCTTATCCACGATAAAAGGCGGCGAAATCAGGACAGGCTTCTTCCAATGCCATTGATGATGTAAAAATTCATCGAGATTAATAGAACTCAAAGCAACCCGGGGATGACTATGACCGTCGTAAGCGACATACGTCATGTAAACCGTGCGGCCGATTTTGGTGAGGCGAGGGTCTTCACAGCCGCCCATGCCGCCCCCGCCGGAGATAAAATTACCGATAGGCTCCGGCAAGTAGGGATGGGATAGGTTAACACCTTCGAAAGGTTCCCGCGGTACATAAACCGGTTTTACGAGCCGCTCATCAATATGAAATCCATCCCGGCTGGAGGCATAGCCCAGGACAGAAACATCCGATTCCCCGATGGCCCGGTAAAGCAGGTGCACTTTGTTATCTTCATAAATCGCGGCGGGATTAAAAACAGCTTTAGTTTCCCAAAGGCGCCCAGTATCCGGCTTGAGAATTGGATTGCCGTTAAATCTATCGAGTTTGAGTTGAATATTACTTACCGGTTTCATTTGTTCAGATTTGTTCGCAACCATACTTCGCTTCACCTCAATAGGGCATAGTTAATGCTCTTAAAAATATACTTTAAATATAATCATAAATGAGAGTTTATTACTTTGGCTGTAATGGTTGTCACATGTTTTCCCTGGAATCTGGCCATGGCCAGTTCATTTTCACTGGGCATCCGGCTGCCGGAAACACCGGAAATACTGCCGGCGCCGTAAGGGCTACCGCCGGTGATTTCACTCATCGTGGTCTGACGATTTTCAGAGTACGGCAGGCCGACAATGATCATACCGAGGTGTAATAACGTAATGTAAATATTGATTAAAGCAGTCTCCTGGCCGCCGTGCTGAGTGGAAGAAGTAGTAAAAGCACTTCCGACTTTTCCGATGAATGAATTTTGCGACCACAAACTGCCGGCTTGGTCGAAAAAATTTCGCATTTGAGAGCACATATTACCGAACCGCGCCGGGGAACCGAAAATAACCGCGTCGGCGTTAACCATGTCAACAGGTTTTGCATAAGGAATATGAGCAAAAACTTCCCGGGCTTTTCTGTTACCGGATTTTTCCAATAGTTCACAAGGCATGATTTCGGGGATTTGCAGTAACTGCACATCGGAACCGGGCACTTCTGCGGCACCCTGCGCGATTGCTTCCGCTAAACGATAAGTGTGACCGTATATACTGTAAAAAATTACTATAACTTTCATCGTCCCACCACCGCAAAACCCTGTGCCGTATGGATGTGTGTCAACAGCTAACTATTCCTTTCAGAATTCTGGAGTTGCGGTCGGACCTTATCCATCGGTTGATAATTTTCCAGGACAACCCGGCGTAATGGATCGGTCGGGTTACTGTAAGGCATGACCTTGCAGCCGCGAGCGACGGCCATATGTGACGAAACGAAAGAACCTTTGCCCAATAATGTGTATTCTTTAGTGGGCGTGCTGTTTTTACCAAAGCCGACGTAACAAAAATCACCGATGCTGACGTCTTCATCCGCGATGCAGGAATCAACGACGGTGTGCACGCCGATATTAACATTTGACATAATAACAGAATTCTTAACGACAGCATGTTCATCAACGCGGACACCGGGAGAGAGGACCGAGTTTTCGACACGGCCTTTGATGACACACCCCGGACTGATAATACTATTCAGGACGGTACCGGAAAGGGACTGCTTAACCGGATTTTCGGGTTCGCAGGTCAGAACCGGCCAGGTACCCGTGAGTGAAAATGGCGGTTTCGTACCGGTGAGTTCCATACTGGTATCAAAATAAGCATCAATGGTACCGACATCGCGCCAGAAACTGTCGAACTTATAAGCAAAAACACGCTGTTCACCGACCATGGCGGGAATGATGGAATAGCCGAAATCGTGAATGGATGACGATTCGGAAGCATCGCGGACAAGCCGGCGGACCAGGGCGTCTTTGTTAAAAATATAGATACCCATCGAGACCAGATTGCTTCTGGGGATATCCGGCTTCTCTACATACTCAATAACATAACCGTTATCGTCAATCGTCAGTGTGCCGAAACGGTGGGCTTCCTCGATGGGGACAGGCACGACCCCGACGGTAACATCAGCCTGTGATTTCTCATGGAAGGCCAGCATCTTGCGGTAATCCATTTTGTACGCATGATCGCTGGGCATGATTAATATTTTATCAGCCGGTTGTTTTCTTAAATACTCCAGGTTCTGGTAAACAGCGTTGGCAGTGCCGGTATAAATGCCGTTGTTCACGGGTTCTAGTACTGCGATCCCGTTATTCCCGGAGTTGCTATTTTGCCAGCGGTTAACATAATCCATCAGTTCGCCGCGGCGGTAGTCAACCAGGACAGCCACGTCGCCAATCTTGGAATGTAGACAGTTACTGAGGCAAAAATCGATAAAGCGGTATTTACCGGCAAAAGGTAGGGCAGGTTTAGGCCTGACCTGACAAAAAATATCCATCCGCGTACCTTTTCCACCGGCTAAAATTGTGGCAATCATTTTCCCCATTTGAATACTCCAGATGAATATATTTTATAGCGTTAAATACAGGCGGCATGGTTCGGCGGAACCGCAATCGTGATAAATATGATTGCCGTATTGGGTAAATTTGCGGGTATTATTGAGGCTGCCGCGATTGAACCAGATGGTTTCGAAGGATTTGCAGGCGGGACAAAACACCATAACTTCCTTCGATAACCGGTCGTCTTCGGCGACGACAGCATGAGGAATTTGTTGATTTGCAATCCAGGACATTGCCATACTCATATCTCACTTTTAAAAGTATTTACAAGTGCTATTCTAGAGGTTAAAGAATCAAGAAGTTATAAAAAATGGGGGAAATATATAACGAAAATATGGCATTTTAGAATAATTAAGTCATCCGACACAGGTGAAGAAATGTGAAGAGTGATGGTTTGGGATGGCATCGAAGGGGAAGAAACCTGCGAACACTTCTCTTAAAGAAAATGAATTCGGTAGATACCGGCCTGCGCCGGTGTGGAGATAATTGGTGGGCGTTGCCCACCCTACAGGAAGTGCGTTAAACAACATTTAGACACTGGCCTGCACCGGTATGGAATGGAACAGACTTCCGGCTTTCTGTATATGATGTGAAAGCGAGTAAGATTAGATTAATTTAGGGGAAAATGTCATAAGAATGTCAGCCGCGGGGTCCTGAATGATATAACTATTTAAGAATAAATAGCAGATAATAACATCAGACGAACAACATACAACAAAAAGGAGGCACAGATGTTGAGAATCGCAACAAAAACAAAAATGACTCCTGAAAATGTAATAATTGAAGCCGTGAAGTTTTTCGGGCCGGAAGGCTATAAATTGAATATTTCTGGCCGGACAGATACAACGGCCAGTTTTGAAGGCGGCGGCGGCTCTGTTGAAATCAGCGCCTGCGGGGACGACGGCAAAACGGAAGTGGAATTTCTTTCACTAGAGTGGGATTACCAGGTAAAGGAATTCATTAAATCAATCCGATAACAATTACCGGAAATAAAGTTTGGGAGAAAACAAAATGGCAGATTTTACGGAAATCGGGAAAACTTCTGAAGTTGAACCGGGGATGATGAAAGGAGTTAAAGTAAACGGGAAAGATATCTTAATCGCGCTGGTAGACGGGAAATACTACGCGGCGGCCGGCCATTGCCCTCACATGAAAGCAATGCTGGCGAAAGGAAAACTGAATGGGACAATTGTCAGTTGCCCGATGCACGGTTCGCAATTCGATTTGAAGACCGGGAAAGTCCTGCGATGGGTGACCGGTCTAGGGTTTATGTCTTTTATGGGAAGGCTGATGTCGTCATTAGGAATGGCCTCAAAAAATGAAAAACCGCTGGAAGTTTACGAGGTCAAATTGGAAGACGACCGCATAACCGCAAAAATCACCTGACCGGCGGCTATTTATTAAAAATATAACCGGTTTTCGGGACAGTGCTGATAATTTTAGGATGAGCCGGGTCAATTTCGAGTTTTTGCCGTAGGCGGCTAATCCACGTACGCAATATTTGCACATCGTCGCGGTATTCCGGGCCCCAAACCCGGGCAAGCAAGTCATAATAAACCATCAGGTGCCCGGCGTTAGCGGCGAGTTCATTAAGTAACAACCATTCGATACGCGTGAGCTTCACTTCTTTACCCCGCACAGCGATATGACGTTCTTCAAAATTTATGTTCAGGCCGTTAATCGCCAGTTCTTTGGGCAGATTCTTTCTTTCGGGAAGATTCAAGCGGCGGCGGATGGCCTCGATGCGGGCGACCAGTTCATCGGGGTTAAAAGGCTTGGGCAAATAATCATCGGCACCCAAACCGAGACCTTTGATACGGTCGGTATCGTCGCCGCGGGCGCTGAGCATAATCACCGGCACCGAAGAAAAAGCACGCAGCTCTTTTAACGTTTGAAAACCGTCCATTTTAGGCATAACGACATCCAGCACAACCAAATCCGGCTCCTGGCCCTGGATTTGGTCCAGCGCTTCGATGCCGTTAGCCGCCAGAATGACTTCGTAATTCAACAATTTGAGTTTAGCTTTGAGAAAATTGAGGATGCGCTCCTCATCGTCCACGAGCAAGATTGTAAATCGTTTCATGATACCACCTCAAATTCTTATTACTGTTTACTGTGTCCGGAAAGCACCCATTTCCGGCATCGGCAGGGTGAATTGGAAAGTTGAACCGGCACCGAGTTGAGATTCCACCCACACGCGACCCCCGTGGGCTTCAACCAGACGCCGGCAGACGACGAGTCCGAGGCCGGTACCCGCAACGGTGCTATTTTCGGGTTCAAGGCGCTGGAACGGTTCGAAGAGCATACCCTGTTTTTCCAAGGGGATGCCGATACCTTTGTCCCGAACACCGATGAGGACTTCACCGTCACGGCGCTTGGCGAAAATTCCAATTTTCGTTTTCGGGGCTGAATATTTGATAGCGTTATCGAGCAGGTTATGTAGAATGCGACGCAAACGTACCCGGTCGGCATTCACGACAATAGATTCGTCGCAATCAATCGAAATGGTATGTCCGGCGGTCTGCTGCTTCATGCTCCGGATAACGGCAATAAAGGTTTCCCTGATATTCACGGGTTCTTCATTAATCCGGAGGCGGTTAGCCTGGGCGCGGGCCAGTTCCAGCAAATTCGCAAGGATATCGGAAAGCATCTCGGCTTCGGAATAAGCATCGCTGACAAGCTGTTTGGTTTCTTTTGTAGATAATTTGTCGCCTTCGGTGATGACGGTGCTAAGCGCGCCCAGAATGACCGTAAGCGGTGTGCGCAGCTCATGAGAAACTAGGCCGATGAATTCATCCTTGAGCTGGTCAACCTGTTTTAGAACATGCAGTTCGGCATCGCGTTCTTTCAGCGCCTGAGAGGCTTTTTCGCTATCACGGCGTATGCTTGTTTCCTGCAACTCCCTTTCGATAGCCGGACCGAGACGGGAGAGGTTGTCTTTCATGATATAATCGGCGGCGCCGGCCTTCATGGACAAGACGGCGGTATCGTCGCTGATTTTACCGGAAGTAATAATAAAAGGAATATCGAGACCCTTGCTTTTGAGAAGTTTCAAAGCTTCCAGCCCGCTGAATTGCGGCATCACAAAATCGGAAATTACGATGTCCCACGATTGTTTTTCGAGGGCAGAGTTTAAGCCGTCAGCAGTAAAAACACGTTCGTAAATCGGTTCATACCCGCTACGCCGCAGTTCCCGGAGGAGCAGTAAAGCGTCATTTTCGGAATCCTCGACGATAAGCACATTGAGCGGTTTACTCATTTATTATCCTGGTATCCTGCGGCGGGGCTTCGTTAAGGACCAGCCAGTAAAGTCCCAATTGACGGATGGCTTCGGCAAACTGATTAAAATTCACGGGCTTGCGGATGTAGCTGTTGGCGCCCAGAGAATAACCTTTGATAAGGTCACTCTCTTCTTTGGAAGATGTGAGAATCACGACCGGGAGCAGTTTGGTACGATTATCGGAGCGGATTTTCTTCAGTACTTCCAAGCCGTCAATTTTAGGGAGTTTTAAGTCCAGTAAAATAACCTCCGGCATGGCCGTCATATCTCGGCTGGAATAATTGCCCGTGCCGAAAATGTAATCCAGCGCTTCCGCACCGTCCCGTGCCACCACCAGCTTATTAAGAATATGCGATTTTTTTAGGGCCCGTTCGGTTAAAATGACATCATCTGGGTTGTCTTCCACCAGTAAAATAATTTTCTCTTTCAAGCCAGGCTCCTTATTTTTTAGTTACGAGTTTACAGTTAGGAGTTAACAGTTGTGGGTTACGAGTACCCACTGCAAGATAGTTATTGCTTATCTGTTTTACCGCCTAACGTAAAATAAAAAACGGCCCCCTGACCGACTCTAGCTTCAGCCCAGACGCGACCGCCGTGACGTTCGATAACACGCTGAACAGAAGCCAACCCAATGCCGGTACCCGGGAATTCCGCAATGGTGTGCAGCCGCTGAAACGGTTTAAAAAGCTTATTAGCATAAGTCATGTCAAAACCGACGCCGTTATCACTGATAAAATAGACCTGACGACCTTCCTTTTGCGTAATGCCAAATTCGATATGCGCCACCGTTACTTTACCGGTAAACTTGACGGCATTTTCAAATAGATTTTCCAGGGCGAGAGAAAGCAGTTTTTCATCGCCATACGCAGTTAATCCGGGAGATATTTTAAACATAATTTTACGTTGCGGCGCTTCATTTTTCAAATTCGTGCAAATCTCACGTACCATTTTCGATAAATTCACCTCATGAAGCGCCATTTCGGCGCGGGTGATCCGAGAGAGGCGAAGCATATCGTCGATTAACTGTGCCATAAATTCCGCCGAACGCTGTATGCGCCGAAGGTAATCCTTGCACTCATCGTTCAAAGAATCATTACAATCTTCAATCAATATTTGGCTGAAACCCTGCATACTCCGTAAGGGTGCACGCAGGTCGTGGGAGACGGAATAAGAAAAAGCTTCCAGTTCTTTGTTAGAAACTTCCAACTCGGCAGCACGGTTTCTTAAGATTTCATTCAGTTTTTTAACTTCAACTTCAGCCAGTTTCCGCTCAGTAATATCCTGGCCCTGGGCAATAGTGGCAATTATCTGTTTGCCGCCATTATCATAAACATTGGCGGAGTTCCAGAGAACAATACGAATTTCTCCGTCGATGCGAAGGATAGGTATTTCCACCGCTTCCCAGCGTTCACCGGAGAGCGTACGCCGGATCTGGTGGAGCGATTCGGCTTTTTTGTCTTCCGGAAATAAAATATCCAGTCCCAACCCCAGGACATCGCGGGATTTCCGTCCGGTTAACCTTTCAAATGCCGGATTAAACCGTGATATCCGGAAATGATTATCCCAGACAATGATCGGGGCATTCGCGTAATCAAACAAGCTATTGAGGTA
>Ga0326728_10022299_pt1 | contig 11776 bp, 8 predicted proteins | sample MB3enrmetagenome_FD_207602 | JGI IMG/M metagenome (GOLD analysis project Ga0326728, IMG submission 207602) | Lab enriched peat soil microbial communities from McLean, Ithaca, NY, United States - MB31MN | ecosystem: Environmental > Terrestrial > Soil > Wetlands > Peat | place: USA: New York... | reverse complement strand
CTGCAATCAATCCACTTCTTCCCCGGTCCCCCACGAAAAAACCTAAAATCGCCGTCCCCGTGACGAACTTGGGCTAAAGCCCCGCCCTTCCCAAAACTCGTGAGAAATCCGTAGCGGGGCGTTGGGAAAATGCGTTTCCTGGCAGCGCGGGACTCGTGGTCGGGATTTGTGGTTCTTGCAAGTGAAGAACCGCGGACCTCAAAAACGGAGGTCTGCGCTACCCTTACCCGCTGATGGGTTCAATTTCACTGAGGAGGAGGCTGGCTGGAAAGAGGACCGAGGGTTATGTGATCAGGGCGAGGGGGAGGCGGACCCGGCAGACGATGGCGGTCAATCCAGTAGGCCCAAATTACGAACAGCCACAGACCGAGGCCGGAGAAGGCGATGGCATTTTCGCTGGGTGGCGGTGGGCCGAAAATGTTGAGAAAGTAAAACAGCAGAAGCACGGCGATAAATGACCGGGGGGCGTAGGAACCGGTGCGATCGCGGGCATGGGTCGAGCGCGCGTAAATCCTTGCTCCGAGGACGAAGATGGCCCCCTCCACGAGGATGGTCCACAGGCGGGAATTCCAGAGGCTCAGGCCCACATACGTGCTGCTGCCGGGGTAAAGCGGGAGGTCGGGCCGATGGCTGAGCGCATCAAGCACCCAATGGCTGGTCACGACGAACCACAGGCAGACCGCGCCGCGCGTGTCCCGTTTAACGAGTTTATAAATACCCGCGAAAAGGCAGGCCCAGCCCAGGCACGCGAGCAGACTGTGGGAAAGAGGGTAGGAGATAAAATCCAGCGGGGTAACCGCCGTCGACCCCGGCGCAATGATCACCCGCTCGACCCCCAGGAGAAGGAAAAGCGGCCAGAGCAGGTCCAGGAATTGCGCAGCCATTACCAGGGTTCCCAGCGAGGTGCGGGGCGCCACCTTTTTCGCCGCAAGCGCGACTCCGAAGTGCCCAATAAACACGAAAAACCTCAGTGATGAGTGACGAGTGATGGGTGACGAGTGATGAGTGAAGAGTCACTTGAGGTCTCTTGCTTTTCACTATTCACTATTCACTATTTACTATTCACTCGTCACTCTTCACTCATCACTCGTCACTATACGTGGAATTCGCGCTTGAGCTTCTCGGATTTTTCCACCACGGCGCGCACCAATTGCTCTTTATGGTCCACCAGTTTTTGCGCCGTGGCCGGATCCGAGGTGGCGATGATTTGCGCGGCGAAGATGGCGGCGTTAATCGCGCCGGGCTTTCCGATGGCGGTGCAGGCCACCGGCACGCCGCCCGGCATCTGGACGGTGGACAACAAGGCATCCAGCCCTGCCAGGGTGGTGGTGGCCATGGGAACCCCGATGACCGGCAGAATGGTTTCCGCGGCAATCACTCCGGCCAGGTGGGAGGCCCCTCCCGCGCCCACGATAATGGCCTTCAGGCCGCGCTGGACGGCGGTGCGCGCATACTCCGAGGTGCGCACGGGGGACCGATGCGCGGAAGTGATTTCAATTTCAAAGGGGATTTCAAATTTCTTCAAGGTGGCGGCAGTTTCGGTCATGACCGGCAGGTCCGTGTCGCTGCCCATCACGATGCCAACCAATGGCTTGTCAGGCATCTCTTCTCTCCTCTCTTATTGGGAATGGGATAAACCCTGTTGGGAGCGGCGCTATTTGCGTGAAGCGGGGCGCTCCCCCCGCGGGGCGCGCGGGCGTTTGGGCGGCGGCTTCGGAACCCGCGCCAGCGCCTTCGCGCCAATGTCTTTCCGGTAGTGCATCCCTTCAAAATGCAGCTTGCTAACTCCCGCATAGGCACGCTGGATGGCGGAGGGCAAATCCTCGGCAATGGCGGTTACTCCCATAACCCGCCCGCCGCAGGTCAACAATTGATGATCCTCGAAGCGCGTGGCGGCATGGAAAATCTTGACGCCCCCGAGCGCTTCCACCGCTTCATAACCGGTGATGGTCTTGCCGGTCTCCGGCTTCGCAGGATATCCGCTGGAGGTCAGCACCACGCAGACAGCGGGGTTGGGGGTCCAGTGAACGTCCACCGATGCCAGCCGGCCCTCGATGGACGCCCCCAGGATTTCCGTGAGGTCGGAGCGCAGGCGCATGAGGATAGGCTGGGTTTCGGGATCACCGAGGCGGACGTTGTACTCCAGCAGCATGGGGCCACTGGGCGTCATCATCAACCCGCAATACAGGAAGCCCCGGTAGGGAGAACCCTCCAATTCCATGCCCGCCAGCGTGGGCGCCACGAACGAGCGAAGAATTTCGTCATGCAGCGATTCGCTGAGGATGGAGTCGGCGCTGTACGCCCCCATGCCCCCGGTGTTGGGGCCCTGGTCCCCATCCAGCAAAGCCTTGTGATCCTGGGTGGGGACAAGAGGCAGAATGCCGCGGCCATCGGTGAGCACAATGAAGGAGGCTTCCTCGCCCGTCAGGCACTCCTCGATGACCACCCGGTCGCCCGCGCTCCCCAGGGTCTTGCGGAGCATAAAGTCCTCGACAGCTTTTTGCGCCTCCGCATGGCTGCGGGCCACCACCACGCCTTTGCCCGCCGCCAGGCCGTCTGCCTTCACCACCACGGGAAGCGGGAAGCGCGCGAGAATATTGACGGCATCCTCGAAATTGCCGGCCACTTCGAAGCGCGCGGTGGGAATGCCGTGCCGGCGCATGAATTCCTTGGCAAAAACCTTGCTTCCCTCCAGGCGCGCCGCCGCCTTGTTGGGGCCGATGATGGCCATCCGTTCCTTCTCAAACTCATCGACGATGCCGGCCACCAGCGGCGCTTCCGGACCCACAATGGTCAGGTCAGGATGCAGGCGCTTGGCCAGCTCCACGACGGATCGGGTTTGCGCAAGGTCAACCGGAAGGCACTCCGCTTCCTGCGCAATGCCGGCATTCCCCGGGGCACAATACAACTCTTCCATCTGCTGGCTTTCGTGGAGCTTCCATGCCAGAGCGTGTTCCCGACCACCGGATCCGATCACGAGAAGCTTCATAAGATGGCGTACACTATTCGCAATGATAGGAGTTTGTCAATCCGTTAGATGTGAATATTCGCAGGGCGGCTGCCAAGGGGTTGATTTTACGGGGTGAATGGTTGCCGCAAAACGGGCGAAATGCCCCGCTCGGCGGCAGCCTGGTGAGACGATTTATTTCCCCCTGGCCCCTTGTCCATTGTTCTCTAAATGCGCTCTCTCTATCTCTACGATTCTATCCGATAATCAATAATTCGTCGGCAAGGAAATTTCCTGACCGGCTATTCTTCCGCGGCATCGCGAAACGCCGCATCAAGTTTCGGCAGAATCAGGTTCAACCACTCGCGGTGTTCGGGTTTCATCAAAACCGAACGCAGGCAGAGCACGGTGTCTTGAGGGTTGGACGAATCGGCCGGGAGCGAGGGGAAATACCCGGCGGGCAGGCGGGCCATCGCGAGGTGCAGGCCGCGCCGGGCGGCGGCCGAGAAAATGCGCTGTGTCCACTCCGAAGCAAGGCGTGTGGACGCGGCGCGCGGCGCCCAGACAACGATGTCCAACTCGGGAGGAAAGGGCTGGAGCCAACGGGGATCGGCGGCAAGGTGCTCCGCCAGGCGGAGGGCGGCTTCCCGGCAGGCCTCCAGGCCGCGGGCGAATTCACCCCCGCGCTCGAGGGGCAGCAATTTTTGGGTGGCCCACAGCGCCACCGCCGAGGCCCCCGGGCGCGAGCATTCCAGGCTGATTTCACCCAGATGGAGTTCCGAGGAAGTGAAGTAGGTGTAAGGGCAGTCATGTTTGTACAGCGCCCCCACACTCGGATCGCGAAACAGCACGCATCCGCACCCGTAAGGCTGCAAGCCGTGCTTGTGGGGATCAACCACAATGGAATCGGCCTGGCCAATTTGGTCGTAGGCGGCGCGGGCTTCCCCCGCCAGATTTCCGGCGAGGGTGAAGTAGCCGCCGTAGGCTGCATCGACATGCAGGCGGAAGCCGTGCCGGGCTTGCAGGCGGAGGATTTCCGGCAAAGGATCGACGGAGCCCGTCCCCGTGGTGCCCAGGGTGGCTACAACACAGCCGATGTCTCCCCCCGCCAGCCTTTCCGCCAAAGCCTGAGTGTCCATCCGCCCTCGGGGGTCGCTGGGCACTTCCGCAAACGGCAATCCCAACACGCTGCTGATGCGGTGGTGCGCATAGTGAGCCTGCGCGGAGGCGGCAATCTTTTTTCCCGGATGAAGTCGCCCCGCCACCCAGAGCGCCTCGAGATTCGCCATGGTGCCGCCGCCGGTGAGATGCCCCAGGGGGGCCTGCCAGCCGAACATCGCGGCGATCTCCGCCACCGCCTCCTTCTCCATGGCCGAACTGGCGCGCCCGCCGTCCAGCGCGTGATTGTTGGGATTGATCCAGGTGGCCAAAGCATAGGCGGCGCGGGCAATGGGATGAGGCGGCTTGAGCATCTGGCCTGCATAGAAAGGATGGAAGTACGGATAATTATCGCGCAGGCGAATGGCGACCTGTTGCATGACCTCCGCCATGCGCTCCTGGCCCGGCGCCGGCGCGACACTGTCGGGAAGCGAGGCGAAGCCCTCCTCTAGTGCCTGGAGGGCTGCCGGTAAAAGCTCGAGTGTCCCTTTCTCCAATTGCATTGCGACCCCCATGAGGTTAAGGGTGGGATGGGATGAAACCATGGCGGGGTTCAACCCTCGGCCAGCCATGACAGGTTTGAATTCGAACAGCTAATCTATCAGAAGGCACGAAGGGGTTGCAACGCCCAGTGCGGTCGCCCAGCGGCGGGACTGGCGAACCCATTTTCGCCACATGCCGCCTATCACCTGATTTCTTTGCTGTTAAGGGCAGGTTGCTGCAACATTTCATCAAGTTCACGAGGGTTATCCGATAAATAATCGGCTTTTGACAACACATCTGATTTGACAATAACTTTCTGACTGTCCAGCGAGTGGCGGCTCTCTTTGGGATTTCAGGCTTGACCCCCGGAGCGCTAGGGGGGCAGGGGGTGAGTTTGGCTTTGCGAGCCAATTATTTCATGCTAATGTGGGGGCGCTTTCTTTTCTGCGGAATACGGACCACCATCCCACCGGGTTGGTTCTTTCCGCAGATTGTGCCTCCGGTTGAGTGGGCACTTGCGTCGGACCTTGCAAGGAGGACCATTTCTATCATGCCATTATTATCAATCCGCCAGGAATTATGGCGCGTGATTCTATTACTTAGCGTCGGTTGCATTGTAGCCCGGGGTCAGACTTTTCAGGGCAGTTTTACAGGGACCATAACCGATCCCAGCGGGGCCGTGGTGCTGGGTGCGCTGGTGACGGTCACGGAAAATGACAAAGGATTTTCGCGCAGCGCGACCACCTCCAACGACGGGAGCTATGAGGTTCCACTTCTTCCCCCGGGGCGGTACATCCTTCGTGCCCAGAAGGAGGGCTTCATAAAAATCGAGCGCGGCCCCCTGACCCTCCTCGTGAATCAGCATCTGCAGATGAACCTCTCGCTCCAGGTGGGCCCGCAGGCAACGACCATCAAGGTGGAGGCCATCCCCGCCACGGTCGAGAGCCAAACCTCCTCGGTGGGAACCACCATCGACGAACAGAATGTGAATGAGGTGCCCCTCAACGGACGGAATTTTCTGGAATTAGCCTTGCTCGTGCCCGGCGTAACGCCCGGTACCGAGGGCACCCATATCAACACCCGGGGTGGCGCCATCAATGTGAACGGGATGCGCGACTCGATGAACTCCTATTGGCTGGATGGCCTCGATGATACCTCCGTGGGAGTGGGCCAGTATACCGTGGCGCCGCCGCTGGACTCCGTGCAGGAATTCCGCATGGAGACGGGAGTTTACGAAGCCAAATTCGGCGCTCACGCCGGGGCCGAAGTCAATATGGTGACCAAGTCAGGAAACAACGATTTACACGGCAGCATTTATGAGTTCGCCCGCAATACCGATTTCGATGCGCGCGATTTCTTTGACCCTTCGGTGGCCCCCATGCATCGCAATCAATTCGGCGGGACGCTGGGCGGCCCGGCGGTGGTCCCCGGGGTGTACGACGGACACGACCGCACTTTCTTCTTTTTCGCCTACGAAGGCACCCGTGAACACCGCGACTTTTATGACAACTTCGACGTACCCACGGCGGCGGAACGCCAGGGCGACTTCACCGACCTCCTGAACCCGAACTGTGCCAGCCAAACCATTTTGCTCAATCCGTTGGCAGGTGGAGCACCCTTCACGAACATCAACCAGGTACTGCCGCAGCCGGACCCGGTGGGGCAGGCCCTGGTGAATCAGTTGCCTCAGCCCAACCTCACGAATGCCACGTGCGGCGCCGCAAACTACCAGGCGCTCGTCGAGCGGCAGGTCGGTTATGACACCATGACCGGGCGCATCGACCACCAGTTCAATAGCAAGGACTCCATGTTCGTCCGCTACAGCCTGAACTTTGACCGCGAATTCTGGCCCACGGGAACCGTTCCCGAACTCACCACCACGCTGCCGGGATATGGCCGCTTTTCTCACGATTCCTACCAGATGGCGGGCCTCGATTGGACGCACATTTTCACCCCTAAGCTCGTCAACGAGGTCAAGCTGGGGTACAACCGCTATCAAATCCGCGAAGTTGACCAGGATCTGGGCAGCAACCTGGCCGCAAGCCTCGGGATCGAAGGCGTCAAGAACATCGGCTCCGTTCCTGCGGGTGTCCCCAATATGAACTTTTCGGGGTACGCAAACATAGGAGCCGACGAAACCACGCCGCAAAGTGGCGCGGTGAACACCTTCCAGATCGGCGATACGCTGACCCACGTGTGGGGATCGCACACGCTGAATTATGGCGCCGATTTTCGCGAGGTCCATCGCGGCAATTTCTCCCTCGACAATATCATCCGCGCAGAATTTGATTTCACCGGATTTCTGACGGGCGGCCTGGGCCAGGTTTCCGCGGCAGAGTTGGGTTGCGCCACCTGCACCCTCGGCAACAGCGTCGCCGACGCGCTGCTGGGGCTTCCCCAGTACTGGCTGAATGGATTTCAGGAGTACATCTCCGGCCAATTTGGCGAATATGATTTCTTCGTCCAGGACGATTGGCGGGTCCGCCCCCATCTGACGGTGAACCTCGGCTTGCGCTACGAGTACAAGAGCCTGGTCACGGAAGGGTCGAACGGCTTTTCCAACTTCGATTTCGGCAATGGGGATCTCATGGTGGCGGGCAGGAATGCCGCAACCCTGTGGAGCTTTAACCAAAGCATCAATCCGCTCACCGGCCAGTGGCAAATCAACCCGGCGCCTTGTACGCCACAGACTTGCAGCCAGCAAACAATCAACCTGGGAAGCACGGCAAGCAACCGCTCCCTCCAGAAGCCCGACCGGAACAATTTTGCGCCACGCATCGGGGTGGCGTGGCAACCCTTTGGTAGCTCCAAAACCGTTCTGCGCGGTGGATACGGGATTTTCTACGATCAGACGTTTGGCGATGTCTATTTCCAGAAGGCTGCCAACCCACCCTTCGTGCAAATTCAGGAGGGTAACTCTCCGTCCTTGCTGGAGGAATGCCTTCTGGGCGGGCAGTGCAATTTCCAGCCGGGGAGCGGCCAAATCATCCAGAATGCCCTGTCAGGGATCGTGGGCTCGGTTTACCCCACGATGAGCCCCTTCCAACTTAATTTTCGCAACGCCTTCATCCAGGAGTGGACGGCGGATTTCCAGCAACAGGTTGGGCAGCATTGGCTCTTCGACATTGGCTACGTCGGAACCCGGGGATTGCGCCTTGTCCAGGAGACCGACCCCAATCAGCCCATGAATCTCTCCGTGGTTCCGGAGGCCGAAGATCAGGCGACGCTCGCCGCCTGCGAGAGCGTGAACGGTTGCCCGCGGCCCTATCCTTATCTTTCCAGTTTCTCGTACACACAATCCTCAGGGAGTTCCTCTTACAACTCCCTCCAGGCCAAGGTCGAGAGGCGAATGTCCAAGGGCTTGTCGCTCCTGGCCGCTTACACTTATTCGAAGTCCCTTGACACCACCTCCGGCCCCTTCAGCGATACCCGCAATGCCAACTTCCCCCAGAACTCTTACGATGTGGCGGCGGAAAAAGCCGTGTCGGATTTCAACCTTCCCCACCGGCTGTCCCTTGCCTACCTCTGGGCGATGCCGTTCGGCACGACTGTGGCCAAGCTCGATAGCCGTAGCTTGAATTACCTGATTGAAAACTGGGAAGTGGGAAGCGTGCTCACTGTCCAGTCAGGACCGCCCTTTACACCCTTCGTCAGCGGAGGCATCAGCGGCGCCGACGAGGTGCAGATCACTGGAACAGGAAATGATACGGACCGCCCGAACATCGTGGGCAGCGATTTCTACCCGTCCAAACAAACGCCCCAGGCTTGGGTGAATGCCTCCGCCTTCAGCATTCCCAGCCCCTTCACCTTCGGCAATGCCGGGCGTAATATTTTGCGGGGGCCGGGATCGGGGAGCTGCGATTTCACCATCCATCGCGACTTTCGCCTGGGGGAAGCCAGCCGCCTGGAGTTCCGCGCCGAGATGTTCAATATCTTCAACAGGGCAAACTTCGACATTCCGCAGCGCAACCTGTCTTCGCCCAGCTTCGGCCAGATTTTCAACACCATTCAGCCCATCGCGGGCCTGGCCTCCGGCGGTCCGGGTGAACCGCGGGAACTTCAACTCGGCTTGCGGTTGACTTGGTAGGTCACGACAAAGCACACGGCCGCTGCCAAGAATGCCGGCACCGAAATCCATTTCCAGCTCATCATTGCCCTTAGGAAGTGGGGCTGAGAGTTTCGCCAAATTTCTCTTGGTAAATATACTCGCGCATGGGGAGTTTCGAGATGCCCGCCGGCTGACCTTCCTCGCCATATCCGATGGGGAGCAGGGCGGCCACCAGGAAGTGGTCGGGAATGTGAAAGTGGGTTTTGATTTTGGCTTCGTCGTACTCCGTGACCCAGTAAGCCGACAGATTAGATTCTGCCGCGCCCAGCAGGATCTGGTGCACAGCCACATAGGCATTGGCCAGGGCGGTGCGTTTGGCAACCTGTGGTGAGGAGGAATAGTATTCGCGCACCCGGCGCAGCGCCTCGTGGCCTTCTTCCTCCGTGATTTTCTGGCTGGCGATCAATTCCTGCAAATACTGGGGCGCAGACTTCCACGCCAGGGTGTCTGCCAGGCAGATCAGAATGACGGGCGCGGAAGTAAGGGGAACTTTGATGTAGGTGGCCGCTTCAAGATATTTCTTGGCGGCATCGCCACGCACCACGATCCAGCGCCAGGTTTGCAGGTTCCATTCCGAAGGCGCCTGGCGGGCCGCCTCAATGAGGCTTCCCAGGCAGTCATCCGTTATGCCCTGTGCGCTGAAGCGGGGGAACATCGGCCCCACCCCCAGCGGGGCTTTCTTGTGCGAACGGGCATTATCCGCTTTGGCATTATCACGCATAGAAAGGCAATCGCTACCCCATCGGGTGGCAGCCGGCGACGAAAAAGATTCCGAAAATGATGGCATAAAGCAATTCACTGAAGCCCAGCCGATGAACCTGGAGCGGCCGGGGGGATTCGAGAAACCAGGCAAACCCTCTCAGGAATAATGGCACGAAGGCCATCAGAATCAAACCGGGGATCCATCCGGCCCGCCAAGTCAAAGCCAGGAAAAGCAGGCTAGCGGCCTGGTGAAACAGGAAGCCTCTTCCCTGGCGGAATTTTTCCCCGGCGGTCATGGCGCGGGCGGAGTGAATGCGAAGCTGAACGAAGTGAATCTGGTCGGCCGCGAACAGCCAGTTGGCCAGCCAGATCATCAGGCCCATCAGGCCGAGATGACCCGTCGCCAGGTAGTATGCTCCCGCCGCGGTGGAACTCAGCGCGATGGCGCCCGTCAATTGGGCGTTCATACGGGTTTCCCGGCCGAGTTGTTTCAGGAGCGCCTGAAGAAGGAATGATATCGCCGCGACCGCGCCTAACCAGAGGAGCCCGTAAGGACGCGCCCAAAGAGCGAGGACGGCCAGGGCCGAGCCGGCAACGGAAGCATAAATATAAATGGACCAATGAATGAGCCTCCGCTCCGCATCGTTTTGCGGACGCACCGGGGAAATTTGCAAAGCTGCTTCCACGGGCGTACGCAAACAGAAGAGCCCCAGCGCGATCGCGGCGAATAGCAAAATCCAGATGATCCGCTCCCCACGGGGATTGCCGGCGGCGGCGCCGGTGACCAGGGGAACCAGGAGCATCCCCCAGGCTCCGTGCTCACGCGGCAAAAAGAACGCGCGCCCTCGGGAGCGGGTTACCAGATGAAAAGTGGAAGTGGCACTGGCCATGGCAGGCGAGCCTCACGACGCCCGGGCAGTCACTCCCCGGTTCTTGTAAATGGCTTTATTGACTTCGACGAGCAGGTCTTCGAGAGAAGCGCCGACTTTGCGGGCTGACATTTCGATCGAGCAATCATCACAGGATGGACGCAGCCTGAACTGGTCAAACACCGGCGTGGTCTCGGGGAATCTTTGTTTGACGTCCCGCACCACTTCTCCCCCCCGTACCAGATCAGTGAATAGAAGCATGGCTTTCCTCCTCACCCGCCCCCTCCGAATGCAGGGGCGAGCGGCGTTCGCCCGACGGTCCAACGTCGTTCGGCCCCACTTGCACGGTGCGCGGCTGATAAACGCAGAAAGGTTCTTCGTCGAGAAAGTCCCCCGTGGCGGCAAACGCCCGGGCGCGGCAACCCATGCAAATATTGCGGAACTCGCAATAACCGCATTTGCCTTTCAAGTTGCCCGTGTCACGGAGCTGCTCAAACACCGGGGCGCTCTCCCAGATCTCCGCGAGACTCTGCTGATGGAGGTTGCCCGCCAGCGCCGGCAGGTAGCCGCAAGGATAAACTTCGCCCTGGTAAGAAATGAACGCCACGCCTGTGCCGGCCAGACAGCCTTTGGTCATCGCCTGCATGCTGTCCGGGTGGCCCCCGCCTTGAGGCCGCGCGTGCGGGTGAAGGTCGATCCCCGTCGAGCCGGGCATGGTGATTTCCGTGGGGCCAATCTCGTGCCCATTCCCCGCCTGCGTCGGTTCCGCCAGTGAGGCGGCGCGGCGCTCCGCAGCGCGGCGCTGCCGGACGACCCGGAAGTAATGCGGCGCGCACGTGGCTTTCAACTCGATGCCGCCTTCCTGCGCGCGGTCATAAAACCAGTTCAGAATCTTTTCGTATTCGTCGGCGGGGACCATCTGATCTTCGGCAATCCCCACGCCGCAACCCACGGGAACCAGAAGGAAGGTGTGCAGGGCGTCGGCGCCCAGCTTGCGCGCCATCTCCAGCACGGCGGGAAGCTGGTGGGCGTTGTGGCGCGCGATGGTCATGTTGATTTGCACGGACATGCCGAGCTCTTGCAGATTGCGTAGGCCGGCCAGGGCCTGCTCGAATGCTCCCGGAATGCCTCGAAAGGCATCGTGGGTAACGGCGTCCGCTCCGTCCAAACTGATGGAGACGCGGCGCACGCCGGCATCCACAATCTTGCGCGCAACTTCCCTGGTAACCAGGGTTCCATTGGTCGCCAGGGCCACGCGCAATCCGCAATCGCGCGCGTAGCTGGCTAATTCAAAAATATCGCTGCGAAAAAGAGGTTCGCCACCGCTCAGAACTAGGATTGGTAGGGATAGCTGAGAGACTTGCTTTATTATGTTCAGGGCTTTGGTTGTAGGTAGGTCATTGATGGATGAGAGTTCCGTAGCGGTGGCGCGACAATGAATGCAACGCAGGTTGCAACCCTTTGTCACCTCCCAGAAAATGAGTCGCGGTTTGTGTGTAACAGTTTTCA
>Ga0326728_10022298_pt1 | contig 11776 bp, 8 predicted proteins | sample MB3enrmetagenome_FD_207602 | JGI IMG/M metagenome (GOLD analysis project Ga0326728, IMG submission 207602) | Lab enriched peat soil microbial communities from McLean, Ithaca, NY, United States - MB31MN | ecosystem: Environmental > Terrestrial > Soil > Wetlands > Peat | place: USA: New York... | reverse complement strand
TAGCTCCCTGCTGGACTGGAGGCGCAGGATTCGCGACCCTGACGTGGTGGCCCGACCGTATCCGATACGAAGTTCGGCACAACCCTCGCTGCTTTGTTTTGACAGCTTTAGCAAACATGGGGTTGTCGTTCTCAAAGGCACACCGGTATCAAATGCTCCCACCGTCGTCTACATTCCAGATGCGATTCAGTACCCGAAGGGATTCGAGATTCACTATACAGGCGGCCGTGTTGCGTGGGACGGCGCCAACCATCTTCTGTATTGGAGTCTCCAGAGGAAACAAAGCGATCACCAGATAATCGTCTGCCCCGTAGGGAACTTCGATAAACGGGCGTTGCCCGGGGATTCCCAAGGATTGCTTCCACAGACAAAGAAGCTTTTCCGGACTCGCGCAAACGGAGCTGCTCAGCGCGAGCGGTCATAGTTCAGCCACCTTCAGCTTGCGTTCAGGCTCCAAAACCTTATCATTGGAATAGAAGGGGAAAAGCAATGGTGGATGGAAGCGTCCTTTTCTGGAAGTACAAGTCGGGGGGAGACTGGTTGTTCGATTTTGTCGACTGGGTCATCTGCAAAATTACTGATTCTGACAAAGTCCATACGGCGATTTATGTATCCGGCGTTGTGTATGAATCCACTGTGTGGTTCGAACCAATCTCACTCCTTGGCCTGAAAATCAACTGGCCCCATAGCGGTGTAAAGAAGCTCTCCTTGCAGGAATTGAACACCGTTCCTTCGGCAGAGTACGCTGGACACCGCGAGCCTGACGTCACAGTTCCGCCTGATGCGGCGAAATTGATGGCAGACTATGCTCAGGCGCAAATCCAGAAGAAGCGTCCCTACAACATCGCTGAGCTTGTGGCGATGCTGGTGGTCTGGCCAACGCGTCCGATCTGGAGGGCTCTTGGTTGGGCTCCCTTCACGGCGAGCGTCCTGGGGAACTTCTGCAGCACGTTTGTCGAGAAGTGCTGGCTCGCCGGGTTTTGCCTTGTGCCCCTGAGTGACACGAACTTCACTCCACCAAGTGAGCTCGATGGATCAACGAGGTTGGAACGGCAAATGCAGTATCCCTAGTCCAGAACGCTAACCTTGCTTTGACCGAAATTCGCAACGTACAGACGCCATCCCGACGCTTGCCTGAAACAGCGCCCGCTGCATTGTTGTTGATGCGGATGCTGGCCTTCTGCGGATCCATTCCGCTTGCCGCCGGACCCTGCCCGGATCTCCAAACTCAAGCCCCCAACGCATCAGCGAGATTCCGAGATTCGTGTCAACATTCGGCGCGATCCCTTCGACGCCGGATATTGGTTGATCTGCTCAAGAGACAAGTAAGTTGAGATTAAGTTCTACTTACTGCCCAGCGGCTCGTATCGGATATGGAAAGCCTTTCCGATGTCCATGGAGAAAGAAAGGGCGCCCTCTTTGGTCTTCGGATTGTCGTCCAGCAGCACGATCTCGTTTTCATTACGTTCGACGATCAGCAAGGTTGCGCCAGGTTGGATGCCGTGTGCGAAGCAGAACGCGAGCATCGAGGGGACCTGCTCGCCCTCTTCCGTGATGCGCAGGATTCTGACAATAGACCCTACCTGGGCATCGCTGATCCGGGGCGCCTTCAGGAGGCTTGACTCCAGTGAGGAGTCGGGCATTGGGTTACCGTGTGGGCATGTCTGGGGAGCGCCGAGCTTCAGGTACAAGTGCTCGGTAAGCTCCTCGGAAATCGCACTCTGAAGCGTCTTTGCCTCGTCATCTGCCTTGTCCCACGGATAGCCGAGCACCCGGACCAGGAGATGTTCTAGAAGGTAGTGACGGCGAAGAACACGTATCGCGAACTCGCGGCCCTCAACCGTCAGCTCAATATCTTCGTATCGCTCCTGCTTTGCCAAGCCGAGGCGCTTGAGCCGTCCCAAGGCTTGTGTGACCGCGGAGCCGCTCACGCCTGTCCATTCGGCGAGCCTTGTATTGCTGACGTGTCCGTAATCGCGTTTTAGGATGTAGATGCTGCTAAGGTATTCCGCCGCGGCAGGAAATTTTGAATGGATGTTTGCAAAGTCGACGTTCACGTGCCGAAGCGTACCATGGATTGGGGTACCTATCCCATCTCCAAAGAGAGGCCCTCTTGCTTTATTTCCTTGGACCTTTCAAGCACCTGTTGAAGTTGTCCCGTTGTCCCTCATAGAGCGATAGGCGATCGCGCGATCAGGTTTGAAGCTGAGATGAGCGGACGCCCCAACAGATCGGGCGATGCTGGATCATTACTGCTCACTTCCGTGCCATCCTGTTGTTTGTTATAGGCCACGACCCCGCCGACGGAGTTTTCACTAGCAAAACGGGCTAAGGTCAGCCCGATTCGGCGTAATGAACAGATCGACGAAACGGCAGAATCTATCCGAAAAGGCTCACAGAAGAACTGACAACAATAAGCGTTATCGACATAAACGACGCGACAAAAAGCCATCCCGAATGATTCCTTTTCGATAGGATTCACCCTGATGCGAAAGACGCAAGAATCATCGCCGGAAACCATCGAACTGGCTGCAAAGGGAATCCAAACGGTTGATCACGGGGCGATGGAGTCCCAAAAGTTCTCTCTGACGAAAAGCCGGCGCTTCTCCGGCCGTCGAGCAAGCATAAGAACTATTGCCCGAGCATAGCGCGGTCGTCCTCGGCGACTCGCGAACCGAGGCACTACTATCTTTCGGTTCTAGTGGACGACTACGAATCGTGGATGCCGGAGTTTCAAATAAGAAGACGTTTCCGTTTCCTTGCATGAGGGCGGTTTCCGGCGAGGGCGGACTACTCGCGCTACATGGAGGCGCGTCCTGCGGTCCCTCAAGACCTTCGCCTGTCCATGACGAGTTTCTCCAGAGCGTCTACAACTTGGCCGTCCAGTCGCCCGCGGGCTACATCTTCCCGCAGGCTTGAAAGGGCTTTCGCCTTAGACATTCCAGCGCGATATGGCCGGTCAGTTATCATTGCATCATAGCAATCGACCACGGCCATGATCCGCGCCATCCGTGAGATGCCGTTTCCCCGCAGTCCGTCAGGGTAAGAAGATCCATCGAGTTTCTCATGGTGGTGGCGAATGACGTCCAGCGCGGGTCCAATGGATTCGAGGAGAGGGAGGCATATCTTGTAGCCTAGCTCCGCGTGGCTCCTCATGAGGACCCACTCTTCCTCGCTCAGAGGGCCTGGCTTATTGAGGACCGCCTCAGGTACGCCGATCTTACCAACGTCGTGCAGGATGCCCCCCAGACGCAGCGCCTGCAAATCGGTGTCGCCGAGACCTATACTAGCTCCAACTGCAACGGCCAAAGTCGAGACTCGCTGAGTGTGCCCGAGGGTGTAGTTATCCTTTGCTTCCACTGCGTTTGCGAGGGAGATCAGCGCATTTTCGAGACTGATCAGGTCCCTGTTAAGCTTTTTGACCCTCACGAGAGACCGGGTACGCGCTAAGAGTTCTTCTTTGTTCGCCGGCTTGCTGATGAAGTCATCAGCTCCCGCTTCGATGCCCTGAAGCCGGGACTTGGTGTCATCGAGGGCTGTAAGGAGGATGACAGGCACCTTGCGTGTGGCCTCGTTTCCCTTAATCCGGCGGCAGGTCTCGAATCCGTTGATGCCGGGCATCATCACATCCAAGAGCACGAGATCCACGTCGATTTCACGGACCATCTCGAGGGCCTGCTCTCCCGAGGTCGCGGTGAGAAGGTCGAGCCCCAACGTCGTCATCTGTGCGGTGAGCAGTTTCAGGTTGCGCGCGTCATCGTCGACTAGGAGGATTCGGGATTTCTCGCTAGGCGATTGGTGCTGCGGCCGATCAAAACAAAAGACTCTATTCCCGCCCGAATCTGTGGCGTGAAAGTATGCGTCGGCTGCCCTCCCGACAACGGTTTCCTCATTCAACCCGTCCTCCGGGAACGAGGCCAGCCCGACGCTAACTGTTGTCCGGCTCTTGGACGTACGCTCCACAACGGTGCGTATCCTCTCCGCCGCCGTCTTTGACATTTCGGCTCCCGTGCGCGAAAGGATCAGGGAAAAAACCCCTTCGCCAAAGTGAGTGGCGACATCGACCTCGCGGATTTGTCCCTGAATGATGCCACCGACCTCTGCAAACGCTTGATCGACCGCCAGAGCGCCAGGGGCGTCGACGCTCGGGGAGCGTACATCCACACCGAGGATCCCAATTGTGAGCGGCTCGCCGTTCCTGCGAACCCGTGCCATATTGTCGCTCAGTATCACCCGGAAGAAGGGTTCTCGATACAACCCCGTTGCGGCGTCAGAGACATTGTTTGCCTTGGCCAAAATCCGCGCTACGAGCGTGTCTCTGTCCACTATTTGCTCCTGTGCCCTTGAATGCGACCCGGCCAACGACTCTATCGGAGAGTAGGGTGCAACGCTATCGAGCGTCAATCTGGAATCAAATGGGGAGCCTCATTGCCTGGCGCAGAATTCTACCTGAGAGAAGCACGATGCCTTACGGCGGACTCTATCCTTGCTTGGACTTGATCACAAGCGCTCTGGCGCGTACAACAGGGAGGGGCTCGGTTGAAGCCAGTCGACAGAGTTGGTTCTCCGGCTCGGTGAGCTGACGTTTCAAGGCGTTTGCATTATTGAGGCTCATAAGATTTTCGGACAAACGACTTCGTCTGTGGCATAAGCTGCTTGACTGGCGTGAGCACATCAACGCGCTCTTTTAAGGGGGACAAACTCATCCAACTCTCCGGGATCTTGTTCTCTTACTCTGACCTCCCGGTCACCGACGTTGTAGAGCCGGGACTGGGTGGAAATGAGCTGGCGCGAAGATTCGCCGCGCGAATTTGCGACCCTGCGAATGTTGTACATACCAGGCGACACAGAAAACGCGGTTGTTCACGGCATGCCGCAGGATGGTATGGAGCTAGCGCAAAAGCCATTTGCGACGTCCGATTTGCTCCGAAAGGCGAGAAGCATCATAGATAAAACAAGGCGCCAGAGTATAGACGCTGAAGAGGGCGCCTGGCCTCGTATCTTTGGAAGATCAAATCGGATTTCTGGAACTTCGAAAAGCAAGCCGGGGCCACTGCGTTCGCTGAACAGCAGCAGAGTCAATGTTTTCGAGAACAAGACACAACATTCCTGTGATCAGTACCGAGAGAGATTCAAGGTAGGTAGACCGTACACCATAATTGTGGTACAACGTCAGCTAATTCCTTCCAAGTAAATACATCGATATTAGTGGTCGTTGGTGGTCAAACGCACGATGGGTGTATTACGCCGCCAAGAAAGAGTGAACGGATGAAGGATTCTTGTCTCAGGCTGATCTGTCGCCTGGGAAACCAAGTGGCAAAGCTCTCGGGGCGGAATGGATCACTCGAGCCAGAGTCTCTTGCATTGCAAGACTTAGTTGGGAACGCGCAGGAAGCCAACAATGCCGAGACGGAAGAATTGACGTGAAGCTATCCGTTTGTGCGGGTTATAAATTTTGGTGATATAGTTTGACATGGAAGGGTGCCAGCGACCGCTACATCCAGCAACGGCCCCGCGCATAACTTTCGCGGGTCAAGTGGGTAAGAATCGAATCTTCTGCGCGTGGGCCGTCACATGGTACTAGCCACCTGAGCGAACAGGAGCGTTAAATGGACATTGATAGTCAAGGGACGAATTATGTCTCTGGTGACAGGGCGTTTTTCAACCGTGAGATGCATTTCAGGTAACATAGACACCGGCCGTGGATGGTATGACAGCAAAAGCATCTGATAGCCATCGGGCTGAGGCCATCACACTCTTGGTGATCGACGATGAAGAGATGAATCTCACGCTAATCTCGTTCATGCTCGCGCAAGAAAACTTCAGGGTAATCTGTGCAGGCTCCGCAGAAGATGGGCTTGCACTCCTTCGCGAGGAAAGGCCACGGATAATCCTTATGGATATAAGGCTCACGGGAATGGATGGCCTTGAGGCAACACGCGGAATAAAGGCGGACCCCGATCTATCATCCATACCAATTATCGCAGTCAGTGCTTACGCGATGCCGGAGGACCTAGATCGCGCATCGCAGGCTGGCTGTTCAGCCTATCTGAGAAAGCCTTTCAGGAAAGAAGAGCTATTGCAGACGCTTAGGGGATTGCTAAGACAATGAGCGAAGAGCGTAGTTTTGCAAGTTATCAGCAAGGAACTATCCTACGGATTGCCTCCGGAATCCTTATTGAAATAGTTTCGGTTGTTGCATATCTGTTCAAGATCATTCACAAGGAGAACCTTGTCGGAATCAGCGCTTCCATAGCGTTCCTTGTGCTAATGTGCGTTGCCTTTTATCCCTTTATGAAGTCGACTATCGACACAACTAACTCTTCTTTTGTCTCTTTGCTGGACCGGCTGTTCGAGATTGTTGGGTTTACTGGCGTCATCTACTCCCTTGGCGGTGTCGAGGCAACGTACCTGCTTCCTATCTACTTTTTGAATATGGCTTATTATATCATTGCCACCCCCAGAAAACTGCCCTTCTCAACCGCCACTGTGAGCGTAGCCTCCTTCGCTCTCATTGTGTTGCTTGAGCACTACGGAATGATACCTCATCTAAGCGTAAACAAAGGAGTCAGCCCCCCGTTCGAAAACCAACTTGCCATAATAGGCGTCACAGCCGTGCTGCTTTACGAGGGCGCCTTTCTTACCTCGAGTGCTGCGCGGATTGTCGAGCGGAGTCGCGCGGAACTGAGTGCACAGAATAGCGAGTTGGAAAAGGCCAAGAACGAGGCGCAGGAGTCCAATAAGTTGAAATCCGCATTCCTGGCGCAAATGAGTCACGAGTTGCGCACCCCCCTTCATCACATCCTTGGATTCACTGAGTTTGTTCTTGATGAGACGCGACCGGAACTAACATCGATGCAGCGGGAAGCGCTTGGTGATGTGCTGAAAAGCGGTAAGCACCTTCTTTCGATCATCAATGATATGCTTGACATCTCAAGACTAGAAGCCGGCAAACAGGAACTCGAAAACGCTGAAGTTGATGTGAAAACGTTACTTGAGGAAGGCCTGACTGTTGTCAAGGACAGCGCACAGAAAGGCGGAGTTGAACTTACTGCAAGAATAGGAGAAGTTTCCGCTCGTGTGTGGGCCGACGAGCGGAAACTGCGACAAGTCTTGTACAATCTGTTGTCGAATGCGGTAAAGTTTACCCCCCCAGGGGGCAAGATAGAGGTCAGCGCGGTTACAGAGGGGGCTTCTGTGTTGGTCAAATGCATATTCCTGTGAAAAAAGCCACCTGTTCCTGGAATAAAAAGCCACTTTGTCACTCGGCCGATCCGCTCCCTTAAAGAATGCCATGGTGGCTTTTTTGAGTCAACGCCTGTGGCCTCCTTTCCCGCTGTAGCCGTCGCCAGTAGGGGGGGTTGTCCACAAAAGCAGCCGCCGGGCCTTTAGGAGCCCGAGCGGATGCTGCTTGTGGGCAACCCACGACGCCCGTGATCTGAAGCGTCCGCCTCCTCCGGCCCAGGAGTCCGCGGCCTTCGGGGCTTTCAGGGCACCGAACCTGAAAGCAGCGGTCAGCGCTTTGTCTTGACTCCTGCTGAACTCTCATTGCTGGCTGCTGCTTCTCTCGGCCGCGCGTTGCGCATAGAGCTTTCGCACTGATTCGCCTTTGAGCTCGAGACGATAGGCGGTATGCACGATGCGGTCACAGATAGCGTCCGCCAAGGTCGGCTCTCCGATCACCTCATGCCAATGGGCCACGGGAAGCTGGGAGGCAAACATCGTAGAGGCCCTGCCGTGGCGGTCTTCGAGGATTTCCAACAGCGCAAGACGGCTTGCGGCATCGAGGGGCTCAAGGCCAAAGTCATCCACGATGAACAGCGCTCGCTTTGCCAGCCGCGCCAGCTCTTTCTGGTAACTGCCATCCGCCTTGGACAGCTTCAGATGCTCGAACAGCTTGGTGGCCGACCAGTAGCTCACCGTGTAGCCCAGCAGGCAGGCTTGCTGGCCAAGGGCGGAAGCGATGAAGCTCTTCCCACAGCCACAGGGGCCGCTGAGGATCACGTCCTGGTGCTGTTCGATCCACTGGCAATCGGCAAGCCGCCCCAGGAGGTTTTTCTCCAGGTTGCGCTTCACAGTGAAATCAATGTCCTCCAAGCCGGCACGGTAGCGGAAGCGGGCCTCTTTCAGAAGGCGCTTCAAGCGGCGATTGCGCCGCTCGTCCCACTCGGCGTCCACCAGATGGCTGACCACCTCATCGGGGGTGAACTCGGTTTTCAGTCCTGCCTCAAAGGTGGCCCGAAACGCCCGCTGCATTCCCCACAGCCCCATACGTTCCAGTTTCTCAAGAGTTGCCTGATTGTTATTCATGTGCAGTTCCTTCCTTAATTGAAATAGTCCTTGCCCCGCAGGTTCTCGTGCTGCGGTAGCGCGCTGTTCAGGGCCAACTGCGGCTGCAGCTCCTCCTCCAGCCCCTGAGCAAGAATGTTGCTGACCCGCCGATAGGAGTAGGCGCCGAAGGCGATGGCCCGTCGGCAGGCTTTGTCCAGTCTACGCGGTCCGTACTCCTTGTGAAGGTTCAAGATGCCCAGGCACACCTTGTAGGCCTGCGGCGGGTAGCTGCGCGAGTCGAGTACCTTGGCGATCATCGCCTCAACATCCGGGCCTATCGAGCCTGCCCAGCTCAAAAGCCGCTCGGGGTTCCACTCTGAGTACCAGCGATGCTCGGGGGGCATGTGCTCGGGCAGGGTCGTGTAGCCGTTGGGGGTGCGATCCCTGTGGTACTGCACCAGACGTTGGTTGTCGTAGTAGATCGCGACGATCCGATCGTCGTAGACCAGCTTGACCTCAGTCTTTTTCTCGCGCTGCCGCAGGTAGTAGGGGACGCTGTAGTAGTGGCGATCCTCGCGCAGTTCCACGTGGTAGTTGAACTGCACGGTTGCCCAGGCGGTCTCCCGCAAGGGAAAGGGCTCGGGGGGCAAGGGTCGCAACAGATGTCGCTCGATGCGCTCAAAAAGCTCCCGCCTGCCGTAGTCCAGCCGCTGGAAGGGCCGATAGTTGTGCTTGTCCAGAAGCTCGCCGATGGCCTGGTTGACCTTCTCAAGGGTCTGAAAGACCTTCCCGGCCAGATGCACGCTGATGCGCTGGTAGACCAGCCGCACCGCGTTCTCCACCAGCGCCTTGTCGCGGGGCTTACGCGAGCGGGCGGGCATGACCACCAGCCCGTAGTAGGTGGCGAAGTCGTCGAACACCGGGTTGATTCCCGGCTCGTAGGGGTCAACCCGGCTGACAGCGGTCTTGGGATTGTCAGGCACGATGGCGCAGGGTGCGCCGTTGAAGTACCTGAGGGCCCCTTCGTTGGCCCGTAGCCAATCCTCCTCCTGCTGGGTTTCCCGTGCGGTGGCGTAGGTCAACTCACTGGCTGCCAGGATCGCCACGAAGAGCTCCAACGGCCACTGCTGCCCTGTGGCTGTCTTGACCACCACCAGTCTGTCGCCGGCCCAATCGGCGAACATCACTTCACCTGCCTTATGCTCCAGGTGCATGTAAAGCTGGCGTGCGTCGCACCACTGCTGGAAGTGAAAGCAGAATCGGCTGTACTGGTAGCCCTGGGGGCAATCCGCAAGGTAGCGCTCCCACAAGAGCTGCAGCGTCATCCCCTTCTTCTTCAGCTCCGCCAGCATCTCGGGAAACCGGGCGCTCAGCTCCTTGTGGCGCGCGTTCTCCTTCGCCGCACTCGCCCCATGCAGCGCCTGCTCCAGGGCGCTGTCGGCAATCTGCTCAAGTTGCCCAAGCTCGAGCCCGCTTGCCTGAAATGCCTCCACGTACTTTGCCACCGCGCTACGCGACACCTTCAGCGCGCGTGCTACTTGCCGTTCGCCCATGCTGGCCCCTAACCGATAGCGTAGGATCTCTTTGATCTTCTCCACTCCTATCCTCCTTCTTGCCATCTCTTCCTCCTCAGCGGCTTGCCGGGGGAAGTATAGAGGAAGACTCCAGAGGGGTTCGGCCGGGTACGGATTCCTTTGGAAGGCCCGAAATTGGCTCTTATCCGTAGGAAGGGTGGCTTTTTATTCCAGGAACGCTGGTTTCATAAAAAAGGAACGCTGGCTTTTTTCGCGCGGATTATGCAGTCAAAGTCTCTGACACGGGTATTGGTTTGCAAGGTTCAGACCTCGAGCGAGTGTTTGTTCCTTTCGAGAGAAGCAGCCAAAGCCGCAAGTTCCAAGGAACTGGGCTGGGGCTTTCGCTGGCTCGCAAACTCATAGAACTTCAGGGAGGGCGGATATGGGCAGAGAGTGAGGGTTTGAACAAGGGTTCGACATTCAGCTTCACGATTCCCAAAAAATCCTGATGAGCGAACTGGTGGACCGATCGAATTTGAAAGCAGTATTAGCTTCGAAAAACACTCGGGTGCTAGTTGTTGATGATGACCCTCAATCTGTGCGCTTATTCTCCTTGTATCTCAGTAAAGAGGGCTACACAGTTCTATCGGGATCACAAGGCTACGAGGCAGTTAGCAAGGCTCGCGCAGACTCCCCGGATCTTATTCTTCTTGACGTACGAATGCCGGAACTCGACGGCTACGAAGCAACCCGCCAGTTGAAGAGCGATCCGGCCACCCGTAACATTCCCATCATTCTCATCACGGCACTTGGTGATCCAGAGAGCAAGATCAGGGGTTTCGACGCTGGAGCAGATGAGTTTCTCCAAAAGCCGATTGACCACGTGGAGCTTCTTATGCGCATCAGGTCAATGCTTCGGCTGAAGCAATACCAGGAACAGCTATTTCAGCGCCTACCTCTTGACATCGCCGACGGGGTAGGCGAGGTGCAAGCAAAAGCGGCTGCGTTGGAGCATCCCCATGTAGTAGTTTTTGTCAGTGACAGTGAGGAACGGGAGCTTGTCGTCTCGAGTTTGACCGGAGAGGGCTATCGAGTTTCCGTAGTCGCAGATCGTCCAAACAATGCGGCGTTTCTTTTAAAACAAAATGTTGACTTCCTGGTCACCGACTCCTCAATTCCGAAGAATCTGTTAGTAGCAATTCGGAGAATGTCTAAAGATCTTCTTACCTTTGCGGTGGTCCCTTCTGGTGATCCAGAATTGCGCCTGCGACTTCTTGATTGGGGTGTCAGTGAGCTTCTTGTGCACCCGTTCAATCCCCGAGAACTGACGCTTCGCGTGTCCCGTGTTAGAAAGCAGAAGCTGGCACTTAGAGCGTTGGAGCTGCGCTATAGAAACGCGTTAAACGCCGCTTCCATGGACTCGATGACGAAAATTCCCAATCATGGCTCCTTTGAAAGGTTTCTTGATCTTGAAGTGAAGCGGTCACAAAGGCATAAGCATCCCACTTCGCTCGTCATGCTCGATATTGACGACTTCAAGGCAAAAAACGATGACTTCGGCCACGCCGCGGGGGACGAAATCCTTATTGAGGTGGCTAACCGTATCAGGAAATCGGTGCGCGAAATTGACTTGACTGCCCGCTACGGGGGAGAAGAGTTTGCGGTGGTCTTGCCTTATACCAACAAGGGTGGCGCGGCAGTCGTGGCGGAGCGTATCAGAGCTGCTATCGCCGCCGAAGAGTTCTCCGTTAATGGATTATCTCAGAGGGTGGGCGTCACGGTGAGCCTAGGGGTAGCTGTGTGTCCTGACGATGCTGCGAGCGCAGAAGAACTTATCCGTTCCGCGGATGAGCTTCTCTATCGGGCAAAGAAGTTCGGCAAAAACAAGGTCTGCACGAGGTCCTGAGCCTATCAATCCTTAGATGCTTATAATTCCGTCTTCGGTCTACGTCCTGCCTTTCGCTTGAAGACACAGTGGTTACGGAGCGCCA
>Ga0326728_10022297_pt1 | contig 11776 bp, 11 predicted proteins | sample MB3enrmetagenome_FD_207602 | JGI IMG/M metagenome (GOLD analysis project Ga0326728, IMG submission 207602) | Lab enriched peat soil microbial communities from McLean, Ithaca, NY, United States - MB31MN | ecosystem: Environmental > Terrestrial > Soil > Wetlands > Peat | place: USA: New York... | reverse complement strand
ACGAGGAAGGGTTTGGGGTCACGCGGCAGGCGAGCGATGAGCGCAACTCAGGTATCATTAGTTTATCGCGTAGTTTCATCCACTCGATAGAGGAAATGCCGGTGTCCGAAGCGAATCGTTCCGTATCGCCACAACAGCTTTCCGCGCGGAAGTCCCGCATCCAGCGTCCGCTGCGCGTTGCACTTTTCGGCTTTGGAACGGTTGGCAGTTCGGTGGCGCGGATACTGGTGGAGTCGAGGCCCGAAGGGCTGGAACTGACCCATATATTCAATCGCAACGTGGCGCGCAAACGCGTGGATTGGATTCCGTCGTGCGTGGAGTGGAGCGAGGATGCCGATGCGGTGCTGGCCTCCGATGTGGACGTGGTGGTGGAGTTGGCGGGAGGGCTCGATCCTGCCGGCGGCTGGGTGCGCAAGGCGCTGGATGCGGGCAAGAGCGTGGTTACGGCCAACAAGAAGCTGATTGCTTATCACGGCGTGGATCTGGAACGGCTGGCCGCGGCTAAAGGCGGCTACCTGATGTACGGCGCTGCCGTGGCCGGAGGGATTCCCGTGATTCCGGGGCTTGAACAAGGCATGGCCGGGGACCGCATCGAGCGCATCGAAGGCATCCTAAACGGCACCTGCAACTTTATTTTGAGCCGTATGGAGGCTGGCGCGGAGTACGCGACGGTGCTGGCCGAGGCGCAGACCAGGGGCTATGCCGAGGCCGATCCCACCGAGGACGTGGGCGGCTTCGACGCCCGCGCCAAGCTGGCCATTCTGATGCGGCTGGCGTTGCGCGTGGCGGTCGATCCGGAAGAGATTGCGCCGCGGCCCATTACAACGGTTTCAGCGGTGGACTTCAGCTATGCGCGCGACCTGGGCTGCACCATCCGGCAGGTGGCGCGGGCCGAGCAGACACAAGGCCAGGTGGCGGCCACGGTGGGGCCCATGCTGTTGGATGTACATTCGCCGCTGGCCTGGTCGCGGGGCACCGAAAACATGGTGATCCTTTCCGGGCACTATGGAGGAGATGTGGTCTTTTCCGGCCACGGCGCCGGAGGCCATCCCACAGCGGTGGCCGTGGTTAGCGATCTGCTGGCGCTGGCGCACGGATCGCGGCGGGTGGAGATTCCATCGGCCCCGGCGCGGGTAAGCGGAGAGTTCGAGGTTCCGCATTACATCCGCTTCCTGGTCGACGACCGGCCGGGGATCGTAGCGGAGATTACCGGGGCGCTGGCCAGGGAGCGCATCAACATTCGCGCCATTGTGCAGAAGGCCGGCTATCCACCGCACGCGCTTCCCTTTGTGGTTACCGTGGAACCGTGCAAGGCGTCGGCGCTCAACCGTGCGCTGGCCAGCATTCGAACCATGGACTGCATGCTGGAAAAGCCGCTGGACCTGCAGATGCTGGAGTAGCGGGACAGGGATCAGGGATCAGATGTTAGCGATTCCCCTGGCTTTCGGGAGCAAGGGTCGAGTATTTTCGATTCTACTGTGAAGCGAAAATGCTCCAGACCCGGGAGACACATGGCTTGATTTAGGGATTTTTGACTGGAGCGTAATCGAGAATCTTCATATTGGAACCGAAGCGGCGGAAGTTGCGATACTCGATCTCGTTCAAATCCACCTCCTGGTGGCCCAATCTTCCGATGATGACTTGAGCGCCGACCGGCAGCATATAGTCGTGATTGTTGATCACGATATAGTCATAGTCCACGCTGACGGAAACCGCGAGGATGGGATACTTTGCCGGCACCTCATCCACCATCTGCGTGATGCGGCGAACCGCGCGGGTAGCGCTATCGATGAAGACCTGGCCATGGTAGCCGACAGTGATCACATCCTTAGGGCTTGCGCGGAGATTGAAGGTGGAGTTTTCGCGAGCCACGCGGTAATCGAAGACCTGGACCATACCGTCACCCAACTGGTCGGTTTCCTTCCATTGGAAATCGGCCTTCGACGCGGGCCGAAACAGGCCCGAGAGAGCAACGCCGAACTCCCCGGCCGACATCGCGCCTCTTGTATTTTTCGTGTTGTCGTGGCTGGTGGCGCCGTTTTCCTCAAGTTCCAGCATGATCCGGTTTTCTTCATGATCAAAATACGTCAGCAGCTCGGTAAACTTGTCTTTGTGCTTCCACTGCTTGGCTCCATAAAGCGTGTATGACCGGTTAGTTGTCTGCTCGCACATGAAGTTGGGCAGCGAATCCCTGTAGTTCATTGCGTACCTGGTCGCCTCCTCGAGGATGGACTTGATCTCATCCGGCGACGGACGCTGAATCGGATTTATCGGAGCGGTAATCATGAGCGGCCCGACAGGACGTGCTGGAGCAGAGGACGCAGTCTCCGCTGTCGCCGAGCTGTCACCGGCCTGCTCGGCTCCCTCCAGGTTGAATGAGGTGCTGGTTTCAGCGGTTTTCCCTCCCTGGCTAAGGGTTGCCTTCACCTCGTAACTGCCATCTACGGGAGGGCTGATGGAAAAGCCGGTCAGGTAAGAAGAAAATTCCTGGCCGCTGGCCTGACGAGTGGTCATCGGCTCTCCGCCCAGCGGCTTGCCATCCCGGAAGACCTGGATCTTGAGCGTGGAGGCTTCCGCTGCTTTGGGGTCTGAATGCGAGGTGAAGAAGACCGATACGCTCTTGGCGCTGGGCGCCAGCGCGCCGGTGAGATTCGGCATCACGCGATCATTTCCATGGCGCAGCGGCTCAGTGGGGTCATCGTCGGCGTGAAACGGCTCCGTCTGTCTGACCAGCACCATATTGCTCAGCGATGGAGCGCCGGGCGGGTTCGGAATTTCGAAGGGTGTGCGCCGTGCGCCGGCTTTGCCGCTGTAGTGGTCCTGAACGGCGACTTCCAAGGTGTACTGACCCGGGGGATCGATAAAGTGGCGCTGGATAGTGACAGTTCCAAACTTTGCGGTTTCAGAGTTCTTCATTACCCTGCGGCGCGGAATATCGGCGCTGAAGCGCTCCACGACCATGCCAGTCTTGTCTTTGACAGTCGCAACGATTGCCAAGCTGGCTGAAGAGACGCTGGTGCTGGAGTCCTCGCGAATCTCCAGGCTTGAAAACGGCACCTCGATAGCCAGGGTATTGACATATCCATCGGGCATGTCTCCCATCCGAAGGATGGCCGCCCGGAAAGCCAGATCGTCGGGCAATTGCGTCTCGCCGAGAATCTTCAGCAGCGGCAGCTCGAACGGCTGAGGAGCCGTGTCAGAGCCGGAGCGCGGAGGCAACGCCAGATAGCCCGTCTCAGTGCGTATCTTGATCCCGGCGCGAAGGGGCTTGACGGTAACCGGGCGGAATTTGCCGTCGTATTCCTTGATTTGGGGAAGATAGGAAGCGACATAATACGTTGTCATGTCCTGGAGCATCTGCTCCAGCGACTTCTGAAAATGAAGCCGGGTGATGTAACTGCCTCCCGTTCCCTCGGCCAAACGCTGCAGGTCGTCATTGTGCGCTTCCTTGTCTATGAGCGCCAGGTTCCCCAGGTTTCCCATCTGTACGAGGTTGCCATTTCCCATGTTGCTCTGTGTGAGTTGCAGATTACTGATGCTGCCGGGCGTCATGCTTGAGGTGATGGCGCTCTGCGCACTCAACTGGGAGGCCTGGAGATCAGTGGAATTCATGTCGACGATATAGATACTCTCACCAGCCTGATTCGCCGACCCGATAATAGAACTGATGGCGTCGAGGGTGCGCGTGTCTAACTGCTCTCCTTGAAACGAAGTGAAAAAGATCAGAGCCTTTCTCTGCGTAAGCTGCTGTTGCGATTGCGCCAGAGCCAGCAAGCCGGCTAGAAAAGGCCGGAGGTGTTGATCCTGGGCAATCCTGCCCGAATTATTGAGCGCCGAGAGCATCGCCAAAGCCAAAGCGCGATCTTTCGCATAGACAGGCTTCCCCGATGAATCCACGCCATTCATGGCTTCCGCGATAAGTTGCTTTTCAACCGGGCTGACGGCGCCGCTCAGGTTCGTTACCGGCTGGGTGGCCCTGCCAATGGCTTGCGCAAGAGCTTTGCGGTCCGAGGTGAATTCGGACTGAAGCCGAAGCCGTCCTTCGACACTCAGCACGGAAAAAGAAAAGCCGCGCTCGGGGACCATCTTGAGAATCTTTTCCGCCGCATCGCGCGCGTTCTTCATGATGGACGGGTCCGCTTCCTGGGTTTTGCCGACGACCGCGCCCGGCCGATCAAAGACCAGCGTGATCAGGCGGTTGCTCGGCTGTTGGCCGCTGACAAGGCGAAAGCTATTGAGCGTGACCGGAGAACCGTTATCGGTGACGGCAATCTCTCCCTGCTTCAGGTCCAAAACGGGCTTGTTCTTCTTGGTGTGAACCACCAGATCGAGCGAGACCTCATCGGCATTTACGGAGAGGTCCGCTCCCTGGCTCGTGGGTTGGCTCGGCGCCTGGCCGCAAGCGCCAGGAAGCGCAAAAGAGAGAACTAGGAAAGCGGGTAACCATTTGATCAGGTTCCGACGCTCAGATACCTTCGCGCAGATGTCAGCAGATACGAACACATTGAACTCCTTGCCCTTGCTGATACGCCATCATATATCAACAGGCGCATAAACTAAATCGGTTTATCTCACAGTGCCAATGCTCGGAACAGCGTAATAGGGTAACGGCCTAACTTTGCAATTTCTTACGCTTCCAACAGTATCTTTCCGGTTGTTTTGCGGTCTTCCAGATCCTTTTGAGCCTGTGCGGCCTCGGCCAGCGGATAGATATACTCCGTTCTCAGCTTGAGTTCGCCCTTGGCGGCCCAGTTCAATACATCGCCGGCGCGCCATTCGAGCTCGGCGCGCGTGGCCACATAGTGCCAGAGCGTGGGCCTGGTAATGAACAGCGAGCCCTTTCCGCTGAGCTGAATCAGGTCGAAGGGCGGCACGGGCCCGCTGGACGCGCCGAAGAGCGCCAGCAGTCCGCGCGGCCTCAGGCAGTTCAGACTGGCATCGAAGGTCGTCTTGCCCACCGAGTCGTAGACTACGTCCACTCCCTTGCCGTCGGTGAGGCGCTTAACCTCCGCCTCGAAGTCCTGCTCGGTGTATAGTATGACCTCGGCTGCGCCAGCCTCGCGCGAGAGTTCGGCCTTGGCCGGCGTGGAAACCGTGGTAATGACCCGCGCGCCCAGCCGGACGGCGATCTGCGTCAGCAGAAGCCCCACGCCGCCGGCCCCGGCATGAATCAGCGCCGTATTCCCCGGCTTGAGCGGGAAGGTGGAGTAGGCCAGATAGTGTGCCGTCATCCCTTGCAGCATTGCGGCGGCCGCCTTTTCGGGATTCAGCGATGGCGGCGTCTTCACCAGTTGCGCCGCCGGAACCAGCGCGTACTCGGCATAGCTGCCCAGCACGCTCACCGAAGCCACCGCATCGCCCGCGGCAAATCCGGTCACGCCCGAACCCAGCTTCTCCACCGTGCCCGCGGCCTCGCTGCCCGGCGTCATTGGCAGCGCCGCTTTGTAGACGCCTTTGCGGAAGTAGATTTCGATAAAGTTGACACCGGCGGCCTCGACACGAATCAATACCTGCCCCGGTCCCGGCTCGGGAATGGGCAATTCGGCCAGTTGCAAGACCTCAGGCCCGCCCGTCTCGTGAATCTGGATGGCTTTCATGCAAGGCTCAGGATGCACCCTGAGACCCGGTGACCGCAAGGGCACGGGGCTCGGGGTAGTGTCCTAATTTGAAATCCACAGGCTTATGCTCCGATTGCGGCAGCTAACGTGCTACGAATCCATTCTGATACTGTGAGGTTCCGCTTCCTTGCCGCTTTTGCGATCTTTTCCAGATCATCAGCCTTAAAGCGGACGGGAACAATGCGTCCCTTGGCGTCAGATTCCGCCAGTTTGGGGCGGCCAATCTTCTTTGGCTCAGGCTTCGGCTTCGATGTCGGCATTGGCTCTCAACTTCTGTAAGATTACGGACCTTACCGCCGTTATCGGGGATACTGCCGGGGGGATGTGAAGGACAGTCACATGCCGCTTAGGATTGGCCGGATCGTCGGTTTCGTGGCTCCAGGCATAGGCTGTGTTGGCTTGCGGGTGGTCATGCAGTTTGAAGACTTCAACGACTCCTTCCCAAACCGTCTTGCCATTGAAAACCTCTTTTACTGGAACGCTTTCCAAGTGGGTTGATTCCACTCCATGCAGGATACGGATTACGTCTTTCAAATCCTCAATTACGTTCATGCTGTCGCCTCAACCAAATCCCCAACGCTCCAAAAGGTCTTTGCAACGCCAGCGGCCATTGCCGGGGTGCAGCGGATTGTGTTGTGCCGTTTGACGAAGTTGTAATAGGCGAAATGAAGGCCAACCGCTGCTGCGAAGTTCTCCCGCTTCTTGCTGAAAGCCAACGTAAGACGAGTCAACCGGCGCATGTGAAGGCGGGTTGTGGCGTTCAGACGCTCAATGTAGCTAGTAGAGATCAAATCAAAATTGGGCTGACCGTAAATCACTTTCTTTTCGGCGGAAACAAACTCTGGTTGGCTATAGCGGCGATTGTTTTCCAAATCTGCCTGACCGTAAGTTTTGATGATCTGGGCGTAGTCGGCATCGCCGCCGAATGACCGTTCAATGGCTTCCTTGTAGGCTGCAAGGCCATCGGTGGAGATTTGGACCCGATTCCTCATCCGGCCCGAAACATCGGCAAGGAAGGCGTTCGCTGTGGCCGCGTCACGATCTCCAACACGGAATGCAGGAACCAGCTTGGATTCGGCGTCGATAGCGCAGAACGTCCATACGCTGCCCAATTCGGCGGGGTCTTCCGGCTTGACGTGCTTTTCTTTCTTGCCGACAAAACCCCAAATCTCGTCCATCTCCAGGCGCGTACAAGGCAAGTTGCGCATTTTCTAGTCCATGAACGCCGTACAACCCTGCCCAACTTTCACCCCAAGCCGCATGATCGTATCGCGGTGAACCCCGGTCATGCGCTCAATGCTGCGAATACTAGAACCTTCCGATAGGGCCGCAATCACCGCGATTTGCTTTTCCGTCTTGAGTACGTTCGCCATCTCAACCTCACCGTATTAAATGTAATACGATAATACGATTATGTCAAGAGTTTACGTATTACATTTTTAGTCACTTGCCTTTGTTTGCTCCGACGAGCATAAACATCTCTTTTGTCGGATCGTTTTGAATAGCTATATCGTCGTAACCGGATTTTATGAGTGCGTCTCTGAGGCGCTCTTGATCTTCCTTCCTCCCACCGCATATCCAAATTCCGTGATTTAAGCCACCTTGCATCATCGAAGCAGGTGGGGCGAGTTGCCAGCCAGCTTTTGCTAAGCCCGTCGCAATCGAACGCGCAAACCGAAAAGCCTCGTCGTCCCCAACTTGGAATGAAATGCTGAATGGAGATGATGTTGCCTGCTGCCCGACCAAGCGCGATAATGTGCTGATTTGTTCTTCCCGTAGCACGCGCTCAGGCGGGGAAAAATTATTTACAGTTGGATTTGTTACCACTCCGCCCCCTATTGCAATTCCATTTGGAGCACTCACCGTTTCGGCTGTCTGCGTTTGAGTTGGCGAACTAAGTCGAGGCGTTTCTGATCGTTTCTTTGGTATAGTCGTCTTTGTCAAAGAAGGTGGCTCTAAAATTGCCGATTTAGGAGAAACATCTACTAGAGCGGGAGCGATTGTTCGCGGGAGCGGTGAATGATCCTTTGAGTATTGCCTATAAACTTGGAATCCAACCAGCCCGAAGTACATAATTCCCAAGATCCAAAGAGTGCTAACACGCGCCGAATCACCCCATCGACTCGCGGTTTCCCAACGCCAAAACCCATACGCAAGAAGCACAAATGCAAGCAAAAGAACGAACACGCCAAGATAGAGATTTACCGTGATTCCAATCATCGGCAACCCCATTGCGAGCAAAGCAACAACGAAGCCGAGAATAATAGAGAGTGCGATTTTGGTGCTGGAATTGTCCTTGGAGTCCATGCCCGTAATCCTCCCATCGGATACCGGGCAGTGTCGAGAACTTTTTGTAATACGGTTTGGTGACGCAGATCACGTGTCCAAATCTGCCCAAAAAGGCAAATTAGGACACTACCGGGCTCGGAGCAATCGCAACACGTTAAAAAACGCACCATGCACCGCTCCGGGAATGCCCGGACGGGGATTTATTTATGCCCTATTCCCGATCCGACAAGATGCTCGTCTCATGCGGCGCGCGCAAACGCACCAAGCGGTCGATCGTATAGGGCGCGCGGCTCTGCGTCGTGTAGTAGTGGCGGACCTGCAGCTCGCCCAGCAGCCCGATGGCCAGCATCTGAATCCCGGCGACAATCAGCACCGCGCCAATCACGAACATCGGCCCGTGCTGACGCATGACATTCAGTTGCGGGTTCATGATCTTCAGGCCCAGCAGATACGCGGAGATGATGCCGCCCGCCATCATGCCCAGCGCTCCTAGGCCGCCGAAGAAGTGCAGCGGCCTGCTCATGTACTTCATCAGGAAGCGGATGGTCAGCAGATCGAAGAAGACGCCGAATGTGCGCCCGATGCCATAGTGGCTCTTGCCCCGCACGCGATTCAAGTTCGTGATGGGAATCTCGCAGATCGAAGCGCCCTGCCAACCGGCCAGCGCCGGAATGAAGCGGTGCATCTCGCCGTACAGCGGGATGTTCCTGATCACCTCGCGGCGATAGGCCTTGAAGGTGGTGCCGAAGTCGTGAATGCCGACGCCGGAGAGCCTGGCCAGCAGCCAGTTGGCGCAAGCTGAGGGAATGCGCCGGGTGAGCAGGTTGTCGACGCGCTGCCTGCGCCAGCCCGAGACCACATCGTATCCCTCCTCGAGCTTTTCGATGAAGTTGGGGATTTCGTTGGGGTCGTGCTGCAGGTCGCCGTCCATGGCCAGGATGAACTCGCCCGAGGCATTATCGAAACCGGCGGCCAGGGCCGAGGTCTGCCCGAAGTTCCGGCACAGCTTGATCACCAGCACCCGGCTGTCCACCGCGGCAATCTCTTCCAGCAGCTTGCAGGTGCGGTCGCTGGAGCCGTCGTCCACCAGCACCAGCTCGAAAGGATCGCCTACCTGCTCCATTACCTGCTTCAGGCGCGCGTATAGAACGGTAACGTTCTCCTCTTCGTTATGAAAAGGGACGACAACAGAATACTTCGCCATAGCGTCAGTATAGACGGCGGGTGAATCGAGGCGGGTTACCCCAGGCGTTGGGAATGAATTGGCTGGCGCGCGCGGCAGACAATCAAGGCGGAGCAGGCGATAGGGGCTATCGGTCCAACTCGTCGAGCATGGCCTGCATCTCGCTGAGAGCGTGTTGATTGCCGGCGCGGGATGCGCATGCGACACCGGCCTTCAGCCGCGCGATGGCCTCCGCCGTGCGTCCCGCGTCGGCCAGCGTCTGGGCGGCCATGTGGTAGGCGGCGGTGTAGTCAGGATCGTTGGCCAGCAGGGCATCGAATTCGCCCAGCGCGGCATCCGTTTCGCCCCGGCTTGCCAGTTCCATGGCCAGGCCATAGCGGGCAAAGCTGTTCTTGGGCTCCAGCGTAAGAATCTCTTTGAGTGCCGCGATCTTGTCCATATATGGCCGGGTGGGATTTGCGTAATTGGCCGCGATTGCCGAAACTGGAACTGTGACATGGCAGGACGGCCGCCGCCCTCTTCATTGTAGCGGGCGGAAAGTTGAATGCGGCGGCATGTCAAGTGCATGAGGAATGGAGCGATGGCAAATGAGTACCGAAGAAACCAGACCAATTGCGCGCACGGTGGCCAGCACCCAGTCGGAGATGACGGAGATCATCCTGCCCAACGACACCAATATGCTGGGCAACCTGCTGGGCGGGCGGCTGATGCACTTCATCGACCTGACCGGGGCCATGGCGGCCTACCGGCACTCGCGCACCTTTATCGTGACCGCGGCCATGGACCACATCGACTTCATCCAGCCGGTGCATCTGGGCAACCTGGTCACGCTTAAGTCCAGCGTCAACCGCGCGTTTACCTCCTCGATGGAGGTGGGCGTGAAGGTGTGGGCGGAAAACACGCAGACCGGAGTGCAGCGGCACGTGGCCAGCGCCTACCTGGTCTTTGTGGCCATCGACAAGGACGGCCGCCGGGTGAAGGTCCCGGAACTGATTCCGGAGACGGCCGACGAGAAACGCCGTTATGCGGATGCGCTGCTGCGCCGCGAGCATCGCGAGGCAGAAGCCGCCCGCCGCAAGCAGGCACGGATTGAAACGGCCGCCAATGAAAGCGCAACCGGCGGCCCATCGTAAGCAAACCGTTTCTTCAGACAGGATTTTCAAAAGGAGCTACCCGACCCTATGGCGCATTCACCTGCCATGCCGCCGCCTCTGGCTTTGCCGGGGGTCTCGAAGATCGTCGCTATCGGTTCCGGCAAGGGCGGAGTGGGTAAAACCACCGTCGCCGTGAATCTGGCCATAGCGCTCTCGCGGCTCGGCCAGCGCGTGGGGCTTATCGACGCCGACGTCTACGGCCCCAATGTTCCCCTGATGATGGGTTCGGCCCAACAGCCGAAGATGGGCCCGGAGAACCGCATCGAGCCCAACCTGACCCACGGCGTCAAGACCATATCCATCGGCTACATCTCGCCCGGCGACAAGCCGATGGTGATGCGCGGGCCGATGCTGCACCAGATCATCCGCCAGTTCCTGCAACAAGTGGAGTGGGGCGAACTGGATTACCTGATCGTCGATCTGCCGCCCGGCACCGGCGACGTGGTCATCTCGCTGGTGCAGACCGTTCCGCTGACCGGCGCGGTGGTGGTCTCAACGCCCAGCGACGTGGCATTGCAGGACGCGCGCAAGGCGCTGGAGATGTTCGCGCAGGTCAACGTCGATGTGCTGGGGATCGTCGAAAACATGAGCCACTTTACCTGCCCTCACTGCCATCATGAGATCGACATCTTCTCCAGGGGCGGCGCGGAGCGCACGGCGAAGCAGTTTGGAGTTCCCTTCCTGGGATCGATCGAACTGGTTCCTGCCATCCGCGAGGGCGGCGACCGCGGCCTGCCGGTCACCCTGGCCGGCCCGAAAAGCCCGCAGGCGGCGGAGTTCTACGCCATGGCGGAAAAGCTGATGGAACAGGCAGAAGCGGCCGCGGCAGACGCTACGGATGTGATCGAGATCAGTTGACAGAATCCAGGAGGTGCGGAGAAGAAGAAAGCGGGGCGCGAACCCCGCTTTCTCGTTGTTGAGTGTCGGCTTACCGCCAGTGCCCTTCCTGTAGCTCCCAGTGGTCACCACGGTGAACCCAGCGGTGGGCGACCCAAACCGCGCCCGGATGGGGTGGGCGATCCCAATGGCCGGGAACCCAGACGTAGTGGTCGCCTTGGTATTGGTGATAGCCGGCGATCCACACGTAACCACGCTCCGGGGGCGGCGGCCGGCGTTCGTGGACGGGCGGCGGTGGCCCAATGCGAATGACCACCTGCGCAAACGCAGCCGCAGGCATAAGGGTGAAAGCAAGCAACAGTGCCAGTGCAATCTTCTTCATTGTGAAGTGTATCCTCCAGGGGTTGAGTGTCTGATTAAAGTCTCACCGGAAGAACGCATCTGTTCCGGCTTGTTGACGGTATCAACGAATTGTTACGGGAATAGTTGCGCGTCCATCCGGACCCGCACCAGCGATCTTTGTATCACCCCTGGTTTTCCGATGGTGTGCAGAATTGCTCACTTTATCCACGCCGCTGACACGCCCGCTTGCCAACCGGCCGGTTTGCTGAGCCCTGAACCCTGATCTCCGACCCCTGATTCCTGTTTTTATGGTATTTGCGCCATGGGCAACTCGATGACCGGAGTTGGCTTGC
>Ga0326728_10022296_pt1 | contig 11778 bp, 9 predicted proteins | sample MB3enrmetagenome_FD_207602 | JGI IMG/M metagenome (GOLD analysis project Ga0326728, IMG submission 207602) | Lab enriched peat soil microbial communities from McLean, Ithaca, NY, United States - MB31MN | ecosystem: Environmental > Terrestrial > Soil > Wetlands > Peat | place: USA: New York... | reverse complement strand
ATTCGACAGCCAGTGAGCTGCCGAGCGCCACAGAAAGAGAGGCAATGAACCAGAGAGAGTTCTTGACGAGAGTGTCGGCGGGTAAATGCAGTTCCCACATCGCAATCAGCGTGACGAATACAAATCCGAGACCTACAAAGAGAAAGGGGATAGCACAGGCCTGAATTCCCAGTCCACAGACGAAGCCAATTGCCGCGATACTTAGGACACGAGCCATCGGATCGTTGTCCGTGAGGCCTATGACAACCAGCGAAGTAGCTACCGCTATGGTTCCCGTCAGAAGCATAGCCATGTTGAATCTGAAACAGATGGCGGGGCTTTCATGGGCGACGAAAAAGAGGATGTAAAGACAGAGCGGCAAATACGGCATCTGCCAGACAAGCATGCACACGAGTGTAATGACGGAGGCAAGAACAATGCGCAGCACGCATTTAATCCGCTCCGGAGAGGCCTGCTGATCCCGCCAGAAATCCCGCATCATCAATGGGGCATCTGTGATCATGCTCTATCTCACCACCGTAACGGCGGTTGCACCAATGCGAAAGAGTTCCGGGTCGGGATTCAGAATCCGGATGCGTACTTGAAAGCGTGTCGAGAGGTGCACCCAGTTGAGGGTGCGTTCGATGTCCGGCAGGCCGCCGACGATCTTTGCATCCTCTGGGAGGACACCGTGGCCGATGCTCTCCACCACGCCATGAAACTTCCTGTCCGGATGGCCCATCAGGTAAACGTCGACCGGGCTTCCATTCTGTATCGCCTTAACCTTCGTCTCTCGATAGTTGGCAATCACCCACCAGGTACGCGTATCGATGAGAGTGAACATCGGAGCGCCGGGGTGCGCGTAGGCGCCTTCGGAGATATTCATATTGGTGACATAGGCGTCGAAAGGCGCAACAACGCGGCAATGCTCCAGGTCGAGCCGCGCATTATCCACCTTCGCCGCTTTGGCCGCGCGCAGGGACATCAGAGTGTCGACCGTATCGATGTTGTGGATCGCCTGGCCTAATTGCGCCTGCGACACCGATGCAAGTTCGTCCGCTTCCTGCTGACGGAAAACAGCCTGCGTTTCCTGCGCCTGCTGCTGCGTGAGAGCGGCGAGGGCTTCGTCGTAGTTGCCTTGCGCAACGCGCACAACCGTGCGCGCATGGTCGACCTGCTCAACGGTCACATAGTGCTTTTCGAGCAGCGGTTCTATGCGGTGCAGGTCGTTGGTGGCAAGCCCAAGCTGCGCTTCCGCGGCAACAACGGCGGCCTGAGCGCGGGAGACCGCGGCCCTCGCCTCGTCCACGCTGCTGCCGGCCGTCTGGATCCCTGTTTTTGCGTGGCGCACTCCGTTCAGTGCAGCCTCTGCCGCGCTGTTTTGTGCCGCAATCCTGCGTTTTTGGTCAATGATCTGATTTTCCAAAGCCGCCTGATCTGAGAGCGCCATCTGCAGCGCGTACTCATAGGGGCGCGGATCGATGGCGAAAAGCAGATCGCCTTTTTTGACAAAGGCATTGTCCTTGACCGGCAGTTGAATCAAGCGGCCACTGACCTCCGGGGCGATTTCAATGAGATTCGCGCGCACGCTGGCATCGTCGGTTCGGGGATGCACATTGGTCTCCAGAATGGCGGCGAGCAAGAGCAGAACCGCGCCCGAAACGGTGGCAATGCCAATCCGGCGTCCAAGGAACTTTCGATTTGGGATTTCGGTAGCCTGTTTCATATTTGTCTTCCTAACGGAAAAGAATGAGCCAGAGAAGTGCGGTGCAGAAAAGCACGACACTTGGGTAAAAGAGCACCAACGGACCCACCTCCGACTCGAGGCGATACCGCGTCAGTCCGCTTCGGACGACGAAGGCGAGAATCACGCCGGTCGTCAGGCAGAACAGCCAGGCCGGGAAGAAGGAGCCCATAACACCTATGGAAGGCGCTTGCGCACAGCCCGCGCAGAACAGGCAGACTGCCGTAGTGCAAATCAGACTCTTTTTCTTTTGATTCATGGTTGAACCCCGTTCTGTGTCGGAAGTTGAGTTGTCAATGGCTTGTTCCGCAGCAGGTTTCCGGTCACGAACTCCAGGTCGACCGCTTCGAGGAGGAGTTGCGACCGCGCCGATACGTGAGCGAGACGGGCCTGCGCCAACCGATCCTCCGCCGTGACGACATCCACTAGGTTCCTGACGCCGTACTTATATGCGTCCAGTGAGGATGCATAGGAGACATTTGCGGAATCGAGCACCGCTACCGCGGCCTGTTCCTTGCGCAACCCGGTGAGAAACCCGATGTAGGCCGTCCATACTTCCCGAACGGCGTCATCATGCTTTGCTCGCATCCCATCCTGCGCTTCGCGGCGCTGCGATTCTGCGATGGCGAGTCCGTTCCTTCGAGCGCCGCCATCGAATATGCGCCACTCCACGCCGAGCGTTGCCGACCACGTGGGCTCGGTCGCCTGGCCCAGCTTTCCGTAATCCATCGTCGGCCAGAGAGAGGATTCCGCTCCGGTCGCGGAGAGCACGATCTTCGGCCGGTATTCGGCTTTGGCGGCTTTGACAGCATCGCTGGCAGCGCGAATCTCTTGTGCCTGCGCCTTCAGATCCTGCCGGTCCGCGATCGCAAGATCGATCAAAGCGTCAATGGGAAGGCTCAGGGCCTGAGGAAGACTTGAGTCCTGTTGAGAGGCGATCTTGATGTCCGGGGAGGGCTCGACCCCGATCAGCTCGGTGAGCGCAACCCGTGCGACTTTTTCGTCGCCCTCGGCGGATTCCAGATCGAACACCGCTTGCGAGGTTTCAGCGCGGGCTTGCAACACATCCGGGAGTGTCGCTCGCCCGTTATTCATCTGAGCTTCCGCTGCGTCTTGGGTGGTCTGCGCGGTCGTCAGTGTCTCATGCGCGGCCTGCAATCGCTCTTCCGCCGTCTGCAGGTTGTAAAAAGCGCTGGTTACGCGAAAAGCGACTTCTTGGTTGGCCTGGATGAAATTGGCGCCGGAGACCAGTTTCTCTGCGGTCGCGGCGTCGACCATGGCTTCTCGCTTACCGAAATCGAAGATCAGATATTGCAGTGTGAGTTCCGGCTGGACGAACGGAGCCTCCACAGTAACATAGCCGCGCGGTGCCAGCGGTTTTGGGAAAGGCACGATAGAGCGCAGGTCACCGGCAGCGGCCATGCCTGCCAGAACCGGGAAATAGGAACTCTTTGCTATGCCAAGCAGCCCCGCCTTTTGCTTGGCCTGTTCCCAGTAGACGCGGGTGACAGGGTTGTTGCGCTCGGCAATGTCGATCAGTTCAGCCAGCGTGTATGTGTGACCGGTATCGAGTTTCGCGAATCCATCTTGAGGGGTCGCGTGCGCGGCGCAATCGGCGGTCGACTGCGGAGTAGAAGCAATGCCGGCGCACTGCGCGAAAGCCGCCGTCACCGACAGCCACCACGACAACAAAAGAATCAGTGCTGCGGCCGAGACGCTTCCTGGCCAACGCAAGCGGAGGGTATTGCGGAATATAGCTGAAACGGGAGCACGCTTGAACACAAGCCCAAGCGATGAAACCGCGTAGACGGCGCAGAGAGTCGCATAGTAGTGGCGGGCGATGGCGATTCCATGCTCGAGTGCTTTGTCGGTTGCCTCGGTCAAGTTGGTGGCGACAAGGATCGATCTCAATTCGAGAGACTTCATCGGAATAAACGCATTAGCCACGATGACACCTCGCGAAATGCGTCCCAGGCTGAAGCCGTGCGAAGTGAAAAGGCCAATGAAGATCGAGCTGGGCGCGATTGCAACGTATCCGGCAATTGAACTTGGTTTGCAAGAGCGACTTATTCATGCCGCCCTCCTCGCCGCGGATTGTGAGGTCGGTGGGAGTGGGCGCGGTTTTGCAATACTGAGGCGTAGCCGCTCACAAACGTGGAGTGCATAAAGGTTGTCGGAAGTGAACTTTGCTCCGAGGTGACTGAGCCAGCAAAGCACTTCTTCTCCGGCCCGGTCGACATATGTGACCTCGGACAGGTCCACGACCATGCTGGGCATATCCCTGCGCGAACCAACCAAGGTCGCGACCTCTTCGCGGCATCCTTCTGCCATGCGGCCCGAAATCCGGAGGGTGGCTGTTCCCAAAAGGTCTATACGCAGCATCGTTCACTTCCTATGCCTGCATCAGGCATATTCAAACGGATCGATATTGAGTCTTTTCATTCTGGCGATAAGCGTCGTGCGGCAGATATTCATCCGGGCCGCGGCTCCATTCGGCCCGGCGACGCGTCCCTTGCATTCGGCAAGCACTCGAACGATTTCATCGCGCCGCCTCTGGACATGTTCATCCAAAGCTCGTCTATTACCCAGTGAGCTGATGGTTTCCTTCACGATCCGCGCGATCTGGTCTTCCTCCCTTACTGTGGCTGGCTGCGCAGATTGATCGGTGTTTGCTTTGTGCAGTTCCGAAAGGGGTGCATCGAGTGACTTCCCCCGCGTCAGAATCACTGCGCGCTCAATGAAGTTCTCCAGTTCGCGGATGTTGCCGGGCCAGTCCCAGGCCGTGAGCCCCTTCATCACGGATGTTGGAATCGTGTCGATGCGTTTTTGCATTTGCTTCGCACACTTCTGCACGAAGTAGCTGACCAGCAGCGGAATATCCTCTCTACGATCTCTAAGGGGCGGAATACGGATGGGAAACACGTTCAAACGGTAATAGAGATCATTTCGGAACTTCCGGTCGGCGACCATCTTTTCGAGGTCGCGGTTGGTTGCCGCTACAAGCCGCACGTTAACTCTGCGCGTATGCGTGCTGCCAAGGCGCTCGAACTCGCGCTCCTGCAGGACGCGCAATAATTTCGGTTGGATTTCCGTTGGAATATCACCTACTTCATCCAGGAACAGCGTGCCTTGATCGGCGAGTTCCATGCGCCCGACCTTCTGATTGATCGCGCCGGTGAACGCGCCCTTTTCATGGCCGAACAGTTCGCTCTCCAGCAGACCGGTGGGGATGGCTGCGCAATTGAGCTTTACAAACGTGCGCTCTTTGCGCCGGCTGCGCTCATGGATGGCGCGGGCAATCAGTTCCTTACCGGTTCCGGTTTCGCCAAGCAGCAGGACAGTGGAATCGCAGGGGGCGACTGTTTCTACCAGTTCCAGAACGCGTTTCAGAGCCGGACTACTCCCGACGATCTGATCGAACCCCAACTCGTTGCGGATTTCCTCTTCGAGGTACAGCTTCTCCTGGGCAAGCCTATCTCTCTGTTCAGAAATCTCTTCGTAGGCCGGCGCTTTGTCGATTGCGATGGCGATCTGCTCTGCAACCTGGCTGAGGAATTCAATCTCGTCGGCATCGTACGGACGTTTTGCCGTTGGCTCGATCGCCAGCAATTCCAAAGCACGACCGAGGTTCGCGAGGGGAATATCGCAGACGGCCTTCGGTTCTCCGGGAAGCAGAGCGGCTAAATTGGTGGGAGCAACGATCGCTGCTTGTTCAGGTACTCTCTGCAAGCCGGAGCTCTTGCCGATAGGGTGTTCGAGGGAGTGGTCAGATCTGGTTTTAGATCCTCGATATTGCCGCAGGCCTTCGGACTCGCTCACCTTGGGGAAGCCTATTCCCTTGAGTCCTCCGCGGTCCGTGAATGCAACAGTCGCGCCCATAGTCCCCTCTCCGTTCTCTGTGCAACCCGTCTTGGCGTTAGCTTGAGTTTGGAGCCCGTTCTCTATGATGAGCAGATTGTGCAACGAATCCCGTTTGCGGACATCCCCTAATAGTCGGCCTCTCGGCTTGGTAAATCATGCGAGCGGCTGCTACCCACTTAGGGGGAGATTCGAATACCTCTAGCCTTCCCGAATATCGATGTGCTTCCTGCCAAAGAGGCGGGCATCGATAGACCAGGCGCCAGGTCCTATCATTGCCAGGGCGGCACCGATAGTTCCCAACAGGATGCAGATCCAGAGGTATTCAGGTTGCAAGAAGATTTTCCAGACTTGAATGGCGGCCACCAGCGTCCCCGTAATCGGCGTCCATAGACCGGCAAGTAAGAGTAGTCCCGCACCGATGGTGAACACGGATAGTGCAGTCAGCAGGATCGAAGGGTCGCTCCACAGTCTCGCGATCCCATCATCGATCAATACAATCCCGATGACCAGGCGCAAAAGTAAAAGGCCGGCCCCGGGCCAGCCATCAGCGAACGTCGAGAATAGTCTTTGCACAATAAAGCCCAATGCAAAGCGTAGGAGATTCACAAAGGGATCGAAACCCTTAAAACTGGGATCGGACCGTCCCCCTTTTGGGGGATCTTATAGTTCGATAATTCCGCGCTTTAGTCCAATCGTGACGGCATGGGTCCGGTCATTGGCGCCAAGTTTGGACAGTATACTCTTAACGTGGCTCTTCACCGTCTCTTCTGTAATGGAGAGCTGGCCGGCGATCACCTTGTTCGCTTTGCCGTTTGCAATCAATCGCAGCACATCAATCTCCCGTGCGGTCAAATCGTCATCCGCGGCATGTTCAGCCAGCTCGGCGGCGATCGACGGGGGTATTCGCTTTTGGCCGGCATCCACAGCTCGGATGGTCTCAAGCAATTCCTGATGCACCTGCACCTTCAATAGATACGCCCGCGCTCCCGCTTTAAGTGCGCGCAACACTTGAACGTCGCCTTCGTAGGTTGTCAGGACGATGATCCGGGCGTTCGGGAATTCGCTGCGAATGCCGATGATTGCCTCGATTCCGTTCAGACCCTTCATTTGTAAATCCATTAGAGTCACGTCTGGGCGCTGCAATCGGAACTGTTCGATGGCCTGCTGTCCGTTGCAGGCTTCCGCGACTACGCGCATATCAGATTCAGCATTGACCAGAGCTGCGATCCCCTCGCGGAGGAGAGCATGGTCGTCGACGGTAAGAATCCGAATCAGCTTAGGATTTGTGTTCATGACTTCTCGCCTTGCGGAACAGCTTGAATCCCTGTCCATCACGCGATGTTTCGTAAGCAATGGAGGCGGGAACAGCCAGCTCAACTTCAGTGCCCGCCCCGGCTTCGCTCCAGAAATCCAATCGCGCGCCGATTTGTTTCGCACGTTCGCGGATTCCGGGCAGCCCCCAGTGTCCGGCGCGCCTGCCCTGACGCAGGACTTTCGGGTCTATGCCCTTTCCATCATCCCGGATGCGCAAACGAAAGAGACGATCGTTATACCGAATCTCGGCCTCGATTTGGCGTGCGTTTGCATGCTGGAAAGCATTTCGTAACACCTCGCGGGCAATCCGGTAGACCTCGTCCTGGAGGACCGGGGACAAGGTTTGCCGCGCCCCTTCTACGGTCACTCTGAAGTTTGGCGAGCCGTGGCCTACATCCTGGGAATGCGCAAGTTCCTGGCCCGTTGCCGTAAGCAGGTGTTCGAGATCGCCCTCAGCGACCGGCTCGGCACGCAAGTCATGGATCGCATTCCGGCCCTCTGTGATCGCCTGCGCCGCTCTGGTGATCACGCCATCGAGAGCTTCAATGGCTTCCTCGGGGCGTCGGGGTAGCATGTTGCGAGCCGTCTGGATCCGAAACAGCAGGCCATGGAAGCTTTGCAGCAGAGTGTCATGAAGATCACGCGCAATTCGTGTGCGCTCACCGACCCGCGCCTCCAGGGTCAGGGCGAACTCATGGCGCAATTGCCTGTCGTGATACTGGTAGGCCGCCCACAGTAGCACCAGAAGAAGGACAACGCAGAGCGCCCGGAACCAATTCGTCTGGTAGTACGCCGGGGCGACCGAGAACTCGAGCGTATCCCCCTGCTCGTTCCAGACGCCGTCACTATTGCATGCGATTACTCGAAAGGAGTACTTTCCTGGAGGCAAATCCGTGTAGAACGCCTGGCGGCGCGTCCCGGCCTCGTGCCAATCACGATCGTAGCCGTCGAGCCGGTAGCGAAAATTCACTCTCTGTGGAATCAGAAACGTGGGTGAAGTGTAATCAATCTGCAACTCTCGCGGATGCGGGGAGAGCTTGAGGATTTCGGTTGCTGCGATTTCCTTTCGGTCAACCGTGACCGATTCGATGGTTGTCGCCGCAGGCACGTCTCTTTGCGAGAGGCTGGACGGGTCCACCATCTGTACCCAGACCCCGCTGGCAAACCACACGCGCCCATCCGAAGAGTACGCCGCAGAATTATATTCCGGTCGTCCTGCCTGGGCTCCGTCCAACTCGTCGAAGACGCGCGTCTTTACGATTACATCCGGATTTGCCCACCATCGCTGAAGCTCGGAATCTGGCAACTCGACGATGCCATAGTCGGTGTAGAGCCACCAACGCTTCTCCCTATCCTGAATAAAAGAGGTCACAAAATTGCACGGCAGGCCGTTCTTCGTCGTCATCCGCTGCACCTTGCCTTGCCGTACCCCGACTAGCCCGTCGGCGGAGCCGGCAAGCACGGAGCCGTCTCCATTCGCGATAATCTGGTGGCTAAACGGATCACCCTTTGCGTTTAACGGGAAAGCCTCCAGAACGCCATGGCGGAAGAACGCAAGGTCACCTTTTAGAGTTCCTATCCAAATCCCTCCCTGTGGATCGGCCGCGAGGGTGTGGCCCGTCGGAACTTGGGACCCCGGAAACTCTTCACGCACCTGGAAATCGCGGATGCGCACAAGCTTCGACGGATTGCCGAAGCACTCTGCCCAAATGTTCCCATCCACGTCCTCGGCGATTCCAACCACAAGCCCCAACGGCTTGTGATTCGGATCGGGCAGCCGGCGGAATCGTCCGTTCTTGAACAGAAAGAGCCCGTCATCCACTCCCACCCACAGGTTTCCGGCGTGATCTTCCAGCATGTAGGTGGCTCGACTCCCCGGAAGACCATCCCCGGTGCGAATGGAGGAGATGATACCGTTCTTCTCGATGTGATCGAGAGAGCCGCGGTTTGCGACCCAAATGGTGCCGTCTCTGCTTGCCAGAACTCCCATCGGATCATTCCCCAGGCCCTCAACCGCCGTGAAGCTGGTGACGCGCGGATCGCGAAACTTGTCTATCCCATCCGGAGTTGCAGCCCATACAATTCCCTCTCTGTCCTCAAAGAGAGTGTTCACGGCATCGCTGGACAAGCCTTCCGCTCGTCCAAAGTGGTCCACAACGTTTCCCTGGATACGAAAGAGCCCCTGGCCACGTGTGCCAACCCAGAGATTGCCGTCGCGGTCAACGATCATGCTGTTCACCGCAAGTTTGCTGCCGTCGAAGCTGGGCGTCACAAAGGGTTGGAAGACACCCTTTGTCAGTCGTCCAAGGCCTCGCCCGGGTCCGGCCAAGAGTATGCCGACCCAGAGGGACCCATCGGGAGCACGCGCCAGGCTTCCGATCCCGCTCTGTCCTGCGTTGGATTTCAGCCCTTCGATCGGGTACTTCTCCGAGACGCCGTCATGCCAGTGGACAAGCGCCGTCTGCCCTCCCAGCCAAAAGCCGCCTTTCCCGTCGGCCAGTATTGAGTTGATTGGGGAAATTGGTATTCCATCAGCTTTTCCGAAACACTTCACCGCGCGGTCGGTAACATGGCATAGGGGCGCGTCTGAAATACTGTGCGCGCCTCGCACGACCCACACCGAGCCGTCAGTACCTTCACTAAAGGCTTGAAGACTCCGAAGCCCTTCCAGCTCCAACTGAGAAGTGATATCCCGGCCCTTCAGGTGAACGATCCCACGCAATCCAGTTACCCAGAGCCCACCTGTGTGGTCGCCAGCCGCATTCACTATTTGGCCGAAGCCGGTATCGTGTGTGCTGATTGAACCGTAATTAGGAGGCCCATCCCAGGAGGCGAACCGGACGCCGTCGAAGGTGGCCATATCGCCGGACATGAACCAGAGAAAACCGTTCGAGGTCTGCGTGATCGCATACCCATGAGCCAGGTCGGCGCCATCTCGCATCCGCCAGGAAGTGTGGGAGTACTGGGTGATCCGCTTGTTCGGATCGAGGGCGTGAACCGGGCCTGCCAATAACAATACGAAGATAAGATAAAAGCCCAACAGCGCCGGGGTCGCGGTGTGTGGCCATTTGAATTGAAGCGGAAGAGGCCGGCGAGAAGTCATGTTTTTGCCACCTCACAGCCGAAACAGCCTCAGGCACTATGGCCCCCGGTCGGTTGGGACCTTCAACTGTGGTGTACCTCAGCAACGGACAACAGGCCGTGATCCGGACCACTTGACGGTACTGGGATATTCGCAGGAAAACGATCTGTTAGAGCAGACACACTTGCCCTGCTCTCAGTACGAACAACTTAATTTACCATCATTTTCCTGTCGCGAGTCAATCGGTTTCAGGGTCGAGGCAGGCGTTGGAAACGTTCGGTCCTGAACCGCTCGGTGGGAGTTTTACAAGCCGGCGAGCGCCGCGCTTAGCTAAATGACGACGATATCGGAAAGCGCCGAAAACGGCCGCGGTAAGTCCGAGGGTCAGGAGGATGAAGCCGCCCGGAGAAGTGCTTACGAACGAGCAAAGGCCGGACCGAAGATGTTGCGGAAGCAAGTAGCCGGCGGTGAGATAGAGGGTGGCCCACACGGCGGATGCGATGGTGTCCTGCACCATGAATCGAACTCTGGAAACACTTGAGAAGCCTGCGAGGGCCGCAGCAAGATTGGGACCCGGCACGAATCGTGCAACGAACATGGCCGTGGTCCCGTGACGAGCGAATATGTCCGGGATGTGAAATTGTTTCAGGACTTCGGCATGCCGCGCTCTGCTGGCGCGGTTGCGGGTCGATTTGCGAATGCGCGCCAAGTCAAACCATGCGCAATCAATCAAAAGGCAGGCTGAGACCGCCACCAATAGAGCTACAGGCGCATTCAGCCCTTCGCTGCCAGCGAGTGCCCCGATCAGCAGCAACAGCGGCGCGCTGGCAATCGGGACACCTGCCTGCTCCAGGATGATCGTGACAGCCAGCAATGTGAAAGGATGGCTAATCAACAAGTGTTCCGCATGAGCCATCAAGCTCTCTCCCTCCACGACTGCAGGCGCCACACGCGCTGGCGCCCGTCACGAGATGATGCCATCCTTTGGCTTCAATAACCTGATTGGTTGCGCGCAGCTGTTGAGAATCTTCAAGTGTCGCGTGCGTTTCGTTCACTCTTGAATGGCGCACTCGACGTGCAGTATGCGCACGCTCCGCAACAGGAACTTGCGATGTGCGATTGTCAACGTCAGAGATATTCAACATCTGTTTTACCCGCACTATAGAGAGACTTGCACTTGTAGTGCCAGACTCTGTGCCATGCAAGTTGTTGATTTTACGGGGAGACTGAGTGCAGCCTGCGCGGATTGTCAAAACTGGCAACGACAGCTTTGACATGCAGGCCGCATTCGTAAACGAAGGCGCTGTCGGCTACGGGCGAGTTACTCCATATTTCCCAGATGCACTGGGCAACTCTGCGGGGAGGGCACGCTGTCCCGCCTATTTCGGCGAAGCGTCAGCTCTCGCGTGATTTTGCCTCATCGTGGCAGCAAGTTCCTTGATCTCGGTCAGATCCCGCTGCATCTCGCTCCAGCCATACCACAGCGCATAGTCGTTGCTCGCATGGAACGTGCCCTGGAAGGTCCTCATGCGATGTTCGAGATACATCACGAACAGCTTTTGCTCAATGACCGTAGGAGCGTCATGGAACGTGAGCAGGTTAGGAAAGGCGTAGGCATAGTTCTTCGGCTTCGGGATCACTCCATCGCGATAGAGTCCGGCAACAATCTGGATTGCTTCCGCCATCAGGTGGTCGGCATTGCGAATCATGTCATCGCCCTGCTGCAGTTGCTGGCGGGCGAAATTGTCGGCGTGGCACTGATCGCAGGTCTTGATCATCTTGTCACGCTCGCGCTGCC
>Ga0326728_10022295_pt1 | contig 11778 bp, 9 predicted proteins | sample MB3enrmetagenome_FD_207602 | JGI IMG/M metagenome (GOLD analysis project Ga0326728, IMG submission 207602) | Lab enriched peat soil microbial communities from McLean, Ithaca, NY, United States - MB31MN | ecosystem: Environmental > Terrestrial > Soil > Wetlands > Peat | place: USA: New York... | reverse complement strand
GCCTTTTGTTAAGATATTTACCTGATCGTAATATACGAAATATTGATAGTGAGCATAAGAAAAGTATTGACAAAACTACCGACTTTTTGTCTAATAATCGCCATCCGAGACAACTCGATTAATTTGGATTGCACGACGAAGTACCCAAACCCTACGCGCGTTTTCAAAGGGCCGACCCCAAGGTATTTGAACGATAAACTCGTCTTCTGACCCAGGCCGTTAGGCCTGCGCTTCCGGGCCCCAGGGAAGCGACCGCGGTGAGCCCCTCCAACGCCTGGCCGCGGGCGATCAGGATGATGGAGTCAGTGCGATGCAGGCGGAAATCAAAAGCCAGCCGGGGCTTTCCCCGGTGGCGACTCCGCCTTGCATCCAGCGAGGTCAGAAAAGGAGGCGTATGGCTGAAAACATTGAATTCCGACTGGAAGTGCCCTTGGACGCGTCGCAGGTGAAGGGTTTCAACCTCGACCGCGCCCTCAAGGTGATTGCTTATGGAAAAAGGCTGACGGTGGCAGGGACCGCGAAGCTTGACGCCCAGGGAAAGGGGGGTGTTGCCTTCGTTTTCAGAGAGGCTCCCGGGTCGCTGAAGGTTCTAGTGGGTCCCGAAAATGTTTCGCCGGAAGACCTGAAGCACCTGCAAACCCTCTCCGTGGACGTTCCCGCGTCCAAGTGGGGCAGCAGCAATGAATTGCGGCTCCCGCCCATCGTTATATCCAGCTATTACTGGCGCTGGTGGTTGACCTGGTGTCAGGAGTTCAAGGTCACCGGCCGGGTGCTTTGTGCGGACGGCAGCCCCGTGGCGGGAGCGACCGTTTGCGCCTTTGACGTCGACTGGTGGTGGTGGTGGACGTCGCAGGAACAGGTGGGCTGTTCGACCACCGATGCCACCGGTTCATTTGAAATCGACTTCACCCGCTGCTGCGGGTGGTGGCCGTGGTGGTGGTGGGCCCTCCGCGACTGGCAGTTGGACCCGATCGTCGCCGAAAAAATCATTGCTTTTCTCAGAACCAGCCCGCAGTTCACCGCGATTCCAACCCCCAGCCCCAAACCCAGCCTGGACGTGTTCACGCCGTTGCTCAGTTCGGCGGCGCGCGGCAAGCGGGTGGGGATTGCCAATCAGCCGGCCGCCCGGGGCGCCCTGGTGGCGGCCAACGCCCCGATTGACCCAACCGCCCTGGACGCCCTGCGGACCCGGCTGCTGGAAGTGCTCCCGCCGGATTTCCCGTTCCACATCTGGCCGTGGTATCCATGGTTCCCGTGGTGGGATTGCGGCGCCAATCTTATCTTCAGCGTTACGCAGAACTGCGGGGGGCAGACCAACACCATTGTGAGCCAGACCATCGCCGACACCCAATGGGACGTCCCCACGAACTATAACGTAACCCTTACGTCGAGCTCCCAGGCCTGCTGCCAGTACCGTTGCCCGGACTGCCCGGAGGGCAACTGCCTGGTGCCCACGGACATCTGCCTGATCAACGTGGGCTCCATTGGCGGCAACATTGGTAGCCCTGTGCTGCCCAACCCGCAGCCTTCTCCTCCTCCCTCCGCGCAGGAGGGACTCTACGATCCCGGGGTGCAGGATCGTCCTTTCGCGGGCACCGTGGACCTTTACGGCCTCTTTGGAACCGGCGCGGCCGTGGACTACTACGAGTTTCAGTACGCCACCCCCACCGGAAGCACGCAGGGCCCCGGCCCCTATGCTCCTCTCCCCTTGGCCGCCCTCGAGAGCTTCAGCCGGTTGGTGCTGGTTCCCGCTCCTTTTCCCATTGATTTCCAGTGGGTGCCCATCGGCTTCCCGGTCAACACCATCAGCGATGGCGTCACCAACCACTATGTGTACGAAACCATCGCCCACTACGAGGCGAACAATGGACCGCAGACCTGGGACAGCGCCACCCACGATCTGTTGCTGCCCATGAACACACCGAACATTCTGGCGAACGGAACCTACTACCTGCGCCTGGTGGGATATACACGCCCCGGCTATTCGGGCAATCTCACCCTGACCAGCAGTCTCGGACCCGATCCCGGCGTGTTGACGGTCTGTGACCCGAATCCCAGCGATCCCGTGGTGGAAAACGTCTGGGTGGTCACCCTTGACAATCAGGCGCCTGGCAACACGGATCCGAGCGGCAATCCGCTTTACCCCAACCCCGCCGGATGCCCTCCCACCGCCGGGGCCTACTGCCAGCCCTGCGGTTCGGGCACCATCCACGCCTGCACCAACCAGCCGACCACCGACATCTTCCGGGTGCAGATCGTGCACCTGGACGGCACCACCACCCCGGTCGGACCGTGCGGCAACGCGCCCATCAATTGCACCGACATCCTGGAAGTGGATTTCGTGGCTTACGATCCCGACGCGTTCCTCTATGAGTACACGTTGAATGTGTACTACAGCGACAATTTGTCGAATAACCTGCTGGCACTCTCGACCACGAACCTCACCTCGGGGGTGATCACCACCGCCTGGGCTCCGGCGGCGGGCGCCGAGGTGGGTCCGGACTATGCGGATGCACTCACCCAAGGCGCCGTTTCACCGAGTTGGGCGGGCGGCGCTCTAACCCTCAAGGTGAATGCCTCCCAGGCATTGCCGATGACGTGCGCATACCTGCTTCAACTGGTCGCTTACAAACGCACCATTGTGGATTGCGATGCGGTCAACTATGACCAGTACAACGTCAGTGAATGGAGCTTTACGATCCAGAACAATTGCACAGGATCGTAGCACGGGCCGGACGCCGGGCCTGCCGGCCCTCTCGGGCGGCAGACCCGGCCACGGCCAAGTTCCCAACGCAAGTCGGTTGGGTGAGCCCCCGCTCTGCAGGGGGTCTGGAGTTTCGACATTTATCCAGGGGATGGCTCGTGTACCGGAAACCACCCCGGCGCGACCGCGCCGCCCCTCCTGATTCAGGAGGGGAGTTCCTGTAAAGGCTCCCCTCCTCAGATGAGGAGGGGTGGCGCCCCGGGCGCCGGGGTGGTGCTGAACAGGACCGGGGTGGTGCTGAACAGGAAATGTAGAAACTCGCGTCCCCGGCTTTGCCGGGGGATACTTTCTCCAAAACCGGGAAGAGATCAAGAATGCAGTTCTACTGGCTGGTCCTCGGGATCCTGAGCGTTTGGCGCGTCACCCATCTGCTATATGCTGAAGACGGACCCTGGGACGTGGTGGTTCGGCTCCGGCGGCGTGTCGGGACAGGTTTCTGGGCCCGCCTGCTCGATTGCTTTTACTGTCTCAGCCTGTGGATTGCCGCTCCCCTGGCCTACTTCATCGGCAACCGCTGGCGCGAGCGGCTCCTTTTGTGGCTGGCGATGTCCGGGGGAGCCATTCTGCTGGAGCGCGCGGCCCCGGATAGAACGGCGGCTCCACCTTTATATTCTGAAAATCAGGAGGAAACCCATGTGTTGCGGCAAGAATCGACAGCAGTTGCTGGGGACGGCCGGCCCCAACCCGATGAATCGGAGTGCGAGCCTGCCGGCTCGGCCCGCCGATCGGCTGATGCCGGGACTGCGCGGTCAACGGGCAGCGATGCGGAGCACGGCAGTACAAGCGAGAATGGCGATGACAATTCCACCCGTCCGGCAAACTGCGCCTAACTTACCCCGTGCGCCCCAACCGGTACTTGCCCCACCTCCGCCGCCAGGCTCCCCGGCGCCTCCCCGCCGCCCGGAGAACGCGCCGATCCGCGCCCGAGTCTGGTGACCGGGCGGTAGGATGACTCCTTCGCGGTGCTATACGGAACGATATAAATGGTTGAGCATTCGGCTGTAGCGGCGGTCTCCGACCGCCGTCGTCGATCGGAGATCGACGCTACAATCCTGGCGCTCAGAGAGCGCCGTTTCAGGGCAATGCGCAGGAACTTATGTCGTTCTGTATAGTTGTTCCGCAAAGAGCGCGAACATCCGTTTTTGAGGTCAGCGGTTCTTCACCGGCAATGACCACCCATCTTGCCCCGGTATCGCACGCCGGGTCTGCGGTTCTTCCACCCTCCCCGCAGGGGAGGACGGTGAGTAGCCGTAGGTTTCAACCTACGGACACGCCGCCCCAAAAATAAGGCCCGGCCCTGGAGGGGCCGCACCGTCGGCCCCTCCGGGGTCGAAGGGAAGGTCATCCATGCCGTCCGGATCTCTGCGCTCCCCCGCTTTCGTTTAGTCGAATGGGATGGCAATCAGCCTGCAGCCGGCGCAGAATTCATGACATGATGACATGCGCATTCCCATCAAGATTCGGTGGCTAAACTGCCCATTGCCTCCTTTAATTCATGGTGGTGCACGAAGCGCCCCTCCCCTCGAAGCGGAATTAGTCCCCAAGAGCGCCTCCTGGCATGATATCGTCCATGTCTTTATTAACCTCCTACGAGGTAAAGCAAATCCACTTACTCATCAGGAGAGAAATAATGTCATCCACCCCCCGAAGGGATTTTCTTAAGAGCGTTGCGGCGGTGCCGGCTTCTGTAGCTCTTCCCGGCTACTCGGCACTGGCTGCCCCGCTGCGCAAGAAGGTCAAGATCACCGACGTGAAAGCCATGATCGTCAAAGGGAACACGGCCTGGAACATGGTGAAGATCGAAACCGACAGCGGCATTACCGGCCTCGGCGAGGCGTACTGGGGGCACGGAGTGAAGGACGTGATCCTGGGATATCTGCGCCCGCTGCTTTTGGGCGAGGACCCGCTTAACGTCGAGCCGCTTTACACCAAGATGGTGCTCTCCACCGGGGGCGCCGGCTCGCTCGCCGGAGTGACGGTGACCGCCATCAGCGGCGCGGAAATCGCCTTGTGGGACCTGGCGGGGAAGATTCTGGGGGTTCCCGTGTACACCCTGCTGGGCGGCAGGTACCGGGAGAGCGTGCGCGCCTATTGGACCAGCGATGCCAAGGACATCCTCGATCCTGCTTCCTGCCGGGAGTATGCCGCGATGATTAAGGAGAGTCACCTGGGCATCACCGCCATCAAGCCCTCCTTCTATTCGCTTAAAGCGCTCCCCAAGCCCTGGACGGCCTCCCCCGACCGTCTTCAGGGGTTACCCACCACCCATCTGTCGCGCCAGGTTCTTTCGCAAATTACGCGCGGATTCGAAAATCTGCGTGAGGCGTTTGGAGAGGATTTTGACATTGCCGTGCACTGCCACTGGGAATACGACTTAATCGACGCGCTGCGTCTGGCGCGGGCCGTGGCCCCCATTGACCCCATGTGGCTGGAAGATCCCATGCCGCCGGCGTATTCGGAGTCCTGGGTCAAGCTGACGCAGGAATCTCCCGTGCCCATCCTGACCGGCGAAAACCTGTATAAATTGGAAGGCTTTGCGCCCTTCATCCTTAACCAGGGCGTTCACAAGGTTCAGATTGATATTCCCAAGGCGGGCGGGCTGCTGGAAGCCAAGCGCATCGCGAGTCTCGCGGCCCTCTATTACCTTCCCATCTGCGGGCACAATGCTTCGAGCCCCGTGGGGGCCATCGCCTCCGCCCACGTGGCGGCGGCCATGCGCGACTTTTACGCGCTCGAGTTCTCCCCCGGCTTCCCTGACAAGTATTTCAGCGCGGTGAACTACGATGGCCCCATCATCAAGGATGGCGAGTGGCAAATCCTTGATAAACCCGGCCTGGGCATTGAACTGAACGAGGATTACGCCCGCACCCACCTGGCGCCGGGGGAAACGTGGTGGGAGTAAGACTGCCAAGCTATACAGAGCGACATAAATGATTGCGGATTCGGCTGTAGCGGCGGCCTCCGACCGCCGTCGTCGATCGGAGATCGACGCTACAATTTATGTCGCTCTGCTTAGAAAAGCTTGAAGCTTATCTGGACCGTGACCCGCTCAGCGGGGCGTTCACCCCTGCGCGCATCTACTTCTTGCTCAGCAGCAGGGGAGTGATATCCCTGGCGTCCACCTGGGGCGAGCTGGTGGGGAAGAGGTAGCGGGCGCAGGATTGCCAGGTTTTCCAGGATTCGAACACCTGCACCACCGCCTGCCCCAGCTTCATCACGAAGGGGCCGTTAAAGTGAACGCCGTCTTGCACGTAATCATCCTTGGCAGCGTCAATCTCAAACGCGGCAATCGAGGCGGATTTCAGCGCCGCGCGCTGTAGGGCATTGATCATGTTGTTGTACCGGTTCAAGTACCGGTTATTCTCATAGCTGGGTTGCAGCAGCCAGATGGTCTCATCACAGCGCATCGTTTTGAGGGTTGCCAGCAGGGCCTCCACACGGTCCTGATAGGCGCGCTGCCAGTTCTCTGTGCCCACCGACAAATAGGCGTTCCGCCCGACGGAGATGCTTTGCAGATCGTTGGCGCCGAGTTGCACCACGCAGAAATCCGCCGTGCCCAGGTCGCCGTTCGCACGCAGCCAATCCAGGTAGTCGAATTGGTCGGTGCGCGTGAGGCCGGTGTTTGCCTTGCTCCAGCGCACGAGGCGAAGATCATGGTCCTTGAGAAGCCGCGGTTGGGCTCGCATCCCGTACCACACGCCATCGGCCATGCTATCGCCCACCGTAGCGATGGTGAAGATCCGATGCGCTGGCGGGGCCGGTTGCTTGCTTGCCTCACCCTGTGCATTCCTTGCGGGCAGCGAAGCGGCCTCGGTATCCTGGGCCTCCGCCATAAAGTCCGAAAATAACCCGGCAGCAATCAAGAATACGACTTGAATTACGATCACGAGCGTGCGGCGCATAGCGAAGACCTTTGAAGCGACTTACTGTAGCGAGTTCTTCAACAATCCAGCCGGGGCTTTGAAACCCGGGCGGCGTTGATGGGCACCGCCCGGTGCGAGGCTGACTTTACTGCACGTCTGCGACCTTACCGTCAACGAAGGTGACCTTCAGGTCTTTGTAAACGAAGATCTGCTTGGGTCCCAGGTTGACGGTCTTTTCCGGCTGGCCCAGCGCGGCGACCACCTGATCGATGGTTTGTCCCAACTGAATGGAGGCGGGTTGCGCCTGGGGCGGGGCCGATTGGGTCACCGCGGGTTCCGGTTGAGGCGTGGGTTGCGGGGCGGCGGCCTGGCTGTCGTCAATGCTGAAGACCTTGGCAATGATGTCTTCAACATCCGGCACGCTCATGGTGGCCAGTGTCCCTTTGGCAAACTCGAAGGAGACGGCCGCCTTGTAAGGGGAATCGTTTCCGTTGCACGCGGCGCATTCGGCCACCGTGAAGGTGATGCGGTCCCTCTTCACATTGACATTCAGAGCTGAAACGTAGACTTTGTCGCCGATGGGGAAAGGCCGGGTGGCCTGCGAGCCATTGGAGTTCGGATTGCTCATGCCGGCCAGCAGGCTGGAGCTGAACTTGGACCCAGCCCCGGGTTTGTGCAGCGTCCCATCCTTGCAGGAAGCGGTGGGCATGGCCGCGTCGGTGAGGGGAACACCCTCAACGCCGTTCTGTTGAACGACGAGAATGGTGCCCGGGTCCCGTACGCTGCCGTCCGTGAAAATCTTGGACGTCTTGTATTGCGCCTCGAGCTGCTCCTTCAGGGAAGGGGGTGCGGCGTTCTGGGACATTGCCATCGGCAAGGCCAGCGCGCCGGCGGCCATCAGTACGAATGAACAGGCTGAAAATTGGGTGATGCGTTTCATCGTGAAATCCTCCTTAGGAATGAAAGTTATAACTGCATGACGGGACGGGCCGCCACGGCCAGCGTATTGAGGAACACGACTGGCGTGTTCCGGTAAGCCCGAGGGCCGAACGCCCTTCGGCCCTCGGGAGCAAATGACATAGAATTAGTTGGCGGGCGGAACTTCTTGCCGGACTTCCGCCTCAGTCTGGGTAGCCTGGTTCTGTTGCTCGGCCAACTTCGCGTCGACGTTGCCATCGGGCGAGGGCGGGGGAACTTCCCCGGGAACCGTTTGAGCGTCCGGAGCCTTCGGCAGGCCGCCGGTTCCGGACTTCTGCGCGAGGGTCTGAAGTCCGGTGTCAAGCTGCGCCTGGAAGCTGTTATGCATCTCCTGCAAGTCGTTGACGGCCACCAGGGGCATCATTCCCATGGTGCAGTCGTTCGGCTTGCTGCTCATCACGCTGACGCGCACCTTGTTGTCACCGTTCGGGCTGTCATCGATGCGGGTAAGGACGTCGCCTGCCGTGAGCCCGCATTCCTGGCCGTCCGCGGTGGCCACACTGAGACTGTCGGCCACCACGAAAAGGCGCTGTTTGGGATCGAGCGCCGGGGGTGGCGCCTCGTTGCCGACCGGTGCGGGACCATTACCCTGGGACTGGGCGGCCGCGTTTTCCTGCGCAAGCTGCTGCTGCACTTCGGCATCGATCATTTGCTTCACTTGCGGGCTCAAGGGGGCGGCGGTGGTGTTTTGGTCGCCGTTTTCAGGGGAGCCTTGGTTTTCCGTCTGGGCGCGGGCCTGAGCCTCCTGCTTCGCGTCGTAGTCTTGCTTCAGATCCTCAGCGAGCAGGTAATCCGTTAGCCACAAGGATGCGGAACCGTAAAAGGGCGCGGGAGCGAAGTAGCCGCCGTAAAACCAGGGGGCCGCGCCCCAGCCCCAACCATAGTAAACCGGGGCTCCCCAGGGGCTATACGCCCAACCGTAGAATGCCGGGTGGTAGTAAAAGGCCGGTGCATATCCGTAATAACGCACGCCACCGTAGTAGTATCCGCGATAGGCGCGGGCGTAAGCATGGCCGTCCCGCCAGTAGGTCCGCTGGTAATAGGTGTGGCCGTTGCGATTCAGATAAGGCCGCTCCATGTAGCCGGAGTGCGCCCCCGTGGAAACCAGGCGCCGGCCGTTCTGTTCGGTTACGACTCTCCTTTCACCGGGACGGGCGCCATGCTCAATGGTCATGTTGTGCTTGGGGTCATGGATTTGGGTTATTTGTCCCTTGGAACCGAACTTTGCCTCCTGTCCGTCCTTCCCAACGAAATGCGTCGGTTTGTTGTTGGCGCCCATTTCCATCTGCCCGCCGCTACGCGTCATGACCGTGTGCGTGCCGGGCGTGGGTGGACGGTAGCCACCCGTGTTTCCGATGGCGGGCCGATTACTTACACCTACTCCCGTTCCGGGCCGAGAGCCCGGAGTTACTCCCCCGGTGGGTGTCCTGTTAACTCCTCCTGTATTGTTCCTATTAACAGACGGATTGGATCGGGGTTGTGCTTGTGGGGCAGGTCTCGCCGGGGCCGCGGGCCGAGGGGGCGGCGGGGGTGCCGGTGATGAAGTGCTTTTCTTCTGGCCGCCTGAGGCGAACGCGGAAGAAGTGATCAGGACCAGAAATATCATCGACATCTTCAATGTCTTCTTGTTCAGCATGATTAATCTCCTCATGATTTCTTATTGGTCTGAGTCGTCTCCTGGCGACTTCACTAGCGAAAACGGAAGAAAATTAGAAATTCCATAAAACTTTCTGGATCGTCGTGAATTTTTTATTTCTGCGATGCTGGCGGTTCGCCCGGGCCGGGGACTTGTTCATAAACCGCCGCATCCGCAGGCCACATATCCAGCACTTGGCTCAAGTGAAAATCCACCGCTCCACCGGCGCCTGGGGTTTCGGCGTTCATATCGCCGGTTCCCTCCTTCAATCGATAGCGGACCCCCTGAACATCCAGCTCGGTTACGCTCAGCGACGTCTGGCCCTGGTTCACCGCGCCTATTCCCACGACCTCCGCGCCTTTGTCAAGGGGAACGGGTCCGGGCTGGGGGACGGGAAGCAGCAAGGTTCCGCGGAACTCAAATCTTCCGTCCGGCTTGAAATGGATCGTGCTCACCACGATCAAGAGCCGCCCCGTGGGGTTCAGCCAAAGCTTGGTAAGAGGTGCGGTGACCACCGGTGGCGGGGGGTTGCCAGGAGTCAAGGGCGCGCTAGGAGGACCCTGAGGAGCCGGCGCGACCGGTCCGGGCTGGGAGGAAGTCGACAGATTGCCCGAACCCGCATGAGGCACCCCGGGGCTGGAAGCCGAGTGGGGGGAAGCTGGCGCCGTCGCCTGGGCAGTTTCCGTGGGGAGATTCCGGGTCGCCGGAGCAGCCGGTGGAGTTAGTCCCCCCGGCCCGCGAGCCCCTGGTCCTTGGGGGCTCTCCGGCCTTGCCGGGAGCTTGCCGCCTGCTGGATGAACCCCCGGGCGGGAAGCCACCTGCACGTGTGGCGACGGCCCTTGCCGGTATTTGAGCCACAGGGCGCCATCAATGATGAAAACGAGCGCCAGCGCCACGCTGAGCGACCACACGATCCGGCGCGGAGTGAAGAAGTTCGAAATGCTCTCCCAGCCTGGAAAGCTCCAGGTCCGCCGCCCGGATTGAGCAGCGAGAGAGCGGGCGGCCTCCTCATGAAGGAAGCCCTCCAGCCAGTTATCAAGGCGGGCCCTCGTCTGGTTCCATAGCGCTTCAGGCTCGGGCGGCGCTTCACGATCGAAGTTGAGGAGGCGGTTTTGCAGTTCGGCACAGGCTGGACAATGCGACAAGTGCACCAACACGGCATCGTGTTGGGGCGGGAGGGCCTCGCCCGCGATGACCGCGCAGAGGATGGCGGCATCCGGGCAGGGATCAGGCGCCCACTCTGGCATTTGCCGCAGTTGGGGCGCGAGCCTTTCCAGGAAATTGTCCTCGCTCCAGTCGTTCATCGAAGTTGACTGATCCCTTTCGTCTTCAGCCACAACATCCGCCGCCCGTTTTGCAGATTGGATTTCACCGCATCAAGGGAGAGACCGGTGCGAGCCGCAGTTTCCTCGTACGAATAGCCCTGAACTTTCATTTCCAGGCAGCGGCGCTGATCGGGGGGAAGGGAAGTCATCTCCCTCCACACTTCCTCGACGACGAGGTGTAAATCGGGCGTTCTGTCCACCTTAATCGTCGGTTTCCCTTCGGGCGGCAGTTCATCCTCCATACCCACTTCCGGCCGGTGCTTCCGCCACAAGTCGATGCAGACATTTTTGGCGATGCGCATGAGCCAACCCGCAAAGTTTCCACCCTGAAAGCTATGCATGTTCTGATACGTGCGCAGGAAGGTTTCCTGAGTGGCGTCCTCGGCGGCGGCGCTGTCGGAAAAGAACCCCCGGCACGCCAGGAACACCTTCTTGCGGTGCCTCGCGAAGAGCTCGGCAAAGCAATCGCTGCTCCCCGTCTCCTGAAAACGGCGCACGATTTCTTCATCAGGAATCGAGGGCGCTACTTGTGCGCTACTGGACATAACGCATGAACTTCGAAAATTCCATAAAGCACCGTCATTTTTTTTTCCGACGGACAAGTGCCGCCGCCTCAGGGGCTCACCAGCGTTGTCCAAGTGAGGCGGTCAAAGGTTTCTACTCCCTATGGTCGAAGCGTGAAAGGGCCGGTCAGGCCAGCGTAGCGGGGATCCGGGCGGGGTGGCGGGGGTCCGGGCTGCTCCTCCTTAGTTCTGCGGGTTGAACGGCTTCTTGTCCGATCCGGTCCGCACCAACCGTCCGCCGATCACTTTGAACCTTGCCGTGACCTCCCAGGCGGGTTGCGCGCGAGGCCCGCCGGTGAGGTATCCGACGACAAGCTGCCCATTCTTTACTTGCACGTCTGTAAAGGTCCACGCAAAATCATGGGAGGGGGCGCCCAAATCCAATGCTGACAGCTTGGCAAGCAATTTGGGGCGAAATGTGGCCATGCCGAACACGAATATTTCGTCGTGCGCTTCGGTGCTTACCGCCAGCCCGCAACTCGTGTGGACCACGGCCTCATCCCGGCCGTCTCCATTCACATCGCCGTAGATGGGCGGGTTGTTGCCAAAAAAGACCGCATCACCCCCCGACCCGTGCTTCCAGTTTCCGTTCACCACGTGAATGACATCTGGAAACCCGGAGTTGGAATAAACCTTCGAGCAGTCGGAC
>Ga0326728_10022294_pt1 | contig 11779 bp, 4 predicted proteins | sample MB3enrmetagenome_FD_207602 | JGI IMG/M metagenome (GOLD analysis project Ga0326728, IMG submission 207602) | Lab enriched peat soil microbial communities from McLean, Ithaca, NY, United States - MB31MN | ecosystem: Environmental > Terrestrial > Soil > Wetlands > Peat | place: USA: New York... | reverse complement strand
TGGTTTTAATGGCGCCATGCGCCTGGCCGCAGGCCAGCACGGGCACGCTCAGCGGTACCGTCCGGGACCAGTCTTCGGCCGTAATCGTGGGCGCATCGGTGTCGCTGACCAAGACGGACAGAAACGAAACCTCCCGGAGCAGCACCAACATCGAGGGTTTTTATGTGTTCCCCGGGCTGGTGCCCGGACCCTACCTGCTGACGGTCGAAGCCCCCGGGATGCAAAAGTTTGAAGGCACCCTGACCGTGCAGGTGGAGCAAAGCGCGGTGGTGGACGTGACCATGAAGGTTGCGGCGACCACGGCAGAGGTTGCAGTCCAGGACGTTACTCAGCAGGTGACCACCGACAACGGCGCGGTCAACTACACCCTGGAACGTACGCGCATCGAGCAATTGCCCATCAACGGGCGACAGGTGACCACGCTGTTGAACACCATCCCCGGCATGGAGGGCACGCGCTCCTTCGGCATCGAGGACCATTCGTTCGATTTCGTCCTGGATGGCGCTTCGATCGCCGACCGCGACGGCTGGAATGAAATCACGCAGCGGCAGCCCGGACTGGACTCGATCCAGGAGTTCGCCGTGATCGAGAATGCCGAGTCCGCCAAGTACGCCCGGCCCACTACCATCGTGCTGAGCACCAAGGGCGGCACCAACCAGTTACACGGCGCGGCTTTCGAGACCAACCGTAATAACGGCTATGGCCTGGCGCGGGCGCGCACCGACTATTACACTAAGGCGCCGTTCCTGAACCGCAACGAGTTCGGAGTGAGCGCCGGTGGCCCGGTCTACATCCCCAAGGTCTACAACGGCAAAAACAAGACCTTCTGGTTCTTCTCCTATGAAGCCCTGCGGCAAGTCCAGTACACCACTGCGGGCTTCCCCGATCCGACACAGGCATGGCGGAACGGCGACATGAGCAACGATATCGATACCCAGGGCATTCCGTACATCATCTACAACCCGTACTCCACCAACCCCACCACCTGGAGTCGCCAGCCTTTCCCCAACAACCAGATTCCGCAGAGCATGGAAAGCCCCCTGGCCAAGTACCTGCTTAACGTCACGCAGTTGCCCACTCTGCCCAACGTAAATCCGAACATCGCGCCGAACTGGTTTGGGCCGGTGCCCAGTACCGATCAGCGCAATTGGACCACCGCCGCGCGGGTCGACCAGAAATTCGGCGACAAAGACACGTTCTACGGGCGCTACACGCAAGGGGCCTACTCGACCCTGTCGCAGTTCTACAGCCAGCCTACCCTCAATCCGGCCACGGTTCCCTCCGGCACCCAGGGGTACAACTCTCCGAACAAGAGCTTCGCGCTTTCCGATGTTCATATCTTCTCGCCGACGTTGTTCAATGAGATCGTGGTTAGTGGTTCGTGGACTCCCTTTTACGTCGGCACCGGCAATCAGGGCACCAATTACGACGCCGAACTGGGCCTTCCCAACCCGTTCGGCGTGGGCGGCTGGCCCGGCATTTACCAGGCCGGATTCCCCAACGTCGGCAACAATCTGGAATGGGAGACCCAGAACACCAACTCCGCCAAGCAGTTTTATGCGGTATTCGACGACAACGCCACCAAGGTCTGGCACAAGCACGAATTCCAATTCGGCTTCCACTTCCGCTACAACCAGGTGGATATCCTGCCCGCGCAGCAGCAGGTAGCGGGGAACGACAACTTCGCCACCAACGCCACTTCGCTGTACGACCCCACTACCAGCGCCACCAACCCTCAGCCGCTGCCGTACACCGGGGATACCTACGCCAATTTCTACTTAGGCATCGCCAATTACTCCAACCAGTATGTGCGCGGACTGTTCTACGCGCGGGAAAAGGAATACGCGGGTTATTTCCAGGACAACTTCAAGGTCGGTCCGCGGCTGACCCTGAACCTCGGACTGCGTTATGAATACTGGCCCCCGTTCACCGAAAAGCACGGCATAGTGGTCAGTTACGATGCCGCCAATCAAGCCATCGTGCTGGGCGCCAGCCCGCAGACCCTGGAGCAACTCGGGTTCACGACTCCCTCCATCGTGGCCCGCGAGCAGCAGTTGGGAGTGAAGTTCGAAACGTCCCAGCAGGCCGGCCTGCCCAGTACGTTGCAGACGTCCAATAAGCTCAATTTCGCGCCTCGTTTGGGCTTCGCCTACCGCTTAAACACCGGGTCCAAGCCGTTCGTGTTGCGCGGCGGCTACGCCCTCTCCTATTACCACATCAACCTGAACGTGTGGGCGCAGAGAATGCGCATGGATGCCCCCATGAACGTCCGGTTTTACAATAGCCTCACGCAGGCTGCTTATTCGCCCGACGGCATAGCTAATATTGGGCTGCGTACCGTACCTACCATCGTCGCCGGTCAGAACAGCACCAGCAGCATTGTTTCCACCACCAATGCCAACAGTATTCAGCCGGGTTCTCCGTTCCTGGACTATTTCGCTTTGAACCAGCCATCCCCTCGCGTGCACAACTGGAACTTTACGCTGGAAAAGGAGTTGAAGTGGGGCGTGATTGTGAGCGCCGCCTACATCGGGAACCATAGCTACGGCCTGGAGCAGCTTTACAACTTCAACAACACCACTCCAACATATCTCTGGTATTTGACTACCGGGCAGCCGCTGCCCACCGGCACTTACGCCTCCACCGGGACCAATTACACCAACCAGACCGCCTACGGCACCATGGAAGAGTGGATCAATACCGGGTGGGGCAACTCCAATGGCATTCAACTCCAGGCGCAAAAGCATTTCAAGACCGGCTCCGCCTTCCAGTTCTTCTACGTGATGGACAACAACTTCGCGGCCGGCGGCCTGGGCTACTCCGCCGGGTTGATTCCGGCGCCCAACCAGTTCATCCCGGGCACGGTGCCCCTGCTTTCCGGGATTCCGACCAGTTTCTCGGGCAACCTGCCCGCGCTCGACCGCCTCTACAACTATCAGCGCGACACCACCGTTCCCAAGCAGCGCTACCGCTGGAACTGGCTGCAAGACATACCGGTGGGCCACGGCAAACCCCTTCTGGGCAACGCCACCGGCATTCTGAACAAGGTGGTGGGCGGCTGGCAAATCTCCGGCATCGGCTCCGCCAACAGCACGTATATCACCCTGCCGGCCAGCGACTTTCCCACCAGCACGCCGGTCCAGATCTACGGATACAAGTATCCGATTCAGAACTGCACCAGCGGCACGTGCTACCCCGGCTATCTCTTCTATAACGGCTACATTCCGGCCAACCTGATCAACAGCCATAACGCGGCCGGCCAGCCGAACGGTTACGAGGGCATTCCCGCCAATTACCAGGCGGCCATGCAGCCGTTGATCCCGTATGGGGCAACCGGCGCAAACCTCTCGGTTCCGGGCTCCGTCCCTGCCCCGGCGGGCACCAACATGGCTTCGTACTACAACACCAACACCGTGTGGATGCAACTGGCTAATGGCTCCGTACAGCGCACCACCTGGAGCGGTCTCGCTCCCTTGCGCCAGCAGTATATACCCGGCATCCTCCAATGGGGACTGGACGCCTCCCTGGTGAAGAACATTCCCATCAAGGAGCGCATGAACTTCCGGTTGCAGTGCGATTTCTTCAACGTGCTGAACCATCCCGGCAATCCCAACAGCGTCGGGACCACGGGGATTCTGAGTACGCAATCCTCCGGCAACAGCCCGCGCACCTTGCAGTTGTCCGGGCGTTTTAGCTGGTAGCGCAATCAAAGCTTCGACCGTGACCTACCGAGTCAAATTCGTGCCGAACTGGCAGGGGTTGCCTTTCTCCGCGATCTCTGCCAGCTCCGCGGTCTCAGGTTTTGACTTTGGTTTTCTCCGCGTCTTCCTCGGCGTGCTCCGCGCCTCCGCGTCAAGTGCACAGCTTCCTTTGGTTCCGGCTTCGCCGGGTTAGGGAGAAAATATGCCTCTTCAGGAGAGGTCCGGGCCGCTCGTCGCGGCCCTCCTCGCGCTTTGTTCCATCGCCGGGGCGCCGCGCAACGACCAGTGGAAAGTCATCGGCCCGGGTGGCGGCGGGTCGATTTACGCCCCTACCGTCAGCCCGCACAACGTCAACGACATGCTGGCGTACTGCGACATGACCGGCGCGTACATCTCGCACGACGCCGGAACTTCCTGGCGCATCTTCAATCTGCGCGGACGCGTGCGCTTCTACCTGTTCGACCCGGTGGATGCCAACGTGATCTACGTGGCGACCATCGGGCTGTGGCGCTCGACCGACCGCGGAAACACGTGGCGGCTGGTTCACCCCGCTCCTTCCTCGGTAACCGGCGAGATCATGCCCGACGATCACGCCGGCGATCGAATCCTTACCAGTGGGCCGCCCCCGGGCTCCGTCACCGCCCTGGCCATCGACCCGGCCAATTCGAAGGTCCTGTTCGCTACCATCCTCAATCGCGGAGTGCATACCTTCGCGACTTCCCAAGACTGGGGTGAGACGTGGCAGTCCGGCGGCGAGTTGCCGGGCTTCGAGGCCCGCAGCGCCAATGCCCTGGGCGGGAGCCTGCGGATTTTCGTCGATCCGTCGTCGCCCAAATCCGAGCGTACCGTTTACGTCATCGGCACCAACTCCGTCTCCGTGCGCCGCGAGGGAAGTTGGCACAAGCTCGACCCGCCGCCGGGCGTCGATTCCTTCATTGAATACGCCGGAGGGTTCCCGCGTGGCGGCGCGAAGCCGGTCTTCTACGTGACCTCGCGCCGGGGCTCGTTCGTCTCCGATGATGGCGGCGAGGCCTGGCGCGGCGTCAGCCTGCCTGGAATCGAGGGCCGGGTGAATTTCTCCGGCATTGGCGCCAGCTTCTATCACCCCGAGGTGGCTTACGTTTCCTTCGACAGCGGCCAGCGCCAGGGGCAGGGCCAAGCGGTCTTTGGGTTCGCCAAAACCATCGACACCGGCCACACCTGGAGCATCGTGTGGGACCAGAGCAAGACCGATCCCGCGCACCAGCACGAGGCCTGGATGGAAGAACGCAACGGCCCGGGCTGGGGCCGCAACACGGAGGATGTGGGCGTTTCGCCGACGGACCCCAATCGCGTGTACGGCTCGGACTCCATGCGCATGCTGCGCTCCACCGATGGCGGGACCACGTGGGAGGCCGTCTATTCGCGGCGCTTGCCGGATGGCGGCTACGTGAGCACGGGCCTGGATGTCACTACGTGCTACGGAGTGCACTTCGATCCGTTTGACAAAAGGCGCATCTTCATCACCTACACCGATATCGGCCAATTCCGCAGCGAGGACGGCGGCAAAACGTGGCTGATCTCCACGGTGGGAGTGCCGCGCGCCTGGCGCAACACGACCTACTGGATGGTTTTCGATCCCGCCGTGAAAGGGCGCGTGTGGGGCGTGATGAGCTACGTGCACGATCTGCCCCGGCCCAAGATGTGGAGGGGGCGCTCCCTCAGCACTTATACCGGCGGCATTTGCCGCAGCGACGATGGCGCGCGCAACTGGAACTGCTCGAGCGATTGGATTCCGGCCACCGCGCCGACCCACATCCTGCTCGACCCCGAGAGCCCCGCCGCGGCGCGCGTGCTCTACGTCGCGGCGTTCGGCAAGGGCGTCTACAAGTCCACCGATGGCGGCGATCGCTGGGTGCTGAAGAACAGCGGCATCTCCGAGGAAGAGCCCATGGCGTGGCGCTTGGCGCGGGACGCGGGCGGCGTGCTCTACCTGGTGGTGGCCCGCCGCACCGAGGACGGAACCTTCGACAACCCCGGCGATGGTGCTCTGTACCGTTCGGCGGATGGCGCCGAGCACTGGACCCGCATGACCCTGCCTCGCGGCGTGAACGGCCCGAACGGCCTGGCCATCGATCCGCGGGATCCCCGGCGCCTGTACCTGGCGGCCTGGGGCCGCAATGAGCCGGACGGGGCCAAGGATGGCGGCATATACCTCTCGTCCGATGGAGGCGCGACGTGGCGCAACGTGCTGGCCAAGGACCAACACGTCTACGACGTGACGCTCGACCCCCGGGACCCCAAAGTAGCCTACGCCTGCGGCTTCGAGTCCTCCGCCTGGCGCTCGCTCGACCGCGGCGAGACCTGGCAGCGCATCCGCGGATACAACTTCAAGTGGGGCCACCGCGTGATTCCCGATCCCGCCGACCCCAAGATGATCTACATCACCACCTACGGCGGCAGCGTCTGGCACGGCCCCGCGGCGGGAGATCCCAAGGCGCCCGAAGATATCGCCGGCGTGTTGCAGTTCAGCGTGCCTTAGTCGCACAGGCATTCCAGCCTGCGTGGCACAGGCATTCCTGCCTGTGTGGGGTTAGGGCCAATACTGTTCACTTTAGGTGCGGGGCAGACTTCAGTCTGCGGCGGGCTTCAGCCAGGCTTCAGCCCGCCTCCGACAAGCGATGTGGAACCTGCGACAAGCGGACTGAAGTCCGCCGCCGGCTGAAGCCTGGCTGAAGCCGGCCCCACCGAAGGCCGACCGGGATGCTCGTTAAGTGAACAACATTGGGGTTAGCGCATGCGGAACTTTGGCATCACCAAGCTATACGCCGTGTAGCGCATCTCGCTCCACGCCAGCTCGGGCAGCGCATACCCGGGGTAGAGCGGCGTCGCCACCGGCGTGAATTTCACCCGGATGCGGATCGACGAACGGCCCGCCGTGAGGTCTCGCGGAATCAAGAACTCGTCGTCGCGAAATCGCCGGTTGGAGGTCTCCACCACGTGCTCGGTCGCGCCCAACTCGGTCCGCGGGCTCGAAAACACGCAGGTATTCGAGCCCGCCAGGTACCACACGCCCGCCGGCTTCCATTGCTTGCCATCGCTTACCGATACTTCGGCGCGCTGGTTGGGAAACGCGTAGTCCAGCTTGCGGCGGAGCACCACGCCTAAGTTTTTAGGATCGATCCGCATAGTGAACTCGGAAGCAGTCCTGGTGGTCCGCCCGCGGTCTTTGGTGGCCGGATAGATCTCCTTTCCGTCCAGCGTGTCCGGCCCCCACTCGTATCGCGAGACGATTTCGTAGGGTGCCGAAGCGTCCGGCGATGAGTAGCGGTGCTCGCGCTCGCTCTTCTCGTCGCCAATGGCGAGATCGTCGGTGCGGATCAGCGATGCCGCCGGCAGACCATACCAGTACGCGACCGTCTCGTAGTGCTGGGTGGATTCGTTGACGCCGCCATGTTCCAGGCGAATGAGAGCGTTCTTCCCGAAGGGCATCAGGTCGGCCAGCAGGAAACGATAGGCGGACTCGATCTTGTCCTCCGCGCTGGCTGCCGCCGCGGCATTGCGCGCGCCCGCCGGATGGCCGGCGAACGGCAGCGTCATGTTCTCGCCGCCCCAGTAATCCCCGCCGCCGCCCCATTCCTCGGTGCCCGTGCCGTAGGCCTGCGGCGTCTGGCTGTCGTCGAAAAAGAATCGCGGATCGCCCTCCAGGGTGTTGAGCACCGCGTCGTGCGAGAAGATGAACGACGTGCCCACGAACTGCCCCGACCAGTCTCCTCCCTGCTCCACATCCCTGGTATCCAGCAGCACCAGGTCCTTGCCCGGCTCGGGCGCCGGATGGTCGCGGTAAGTCGCATGGAAGTAGGCGGCGTAGTTGGGCGGGTCGCGGTACGGCGCGTGCAGCACGCTCCACGCGACTCTCGCGATGGCTTGGCCGGCGCCGGTTAGCTCGATCCGCGCGGAGCGGAAAAAGGGCATCGGGAAGTAACAGCTCAGGCGGACGCGATCGCGCTCATACCGCACCACCATGGGGAAGGCCTTCACCAGGTATTCGCGGTTGTCGCGGTTATACAGGATTCCCGCGCCAAAGAAAAGCGCGATGGGCGCGTCGATCGAGGGATCCCGGCGCCCATCCCACGTGACGCGCAGGCGCGCTCGGGAGAATGCCGGCGCCTGATCGCGCGGCACCGAGAACTCGAGCGCCCGGATAGTCGAAGGGCCGTGCGTGTCCGACCACAGGGGAACCGAGCCCGTTGCCGCGAGCGCGATCTCGCCGGATTCGCGGCGCACCCCTCCCGTTCCGGCGGCCGGCGCCAAGTCGGTTCCCGCGCGTCCGATCAGGTCGAGCACATCCTTCGCCGGCGGCGTCCTCCCGTCCCATGCGGTAATCGGCTGCGAGAGCTTGGTCCCCCGCACGAACTGGTGGTAGATGTAATAGCCGGTCCCGTAGAACGTGCGTGAATAGGCCATGCGGAACGACTTCTCGAATCCCAGCGGCACCCACATGAGGTCCGCGCCCTTGGTGCGCGCCCAGGTGAAGGTCAGGGGGAAGGGAAACACGGCCTCGGGCAGAAACACCGAATCCGCCGCCGGATGGAGCGGATCCACCGTGCTGGTCTCGGTCACCACGTGATCCGTCCCGTCCACGTCGTAGTGCCAGGGGCTGCCGTGCCAATGGTTGTAGCGGGCGAAGTAAAGGATGCCGGGGCCTTCCACGTCCAGCGTGACGTTGTAATCGTCGGCCAACTGATAGAGGAAGTGGGAGGCGTCGGCCCGCTCGTTGCCGCCTAGCCGGTCGTAGGTGCTGCGCATGTAGGCACGTACGCCGATGCGCTGATACGCCCAGCGGTCCCACATGCGGTAGGCATCCAGGCCAACCGGAATCACGGGCTGGGCCGCGGCCGCCGCCGCCGTGAGGAGCATCAGGATACCGGTTCGCATCGCGAGCAGTTTAGCAGGCCGCCGTCCCGAATTCATTCCGGGAGTTGTAAGATGTAGAGATTAACGGGTTGGTTGGGATTCCGGAAACGCTCGGGGAGGTTCTGACTTGTCACATCTCATGCGTCTGGCGGTCCGCCTTTGGGCGGCGTGCGCCCTGTTCGTCTGTTCCGCGGCCGCGCAACCGGCGCCCGCCGGATTCACCGTGCCCATTGCCTATTACAAGCTGCCCAACGGTCTGAAGGTGGCGCTTTCCCGCGACACCACGGCGCCGCTGGTGGTAGTGGCGGTCTATTACAAAATCGGATTCCGCATCGAACCGCGCGATCGCACGGGGTTCGCCCACCTGTTCGAGCACCTCATGTTCCAAGGCTCGAAGAACCTTCCCAAGGGCGAGTTCGACAAGCTGATCGAAGGCAACGGCGGCATCAACAACGGTAGCACGCGCTTCGACTTCACCAACTATTTCGAAGTCGTGCCCTCGCACGTCCTGGAACCCATGCTGTGGGGGGAAGCCGACCGCATGAAGAATCTCGCCCTTACCGCGGAGAACCTCAAGAACCAGCAGGGCGTAGTCGGCAACGAGGTGAAGGTCAACGTGCTCAATCAGCCCTACGGCGGCTTCCCGTGGCTCGACATGCCGCAGTACGCCAACAAGAACTGGTTCAACTCGCATAACTTCTATGGCGATCTGAAGGACATCGAGGCGGCCACCCTGGCCGACGCCCAGAGCTTCGCCCGGACCTATTACGCTCCCAACAACGCGGCCCTGGCGCTCGTAGGCGATTTCGACGAGGCCCAGGCGAAACGATGGATCGAGAAGTATTTCGCCTCGATACCTTCCTCCAAGCTGCCTCCCCAGCCGGATCTCACCGAACCTCGCCAGGAGGCCGAGCAGCGCTTCAGCCGGACCGACAAACTGGCGCGCAAGCCGGCGCTGGGAGTGGCTTACCAGATGCCCCCGCGGCTCACTCCCGAGCACTACGCCATGGTGCTGCTGGACCAGATACTCATCCAAGGCGACGACAGCCTGCTGACTCGGGAACTGGTGAAGAAGCGCGGCTACACCAACGCCGTCGAGGGCGGCATCAACCTGCTGGGCAACCAGTTCGATTACAACGGGCCCATGCTTTTCATCTTCAACCTGGTGCACGATGCCAACGTGCTGCCCGACCAGATACTGGCGGCGGCCGACCCGATTATCTCGGGACTGGCCGAGAAGCCGGTGACCAAAGAGTCGCTCGACCGCGCCCTGGTAAAGCTGCGGTCACAGTTCTACCAGTCACTGACTCAGTTCGGCGGATTCGGCCGGGCCGACCTGATGGCCAGCTTCGCGCTCTTTGACGGCAACCCGGCGCTGATCAACAGCCTGGAGGACAATCTGCGGAAGGTCACTCCCGAGCTGATCCAGAAGACCGCAAAGGAGTATTTGCGCCGCAGCAACCGCACCGTGCTGGTGGTGGAAGCCGGCGGCGCGCCCAAGGCGCCGGCATCGGCGGGAGGTGTGAAGTGAGATTTCTGGCTGTGGTGGGTATGCTCGCGGCCTCCTTGTCCGCTCAGGAGCGCGAAACGCCGCCGCCTCTCGGCACGCCCAAGCCCTTCGCGCTGCCGGCGGGCGAGACGTTCACCTTGAAGAACGGCATGAAGGTGACGATGGCCGAATATGGCGCCATTCCGCTGGTCAGCATCCAGGCGTCGGTGGCTTTCGGCAAAGCCAACGAGAGCGCGGACCAGGTCTGGCTCTCGACCATGACCCTGCAATTGATGCGCGAAGGCACCCAATCGAAGAATGCCGCGCAGGTGGCCAACGAAGCCGCGCGCCTGGGCGGCCAGTTACAGGTCGTCCCCGGCGCCGATCAATCGACGGTGGGGATCGACATACTGGGCGACTTCGCCGCGGACGGGGTGAAGCTGGTCGCCGACGTGCTCCAGCATCCCCGATTCCCGGAAAGCGAGCTGGAGCGGGTACGCAACGATTTGCTGCGCCAGGTGGCCGTTCAGCTCGCCACTCCCCGGGCACAGGCCACCCAGGCGTTTGCCGCCCGGCTATTCCCGGAACATCCGTATGGCCGGATGTTTCCGGCCGAAAGCCAGCTCAAGGGGTACAGTCTTGCCGGCATCCGCAAATTCTACGGCGAAAACGTCGGCGCGCAACGGACCCATCTCTACGTGGTGGGCCGCTTCGACCCGGGCGTGAGGAAAGCCATCGAGGCCGCCTTCGAAGGCTGGCCGGCCGGCCCGCCCGTGAAACGCTCGCCTCCCACCCCGGTAGCCACGGGGCAGCTCGTCCTGCTCGACCGGCCCGATGCCGTGCAGTCCACGCTGTACATCGGATTGCCCATCGGCGTGAAGCCCGGCGACCCGGACTACCTTCCGATGCAAGTGACCAATACCCTTCTCGGCGGGTCGTTCACATCGCGCATCACCAACAATATCCGCGAGCAGAAAGGGTACACCTACTCGCCTTTCAGCGCGGTTACTAACCGTTACCGCACGGCCTACTGGGTGGAGTCGGCCGATGTCACGACCAAAGTCACCGGGGACTCCATTCACGAAATCCTGTACGAGATCGACCGGCTGCGGAAAGAGCCTCCCGACGCCCGCGAGCTCAAGGGCGTGCAGAATTTCATGGGGGGTATTTTCGTTTTCCGGAACACCTCGAACCAGGGAATTATCAGTCAGCTCTCGTTTGTCGACCTGCACGGCCTCAAGGACGACTTCCTGCGGACCTACGTGCAGAAGGTCAACGCCGTCACGCGGCAGGACGTTCAGCGCATCACCGAGACGTACCTGAATCCCGCCAGGATGACGTACGTGGTGGTGGGTGACAAGAGCAAAATCGAGGAGTCGCTGAAGCCTTATCCGCCAAAGTAAATTCGGCCACGCGCACCTGGCGTGCTACACTGACACTCGGTCAGCCAGTGGTTTACTCCCGCGCGATTCGCGCGCTTGGCCTGGCGGCACTTTCGCTCGCCCTGGCCGCCTGCGCGCATCACCCCAAAACTTCAGCCGGCCGGAGCATGATCGTGCTCGGCATTGACGGCATGGACCCCGCCTTCCTGGAAGCGCACTGGTCGTCGCTGCCCAATCTCGACCGGCTGCGAAAACAAGGCGACTTCAAACGCTTGGCCACCACCATCCCGCCGCAAAGCCCGGTCGCCTGG
>Ga0326728_10022293_pt1 | contig 11779 bp, 10 predicted proteins | sample MB3enrmetagenome_FD_207602 | JGI IMG/M metagenome (GOLD analysis project Ga0326728, IMG submission 207602) | Lab enriched peat soil microbial communities from McLean, Ithaca, NY, United States - MB31MN | ecosystem: Environmental > Terrestrial > Soil > Wetlands > Peat | place: USA: New York... | reverse complement strand
TAGACATAAGGTTTCAATCCGCGCCCCGCATTCTCATGCGGGGCGACTCATCTGGCCCGAATATCTCAACCAAAGTGGCAAGTTTCAATCCGCGCCCCGCATTCTCATGCGGGGCGACGAATCCATAGGCAGTGTTAAGGGCCCCGCTGGTGTTTCAATCCGCGCCCCGCATTCTCATGCGGGGCGACGCGCTTTCTGGTTTTCGAGTTTGAATACAAGAAAGTTTCAATCCGCGCCCCGCATTCTCATGCGGGGCGACCAAAAAGACCAATGTCTTCCCCCATGTCCATAATGTTTCAATCCGCGCCCCGCATTCTCATGCGGGGCGACTGCGACCGCGGTAAACTATGCGGCCACAAGAACTTAATACACTACTTCCGCCAATCTGACAATTTCCGTCGACTCCAGCGCGGGGGAATGCCGAGAAATCGCTGGATGATTTTGAAACTAAAGCTACATAGCGGCTGCGCGAAACCCCGGCGGTTGAGGCGACAATTAGGGTTCGCGGAGAATAGGTCATAAGATCAGTGGCTCGGTTAAATCGAGCGGCTTTGGAACTCCGTGATGTTCGGTCCTTTCCGCCGCCGCCGCGTCCAGAAAGTAAAAACGCAGGGAATCTTCGCCCGGTTCATATTCTGTCAGCAAGCGGTCCCGTAACAGTGCCCACTCCGCCTGTCCAATGCGACATTCAAAAACAGATTTCTGTGCGCGAATACCATAGTCGGAACAGGCGCGCGCCACGCGACGCAGGCGTCGCCGACCAGCAGCCTCCGCCGTGGATACATCATATGTCACCAGGACAAACATCGCACAGCCTTTCTTCCTTCATTCTTACTTGGGCACAAGCGGCAGATATTCCGGCAAGTCTTCCCGCAGATGACGCGCCAGAATCCGCGCTTGTATGAATGGCATTTGAGCAAGACGAAGGTTCTGTTCCAGGAGCGGATGGGTGAGACTATCCTGCTTGCGTTCCTGATAGGCCCGGATGACCAGCTTGCGCCCGGCTTCGGTAAATTCCACGACTCCGCCCTCGCGTTCGACAAAATCCGACGCCGAAATTTGCTGCCGGTTGACAAGGGTGATCGCCAATCTGTCGGCCAGCCAGGGACGAAACTCTTCCATCAGATCCAGGGCCAGCGAGGGACGGTTTGGCCTGTCGGTGTGTAAAAATCCGACGAATGGATCGAGCCCCACAGCGGTCAGTGCCGCGATGCAATCGTGACGCAATAGCGCGTACAGAAAGGAAAGCAGGCAATTGATACGATCTCGTGGGGGACGGCGGCTTCGTTTGGTGAATTGAAAAGTTTCGCGCTGCTGCTTCAGCGCGAAGCTGAAGACGGAAAAATATTGTTGTGCGGCCAGGCCCTCCGACCCGCGCAACGCATCCAGGCTAGCACTGGCTACATCGAGATCGGCCAACGAATGCACCTGGTGCGCCAGCGCGTCGATCACACTTTGCAATTGACGTGATTCACTGTCATCGTTGTTTTCGCGCGAGACGCGCAATAAACTATTGCGGGTATTCTGAATTTTGCCCGCGACGATCTGGCGTGCGATGGCGGCGCAGCGGACAGGATCGTCAGCGGCGCGGAACTGCGTCCGGCGCAGAGTTACGCTGGTATCTGCCACGCCCGTCATTCTGGCCTGAAAGTATCCGTGTTCGCTCAGAAAGTTGACCGCGACCCCGTTTTCCCAGCACAGATCGAGCGCCCCAGGACTTACCGTGCTGGGCCCAAACAGACAAATGGACTCCAGGTGATGAATCGGAACCGACAGTTTGCGGGAGTCGATTGCAGTCTCGCGTGTCCGCTGGCTCGACGGCAGGTTGTCCGGATACACGGGCACTTCTACGCGCAAAGTAAGGTGGTCGCGCGCCACGTAGCTGCCGGGCGTGAGCAGGTAAAGCGTGTTTTGCTGGATCTCGCTCATAAGCGATGTTCCCATTGTTCAGGTCTGATAGAGGTGCCGCGCGGCCTGCGCCAGACTACTCGGGCGCGACGTGAGTTTCGGAAGACAGATTTCATACAGAGAACACTCCTCGCAGGCCGGCTTGAAAATGGCGGGCGGGACGTTTGCCGTTACAACCAGGACATGCAAAGCGGCGATGGCTTCTTCGGTGGCCTGGCGCAATTGGGGAGTAAACTCAACCTCCCGCCGGCGCTTGCTGGCGGCATGAAAGACCGCGCCGCGAGGCACGGTTGTTTGAAACATTTCCTCCAGGCATAACGCTTGCGCGCAAAGTTGCGCATCGTCGTTGATGAATTTTCGCCGGGGCCCTTTCTTGTATTCGACGGGACAAAGCGTGCCATCACCATTTTGCTCGACGATGTCGCACTTGCCGGAAAGCCCAAGCCGGTCGGAGAAAACGGGCAGCGCCCGCAGCAACTTCACTCCCTTTGCGACCTCGTAACCGGGCATGTCTGCGTGCTCGTGGGCAAGATTACCTTTCACTGTGTGAGCGTTCTCTCCCCAGCAACCGTCCACTGCCTTCAATGCCGCCCGGCGGGGACAGAAGAGAAAATCGTTGAGCAGCGAAAGAGGCAACGGTTCCATAATCACAATGCGAAACCTCCGTCCTGCTGTCCTTGCAGCAACGGAAGCACACCTTTCATGTAGCCCAAGAAATCGTCATATTGCGTCGGTCGAAGCGCAAAAAGTTCACGACCAAAGCCAATGGGCGCAGGGTCAAGATCGGGTAAACGGGATTTCCAGATTTGAACGCTGTTGAGCATGACCTCCCTTGAGTTCGGAAATCGCTTCGGATCGCGCGATGCAAAGCGCGCGATCAAGTCCTGGTCCACTAGGACGGTTTGCGTATCGGTGGTAATCAGACGGCAGAGTTTGGCCACCTCGGGATAGTCGGCGTCCTTTTCGCGCTGAACAATTCGTTTTGCTAGATTTTCTGTCTCACCAATGCCGGAATTGATTTCGCATTGCAATGCTTCAGTACAGTGGGCCGCCGTTGCTTTACCTTCCTGGAACATCTTCTCCAACACGCGTCGCGACGTTTTGAAGTGAGGATGCAAAGTGAGAAAGTCGTCTTCGTCATGGCGAAAGTCCCACACTTCGGCGCTGGCATATTCCGAAGAGCGGTTGACGCGTCCGCTGATTTGCAAAAGATTGACCAGCCCGCAGCTTTCCCGGAAGGCCGTGCGAAACGAGAAATCGACCCCGGCCTCGACGCAACTGGTGGCCACCAGAATCCAGTCCTTCCGTCCGCGGGTTAACCTTTCCTTGATTCGTTGTATCGTCTTACTGCGATCAAACGGACTCAGCGCGGTACTGAGATGCTCCACGTTGGAACCGGGCTCCATTTCCGAAAGAAAATGGTTTGCCAATATGGCAGCCGACTGGATGGTGTTCAGGATGACCAGCTGCGGGCCAGGCTTGGAAAGAATAAAGTTTGCCAATTCAGTCAGCGATAGCTTCCCCGGCTGGGTCTTCAATTCGATACGGCAGGTTTCCAACTTTGCTGCTTCGTCGCGAAGTGGATCGGGGGCCAGTTCGGCAATAGGCGTGCGGTCGGCAATGGGAACGAAGTCCGGCAATTCCCAGAATCGCGCCAGCGATCCGCTGGCCAGAACAAGATGGCAGCCCCAATCGTCGCAGAGTTCGCGCAACCACTTCCACATTTGCGGCCAAAGTGGTGCGGGCATAGCGGCATGCGTCTCGTCCACAAAGATCGCCGACCCCGGCAATTGGTGCAGCTTGCGCAGGGCGGTGGTTTCCTTGGCCGCAAGCGTCTCGAAAAACTGGACCGCCGTGGTCACAACCACGGGCGCATCCCAACGCTGCGTGAGTTGGCGGAGATCCCGCCAGTTCTCGCCCTTGAATTCGACCCGGTGATGGTGCGCTGCCACCACTTCATCAGAAGACTCGCCGTCAAGCACCAGAGCGCGACGGTAAACATCCACCGATTGGTCAATGATGTTGGTGTAAGGCAGCACCACAAAAATTCGGCGGAGATTACGCTCGCGCGCAACATTGAGCAAATGCGCCATGACTGCCGTGGTCTTTCCTGTACCTACCGGACTGTCGCAGGCGACGATGCGCTCGTGTGCGGCCAGTGAGCGGTCGCGGCAGGCGGTGTAGAGCTGCTGGCGAACCTTGAGTCGCAACCGTTCGCCATCCGTGGCCGGTGGTGTGTCTGGGGCCAAATCGGCGACATACTTGTCGAGACGGGTCAACCGTTCTGCAGCACAAAGAGGCGGTCCGTTCAGCTCGCGTTCATTCCGATAATGCTGGGCGGTATCGCTGTGATCGGCATCCACCAAGCAGGAAAGGGCCAGACGGCGGACCAGACCAGGGAAGGGTTTATTCGGAACAGTGCCGACCGAGGCAAATGAATTATGGTGCTGGCTTAGATAGGCATCGAGATGGTCATTGGTCCATTGCCACGAGTTCTTGTCCAAGCCGACGAGATCGTTTGTGTCTCGAAACGCCAGATTCAAGTTGTTGGCACACTTGGCCTTTTCCACTGGAAACGATGGGAGACCGATGTGGTGCGCGTAAGCTGTGAATGCGGCCTCATACTGTTTTAGCCGCAGTAAATGTGTGGTACCAGCTTCGACATGATTGTAGCCGTGCTTGTTTTTACGATTGCCTCGCAGAATGTCCTGAAACAACTCGTCCAGTTTGCCGAGATCGTGATAAGTGGCAGCGGCTTCGACTACCGCCAGAAACGGTTCACGCCATTTGGGCGAAAACGCTGCCGCATCGTGTGCAAACAGCGAAGAGTACCGACAAACATTGCCGACGTGCTCGCGGTACGTTTGTTGCGGTGCGCCATCACGGGCGCTGTGGGCCAGCGGCTCACAACGGTTGGAACTGCCATCACAGGGCATAGTCGCGATATTCGCCGCACTGCGTAAAAGTGACTTCGCTACCGCGCCGAATGCACATGTCTTTTATTTTTTCCCAGGTCGGCAACTCGTCGTAGTCGGCCAGTGATTCGGACCACTTATCTAGAGCGCCATTTTTCTTCGGCATTAAAGCGTCAAGAAGCGCAAAGTCCGAAACCGAACCGGCGCGGTTATTGTGCGTGAACGTGTGGGCATGGACCACCTCAACCATGGAACGAACCACAGAGCGTGTGTCTGCATATGTGTGTTTGAGTAAATTCAGCATCAAGTCCACGTCGAGTTTTGTGCAGCCGGTTTTATGGGCAAAGTTAGGGTTTACGAAGAATGGAACCGCATAGAGGCCATGCTTTACAACGCGGAACGCCATTGGCGCCATTCCACGGTCCTTGCCCGCTTCGACGCCGGACTTGCTCGTCCATGTCGAGAACTCGATGTCGATGGGGGCAATCGAGACGCCCACACCGAAATGCGCCACGCCTGACCTGATAGTGTCGCTGCCGCCCTCTTCCAGAAAAGTATTGCCAAATAGTCGGCCATCCCAGTAGGCGTCAATAAACGCTTGTCCGAGTTTTCCATCCTTTGGCTCCATCTGCTTCTTGATTTCTTCCCGCTTCCGGCCCCTACTCTCTAGGATTTGGAATTTCTCGTCCGCTTCGATAGCAAGCGCCTTTTTCACCTCTTGCCAAACGACCCCCTCCTTCTCTAAAACGAGGTCGCGGAGCTTGCGCTTTACGGAAACTGGCGAAATCTCCCCTTTACCGTCAGGGCGTTGTCTGGGAGAACTCTCGCGTTCTGGATCGCCGTTGGGATTGGATTTCCTGACCTCCAAAACAAGGAGACCGGTGATTCGTGGAACTAGGTCAGTACTTTGGGTCCCGCCCATAATTGCTGTTGTCATAATGCCCTCCGTTACTACCGAATGGTTTTCATGGAATTCATTGCATTGGCGTATCGTTCTTGGAATGGTCGGCAAGATAGCCGAGCAGGAGCTTCGCTTTATCGGCATTAGACATTCTGTCGGGCAACTGCTCCAGATGGATGGCTGAGGTGCAGGCGGCGATTTCGCCAAGAAACCACTTGACCAAACCGACGCTCGCGTCCGGGTCGTCACTTTGAAATGTCCGCGCCCATGCCTGGTAGGGGGCTATACGCTCTGCTAACCGCGCTAGCGCGAAAACGGGCTGCTCCAATGCTGTACTAAACATCGCGTTGCCGATCAGTTGTGAAGGGCTTTCGCCCTTACGTACGTGTTTGCAGTACTGCAAATGGAGACTGTCCGCGAGTGCAAGCAGCCTGCCGAATTGTGTAATGGATTCTCGCATAAAGTTTTCTCTATGGTGTCCAACTTGACGTAGAAGTATTCCTAGAAGAGCAATAGCCTTCAGCGATTGCCAGCGCACGGTGTCGCTCAACCGTGTCCATTCGCGTGTTGTTCTAACTGCACTGAGGCTCCCCAATACAACACTCATTCGTTGGATGAGCAATCCCAAAGCGGCCTCAGCCTTCTGTTTGGCAAGGGGAGCGCAGGTCAGGAAAATGTCGTAGGCGTCAGAATTCGAAATTGCCCGCTGAAAGTTGGAACTAAATCCAGCTCTAGCATCGCTGCTCCAAACGCGATTGATGGTCGAGGCAAGTTCCAGGGGACATGGGGTTGTCAGCGCACGAAACACAAATTGCTTGCTGGCTTTATCGTAAAATCCAACCGAGACTGCCGGAGCGTTGCGAGCGCCCGCCTGCCAGTCTTTGACCGCGTGGATGACATCCACCACCCGGAAGCATCGGTTGAGGCCGATTTGTTTGCGGCCTTTATCTATCGAGCAAAACGACAACAAACGGACATTGAGATTGGGATTAGCGGCAACCTTGCCTTCCAGCATTCCTACGACCGGCTGTGCGATGGCTGCAAAGTCGGCGTCGGAAAATGTTCTGGCCTCTCCGCCAAACATTTCTGCTAGTTGTTCACGGCCTTCTATCTGGCCTTCCAAATAGGCAACCAATAAGTCACGCTTGTCCGGCTGGGCGCTTGGAATCGGGCGGCACGAGAGACCGCGCTTTTCTTCACTTGCCAAGTGGAGCAGTGCGTCGTTCATTTTCTGGGTTAGTGCGGCGGAAACCGGGAATGCCTTCGCGCCTTCCAATCCGTAGCGATTCAGAACGCGCACCTCGTTGGTATTCACGGAGAAAAGCTTCAGGTTCCCCACTTCAACGATTTTGGGCGATGGAAACTTGTCTTGCAGTTCAACCGTTTCTCCGGTGTATGCGTCCACTCCAACCGCACTTTGTTCAATGTCGGTCACGACGTTGTCAGATTCCAGCAGGGCGCTGTTGATGAGAACACTGGTCTCGTTATGGGCAACACGCTTGAAACTAAAATCTGGTTCAGCCAAATCGAGGTAAACGGGCTGGTTGGCATTCTTGTCCTGCTTATCCTTCTCGCGCCAGTAATCAGGGCTTCCAATCGTGGCAACGCGCTTCTTCCAGTCCAGTGCGCCAAAGAGAATATTCTGAAAAAACAGAAGCGTGTTCCGGTCGCTCTCGGCGCATGGTTTGGCCAACGATTCGGCAAGCTCGTTAGCATAAGGCGCGAGTGTGGGCTTCGTCGTGTCTACGATTGACAATAGAGTTAGAAAATTTTTCAAGCCGACAGATGCACCAGAAAGCCTTTTCAGTAGTTCCGAAACCAACTCCGAACAAGACCTTTCAAACTGCTTCTCCTGATTGGCTGTGTAGGTGCGGGGTTCCGACAGCTCGTAGAGGTTGCAAATGCCTTCAGCCAATGCCACATTAGCGGTGCTTTTATTCTTTGCCAATTCCAGCAGGTGCTCGACTGCCGACATCAATTTATCCGGTGGACCTTTATCCAGGCACCGCAGGGGAATGGGCAAATTAAAACCAGGAAAGCTCGATCCAGCCGAACCATGCTCCACGCGGAACAACAATGCTGCACTCTCGCCTGCCAAGACCTCTACCCGGCTTGGCGTGCCGTCTTTGGCAAGACAAACAATCAGAAGATCTTTGTTTTTGGCCATCGGGTTGATTCGCCCGTGCCGGGGTGGCGGGATTATGCCTAACCGCTCGATGGCATCAACCACTTGCGAAAGCTCATTGAGCATAGACGAGCACTCCATTCTCGACACGCAGCTTGCGGCTGAAGGTTGGTTTTATTCGCCCGGCCTGGGGCTGGTCGAAAACCATCCGCAACATGGTCGGTAGATCGTGGTTTTCGTCCGCAAAGATGCGCGTTTCAGACCGGAACGTCCCGACATAGTCTGGCGCGAATTCCTTCCAACCTAGACACGGCGTGTAAAACCATTGGCCCCGCTCCAAAGCCCGGTTAAACGCTTCGTGGTAGGCGTGGGGTGGCGAAGTCGTGGTTTCGTGATGTCCGTTGAAGTCAACTTCGGCATAGAGGCGATAGCACACGTTCACCAGCACTACGGCATAAAACTGAAATGACGCGCCTTTGACTATTGCATCGCTAGCCCGGAGCGGCCCGCCATAGTTAGTGGTATAGCGATGAAATTGAACAGGCCGACAGATTTCAACTCTGGTTGGCCGTACATTCACCGACTTCCACCGCAGGATAGCCTCGAATATCCCCTTCGCCGCGCTGTAGGTTGGGGCGACGTAGGACACTGGCGAAGAACCGGTATCTGGACGAGTCCACATTGCGGTCGGTCCAGAAATCTCAAGTTGAATTGGCCAGGATTTCATAACGGCCCTTTGCGTGAACTGCGACAATTCCCTAGCTACGCCATCGCCTACTTATCAGGGGCATTCTTGCAGTTCATTTATTCACTTGTTTGACTTGAAATACTTGAAGGATTGCCGAACCGGGAAGTATACACCTGTCCGAACGTCAATCTGACATGAACGCCGCTACAGATACCCAAGTGGCTTAGTGTTGCTCCGCCCTTGACCGTCTCATCGTAGATCGAGTCACCCCCACAAACAAGATGTTAGCGCAGCAAACAGACGGACGCCGAAAAGGACGATCTTTCACCATCGTAGAGCATCTCTCCCAGCTTGAAATCGTCGCCGCAGGCGTCCGCCAACTTCCGCAGTCCCATGAAGCCGACGTATTCACGATAGAGATCTGGGGTATGTTGGCCGCCGCGCGACGACGTGGATTGAAGCCGGGCAAATAACGAGATTGTATCGCTCACATATGCACGATATAATGAGCGATAAAGGGATTCGCTATCGCTCATGACATGGAATTGGCAAGCCCCGGATTGGCCAAACTTCAAATGGGATCGTTCTCGGATGTCCGTTGCCGAAGAGCAGTTCCTGGTCGGCACTGGCGTTGTCATCGGCACTGTCAAGCACCTGAGCGCAGACGAGCGCAATCAACTTATCGTCGAGGCAATGAGCGGAGAAGCTCTGACTACATCTGAGATTGAGGGCGAAATCCTCAATCGGGCCAGTGTTCAATCCTCCATTCAGCGCCAGCTCGGACTGATTGCCGACAAGCGGCGCGCAACGCCGGCGGAACAAGGCATAGCCGAGATGATGGTTGATCTTTATCGGTCATTCTCTGGGCCTGTTACCAACGAAATGTTGTTTGCCTGGCACCGGATGGTGGCATCTGGCAGGAGAGACCTGATAAACATCGGGAAATACCGCGCCAGCCGAGAGCCTATGCAGGTTGTCTCCGGCCCCATTGGCGCATCGAAAGTGCATTTTGAGGCTCCCCCATCGAAGCGAGTTCCGTCAGAGATGAAGCGGTTCATCGCATGGTTCAATCGAACGGCGCCGCAGGGCGCGGAGTCCTTGCCGACGATTACAAGAGCAGGCATAGCCCATTTGTATTTCGAGTCGATTCATCCGTTTGAAGATGGCAACGGCCGAATCGGGCGAGCCCTTGCTGAAAAAGCGATGGCGCAGAGCTTCGGCCAGCCTATACTCGTCACTTTGGCTACGACGATTCTCGCCCGCCAGAAGAGCTATTACGAGGCGCTCGAAAGAACCTGTCGGCAGAATGAACTCACAACGTGGCTCGTCTGGTTTGCTGAAATTGCATTGGAAGCGCAGCGCCGTACTATAACGCAGGTGGAGTTCCTAATAGCCAAGACAAAGCTACTTGACCGGCTGCGCGGCCACATCAATGAAAGACAACAGAAGGTGCTCCTTCGTATGCTGCGGGAAGGCCCCGAAGGATTCAAGGGCGGTCTGAGTGCTGGCAACTACAGTACGATCACCGGAGCCTCTCCCGCCACAACGACCCGCGATTTGGCAGACCTTACGGATAAGGGCGCGTTTGTCCGCACGGGCGAACGTAAGCACGCACGATACACGCTGAATCTGGGGATCGGGGAGCAACGGAACCAAAAATACAGTTAGGAGTAGACCCAACATTGCTGTTGGCGGGGGGTAATTTGACTCGGATGGACCTAATTGAGGGTAAAAGCGTCCGATTTTGCGATGCGGAAGAGCGAGTTGCAGGGCAGCAGAAGACGCGGTTGTTTCCCGTCTAATTCGGATCAATGTGGCGTCTATTTCGGATCATAGACTCGTCCGATCCGGAAGGTAACGCTGAACAGTGCCGGGACTCATTTTTTCGCCGCATGGGATCGTCATTGGGACTCCTCCCACCACTGCGCGATCACGCCGGGATCAAAACGGACGGAGGTGCCGATGAATCTGCACGGGATGATATGAGCCTTCGCCTTGCGGTAGACCGTGACCGGATGAAGATGCAGAATTCCGGCGAGCTCGCGAGCAGTGAGCGCCCGGTGATAGGAGCGGAGGATCTGGGAGATCAATGCTGGGTCTGATGCTGAGTTAATCGGGGGATCATGGATCGGGAGCAGGGATCGCGGTCGGACGATCATACTGGGCTGGCTTGACATGTAGTCCTCTGTCGGGCCGGACACAACAATTCTGAACCGACGGCTGCCGCTGTTGGCTAGTCGAGTCCATGCGAGACCGGCGCTATTGACCAACGTGGCTTATTCTTGCCGCCGTGTCTAATAACTTTTCGTTATGACGTTATTCCTACAGGTTATAACGGCGAGCACAGGCCCGACTCGTTGCACCAATTTTTCCTGAACCGGCGGTTTAGAGGAGGTGTAGTCCATTGAAACGGCGGGGTTTACAAAGGCGGAGATTTTTCAAGAAAAGCGTCAAAATACCCTGATACAACGATGCCGTCGGCCTTGTCTAGGCGTTCGACCGATGCGATTCAGACCGTTTCCACGGGTGTCCGGAAGGTGAAAGTGTGATCGAAGGTTTAGCGAAAAGTTGTGGGCCATGTCCTTTATTGTTAAGTAGATCGAATTTCTTTCCTTCGCAATCGACTCCGAACTGACCGATAGAAACGTGCGATCTTTCCGCAGTTATAACCTGTAGGAATAACGTTATAACTAAATTTCATTGGACAGCGAAAATGAGTGGGGTTAGGTTAGCGCCACACGCAGCAGATTTTAGCTGCTTTCGGAGGCGCAAATGCTATCACGCTGGTTTCACATCCATGTTATCCATCCAGTTCGGTTATCTCTTCGCTCGAAACGGGTCCGACTGACCGCCGTTCTCTTCACCCTACTCTTCGTACTGCCTGTGGCGGCGCTGGCGCAGGGCGGTTCGCCGTTCGACACCGGCTTTACAGCCATTCAAACGCTTTTCACTGGCACGATTGCGAAGGTAGCAAGTCTGGTTGCCATCGTGATCGGCGGCTATGGTTTCGCACACGGCGAACCCGGCGCCAAGAAGGCGCTCGCCGGGGTTGCCGCAGGAACGGGCATTGCCGTTCTCGCCGTGAATGTCCTGAGCTGGCTCTGGGGCGTATAGCAACCGTCCCAATGTCCCCGACTTTTTCATTCAACACGTTTAGCTAGGCGAGGGGCTTATGACAGACAAAACACGACAACATCGCACAAATCGGGTGTTTAAGAGCCTGCATAAGCCCCTCACCTATC
>Ga0326728_10022291_pt1 | contig 11779 bp, 9 predicted proteins | sample MB3enrmetagenome_FD_207602 | JGI IMG/M metagenome (GOLD analysis project Ga0326728, IMG submission 207602) | Lab enriched peat soil microbial communities from McLean, Ithaca, NY, United States - MB31MN | ecosystem: Environmental > Terrestrial > Soil > Wetlands > Peat | place: USA: New York... | reverse complement strand
CGTCTGCAAGGGAAACCCTTCCGTACGCGCCGCCCGGATCGCAGCGGCAGCGTCGGAACTGCCTAACCCGATCGCATTCCCGGCCCGCTCGATCTCGGCATACGTGCGACCGTTGAAGAGAACCAGGAAACCGAAACCGGCCGCCTGGAGAGTCTTCCGCTTTCCAGTCCAGGAGTTTACCTTAGCGCTCGGCGGATTATTGAGCCAATAACCGGAGTAGTAGAAGGTCTGGCGGAGAATGTTCAAGTTCGAGTCGCCCGGATAGTCGTTGCGATCAAACCCTAGATATGCAGCAGACGGGGCCGGGTGCGCGCTGGGATCGGGCATTCTTTGAGAGCCGGCTCCTAGGACCGCCAAAGCCGCCGCGATTGCCAGGAAAACTTTCATAGTCGCCCATTCTTCCGCCGCGGTTGAGGCCTGCTCAGGCCGTCATCTCTTCGCGGCGATCCGGTTTCGCCACCGCCGCTGGCAGGCGCAGGCGGAACGTAGTGCCGGCCCCCACGATCGAGTCGAACTCTACCGAGCCATAATGCCACTGCATGATCTGGTAGGTTTGCGCCAGGCCGATTCCGCTGCCGCCTTTGTCGCTCTTAGTGGTGTAGTAGAGTTCGAAAATTTTCTCCTGCGCCTCGGGAGGAATGCCGCAGCCTTGGTCCAGCACTTCGGCGAGAACCATCTCGCCATCGCGCCGCGCCTTCAGCGTGAGCGTACCGCCCTCGGCCGTTTCTCCGCCGGTCATCGCTCCGCCGGTCATTGCCTGTACGCCGTTCAGCACCAGGTTCATGATCGCCTGCTTGAGCAGGTCGGCATCGGCGTGCACCAGCAGCGCGTCGTCTTCACTCGGCAGTTCCAGCGCCACGCGCACATTGTGACGCGCGGCCTCGGGCGCGGCCAGCGCCGATACGCCCTCCAGAATCTTGCGCAAGTCCACGTCTTCGAGGTGCAAGTCGCGCGGACGGGTGAAGTCCACGAGAATTTGCACCACGCGGTCGAGGCGGTGGATTTCATTGCCGATGATGTCCATGTGGCGGCGCGTCTCGGGATCGTCCTGCTGCAATTTGTTTTGCAGCAACTGCAAATGCAGCACAATGGCGTTGATCGGGTTCTTGACCTCGTGCGCCACGCCTCGAGTAAGCCGTCCGCTGGCGGAAAGGCGGCGCGACATTTCAATCTCGTCCTCGATGCGGTGCACCGATTCGGCATCGCGCATGGTGAGCAGCGCGCCAATTGGCGTGCCCTTTTCCTGAATGAAGTCGAGCGACACCTGCACCCGCCGTCCATCGGCGGCGTCGAATTCGTACTGCGCCAGCGGCCGCTGCTGCTGGAATGCGGGCAGAACGACCGCGCCCAGGACCGATCCATCGGAAAAAATTTCTTCCGCCGTGCGCCCGAGGATTTCGCGGCGCGGGCGTCCCAGAAACTTTTCCGCCGAAGCGCTCACCAGCACCACCCGCGAATCGCGCGTGAACAGCATCAGGCCGTCCTGCAGCTTGGTCATCACCTGCTCGACGTTGTCTTTGAGCGCGGTAAAAATCTGGTTCGTATCGCGAATCTGCCGCCCCAGGTGCGCGATTTTCAGCGACACCAGGCCCACTTCGTCGTCCGCGCCGGTTTCCTCGTCCGGCAAAGGATCGCCCGCGCTGGCGCTGTCGAGATTGCGGCTGATGGCCTTCAAGGGGCCGAGCGCGACATTCGAAACCACCGCCCCCAGCGCCAGCGAGCAGAAAATCGCGAGCACCGAAAAGAAAGCCGCCTGCTGCAATTTCGGCGTCAGTTCGTTGCGTAGAAAAACCGTCGAGACCCCCACATGAACGCTGCCAAACGCCTGCCCATCGAGTTCCAGCCCAATGCTCGCGTCATACGTGGTGGCCGGAGCGTAGAGCAAACGCAACTGGCGGCGGAAGCTCGCGTCGCGCAACCCGCTCAGAGGGGCGCGTTCGGGGACCGGCTTACCGTTCAGGGCCGGATTCGTATCGAGAATCGCCAATCCATTCGGATCGACGATGGCGGCGTCGTAGATGATCCGGGAATTCCCCACCACCGATTCCAGCATGTCGTTCAGGTTGGTGTCGGTTTGCAAGTAATTGGTGATGGCGGCGCGCATCGCCTTGGGATTGTCGGTGTCGATCCGCGTGCTGGTTAGATCGGGCACCGCTTTCGAAGCGGCGTACTCCAATTGGTTGGTGAGCTGGGAAGCGGTCTCATCGGCCCACAGCAAGCGCTGGCGCAGCAGTTGCGACAGGTAAATCCAGGAAAAACCGACGACCAGCGCCGTGAACAGCGTAGTGATCGCGAGCACGATGATGAATTTTCGAGTCATGAAAAGCAGTACCCAGTAGCCAGTAGCCAGTACCCAGTACCCAGTTCTCAGTTCATCTGCGCCTATTGCGTTTCCAGCCCGAAACTCATGGCTTTCGCTGGGTACTGAGTACTGGGTACTACTCCTCTGCCGGCGATTCATCCTGCGGGCGGCCGTATTCTCTTAGTTTGTTGTGCAGCGTCTTCAGGCTGATGCCGAGCATCTCCGCGGCCCGCGTTTTGTTGCTGGTAGACTGCACGGTTTTCAGGATGAGCAGCTTCTCCGCTTCCTCGATCGAGTTGCCCACGCCCAGGTGCACGGCATCGGGATCGTTCACCACCGGCCGCACAATCTGGCCAAAGTCCGGCCGCAAGTGCCTGGTTTCCACCAGCCCGCCCTCGCAGACGATCACGGCGCGTTCCAACTCGTTGCGCAACTCGCGCACATTGCCCGGCCACGAGTAAGTCTGGAACATATTGAGCACGGCTTCGCTTACGTCCGCCACCTTGCGATCGTGCTTCTGGTTCATGTCCGCGAGCAGGCTCTTCACTAACTCGCGGATATCTTCCTTATGCTCGCGCAGTGCCGGCAGATGAATATTGAAAACGTTGAGCCGGTAATAAAGGTCCTCGCGCAGTTGTCCATTGGCCACGGCGTCGCTGGGAACTTTGTTGGTGGCGGCCAGTACGCGCACGTCCACCGTAGTTTCGACCTTGCCTCCCAGCCGCCGCAATTTGTGGTCTTCGAGCACGCGCAGGAGTTTCGCCTGCGTGCCCACCGGCATCTCGCCAATTTCGTCGAGCAGCAGTGTTCCCCCTTCGGCCAGTTCAAAACAGCCGGTGCGGCGTTCCAGGGCGCCCGTAAAGGCGCCTCTTTCGTGGCCAAAAATTTCGCTCTCCATCAGCGTTTCGGGAATGGCCGCGCAATTGATGGGGACGAATGGCTTGTTGCGCCGCGGACTCAGATCGTGGATGGTGCGCGCCACCAATTCTTTCCCGGTGCCGCTCGCCCCGGTGATCAAAACCGAGGCCGTGCTCGGAGCCACCAATTCGATCAACCGGAAAATCTCCTGCATCTCAGCGGACCCGCCCACCAGCAGGCCGAGCGCTCCTTTGTCGCGCAAGCGGCGGCGCAGCAATTCGTTTTCGGTGCGCGTGTTCAGGATCTCGCCAATGTTGGTCAGGATCGAGCGCAGCCGCCGGAAGTCGATGGGCTTCTCGATGTAGTCCTGCACGCCCAGCCGCCCCGCGTGAAATGCGGTGTCCGTCGCCTTCTGCGCCGTCACCATCACCACCGCGATCGATTGCGCCATATCGGCCAGGCGCTCCACCAGTTCCATCCCGCCCATGCGGGGCATCTTCACGTCGGTGATCACGATGGACGGAGCGAAGGCGGGAATCTTCTCCAGTGCTTCGACGCCATCGGCCGCCGTGTCGGTGCGATAACCCCATCCCGACACCAGTTCGGCCAGCCCGGTTCGTTCGTTCTCTTCGTCTTCAACGATCAGTACGCGTTCTTGTGTCATAAGTTTGTATGTTGCGGCCCCACCAGCATTATTCAGGGAAGCGCGCTGCCCCGCAACCCGGCTCGGAATGCCGAATATCAATTTGAGACTAACTCCGGTGCGGTCTCGGCTGCAGAGAACTGGCCCGCACAGGCCCTAGATCGCGTTTCACCGGCTTATTCATTTTTGCAAAAACGCCCGTTTGCTGTAAAATTCTGTCTTCCAAGGGGCTGCCTTTTCGTTTGTGCAGTAAGGATTTATTAGGTTCAAATTCTACTCAATCACTTGCAGTGGATTCGGAGGAACCCAATGTCACTTTGTCAAGAAACTTACCGGAGATGCGTGGGTGTCGCGCTCGTCCTAGCCCTCGTTCTGATTGCGTTGCCGTCTTTGCTGAACGCTCAAACCGCAGCACCCAATACGCCGGCTGCGCTGTCGGATGACGCGGTGCCCAAGTGGGAGCTGTTCGTTGGTTATCAGTGGTTAAACCCCGGTGGCAACGTTCCCGATTTAAGCGGCAATCCTGTCAAGATGTCCTCGCTGTCCAGAGGTTTTGGCACCAATGTGGCCTATAACTTCACCAAGATGCTGGCCCTCGAAGCGAATTACGGCGTGGACTGGAACTCCGCCAATAGCGCAATCCCCGGCAACATCAACGCAGTCACCTTTGGGCCGAAGCTCACGTTTCGCGGAGATCAGGTGAGCTATTTCGTACATACGCTGCTCGGATTCGAACGTCTCTCGCCAAAAGGTCTCGTTCCCAGCACCGGTGTTGCGGCGGTCCTTGGCGGCGGTATGGATTTCAAGATCACAAAATTGCTTTCATGGCGCGTGTTTGAAGCCGACTACCAGTGGGCGCACGAAAACTTTGCCGCCAACGGCGTGCCAATGGAGGACGCTTCGTTGCGCCGCCCGAACTACGATGGCGCCCGCTTGACCACCGGTCTCGTGTTCAGTTTTGGCGGAGCTCCCGAGGTTCCAGTAGCGGCCTCCTGCTCCATCGACCGCAACGAAGTCCTGGTCGGCGAACCGCTGCACTCCACCGTCACCGCCAGCAACTTCAACCCTAAGCACACGCTGACCTACACCTGGGCCAGCAACGGCGGCAAGATCTCAGGCAAGGATACCGGCGCTGCCATCGACACCAACGGCGCGGCCCCCGGCAGCTACACCGCCACCGCAACCGTCACCGACGCCAAGTCCAAGAAGAACAACACGGCCAGTTGCACGGCCAGCTTCACCGTGAAGCCGCTGAATCCGCCGCAGATTTCCTGCTCGGTGAATCCGTCGGCGGTTGACGCCGGAACACCCTCGACCATCACCTGCGGATGCACGAGTCCAGATAACGCTACCGTCACCGTGGGCAACTGGACTTCGAGCGCGGGCAGCATCGCGGGCAGGGGCAATTCCGCAACCCTCACTACCACCGGCGCTGCTCCAGGCCCGATCACGGCGAACGCGACCTGTACCGACTCCCGCGGCTTGACGGCCTCGACTACGAGCACGGTCACAGTGAACGTCCCGCCACCACCGCCGCCGCCAGTTGTGGACAAAGTACTGGAGGCGCGGCTCGCGCTCCACAGCGTGTATTTCCCGACCGCCAAACCGCCGGTGAAGGACCCCAACGCCGGCCTGGTTGCGAGTCAGGAGCAAACCCTGCAGGCGCTGGCCGCCGACTTCATAAAGTATCGTGAGGCCGTACCGGATGCCCACCTGACCCTCGAAGGACACGCCGACGTGCGCGGCTCCGTGCCATACAACCAGGCACTCTCCGAGCGCCGCGTGGCGCGCGTCAAGAGCTACCTGGTCGAGCATGGCGTGCCCGAGGCCAACCTCGAAACCAAGGCCCTGGGCGATCAGCACAACTTGACCGCAGCCGACGTGAAGGCGTCGGTCGAGCAGAACCCCGAACTGACGAAAGAGGAGCGGGCCCGGGTCCTGCGCAACATGAAGACCATCATCTGGGCGAGCAATCGCCGGGTGGACATCACCTTGAACACTGCCGGCCAAACCGAAACGTCGGTGCGCCAGTATCCGTTCAATGCCACCGATTCATTGACCCTGATTGGCGGCAGGGAAGCCGAGAAGAAAGCGCCAGAGGCAAAGAAGGTCACCAAGAAACCGGCAAAGAAGCAGTAGTCGCCGTAAGGCGAGTGCCGCTAGAATTGCATCGGAGGAGGCATCGCTGCTTCCTCCGTTTTTTCTTGGCATGGACGGCGATTGTGTGACTCGGCCCATTGTGATCGCTTGAATGTTCTCAGGCTTCTCTCGATTGTCGAGACGGGACGCACCCACATGGAACGCTTGCGTACTTTCGAGCTATGGGGAACAATCCTTTAGGAAACATAATGTGGCTCGCCAGCATACTCGCGATTGCGCTTTGCCTGAACGCCATAGCTTCGGGGCAAGCTTCGGCGGTGCCCACTCCGTCAGAGACCACCGTGCCTGCGGACCGGGAAACGCCGCAGGATCCTGCGAAAGAAAATAAGGCTGCCAGTTCAGCGAGCGCCGATTCACCGAACGTTGGTGCACCGAATGCGGCCACGAAACGCCATAAGAGCCCGGTCCAAGCGCCAGCGACGGATGGCGCTCCACGGAAGATTGTGGTCCGCAAGGGCGGAGCGAGCGAGCCCGCGGCGCGAATTGCGCTGGGCATGACACCCGCGGAAGCCGCCCGCCAGCGCCAGAACGCGGAACAGTTGCTGGGCTCTGCCGGCGATCGACTGAAACACCTCGCGGGACGGGTGCTGAACGCGCAACAACAGGAGACCGCGGCCCAGGCCCGCAACTACATGGAGGGTGCGCGTGCAGCGTTGCAGGAAGGCGATTTGCGCAGAGCGAGCACCCTGGCCGAGAAGGCCCACTTGCTGTCGGACGATTTGACGGCGCATTAGGCGTGTGCGGAACCAGTCTGGCACCGCTGTCCAGCCCCTGAATGGGTTTCCAATTCCCGTGGAGACGCGTCAACCCCAGTCTTTATACGGCGAAAAGTTGCGGCATCATCTTGCAAATACCTGTTTGTGATGCTAAAATGTATCACATGAAAACAGCTTCGGTCCGGGATCTCCGCTATGGGTTCAAGAAGATCGAACGCCTTTTGCATCAAGGCGAAGAGGTCCAAATCACCAAGCGGCGGCGCGTCATCGCCCGCTTGGTGCCGGAAAGCGCGGAAGTCGCGAAAGAATTCCCCGATTTCCAGGCGCGGGTGCGCAAAATCTATGGCGACAAGGTGCTAGCCGTCAGCGGTGCCGAACTGATAGCTTCGGATCGGAGCCGCTATTGAAGATCTACGCCGATCCCAGCTTCCTCGTCTCACTGTATAGCCCGGATGCCAATGGGGCCGCTGCCACACGCACGATGCACGCTTCGAGGGGAGAATGCTTCTTGACTACTCTCGGCGAGATTGAAGTCGTCAACGCTTTTGGACGGCGGGTCTTCCGGAAAGAAATTTCGGCCGTGCAAGCTCAGTCGTCGTTGATCGACTTCGAGCGGGATTTGCGCGACGGAATTTTCCAACTCCGGGAGTTGATCGATCCGATTTTTGAACGGGCGCGCCAACTTTCCCGCCAAACCACCGCTAAGCTGGGCACCCGCACCGCGGATCTGTTGCATGTGGCGGCGGCACTCGAACTGGGAGTGGATTGCCTTTACAGCTTCGACCAGCAACAGAGAAAGCTTGCCCAGAGCGTTCACCTCAAACTGAACTAATAAGGGTCTCAGTTGTCAGGTCGATGGTATCGGGAAGATCCCGCGAAAATCGGGTTCAATTTTGTCCCAAAACCCGAGGCCTAATATCGGCCCCTGCACTACTCACTCGTGAAGTAGTCGATGCTTACGGGGTTCTCAAACAGCGAGTAATCGCGCGTTACGATGGTGATGCCGCTGTCGGTGACGTAGTACTGCTGGCGGTCGGCTTCGGCATCGTAGCCGATCGTGGTGCCTTCGGGAATGTGCACATTGCGGTCAATGATGGCTTTGCGGATGCGGCAACTGCGTCCCACATTTACATGCGCGAACAGAATGCTGGTCTCGATTTCGGTGTAAGAGTTGATGCGCACATCGGGAGAGAGCACGCAATTCTGGACGGAGCCGCCAGAAATGATGCAGCCGGCGGAAATCAGCGAATCCAGGGCGTGGCCCATGCGTTCGGGCCCGGCGAACACGAATTTTGCCGGTGGATACTGGCGCTGGTGCGTGCGGATGGGCCATTGCTCGTCGTAAAGATTGAAGACGGGAGACACCGAAACCAGGTCCAGGTTGGCTTCGTAGTAGGCCTCGATAGTGCCCACATCGCGCCAGTAGAGCGCTTCTTTCTTGTTCTCGTCCACAAAATTGAAAGCGAAGACGCGGTATTCGTCCAGCATCTTGGGCAGAATGTCCTTGGCGAAATCGTGGCTGGAATCGGCATCCTCGGCGTCCTTCAGCAGCACGGGAATGAGCACGTCGGTGTTGAAAATATAAATGCCCATCGATGCTGAAATCTTCGTTGGATCGTAGGGCGAGCGCAGCTCGGTCTCTTGTGGTTTTTCCAGGATGCCCACGATGCGATGGTTGCGGTCGATATCGACCACGCCAAATTGGCGGCATTCCGCCGGGTCGGTGACCAGGGTGGCGACCGTCGCGTCCGCGCCCGCGTCCTGGTGCTGCTTGAGCATGCGCCCGTAATTCATTTTGTAGATGTGGTCGCCCGAGAGGATGATGACGTATTTGGGTTGTTCGGAGCCGATGGAATAAATGTTCTGATAGACCGCGTCGGCCGTCCCCATGTACCAGTTCTCGCTGACCCGCTTCATGGGCGGCAGGACTTCGATGAACTCGCCGATTTCACGCCCGAAAATGTTCCAGCCTTCGCGGATCTGGCGGTTGAGTGACAGCGCCTTGTATTGCGTCAGTATGTAGATGCGGCGCAGGCCCGAGTTCACGCAGTTGGAGAGCGTGATGTCGATGATGCGATAGTTGCCGCCGAAAGTCACGGCCGGCTTGGCGCGGTCGCGGGTGAGCGGATAGAGGCGCTCGCCTGCGCCTCCAGCGAGCAAAATTCCGAGCGTATCTTTCATCGGCACACCGTATGGACGCTACTGGCAACGAGGAACTTATTTGCAGCCAACGCGAAATACTAGCACATGCGGCGCATTCTGGCCCGTTGCGCCGCGACATAAAACTTGAAACAAAAGCGGTATCGCTGGCCTGCCGCCAAGGGGCCGGAATTCGAATCGGTGCTGGCGTCCAAGCCGGCTCTCCTCAGCCGCGCCAAAAATGATTAACTGATGGCTGACGGCTGAAAGCTGACGGCGATTTGCTAGCAGTGCACGATCTTTTCGCTCTGAATGCCGCGCGTGGCGTTCCGCGAATCCACCACCAGCTTGGCCTCGTTGACGATCTTCTTGTAGTCGTAATCTGTATGATCGGTGACAATGAGCACACAGTCGTACTCGCCCAGATTGTCGAGCGAGGAACACTTCATCTGCAGGTCGTACTTGCGGCCGCGTCCAACGAAGGGGAAGTAGGGGTCATTGTAGCTCACCACGGCCCCCTCTTTTTGCAGCAGTTCGATGATGGTGAGCGCGGGCGACTCGCGCAGGTCGTCGATGTCCTTCTTGTAAGCAACGCCCAGCACCAGGACCTTCGATCCGTTGATCGCCTTTTTCTGGCGGTTGAGCGCGGAAATCGTCGACGTGATCACGTTGTAGGGCATGGCCACGTTGATTTCGCCGGCCAGTTCGATGAAGCGTGTGCGGAAATCGAACTCCTTCGCCTTCCACGAGAGATAGAACGGATCGACCGGAATGCAGTGTCCGCCGAGGCCGGGCCCGGGATAAAACGGGTGGAAGCCGAAAGGCTTGGTGGCGGCGGCGTCGATGATCTCCCAGATGTTGAGGCCCATGCGCAGGCAGAGCATCTTGAGTTCGTTGACCAGCGCGATGTTGACGCAGCGGTAAATGTTTTCCAGCAGCTTGGTCATCTCCGCCGCCGCGGGCGACGAGACGGGAACGGTGCGCCGGAAAATCGACCCGTAGAGCGCGGCGGCGATGGCGCTCGCTTGCGGATCGAGTCCGCCAATTACCTTCGGAATATCGTGACGGGCCACCTGCGTGTTGCCCGGGTCCTCGCGCTCGGGTGAGAACGCGACCCAGATCTCGTTGCCGCCGGCTGCGCCCTGGCGCGACGCTTTCAGCCCGGCTTTGTTTTCCTTTTCAAGAATTGGAATCAGGACTTCTTCGGTGGTGCCAGGGTAAGTTGTGCTCTCCAGAATGACGATCTGGCCGGCGCGCAGATAGGGCGCGACCGCGTGCGCCGTATTCGTTATGTAGCTCAGATCGGGCTCGTGATATTCGTTCAGCGGCGTGGGCACGCAGATGATGATCGCGTCCATCGCGGTGATCTGTGAATAGTCGTCCGTGGCCTTGAAGCCGTTCGCCTTGGCCGCCGCGATCTCCTCGGGCGTGATGCGGAAAATGTAAGTGCCGCCGCTGGCGAGTGTGTCGATCTTCCGCCGGTCGATATCGAAGCCGGTGACGGGAAACTTCTGCTCGCTGTAAAGCAGGGCCAGCGGCAATCCTACGTATCCGAGTCCAATAATTCCGACCCGCGCCTGGCGCGCATCGATGCGGCCTTTCAAGCCGGTAAAGAGCGAAGAAGCGGTGAGTTGAGTATTCATAGGGCAGAAGTCATTCTAACATTGGAGTTTGCGCGAACCGCGAGTCCCGTACGATTTTCGCGCGAGGATTCCACGATTTTCACAAGACAGGTCGCAATCTTGGTTACTCCGGTAACCAGCCTCGTCCGGACACTGGCTTTCTTACTAACATGCGGGTTGCGGTACCATACGCCTCAGATGCGATTCTTACGGCTATTCACGGTGTTGTTCCTGGCCGCTGTCCTGCTTGGGCTCGCGAGCCAGGCGGCGCGTTTTCTGGTGGTAGACACTCCGGTAAAATCCGATGTCATCGTGGTGCTGGCCGGCGAGACGAAAGTTCGTCCGGCCCGCGCTCTGGAACTGTTGCGCCAGGGCCTTGCGCCGCGCGTTCTCCTGGATGCTGAGACGCGAGACCTGATCTACGATCAACGCCTGACCGACATTGCGCGAAAGTACGCGAACGGCCTTCCCGAAGCCGACCGCGTTTCGGTTTGCCCGATTGCCGGCTTCTCCACCAATGCCGAGGCCGGCGATGTCAGCCGGTGCCTGCAATCGTTGGGCGCGCATCGCGTACTCATCGTGACCTCCGACTATCACACTCGCCGCGCCTTGGCCATCTTTCGCCATCGCCTGCCGCAATACCAGTTCAACGTGGCCGCGGCGCGCAATCCGGCGGAATTCGGCGAAGCCTGGTGGACGCACCGCGAATGGGCAAAGACCGCTTTCGACGAGTGGACGAAGACGCTGTGGTGGCAAGCGGTGGATCGCTGGCGCTAGATCGTTTGTAGATTGACTGCAAGCATTGGCTGATTTTGGGAAGGGCACGACTTCAGTCGTGCCGCTAACGGCCGTTATAAATGCGGGCTTTAGCAGGCTGCGGAAAAACACTGGTTTCGTATCAGGTCATCGCTTTAGCGATGACATAAACTCTTTGAAATCAGATGCCCCTTTAGGGGATGTGGCGCGAAACCAGACTTTTTCCGCAGCCTGTTAGCCCCTGCGGTACTGCCGATGGCGATGCTAATGGCAACCGTCAAAATACTCTAGCCAGCCGCCTCCAGCCTTGCCGGTTGTTGCTGCGTCATGCAGTGCAGCGCGCCGAATCCCCAGATCAAATCGCCGGAATAAATCGGCACGATTTCGCGCGTCGGGAAAACTTCCGCCAGCAAGTTGAGCGCGATGCGGTCGTTCGGATCGTTGAACACCGGCACTAGCACCGCGCCATTCGCGATATAAAAATTCGCGTAGCTTACGGGCAACTGGCGGCCTTCGAACACGACGGGACGGGGCATCGGAATTTCGACGACCTCCAGTTTCTCTCCGTCGGGAGTGCGGGCGT
>Ga0326728_10022289_pt1 | contig 11781 bp, 10 predicted proteins | sample MB3enrmetagenome_FD_207602 | JGI IMG/M metagenome (GOLD analysis project Ga0326728, IMG submission 207602) | Lab enriched peat soil microbial communities from McLean, Ithaca, NY, United States - MB31MN | ecosystem: Environmental > Terrestrial > Soil > Wetlands > Peat | place: USA: New York... | reverse complement strand
TATTTTGGCCATACGTGTATGGTATTACAGAGTAATACATTTTTCAAGCACCTGGAAGGTGATTATAACGGCGAATCTGGTTAGCTCTATTTTTTATTAAGTATTCACGGATTACGGTTGATTATTCCCCCTTCCCACCTTATGGTGTTATACTTTGATTAAATACTCTCTCTGGAGGCTCTTATGAACTGGTTCCGCGAAGACGACGGCAAACTCATCTGGCAGAAAAATCACGAACTTTTACAAATAGAACCATGGGAAAACGACAGCCTCAGAATCCGTTCGACCTTATCCCCCCGCATCGAAGAACGGCGCTGGGCATTACTTAACCCCACCAAAATCACCCCGAAAATAGAAATCACCGAAGACGGCGCGACCATCCAAAACGGCAAAATCAAAGCTAAAATCTCCCTGACCGGCTCCGTCACTTACCTGAAAAGCGCGGACGATTCCGTCCTCCTCGAAGAGATCTATATCCGCCACGGCGGCCATTCCTATCCCGCGCGCCATTACAAACAGCTCGGCAGCGACCTTTTCCATCTGGAAGCCAGCTTCAAGGCCTACGCCGGCGAACGCCTCTACGGCCTCGGCCAGCACCAGCACGGCTTCCTCGACCAGAAAGGCTGCGTCGTCGGGCTTTATCAGAAAAACACCGAGGTTTCCATACCGTTCATGATATCTTCCCGCGGCTATGGTTTCCTCTGGAACAACCCCGCCATCGGTCAGGCCGAGCTGGGTCTGAACCGCACCAAATGGACCGCGGAAGCATCACGCTGCCTCGATTACGTGATTATCGCCGGCGATTCCCCGGCGGAAATCATGGGTCGCTACGCCGATATCACCGGTCACGCCCCGCCGATGCCGGAATGGGCGCAGGGTTTCTGGCAGTGCAAACTTCGCTATAAAACCCAGGATGAACTTCTCTCCGTCGCCCGCGAATACAAGAAACGCGGCCTGCCGCTCTCGATCATCGTCACCGATTTCTTCCACTGGACGCTGCAGGGCGACTGGAAATTCGACCCTGCCTGCTGGCCGGACCCCGATGTCATGGTGCGTGAGCTGGATGAAATGGGCGTCAAACTGATGGTATCCATCTGGCCGACGGTCAATGAAAACAGCGAAAACTTCCAGACGATGAAAGAAAACGGACTGCTGGTGCGCAACCGCGAAGGCGGTTTCGCCTCCCGTCCCTTCTTTGATAACAAACCTGCCGGCCCTATTATTACCTATTTCTACGACCCCACCAACCCCGCTGCTAAAAAATTCGTCTGGGGCAAAGTGCGGGATAACTATTATAAAAAAGGCATCAAAGTGTGGTGGCTGGACGCCTGCGAGCCGGAGCTCGCTGAGGAAAACGAACCGGTCAACCTGCTCTATCACCTCGGCACAGGGCAGGAAGTCGGCAACCTTTATCCCCATTCCAACCAAAGGACTTTCTTCGAGGGTATGCAGGCGGAAAAAGAGACTGAGTATGTCATGCTTTGCCGCTCCGCCTGGGCGGGCAGCCAGCGTTTCGGCGCCGCCGTCTGGTCCGGCGATATCCTTTCCACTTTTGAAGCCCTCCAGGCTCAGGTCCGTGCCGGTCTGAACATCGGCCTGAGCGGCATTCCCTGGTGGACCACCGATATCGGGGGTTTCTACAACGGCAACATTAATACGCCCTATTTCAAAGAGCTCATCGTGCGCTGGTTCCAGTTCGGTGTTTTCTGCCCGATTTTCCGTCTCCACGGGTTCCGCGAACCGCGCACCCCGGCTTCACATCTGTTAACTTCCGAATCAACCGGCGCTGCCAATGAGGTCTGGTCTTTCGGCGACAAAGCTTACGGTATCATTAAAGACACCCTCTTCCTCCGCGAAAGGCTGCGCCCTTATGTCAACCTGCAGATGCAGCTGGTGCATGAAAAAGGAATCCCCCCGATGCGGCCGCTGTTCTTCGATTTCCCGGCAGACCCCGGCAGCGCCGCAATTGATGACGAATTCCTCTTCGGTCCGGATATTCTGGTTGCGCCGGTGCTGGAATACGAAGCGCGGAAACGCAAAGTTTACCTCCCGGCCGGCACAACCTGGAGCGACGCCTGGACGGATAAAAAATTCGAAGGCGGCCAGTGGCTCGAAGTTGATGCTCCCCTGGAGAAAATCCCCGTCTTCCTCCGAGGCGACGCCAAACTCCCCCTTAAAAAGCAATATAATTTCGTACCTCTGTAGGGTCGGGTTTCTAACCCGACCGCCAGGGTTTTCATCATAATATTGAGCGGGGCTTTGAGTTAGAGGGAACCAGCCCTTCTAAAGTAACTCCTCCCTCTCCTTGAGCCCTCAGGCGAAATACTTTCTGGAGGCACCAGCCAGAAGTACATCAGCTCAACGAGCTGATGTACGCTTTTAAAGCAAAATGTAGAGGAGAGGGAGTCAGAGGTTAAGGTTTTAATTGCAATTGAACCGTTAAAAATAGTTTAAAAGAATTAATCTAATTTTATCTTAAACGAAGGAAAAACAACCGGACAATTGATGTACAATATAGTGCAACCCCATACTTTAAACCAATTCTTATTCACGATAAAATCTTAATCAAAAATCAAAAAGGAGCTTACTAACATGACAGCAGTAAAACGTGTCTTCCAGGTGGACGGCAAACCCTTCTTCCCCATCGGCGGCCAGGCCTGCAATTCTAGCGGCTATAACGCCGCAGAGGCCGAACAGGCCTTCAAAATTACCAAAATGATAAGCGGTAATACCCTCGAAATTCCCGTCTACTGGGAGCAGGTAGAACCGAAAGAAGGCAAATTCGATTTCACCGCCGTGGACGAGATGCTCGCCGGTGCCCGCCGCTACGAAATGAAACTTATCCTGCTCTGGTTCGCCTCCTGGAAAAACGGCAACATGGACTATGCTCCGAAATGGGTCAAAACCGATACCAAACGTTTCAAACGGGTCAAAGCCGAAAGTGGCAAGGATGTCTGGGATCTTTCCTCGCACTGCAAAGCCAACATGGAAGCCGATAAGAAGGCTTTTGTCGCACTCTGCAAGCACCTCAAAGCCAAAGACGGCACCGACCGAACGGTCATCGCCATTCAGATTGAAAATGAGCAGGGCATCATCGGCAGCGACCGCGATTACGGTCCCGAAGCCCAAGCCGAATTCGATAGTCCGGTGCCGGCTAAACTGGTCGCCTCGATGAAAAAAGCCGGCTGCGGCCGCATCTATGATATCTGGCAGCAATCCGGCGCTAAAAAGTCCGGCACTTGGCCGGAAATGTTCGGCTGGCAGGCCGGGGAACTGATGACCGCCTGGAGCATCGCTTCCTACGTTGATAATATCGCCGCAGCCGCCAAAGCCGCTTACGAGATCGTCCTTTATACTAACGTCTGGCTGATGGAGCAGCACGCCTGGGTGCGCGCCGGCGAATCCTATCCCTCCGGGGGCGGCGTCAGCAAAGTGCTGGACATCTACAAATGGTATACGCCGCACCTCGATTTCGTAGCCCCGGATAATTACGAACTGGATGCGAAAGGATTTGCCGAAGTCTGTGCCAATTATGCCCGCGAAGACAATCCTTTCTTCATGCCGGAAACCATCGGCGACGCGAATATGTTCCGTGCCATCAGCGACTATAATTGCCTCGGTAATTTCTTCTTCGGCGTCGAAGTGTTGTGCACCCCGGAAGGTGAAGTCCGGCCGGAACGGCAGACCACGATTGACTGCATTCAGTGCACCGCTGCCGCTGCCCCTCTGCTGCTGAAATACCAAGGCACCGGCAGGATTCACACTTTTATCCAGGAAGACAACGTCCCTACCTGGGAAAAAGAACTCGAAGGTTTCTCGCTGCTAGCAGAATACGGCGATAAACGCACCCCGTGGTCCGGCAAGGATTGGCGCCACCGCTCCCCCAGCTGGATGCCCGTCCCGCAAGCTAAATTTAAAGCGGCTTACGGCTGGGTTATTCAGGCTCAGAAAAACGAGTTTTATTTTATCGGCGCGAACTGCCGGTTTTACCTGCGCCCGCAGCCGACTTTAGAAACCATCGGCTCTTCCGTTACGGTGGGTGACAGCTTCACCCAGAATTTCTCCTTCATTGTCAGTGTTGAAGAAGGCCATATTGATAAGAACGGGGAATTTGTCGTTGACCGCAAACGCAACGGCGATGAAATCGGCCGCCGCGGCTTCTGGGTCGAACCGGATATCAAAGTACTCCGCGTCATCACCTGCGATTAATTTCGCGTATCAATAAAATCAGGATAACTGTAAAGGGCGGGCTATACACCCGCCCTTTGCTTTTCAATACCGGCGAAGGCCGGTATCTACAGGCAGGGCAGATACAATCGTGTCTATTTTCTGTAGCGTCAAGTTTCCGGAGGCCGCAGCCGCAGGTCCTCAACTTTAATTGATGTATGAACCTGACCGTCCTTTTTTCTTTCGCTATTCTGATTTCGTATTTTGTTTGGTAATTGGAATTTGTAATGTGGAATTTGTTTAACATTCCGATACCTTCGGGGATTTAGGATTTTCTTGAATCTTGATTATTGATTATTGAATCTTATACCCGCCATCTTCTCCCTGTTTTGCAGTATAATTATAAAGGCAAACGTTAAATTAATAGCAAGGAGCAATAAATATGCCGTTAACCGACCTTAAACCCCAGGCAGTCCGCCGCACCCCTGAAGAACTCGTCAAACACATGAAATCATTCAAACTAACCCCGAAATTCTCCGCCGGTGTCTGGTTTTTCACCCCCGGCGGTAACCGTTTCCATGTGCCCTACGGCAAAGAACGTTCCATCGGTGAAAGGCTGGAAATCGCCGTCACCCTCAAAGATTACGGCCTCGTCGGCATGGAAGCCCATTATCCCAACGAGGTCAACGAAGACAACCTCCATATCTGGCAGAAATTTGAAAAGGATTCCGGCATCAAGCTCATCGCTATTTGCCCCCTCATTTTCCGCGACCAGACTTTTGAATTCGGCTCCCTCTCCAGCCCGATTAAAGAAAAACGCAAGGAAGCCATCGAGTTATTCAAACGCGCCCTGCAGCTGAACAAAGTCATGAAAACCGATTTTGCCATTTGCTGGCCCGGTATTGATGGCTATGAAAACGGTTTTGGAATTGACTTCGCGGCCATGCGCCAGAGATTCGTCGAAGGTATGGCTGAAGCCATGGATGCCGTCCCCGGCGTCCGCGTCGCCTTCGAACCCAAACCCTACGAACCCCGCGGCCATATCCTTTTCGGCAACACTGCCGAAGGGATGATTATGTGTCATCAGGTGCAGGACTTGCTCAAGAATCCGGAAAACCAGAAAATCCTGGCCGCCGGCGATGCGATGGTCGGTCTCAATCCGGAAATCGGCCACGTCTTAATGGCATATGAAGACCTGCCTTATGCCTACAGCTGGCCGCTCTCAGAAGGCCGTCTCGTCCATGTGCACCTCAACAGTCAACCGCTCGGCAATTACGACCAGGACTTGAATGTCGGCACCATTTCACCGGAGCTGCTCGACGGAATGATGTGGATACTTAAAATGCACAGCTATCAAAGCTGGTTCGGCATTGATATCAATCCTGTCAGGATGCCGGTGGAAACCGCCATCAAGAATAATATTGACGCCGTAAAAGCCTCCATTGACCGTATCAACGACATTGATGACGAGTCCGTGATCTGGGCGGCCAATAACCCGGATAAGGCCCGCGGCTGGATTGAAGCCTATCTCCTCCGCGCCCGCACCACTCACCCCGAAAAGCTGGCGCCTTTAACCCCGTTAACGAAATAACTCCGCTTGGTTAGTTCCTTCGCCCTTTGATGGGAGAGGGCTAGAGAGAGGGTGAAATCCCTTCGTTAACAAGAAAATAAACATTAATCAAAAGAGGCGGCGCTGTGAAGTGCCTCCTCTGCTTTTTTATCGAACCGGATGTCTTTTTGTCTGCCTGCCTGAATTCTTATTTATCCATGTTGGCAGTGTAAGCAGCCCTAACCACCTCGCCGGGTGTGGTGATACCCGCCTTTACCTTATTCATGCCGTCATTTAACATCGTTACCATGCCCTCTTTCAGCGCCTGGGCGCATAATTCGTCCGTTGTTGCCTGGTGATAGGGCATCATCTTCAGGGTATTGCTCATCAACAGCACTTCATAAATCCCGATGCGCCCCTGGTAGCCGGTGGAAGAACACATCTTGCACCCGATGCCGAAACGGAATTTGGCCTGTCTTTCGCCGGTCTCCTCTTCGTAGGCAATCTGCTCCAGCACCATAGCTTCGATTTCATGCTGACAGTGCGGGCACAGCCGCCGGACCAGTCGCTGCGAGACGATGCCAACTACCGACGAAGCAATCATGAACGGTTCGATTTTCAAATCCACCAGCCGCGAAAGGACGCCGGCCGTATCGCTGGCGTGTATCGAAGACAGCACCACATGTCCGGTCTGGACCGCCTGCACGGCAATATTGGCTGTCTCCCCGTCCCGGATTTCCCCGATAAAAATGATATCCGGGTCCAGCCGTAAAATTGACCTTTATCCGGTGGCAAACGTAATTCCAGCCTGCGGGTTCACCTGTATCTGCGTGATGTCTTTGAGCCGGTATTCCGCCGGGTCTTCTACGGTGATTATTTTCCGCTTCATGCTGTCCAGTGTGTTCACCGAAGCATAAAGCGTGGTGGTCTTGCCACTCCCTGTCGGGCCGCTGATGAGTATCATCCCGAACGGTACTTTCAACATTCTTTCATATTTTTCCAGCGCGTTCGGCATGAAACCGAGCTCTGCCAGTTCAAACAATGCCAGCGATTTATCCAGTATCCGCAGTACCGCCGTTTCGCCGTAAATTGTCGGCGGCGTGGATACCCTGACATCCAGCGGCCGTCCTTTGACGGTGGTGGTGAACTGTCCGTCCTGCGGGCGCCGCGAATCGGCGATATTCATCCCCGCCAGCACTTTCGTGCGGGAAATAATTGCCCGATGGATATTGAGCGGCAGGGAAATCATGTCCTGCAGCTCGTCGTCAATACGGTAACGCACCCGGAAACGGTTTTCCCCCGGCTCCAGGTGGATATCCGAAGCCCGCGCTTTGCCCGCCCCTTCGATTATCGTATTCAGCGCTTCCACCTCCGGCGTATAGCTGGCGATTTTTGAAGCCATTATCCCGTCATCAATGCTGCCGGTGGGGATATGGATGTGTGTAATCTGCCGTTCGATTTCGCTGTAATCCCGGTAATTCATGTCAATCGCGTCGCGGATTTCTTTTTTACTGGCCGCCACCGGCTTGATTTGTTTCTGGCTGATGGTTGCCATCGCTTCGCGGGCGAGCATGTTGGTCGTGTCTTCCATCGCCAATCCCAGTACGTTGCCGGAAACCGAGAGCGGTATGGCGTTGTAACGCCGGGCGATGATTTCCGGGATCAGCTTCAACGCGTCCGGCAGGCAAAATAACGAGCCGCTCCGGGCCGCTGCCGGTTTGGTGGTCGTCCCTGCCGCATCTAGCGGTGGGACCGGTGACTTGGCGGTTTCACTCTTCAACTCATAAACCTGAATGTGCTGCTACGCCGCAAACTTGGCCGCTTCGGGATTTAGTTTTGATTTTACCACCAGCACTTTGTAGTCAGTGCCGGCATCGTAAGCCTTGGTATCGAAAAGGAACACCCGGTCCAGGGTCACATCGTCCGCGCCTTCCGGAAAATCAATCCCGATGCTGTAACCGAAATTATCAATGTCGTAATTGCACAGGATGTCAAATGTATATTCGACGCCGGACCGACCGGTCACCCGCGCTTTCTCCCGCACACGGTAGCCGTGGTGACTCAAAGATAATGCTAACTGTTCCCGTCCTTCGATATTGATGTTCTCTTTCGCTCCGACCTCCGGCTATAGCGCCGGCGCTTTCGCAAATGTTGCGATTTGCGCGATATCGAAGATTTTTATCCGCTTCTGCCTGGCCAGCGCCTTGATTTTGTTGTCTATTTCTTCATCCACAACTAATATCCGCTGGTTGATGCCGGCATCGTAAGCTTTGTTAGAAAATTCGAAAATAATATTCCCGATGGCATTTTTCTGTCCGTTCAGGGCAAAACCGATGGCGATAATGTTGTGCACCAGGTATTCATCGGCTTCCGCCAGCATATCGAAGACGTGTTCGACACCGGACTGCCGGATCACTTTGGCCGCTCTGGTAACCAGGTATCCCTGGTTTTTCAGATAGTTTGTAACTGCTTCTTCAATTTTCAGACGGTCCGTGGGGGGCGGATTATTTCTTTGGATTTGCCCGGCCAACCCTTTTGTTTCTTGAATAATTTTTTCAGGATATACCCGAGATTCGCTTATTGAATCTCCACGCGGTATATTTCTACGCTGCATTAAATGGAAGCTTTTTTAATTAGGCTGATTGTACCATTTACACCGGTTCTCCGCAAGAAACGAAGCTAATAAACAATAAACAGTGCTATAGGTGGGCGCAGCCCATCGCGTTTTACCTCCCCCACCGGCGGTAGTTCGTGGATACTTTGCGCAGTATAAGAAGCAAATATACGGTATCTACAGCTAGTATAGATAAAAACCGCCCCCGCTGTTCAATATTGAGCTATTCTGCTTTTCCTCATTCGACTTTTGGATTTTGGAGCCCTGTAGGGTGGGCGCTGCCCCCCGCGTTTTATCTCCCTACCGGTGAAACCGGTATCCGGCCGCCTGTTCATTCCTACCCTGAGATTACTTCACAACGTTCGCAATGGCGGCGGGGATAGACATCTTCTCTACTGCTCATTCCCGCGAAAGCGGAAATCCACTCGCGAATTACCATTGCGAGGAATCCGCCTCAGGCGGATGATGTGGCAATCTCCAAGAACATTAAATCACCAGGATAGAATTGTTCTTTCCCTGGTTTGCAACTGACGGCTGACCGCTGAAAGTCCATTGCTTATCTTCGTCTTGCCAACCATCGGTGCCAGTTTCCATCCCGATGAAAGCTTGTCCCGTACTTTGATATGGGATCGGGATCCAGCTATCAGTTGTCTAATCACAAGGTTAAAAATTTTATGGGAACAAACGACAAAGATGATTTCAATGAACCACCAGTAGACCCTTCATTCTTCAGCGGAAGGATTCAGGGCGTGATAAGGTTTTTCATTCCACTTGGGAAAACTGTGGTCTCCGGTCAGCTTTCAGCTGGTAGAAGTTTTCACTCTCCTTTAATTCGAGGTTGGCCGAAGATAGATATTGGAAATTATTTTTATGGATTCCCGAACAGGTCGGTACGTTACGACTGCGGTCGTAAGTATTTCGCGTTAAGCCCGACAATCCAGAAATTTCGGACATTCTCGAAGAAGTAATATTCTCTTGTGTCGTTTGGATTTTCCTTCTTTGCTTCGAATTTCGTGTTTCGGCTTTAGAGTTTTATATTCCCCTTTTCTTGACAACTATCGGCGCTAGTAATATTATCGGTATCAGGCACTGACAGGAGGAAATTTTGAAATGATTACCACGATTAAACTGACCCCCAAGCTGATATTCGGCCCCGGCGCTTTGAATCAACTCACCGATGAAGCCAAAGCCATCGGCCGCAAAAAATTAATGATTGTCACTTATCCCGATATCCGCAAAGCCGGACATCTGGACCGGGTTCTGAAGTTGGTCGCCGCGGCCGGCATCGCCAATCCCATCGTTTTCGAGAAAGTGATGCCCAATCCCCGCGCTACGATGATTGACGAAGGCGCCGCATTGGCCCGCAAAGAAAAGGTTGATTTCATCATCGGCCTCGGCGGCGGCAGCGCCATGGATTCTTCCAAATGTATCGGCCTCGCCAGTACGGGCACTAAACCTGTCTGGGATTACATCGGCTATATGGGCGCCATTGATAACCCGCCGCTTTTTATTCAAATCCCGACCATGGCCGGCACCGGCTCCGAAATGAATGTCGCCGGCGTCATCACCGATTGGGAGAAAACCCACGAAAAAACCGCCATCGGCGTCCCCGACCTTCTCGCCCGTGTCGTTATCGTCGACCCCGAATTGACTCTGACCGTACCGAAGCGGCAGGTGGCCGCCGGCGGATTCGACATCCTGACCCATTTGGCGGAATTTTATCTCACCGCGCCGGAAAATTCATTTGTCAACGACGGCCTCAAAGAAACGATGATGAAAGCCGTCGTCAAATACCTGCCCATCGCCCTGGCAAAACCGGATAACATGGAAGCCCGCGTCCAGCTCTCCTGGGCCAGTAACGTCGCCATGTCCGGCCTGGCCAGAATCGGCGATAACCTCGGCACAATGGCCTGTCACGGCATTGAAGAGGCGATGAGCGGCCGTTTCGATATCTGCCACGGCGAAGGCCTGGCCGCCATTTTCGCCGCCTGGATTCGTAATATCGAGCCTGCCCGCCGGGAACGCAACCTGATGTTCGCCCGTAACGTCTTTGGCCGCACCGATTGTGACGGCGCCAAAGCCTTTGAAGACTGGCGGGACAGCGTCGGCATGAATTTGAAACTGCGGCACATGGGTTTTGACCTGGCTTATGCCGATGAAGTCGGCGCCATCGCCCTGAAACAACAGCGCACCCAGATTAACCCCACCCCTCTCACGCCCAAATCTATCGGCGATATCTACCGCGCCTGCTACTAACTTAAAACCATTAACTACCCCGTATTAAAACAGCAAGACCCCGCCTTTCCAGGCGGGGTCTCTTAATTTTCAGTTCCCTTTGAGTCGCAACGAAATACCCGTAGGCCAGAGGCCAGAGAACCATTTTCGGTACTTACGCAGTAATGTGTACTTCACGAAGTCAATGTATACTTTCCGGAGTAATTCGGAGGAAATGTATCACGAATCCATAAAAATCATTTGTTAATATCTATTTTCGGACAACCTCAGAAATAATAATTCTCTTTTTTTGTTTGGAATTTGGTATTTTGTTATTGTTTCGTATTTCGAAATTCGGATTTAGAGCTTATCTGGCTTTTGATTTTTGGAATTTGTTATTTTTTTTATATGTGTGTCTGATTATTCTTATCCGGCTTCTTCGGTTTCTCTTTCCGGCCGTTCATCCACAACACCAGCCTGGTAATCATTGCCGCGATTAACCCGCCGACTACCACCCCGCCCAGGACCGCAAAGGAAATTGTTATCACGTTCCATTTCGCCAGGTATCCGCCCACTCCGGCCAGTACCCCGCCGACTAAAACCCCGTTGATTAGCCCGATAAATACCTGCCGGTCGTTGTGCGTCTCCTCCACCGATTTTTGTATCTTGGCTTCATTCGCGGCGGCTTGTGCATCCAACTGCCTTTTCATGTCGGTCTCTACCCGTCTCTGGTTACCGTATGGGTCACCCCAGCGAAACCGCATTGCAGTGTTCTTAACCTGAGTAAAATAACTGCGATATTGACGGCTCATTTTTCCAACCTCCGGTGAGCAGCCCGCCCGCAGTATACCTGCACCGCTCACTATCAGGGAATTATAGTCTTTTATGAATCTTCTGACAAGCGGCAATATTCCCGCTGCTTGGTCATCCTCGGGAACACCGACATCCGCACTCGAATTTCACCATTGCGAGGAATCCTTCAATCGAAGGATGACGCAGCAAACTCATACTCTGACATGATTTTAGGGAAAATGTGAATACCGCTCTCCTAAGGACCTACATTATCTCCTATGAATATTTATACGGATATGATTCCGTAATTTGTGGATTGAAATAGCTCTTTCAATCTGAGTTAGATTGGGGTAAGCTAACACCCAGGAGGTTAATATGAAGCAAACATCAGAGCGTTTGGGTGTTAAGATTGTTGGGGGTTTGAAGGAGGGAAATACAGCATGGG
>Ga0326728_10022287_pt1 | contig 11782 bp, 8 predicted proteins | sample MB3enrmetagenome_FD_207602 | JGI IMG/M metagenome (GOLD analysis project Ga0326728, IMG submission 207602) | Lab enriched peat soil microbial communities from McLean, Ithaca, NY, United States - MB31MN | ecosystem: Environmental > Terrestrial > Soil > Wetlands > Peat | place: USA: New York... | reverse complement strand
ATCTGCAAGCCGTGCGGCTGGAGATTGCCGACGAGAAAGATGTCGCCGCACGCTTCGGTCTGCCGCTGGGTTTTGCAGGGCCGGTCGGTTTGGGGGAACAGATCAGGCTATTGGCAGACAACCAGATCGAGACAATAACCAATGCGGTGGTTGGAGCTAACGAACCGGACTTCCACTACCGTAACGTGAATTATGGAAGAGATTTTCAGGTGGAGGGTTTCGCCGACTTTCGACTGGCCCAGGAGGGCGATATCTGTCCCGGGTGTGGGCAGCCGCTGCAGATAAAGCGGGGAATCGAGGTCGGCCAGTTGTTCAAACTGGGAACGAAATATAGTAAAGTCATGGGCGCCAACGTCTTGGACGAAAGCGGCAGGGAGATTCCCGTGGTGATGGGCTGCTATGGCATTGGAGTCACCCGCACCCTGGCTGCAGCGGTTGAACAGTGGCATGATCAGGATGGCATCATCTGGCCGGTTTCTATTGCTCCCTATGTGGCCGTGGTTATTCCGGTCGGGCAGCAGGATCCCTCACAGGCGGATCTGGCGGAGGACATTTGCCGGCAATTGTCAGACTCCGGCATCGACTGCATCTATGACGACCGGCCGGAGAGGCCCGGAGTGAAATTCAAGGATGCGGACTTGATTGGCTACCCGGTGAGGATTGTCATCAACAAGGATACCGCAACGGATGGTCTGGTGGAGATCAAATGGCGGGCATCCGGCGTCTTGGAGAGGATTCCCAGGGATACGGCCGCGGCGTATCTCAAGCACAAACTAACCAGGGAATGATAGTGAGCCCATCGATGGAATGCATTATGCGGCAGTTCAGTCAGCATGGAAAAATTCCTAAAGGCCTGGGTTGCACAAAGCATGGCCGTTTGATATAATTTTTAATAGCCATAAGGCTAAGTTTGGCAGGCTCTGAAATTTTGTTCAAGACTGAAGATACGCCTGCAATGATGGGCTGTCGTTTTGCGGAGGTTGTTGAGGAGTGGGTCTACGCCCACTCTTATATATTATGTTTATGCCCGGGTTTGATCGGATTAGCGGCTGAGTGGGAAGTGAGATGCGGTTACAATCCCCATCCTCCGCATCTGGGCTGCCGCCCGGCCTGAAGAATGCGGAGTACATGAAGCCAAGATCCAGTTGAAAAAGAGTTTGGTTAGGATGCGCAGCGGGAGGTAAGACCGGTTATGAATAACGAATTTATAAGTGCTTTAAAAGAGATTGAAAGAGAAAAAGGCATCGGCATGGATGTCCTTTTGCAGGCTACTGAACATGCCCTGCTCACTGCTTTCCGGAAAAATTTCGGGGCACAGAATGCCAGGGTCGAGATCGAGAGAGATAGTGGTGAATTTAAAGTATTTGCCAAAAAAGTGGTGGTGGAATCTGTCGCCGACCAACGCCTGGAGATTGCTATCGGTGATTGCCAGGAGTACGGTTCCGAAATAGCTCTGGGGGATTCGGTAGAGGTTGAGGTAACCCCTAAGAATTTTGGAAGGATTGCCGCCCAGGCTGCCAAACAGGTGGTTATGCAACAGATCAGGGAAGCAGAGCGCGGGTTGATCTATGAAGAATTCTTGAGCCGGGAGGGAGACATCGTAACCGGAGTTGTCCGTCGTCTGGAGTCCAAGAATATGTATATCGACCTCGGCCGGGCCGAAGCGCTGCTTGCACCCGCAGAACAGATACCGACAGAAAGGCATAAGCAGGGCGATCGCATTAAAACTTATGTGATCGAAGTCAAGAAAACTACCAAAGGGCCTCAGATCCTGGTCTCCAGGACTCATCCGGGCCTGGTCAAGCGCCTTTTTGAGCTGGAGGTGCCAGAGATTTATGAAGGCGTGGTGGAGCTCAAGGCTGTTGCCAGAGAACCAGGCAGCCGCTCCAAGATTGCGGTCTATTCCAAAGATGAAAATGTCGACTCCGTCGGCGCTTGCGTCGGCCCAAAGGGCATGCGGGTGCAGGCAATCGTCAACGAGTTGAAGGGGGAGAAGATCGATATTGTCCGGTGGAACAGCAGCCCGATGGAGTTCGTGGCCAATGCCCTGAGCCCGGCAAAGCCGATCGCTGTAGGGATTGACGAGGACGAGAAGATCGCCAGGGTGACTGTTCCGGACCATCAGTTGTCGTTGGCAATCGGTAAAGAGGGACAGAATGCCAGACTGGCAGCCAGGCTGACAGGATGGAAGATCGACATCAAGAGTATTTCTCAGATGCGGGACAAGATTGAAGATATCTCTGCGCCCGATGGGGAGGAGGATGCCGGCGATGGACAGGGTCAGGAAGATTCCCCAACGGATCTGTGTGGGCTGCCAGACAACGAGGAGTAAAAAAGAACTGATCAGGATTGTCAGGACACCGGACCTGCAGGTGAGGATCGATGCCACCGGAAAGCTTTCTGGAAGAGGCGCCTACCTGTGCCGGGATCTAGAATGCCTGAGCTTGGCCCTAAACGGTAAGAAGCTTCAGCGGGCATTGAGCGTTGACCTCCCTCCGGAGATCGTGGAAAGCTTGAGAGCTCAACTGGCTTCAGATACTCCGGCCTGATCGGCACAGGCTGGCTTCGAATAAGCAGACAAACGGTATGTATATATGTTGTCATTTGGGGGTGATTTAATGGGAAAAATTCGCGTCTATGAACTTGCTAAGGACCTCGGAGTGGGCAGCAAGATTCTGCTTGACAGAATGGAACTGATGGGATTGCCTGTCAAGAGCTATATGAGCACACTGGAGGATGAAGAGATCGGCCGGTTGAAGGAAGTATTTTCGAAAAAAGAACAGCAGTCCCAACCAGTAACGAAAATGCCTGCCAAGGCCGCCGGGGGCCCCGCAAGAGACACTGTGCCATCAGGTGGCGCCAGGCCCTCAGTGACCGCAGGCGACGGTCCTGTGCCCTTGCCCGCAAGCGGGCAACCGCGTGGCGGGGTTGGCGCGCCGGTTCAGCAGGGTGCGGGGCACCCGGCTGGGAAGGCACCCGGTGCTAATAGCAGTCCTGCGAACACAAGCGGCAGCTCCAGGAACGTGCCGGAAGGCGGGCAACCAAAATCTGGTACAAGCAGGGCTACCCAGCATGGCACTTCTACGCAAGCTGCCTCGGCAACTACCAGACCGGTGCAGAATAGAGGACCGGCCCAGACCGGCGGCCCCGCAAGAGACACTGTGCCGTCAGGTGGCGCCAGGCCCTCCGTGCCCGCAAGCGGGCAACCGCGTGGCGGGACTGGCGCCCCGGTGCAATCTGGTGCACCACGTCCGACCAGGAGGGCGCCTGGCTCCAATGCTGGTTCTGCTAATGCCGGAGGCTATAGGAATGCCTCTCCAGGCGGGCAGTCCCAAGGGGCATCAGGCGCACAAAGGAATACCTATAGTAACACTTATGCAAAACCTGGACAGACAGCAGGCCGACCACCACAGGGTAAGGGACCGGGGGCTCCGGCGAACAGAACGGGGGCGCGTCCGGCCCAAACTAACGGGCCTGCCAGAACTGCCCAGACAGCAAGGCCTGCCAGGGACACCGCCGCGGCGACAAACAAAACAGGCGCGCCAAGCCAGGGGCAGAACCTGGTTATAGATCGTGAGGACTACCGGAAAAAAGCCTTGGAAAGAAGGGAAGAGCAGCGGAAGACCCAGGAACAGAGCCAGCGAAAGCTGCTTTCCAAGGTTGTAGCCCTGCCTGCCCGCGGCAAGAGAAAACGCAGACCGCCGGTTCATAACCAACAACAGCAGCAGCAGCACCATCCTGCAGCTGAAGTTGCGACGAAAGCGATCGTTATTGAAGAGAATCTCACGGTCCAGGATCTGGCCAACAAGCTGCAGGTCGATCCTGGCGCAGTGATCAAGAAACTGATCGAACTGGGAATCATGGCCACATTGAACCAGCCGGTTGAGGCTGACACCGCTGCCCTGATCGCCCAGGAGTTTGGCGCCGATGTGGAGTTCGAGAAGATCGAGGCAACCCTGGAGGCGGCTCTGGAAGAGGCGGAGGATGATGAATCGGCGCTGGAAATGAAGCCGCCGGTAATCACCGTGATGGGACATGTCGATCATGGGAAAACTTCTCTCCTTGATGCCATCAGGCAGACTAACGTCATCGCTACCGAGGCGGGCGGGATCACTCAGCACATTGGTGCCTACCAGGTGGAACTCAGAGGCAAGAAAATTACCTTCCTGGATACTCCGGGGCATGAGGCTTTCACTTCGATGCGCGCCCGTGGGGCACAGGTAACGGATATCGCCGTCCTGGTCGTGGCCGCTGATGATGGGGTGATGCCTCAGACAATAGAGGCGATCAACCATGCCAAAGCGGCCGAAGTGCCGATCGTAGTTGCCGTCAACAAGATCGACAAGCCTGAAGCCAATCCGGATCGGGTAAAGCAGCAGTTGATGGAATATGGCCTGGTTGCCGAAGAGTGGGGCGGAGAGACTATCTGTGTGCCTGTTTCCGCGCATACCAAAGAGGGCCTGGAGCACCTGCTGGAAATGTTGCTGCTGGTAGCCGAGATGGAGGAACTCAAGTCCAATCCCAACCGGGCAGCTCGTGGCACGGTAATTGATGCCAGGCTTGACAAGGGGAGAGGCCCGGTGGCCACGGTCTTGATCCAGAAGGGCGCCTTGCATGTGGGTGATTATTCCCTGGCAGGTACTGCCTATGGGAAGATCAGGGCGATGCTGGACTTCAAGGGACGCCGGGTGAAGAAGGCGCTCCCTGCCACACCGGTGGAAATCCTTGGTTTGTCCGAAGCGCCCAATGCAGGCGACACCTTTTATGTGCTGCCGGATGAAAAGTTGGCCCGCCAGATCGTTGAAGAACGGGTGAAAGTTAGACGGCAGCAGGATAACATCAACCCTGAAAAAGTGACCCTGGAGGATCTTTACAAACAGATCAGACAGGGAAAGATTAAAGAACTGAACCTGGTCGTCAAGGCTGACGTCCAGGGTTCCGTCGAGGCCTTGCTTCAGGCCCTGAACAAGCTTGGTACTGACGAGGTGCGTCTAAACATCATCCATTCCGGGGTAGGGGCTGTAACAGAGAATGACGTGATGCTTGCCAGCGCCTCAAGCGGTCTGATCATCGGCTTCAACGTGCGTCCGGAAGTCAATGCTAAAATTACAGCGGATATGCAGCAGGTGGAGATCCGTTTATACCGGGTTATTTATGAGATCATCGATGACGTCAAGGCCGCCCTCGAGGGGCTCCTGGAACCGGAGTTGCGAGAGGTTGTGAGCGGCAGAGCCGAGGTGAGGGACATCTTCAGTATTCCCAAGATCGGGGTTATCTCCGGATGCTACATCACTGATGGTAAAGTAGTCAGGAATGGCAAGGTGCGTCTGATCAGAGATGGTGTCGTGGTTTATGAGGGGAACATCGGCTCTCTGAGGCGCTTCAAGGATGATGTGAAAGAAGTTGCACAAGGCTTTGAATGCGGCATTGGTCTCGAAAAGTTTCAGGACATCAAACAGGGTGACATTATGGAAGTATATACCATCGAAGAGATCAAACGGGTGCTATAACAGTAGGCAGTGGGCAATGCTAGTGCAAGGAAGGACGAAGGCCTGGACGCGATCTTACTTACGAGGTTCGATCTGAAGAAAGCATTGGCTCCGCCAATCCCCACAAAATACTCATCACTCGTTACTCATTACCTGGAGAAGGGTGAAAGACTATGGGATTCCGGCCTCACAGGCTTGCAGATGAAATCAAGCGCGAAGTCACCGGCATGATCCAGACGGAACTGAATGACCCCAGAATATGCAGGTTGTCCACTGTAACCGATGTCGAGGTATCAAGGGACTTGCGCTATGCCAAACTATTCGTCAGCGTTTACGGCTCTGATCAGGAGCAGTCCCAGACGCTCGAGGGGTTGCAGAGCGCCGGCGGGTTCATCCGAACGGAACTAGGAAAGAGAATCCGGTTGAGGCTTCTCCCTGAGCTCACGTTCTGCCTTGACCAGTCCATTCAACGGGGGGTCAGGTTGACCAATCTTATTCGAAATGTCGTAGGTGACGGAAGGATTGAAGATTGAAGCCGATCGGATATCCAGGAGCGGAAGTTCTCAAAGCCGCCGGCAGTATTCTTATTACCGCGCACATCCATCCCGACGGAGACGCAGCCGGTTCGGCGATTGGCCTTTGTCTTGCCCTGAGGGACATGAACAGGGATGCCATAATCCTCTTGGCGCAGCCGCTGCCGCCATCGTACCATTTTTTGCCTGGTTCCGGGCTGGTTATGCATGCGGCGTCATCTGCTCCGTGCCCGCCGGAAATGACGGGTGAGTTCTTGCCATCACCAATCGAGGCAACTCTGGAAAAGATGCTGCCAGAAACGACTAATTTGCAACCGGCTCACTTGCAGGGGAAACGCTTTGACTACGGCATCGTACTCGACTGTACCAGTTTGGACAGAGCCGGTAAAGAGATGGCGGGCATCCTTGAGAGCTGCGAATTCCTGATTAACATTGACCACCATATCAGCAATACCGGCTTCGGCGCGATCAACATAGTCGATCCTGACGCCTCTGCTACCGGAGAGATTCTTTACCGGATCATGGACGGACTTGGCATTAAAATATCTCCTGATACGGCGACCAATCTCTACGCAGCCATAGTAACCGACACCGGTTCTTTTCAATATCAGAACGCCACTTCACGGTGCCACCAGGCAGCCTCGATGCTGCTTGATCTTGGCGCTGACCATCGCAATGTTCAGCAGTGCCTCAATGAGCATAAAAAACTGTCCAGCATCCGGCTGTTGGAAAAAGGACTATCAACCCTGACCCTGGAGCAGGAAGGCCAGATTGCCTGGATGTCGCTGCCCCTGCGGTTTTTTAAAGAAACTGGCTGCTGCCCCGAAGACAGCGAAGACTTCGTCAATTACCCTAAGTCCATTGCCGGTGTGGAAGTAGGCATTCTCTTCAAGGAAGTCGAAGATGGAGTGATCCGGGTTGGATTGCGCTCAAAAAACATTGCAGACGTCAATGCTTTAGCTGGTCGCTTTGGAGGCGGAGGCCACGAGAGAGCTGCGGGATGCACTATAAGAGGCACCCTGCAGGAAGCGGAGACGCTCCTGGTCGATGCTGCGAGAGATTGCCTCCAAAGCCAGGAATCAGAAATCAGGAATCATGTGCCCCAAATTCTTTAAGGCCGGGGACACCTGAATTTGCGAGGCCTATTGATGAATGGTCTGATCAATGTCTTGAAACCGCCAGGGTTGACATCACACGATGTTGTTGCAACCTTGCGCAGGTTGTTTGTTACCCAGAAGATCGGTCACACTGGCACTCTGGATCCGGGGGCCGCAGGGGTGCTGCCGGTTTGTACCGGACAGGGCACCAGGGTGGCTGAATATCTGATCGACAAGAAAAAAACCTATCGGGCGGAACTCACCTTTGGCATAGACACCGATACCCACGATGCCGGCGGCAAAGTCGTCAGCAGGCTGGGCTCCGTCTCCCTGCCATATGAACGGCTGATCGATGTGCTTGATGGTTTTGCAGGCGAGATCAAGCAGGTCCCGCCAATGATATCGGCCCTGCAGATCGGAGGAAAACGCCTCTACCAGTTGGCCAGGCAGGGGAAGGTTGTGGAGCGCAAGCCGCGGCGCATTACTATATACGATCTGATACCCGTGCGCTTCGATAATACCGATCTATATCCGCGCCTGTTGCTGGATGTGACCTGCTCCAAGGGGACCTATATCCGGAGTCTGGCTGCAGATATCGGAAAGAAGCTGGGTTGTGGGGCCTACATCTCGTTTCTGATCAGGACTGCCAGCGGGCGTTTCACTATTGAAGACTCCTATACCTTGGAACAGATCAAGGCAATGTGGGAAGAGGGTGACCGTTCTTTCCTGCTTCCGATTGATGAGGGACTGTCGGAGATTCCGGCTCTGACCGTCAAAGAAAAAGCAGTGGCTACCATCAAGAATGGCATCCCGCTTGCGCCATCGGGCATTTGTGGTGGGATCGGCTCCAGCGATATGCCGCCATTTGTCCGCCTCTACGGGCCGGACGGCACGCTCCTGGCCTTGGGTCAGTTGCAGGAGCAATTGAACGGTCCCTGGATATATAAACTGACCAAAGTTTTTAACTTGCCGGCCACCGGCCATTAAAAGAAGTAATGAGTAATGAGTAATGAGGAGAGAGCCGCTGTTCCAATCATGTACAATATCATGTAAGGATTCGAGCGGGGAAATCCACGTGAGCCCCTTCATTGTCATCTTAAGTGCCAAGGCTCCACATCAACTCGTCACTATCCTGACATGTTGTGCAAGAAGGAGCTTTCGACCGGGACGCATAATTGGTAGTCTTCGAACTCCCGTTGAAAGGAAGCGTGACGTAAATAAACGGTCACTCCACACCCATCTCTCATCACTCATCACTGAAAGTATGGCATAGCCTGGATTCTGATCCCTATCCAGAAAAGCAGTTGGTTTTGGCCCTGGGCAATTTTGACGGATTGCACCGCGGCCACAGGAGTCTTCTAGAAAAAATGGTCAAGTATTCACAGCAGGGGGGCAAGACTCCGGGAGTCTTTCTTTTTCATCCACACCCTATGCAATTCTTAAACCCTGCCGGCAGTCCGAAAATGCTGCTAGGCCTGGAAAATAAACTGGAGCTCCTCGACCGGATCGGAATCGAAGCAGCTTTTGTGATTGGTTTTGACGGATGCATGGCAGCTCTGTCTGCCGGAGAGTTCGTTAAGTCGATCCTGGTGGACAAACTTAAAGTGGCCGGAGTCTTTGTTGGCTTCAATTACAGGTTCGGGCATCAAGCTTTGGGGACACCGGATCAACTAAAATCTTTAGGAGAACGGTACGGCTTTGCGGTATCCGTGATCCCACCGGTCTTTCTTGCCGGTACTTTGGTAAGCAGTACGGCAGTCAGGGCTGCTCTGGAGTCAGGCGACGTTGCCCGGGCGCAGCAGTTGCTGGGTTACCGGCCTGTCATCAGGGGTGTGGTGGCGTCAGGAGACAGCCGGGGCAGGCTGCTAGGATTTCCGACTGCCAACGTAGCCACCCCTGAGGAAATGATTATACCCCATGCCGGTGTGTATGCGGGTTCAGCCCGGGTTGCCGGCGGCTGCTACACCACGGTGGTGAACATCGGCTCCCGGCCAACCTTTGTTAACAACCAGCAGATTGTTATCGAGGCCCACCTGCTGCAATTCAAAGAGTCTGTTTATGGAGAGAGCATCGAAATAGAACTTTTTGCAAGATTGCGAGAGGAGCGCCGCTTTGAGTCTGCAGAAGCTCTGGTGTCGCAGATCGAGAAAGATATTCAGGAGGCTGTTGCAATTGAGGGGCGGGAGGCGAACGCCTGCCGGCTAAAACAGGCATAGCAGTGAGAGCGAGAAATTGTCAGACTCGCTTCTAATGCTTATGAAGCGGCGGGTGTACCCTATAATTGGGAATTGAGCAGTAGATAAATACCGGGTAATGATTCGTAAAATTTACATTACACTTGATTTCTGATAAGATATTATGTAATAATTGACTATGGCAGAAGAGGCTGACGGCCCTGTCCCAGCAGCCAACAACATAAAAGGTATCGGTAGGAGGAATTAAGATGGCTTTCAGTGCCACTGCGAAAAAAGAGATCATTGAAAAATTCAAAATTCACGAACGGGACACTGGCTCTCCCGAAGTTCAGATCGCGCTCCTCACTGAAAGGATCAACTATCTGAATGAACACTTGAAAATACACCGGAAGGATCATCACTCCCGAAGAGGCCTGCTGAAAATGGTCGGCCAGAGAAGGGCGCTTTTAAATTACCTGAAAGCAAATGATCCCTTGAGATACAGGGTGATCCTCGATAGACTTGGCTTGCGGCGCTAAGGTATATCCATGGTGGTTCGGATTGTGGCAGTTCTAACAAGTTTGGAAGAATCTCCAGAAGAGTCTGTACGGGTAGATTGTTTGCGCAGGGAGAGCGGTTTACCGCTCTTTCCAACTTATATGGACGCCGGAATTGCAGACTCCAGGTTAATGATCCACATCAATCACAGTACGCACTTGAAGGCCGATGACTGACGGCCAAAACTAAAAGAGGAGGTCAATTATGCAAGAATTCCGCACGACTGTGGGCGGTAAAAGCCTGACAGCAGAAATTGGTAAAGTTGCCAAACAAGCCAACGGATCGGTTATGCTGCGCTATGGTGATACAGTCGTCCTGGTGACAGCAACAGTCTCCAAGGAGCCGCGCCAGGGGATCGACTTTTTCCCGCTGTTGGTCGACTATGAAGAGCGCCTCTATGCGGTTGGAAAAATTCCTGGTGGTTTTATCAAGCGGGAGGGCAGACCTAGCGAGAAAGCGATCCTATCGATGAGATTGATCGATAGGGCGATCCGTCCTTTGTTCCCTTATGGATTTAGAAACGACGTTCAGGTGGTAGCAACTGTACTGTCGGTAGACCAGGACTGTTCTCCCGACGTGACGGCAATGATCGGCGCTTCCATCGCCATCTCGATATCGGATATCCCCTTCTCTGGTCCTATCGCCGGGCTGGTTGTGGGACGAATCAACGGGGAATTTGTTATCAACCCGTCCCGTGAACAGAGTGATCAGAGCGAGATGCATCTGGTGGTTGCCGGAACCAGGGACGCGGTGATGATGGTGGAGGCCGGCGCCAAGGAAGTGCCCGAGGAGATCATGCTTGAAGGCATTATCGAAGGCCATCGGGTAATTAAGGAAATAATCAAGTTCCAGGATGAGATTGTTGCCCAGCTTGGCAAGATGAAGCTGGAGATTCCGGTTTACCAGATCGATCCGGAGTTGGATCGGTTGGTCCGGGATTATATCAGTGAGAAAGTGGCCTCGGCGGTACGCAACCCGGATAAGCTGGCCAGACAGGAGGCAATCGACCTGCTGGAAAGGGAAGCCGGGGAGCATTTCCAGGAGACCTATCCGGAGCAGGGAAAGGACATTAAGGAGATCTTCCACAACGTCTTGAAAGAGACTGTCAGACAGATGATCCTGGATGAACAGACGCGCCCGGATGGAAGAAAACTGAACGAGATCAGGCAGATAACCTGTGAGACTGGCATCTTGCCGCGCGCCCACGGCAGCGGATTATTTACCAGGGGTCAGACTCAGGCATTGACCGTGGCCACCCTGGGGGCAGTCAGCGAAGAGCAGATCCTCGATGGCATTGGCGTTGAGGAATCCAAGCGCTATATGCACCAGTACAATTTCCCACCATACAGCGTCGGGGAGACCAGGCCGATGCGAGGTCCCGGACGGCGGGAGATCGGGCACGGCGCCTTGGCGGAACGCGCCCTGTTGAACGTACTGCCCAATGAGGCCTCCTTCCCATATACTATCCGTCTGGTTTCAGAGATCCTTGAATCTAATGGCTCCACCTCAATGGCCAGCGTCTGCGGAAGTACGCTGGCCTTGATGGATGCAGGAGTTCCGATATCATCACCGGTGGCTGGAATTGCCATGGGATTGGTGACCGGCGCCGATAAGTTCGCGGTGCTCTCCGACATCCAGGGGATCGAGGATGCCTTGGGGGATATGGACTTCAAAGTTGCCGGAACTGCCAAGGGTGTCACTGCCCTGCAGATGGACATCAAGGTCAAGGGCATATCGGTGGAAGTCCTGAAAAAAGCCCTGGAGCAGGCCAAAGAGGGCCGAATGTTCATCATGTCCAAGATCCTGGAAGCGCTGCCGGGGCCGCGTCCGGAACTCTCCAAATATGCGCCCAGGATCATCACGATCACCATCGACTCGGAGAAGATCAGAGACGTTATCGGACCGGGCGGCAAGACGATCCGGAAGATCAT